>Ga0209211_10000533_pt1 | contig 76789 bp, 92 predicted proteins | sample RifGroA2_FD_183992 | JGI IMG/M metagenome (GOLD analysis project Ga0209211, IMG submission 183992) | Groundwater microbial communities from Rifle, Colorado, USA - Groundwater A2 (SPAdes) (version 2) | ecosystem: Environmental > Aquatic > Deep subsurface > Groundwater | place: Rifle, Colorado... | reverse complement strand
ATCCAAAATATTTTGAACAATTCAAAGAGGATAAAGTTCGTGCGCTGATGCGTCGGTTAAATTTTGTGGGTGCCTATAGAATTCTACCTGCGCTTGAAGAGGAAACTTTTCGAAGTATCCTTAGTGAGTCTTTGCAGTAATTTAGTCGCCGCAAATTTCCGTTCCCCAAGCGAGGGCGTGGTGGGTTGCCGGCTTTTTTAATCCACTTCTGCGCTTTGTCTAATTCTCCCATTGACCAAACTTCCCATTCATACAAACCAAATTCTTCAGTGTATTTTCTCCAGCCCGTTGTTTTGCTTTTGTCGCCGATTAGCCCCGGCGGGCAGATGATTGCGCCGCGAGAGTGTAAATCATGCGCCAGCATACTTGCGATGATTGATTTTCCCAAGCCCACCACATCCGCGATAATAACGCCGTTATATTCTTCCACAATCGCTTTGGCTTGGCCGACCGCGTCTATTTGGTAGGAGTACGGCGTATAGCCGGCTTGTTTCATTTTCTCTATAGCGCTTTGGCTGATGTCTTTTCTCCGCGCGGCTTCAAGGTATGTTTTTAAAACAAGCGCGAATGCTTCAAATGGGGTAAGCTGTTTAAGATGCGTTTCTTCTTCTATCACTCGTATCAATTTTTCTTTAAGCGCATGCTTTTCTGTGATGATAATCGCGCGGCGCCATAACTCATCAAAATAATTATTCGCGTCTTCCACGCCGTAATCGCTTATTTCCACATTAAATTCTCCTTGCGTGGAAAGTCCCGCTTTAGTTAAGTTGCTACTTCCGGTTATAAAAAGCGCGTTTCTGCCAACTTGGTCTTCTTCCAGCTTGAAGATATAGAGCTTGGCGTGATTCGGATGTTCGGTTTTGCGTATGATAAGCCGATCTTCCAGCAATAATTTGATGAAAAAACGAACCTGCTCGTAAAATTCTTTTGTGTCAAAATCATCGGTATTGAAAGATTTTTTGATTGACTCAAAGAATGCGAATACTTCCTCCTCGTTTTGATATGTTCCAGTCCTGTACTCTGCAAGTCCCCAAATCGCCTTATCCACATTAAGCCCGACAAGCACCTTGAGGGAGAGGTTTTCTTTTTCTTTCAGGCTCTCGTACAATTCCCTAATGCCGGAAAAATAAAAAAAGCCTACTAAAAATTTAAGCTCTTCGCTTTTTGCGATAAGCGTTTTTAGACGGCTTTTTAGTGTTTGATTAGCGCTGTTGCTGATGAAGTTGCTCATACATGTAAAGTGAAATTTACGCTTCCAAGTGTACCACAGCTTTCTCCTTTGAACAAGGCAAAATCGGGCAGTTTACAGCGATTTTATTTTGTGCTATAGTGCTTATTTCATACAAGCACGATTCGTGCTTAAACTAATACTATGGCACATAAAAAAGCAGGCGGTTCTACCCGTTTAGGGCGAGATTCTAATCCGCAATATCTCGGCGTCAAAGTATATGGCGGACAGGTTGTCGGCGCTGGGAATGTGATCATCCGTCAGCGCGGCACGCATTTTCATCCCGGGTTTCACGTGAAGCGCGGCAAAGGCGACACTTTATTCGCGATGAAAGACGGAGTCGTTGAATTCAAAACCAAAAAGGTGCGCAATTTCACCGGCAACCTCGTGAAGAGAACGTTTGTGAATGTGGTTTTAGAATAATTTAACAGGCGCCAAAAAGATACGATTCCAAAATAAGGCAGGCCGCCAGATCGTGGCGGCTTTTTTGTTTGCCTCGCCCGGAGGTTAACAGTTCATCGCTGGAAACAACCGGAAGAGAAAGCGAAGATTTTAGTTCTGCTATGAATCGCTGAATTTCTTTATAAAGAGGTGTTTTTTTATTGTAGTCCGGAGTGCCGACAACTATTTTCGCGATCCCCTCTTCTTTGATGATACGCGCGAGGTTCATCATCAGCGCGCTGTTATTTTCAAAAATTCCAAACGGAAGCGCCATTGTTCCGCGCGCGTTTGAAACTGCAAGTCCGATTCGCTTTGTTCCGTAGTCAATGGCAAGATGCTTCATTGCGTTAATATAAGAGTGCCTTTTCCTGTTACCGCAACTGTATGCTCAAAATGCGCTGAAAGAGATCCGTCAGATGTAACCGCGGCGTAACCGTCGCGGCCCTTCTTTGTTTTTTCAGAAGACGCCGAGATCATAGGTTCAATGGCGAGCGTCATTCCCTCTTTAATTTTTGCTCCGCGATTTTTTGGGCGACGCTTATCAAACGGAAAAAAATTGGGAATTTGCGGATCTTCATGCACAGCGCGTCCAACTCCATGCCCCACAAGAGTTTTAATTACACAAAATCCGTTCGCTTCCACATATCGTTGAATGCCTTCGCCTATATCTCCTATATGATTTCCCGCACGACACCTGCTGATCCCTATTGATAGCGCCTCTTTTGCCACAGAGATAAGCCGGCGCGCCTCGTCGCTTATTTTTTCGCATGGAACCGTTATGGCAGAGTCAACGCACAAATTTTGATACCAGATTCCGCAGTCAATTCCGATAATATCGCCTTCGCGGAAAATTTTGTCGCGCGCGGGAATTCCGTGCACAACTTCGTCGTTTACCGATATACAAAGCGCCGCGGGAAATTTCCCCATATATCCTGTGTCGTAATTCAAAAAAGCAGGGATTGCTCCCGCTTTTGTTATTTCCGTATTTGCTATTTGTTCAAGTTCTTCTGCAGAAACCAGCGGTTTTACCAGAGAAGCAATACAAGAAAGTATTTGCGCGAGTTTGCGTCCGCCTTCTCTCATTGCGGCAATGTCAGATGGAGTTTTATAATGAACCATGCGTTTCTAAGATCTTTTTTTGTATTTCGTTTGCGATTTCCTGAATTTTTGGCCTTGCGTCAATTTCAAGAGTTAGAATACCTCGCTCTCGTAAAGTTTCTATCAACGGCTCGGTTTCTTCATGATAAATGCGCAGGCGTTCTTTAATCGCTTCCGCTGTTTCGTCTTCTCTTTGAAAAAGAGGAAGTTTGCAAGGATCATCGCAAAAACCTTCAATTTTCGGCGGATCAGACTTGATATGGTAAGGGTGCCCATTTGCGCATGTGCGCCGTCCTGCGATGCGGCTCACTCCATCTTCATCCGAAAGTTGTAATACGATAAGAAGATCAATCGGAATACCTTGTTTAAGAATAAAGTTCATTTGTTTTTCGTTTCGCGGGAATCCGTCAAAGATAAAACCTTTTTCACAATCATCTTCAAGAATTCGTTCTCTCATAATTTCGTTTGTAAGATCCCCTGGCACAAGCTCGCCTTTATTTAGATATTCTTTTACTTTTTTTCCGCGCTCGCTGTCTTCGTCCGCAATTCGCCGCAGAGCCGCTCCAGCAGAGATAGCCGGTATGCCAAATTTTTTTGACAAAATCTCGGCCTGCGTTCCTTTGCCGGACCCTTGCGGGCCAAAGATAAGGAGATTGTGTTGTTTACTGATTTTCATACGTGCGCATCATGAGTTGAGAGTCAATTTGTTTGATGGTCTCTATAACCACTCCGACAACAATGAGCATTGAAGCGCCGGATATTACAAGATTTACCCCAAAGGTTCCCTGCATGAGAATCGGCAGAAGCGCGATTGCGCCTAAAAATAAGGAACCAGCCAAAAGAAGTTTATTCATAATTCCGCCTAAATACCCTGCGGTTTCGGTTCCCGGGCGGACTCCAGGCACAAAACCTCCTTGTTTTTGAAGATTTTCAGCGATTTTTGCCGGCTGAAATATAATCGCTGTGTAAAAGTAAGTGAAGCCCACAACGAGCAGAAAGTAGAAAACGCCGTAAAAAATATGATTTGGATTAAGAAGATCAATAATAAATTGCGCGGTTTTGACAAGAAACGGCGATTGCGCGCCTAGAAAAAATTGCGCAATGAATGAAGGAAAAACTATGATAGAAACAGCAAAGATAATCGGAATCATGCCTGCGGGATTTACGCGCAGTGGAAGATGCGTTTTTGATCCTCCGTAAATGCGCGAGCCGATAACCTGCCTTGCATAAGAGATCGGAATTGTTCGTTCTCCTTCAGTGATAAACACAATTGCGGCAATGGAGATAAGGGCGATTGCGAGAAACATGATATATTCTGTAAGCGCTCCGGGATTTGTTGAAAGATCGCTCCAAGCCTGAATAACCGCTTGCGGAAGGGCTGTGACGATACCTGCAAAGATAAGAATAGAAGCCCCGTTGCCGATTTTTTTTTCTGAAATTAATTCCCCGAGCCACATTAAAAAAACTGTTCCGGCAGTAACGCTTATAATCGCTGTAATCAATTCAAAATTTGTCATTGACGATACAATTGCGCCAGCCCCTTGTCCGGTCCGCGAGATGAGAGCAATTGTGGCGTAGCTTTGAAGAATCGCAAGCGGCACTGTCGCATACCGCGTCCATTGGTTGATTTTTTGTTGTCCACGCTCCCCCTCTTTTGAGAGTTCCTCAATCTGCGGGATAACCATTGTCAAAAGTTGAAAGATGATTGAAGAGGTAATGTAAGGGCCAAGTCCGAGCATCACAAGAGAAAAATTTGAAAGTCCCCCGCCTGTGAAAATATTTAAGAGACCCAAAATTTGATTGCCGGCCAGGTAATTTTTCAGTCCGGCAACGTCCACTCCAGGAATCGGAATGTGAGCTAGGATTCTGTAAATGAGGAGAATGCCAAGAACAAAGAGTATATCGTTCCTCAAGTCTTTCGCATGCCATATTTGTTTCAATTTCGCGATATTCATGTTTCCTGTTTCAGAAGCGAGCCGCCCGCTTTTTCAATCAGACTCTGCGCTTGTTTTGAAAGCCGTATGCCTTCTATGAGCAGGCGATTTTTTATTTTCGTGTTTCCGATGATTTTAATTATTCCACGCACTTTACGCGCTGTGATTATTCTTTTTGCAACGAGCGATGCGCGATTCACAGTTTCTCCGTCCTCGTAAAATTTTTGAATTATTTCAAGAGAAAGTGAAACAGGCAACGGTCCTGGAGTGCGGAATCCGCCCAGTTTCGGAATTTTTTTGATAAGTTGCCGCATTACGGAACGTTTACGCATTCCTCCTGATCCGGAGCGCGCTTTTTGGCCTTTGATACCGCGAGTTGAATATGTGCCTTTTCCGCTTGAGTTTCCTCGTCCGAGGCGTTTTTTTGGTTTAGTTTTAGAAACACTTGCAAGATTGTGAATTTTTACTGGCATATTAGCTTTTTGTTATTATTTTTGAAATCCGCGAATAAATGCCTGCGCGTTTGTGATTTTATTATTGTTTCCAAGCATTTTTGCCGTAATGTTTTGAATGCCGGCTAAATCGCAGAGGGTCCGGATTACGCCGCCAGCCTTGATTCCAGTGCCAGGCGGAGCCGGTTTCAAAAGAATACGCGCGGCCTTAAACGATATGTCAATTATATGCGGAATTGTGCCGTTTTCTGTAATCCGAAGAGTGATCGCATCTTTTTTTGCTTTTCGCGTCGCTTTTTCAACTGCAATTTGCACGTCGGCTCCTTTTGCAAGAGCGATTCCCACTTTTCCTTTTTTGTCCCCGATGCCAACACAGATACGAAATCGGAGACGTTTGCCTCCTTTCTGCACACGCGTAACGCGTGCAAGGTCCAAAATAACTGAATTGATTCCATCATCCGGAGTTCCAGCGCCGCGCATATTTGATTGTCTCATTCTCTGTTGCATAGATTAAAATAACAATCCGCCTTCTCGCGCGCCTTCGGCAAGAGCGCGGACTCGTCCGTGATAACGATAACCCCCGCGATCAAAAACAATTTTTGAAATATGTTTTCCTTTTGCCTGTTCCGCAATCATGCGCCCGAGTAAAAGCGCTTGTTCCATTTTTGAAATTTTTTTGGCGATTTTTTTATGGCTCGTTGAGGTGAGAGTCGTCCGCGCGTCATCGTCTATAATCTGTACCCACATACCTCTTAAACTGCGATACACGGAAAGTCGCGGCTGTTCTTTTGTGCCGCGAATGCGTTTTCTCAATCGTTTGTGCCGTTGTATTCTATTCATATTATTTTGTAGCTCCCGCCGCTTGCTTGCCGGCCTTACGCTGAATTTTTTCTCCTTCGTAAGCAATGCCTTTTCCTTTATAAGGTTCAGGTTTTTTTGCGGCGCGGATGCGCGATGCAAGAGCTCCGACGCGTTGTTTATCAATTCCTGAAACAAGTATTATGTTTGTTCCTTCAACTGTAACAGTGACGCCTTCCTGCGGAGCGAATTCTAAAGGATGCGTGAATCCTACCTCAAGTACAAGCGTTTTGTCCTTCATCTGCGCTCTATATCCGACGCCGGAGATGAGCAATTTTTTTGTGAATCCGTTTGTAACCCCGGTAATAGCGTTTCCTAAAAGACGCTGTATTGTTCCCCATAAAGACCGCTCTAAGTGATTTTCCGGATTTTCTACTTGAACCGTTATCGCATTGTCCTGTTTTGTAATTTTGACTAATTTCGGAATTGCGACACTTATCTCTCCTTTTGTTCCTTTAACTATAACAAATGTTTCTTTGATTTCTACGTCAACGTCAGGCGGAATAATAACTGGTTGTTTACCGATGCGGCTCATATTTTAATATACTTCACAGATTATTTCTCCTCCGATTCCGATTTTGCGCGCTTCTTTGTTTGTCATCAGTCCTTTATGCGTTGACAGAATGGCGATGCCATAATCATTTAATACTCTTGGGATCTCGTTTTTTCCCACATATAACCTTCTGCCCGGTTTACTGATCCGTTCTATATGTTTGATCTTTGCGCGGCCATCCTCATCACGGGAAAGCGTGGCTTCAATACTTACAAACTCATCAATTTTTACGTCTTCAATAAACCCATTTTCTTTGAGGATTATCAAAATAGCTCCGTTAATTCGCGAGAACGGAATGCGGACAGTGTTCTTTTTCACTGTTTGCGCGTTTCGTATTCTGGTTAACATATCGGAAATCGGATCTGTATGCATAAGTTTAAGATAAATTTACCACGATGATTTTCTCATTCCAGGAATGTCGCCACGCTCCGCCATTTCGCGAATGCAGATTCTGCACATATTAAAAAAACGTATATATCCGCGATTTCTTCCGCAACGCCAGCAACGCCGAATAATTCTCGTTGAAAATTTTGGTTTTCGCTTAACTTTTTCTATATCAGATTTTTTAGCCATTTTGAAAAAGCTTTCAAGTTTTGAACGGAAATTTCATAAGACGCAAAAGTTCTAGCGCCTCGGAGTCTGTTTTCGCGCTCGTTCTGATGGTAATTTCCAAACCATGAGTGAGCGACGCGTCCTCTAATTGCGCTTCCGGAAATATAAAATATTCCTTTAACCCTATAGTACAGTTTCCTTTCCTGTCAAGGATTGTCGGCGGCAGTCCTTGAAAGTCGCGAACGCGAGGGATAGCAATGCCGATCAGTTTGGAAAGAAAATCATACATTCGTTTTCCGCGAAGCGTTACCTGTGCGCCAAGAATAGTTCCTGTGCGGATATTAAATCCGGCGATTGATTTTTTAGCGCGCGTGAAAATTGGTTTTTGTCCAGTGATCGCTTTTAATGTGCGATCCACGTGTTCGCGTGTTTTTTCTTCTCTCATCGTTTTTCCGAGTCCAACGTTAAGCACTGTTTTCAGAATTTTTGGAACGGCAAGATCGTTCATGTAACCGAATTTTTTTTTCATTTCTGGTATAACATCTTTTTTGTAATGATCTTGAAAATTCATATGTGTACTATTCAATAATCTCTTTACATTTTTTGCAGACCCTGGCTTTTTTCTTGTTCTCTAAAATTTTAAACCCAACTCGTGTCGGCTTTCCGCATTTTGTGCACAAAAGGGCAAGGTTGGATATATTTAGAGGAGACGGATAATTGATTCGTTGTCCCTTCTCGCCGCTCTTCTTTGGTTTTAAGTTTTTAATAAGGATATTAACACCCTCAACGCTTACTCGTTTTAGTTTTGGAAATACCTGCAACACTTTCCCGGTTTTACCGCGATCTTTGCCTAATAGAATATGCACCATGTCGTTGCGTTTAATTTTCATAATACCTCTGGAGCCAAGGAAATAATTTTTTTATATCCCCAATCACGCAATTCTCTTGGTATCGGCCCGAATATGCGTGTTGCTTTCGGTTCCTTTGATTTTTTATCAATAATTACTCCGGCATTTTCATTAAATCGGATGCCGATTCCTGTTTTGCGCATGAATTCTTTTCTTGTCCGAACAATAACACAATGCACGACCTCTCCCTTTTTTACGCTTGAACGCGGAAGTGCTTCTTTCACACTGCAGGTAACAATGTCGCCAATACGCGCATAACGTTTTTTATAGCCCCCGAGAACACGAATCACCATTAATTTTTTTGCTCCGCTGTTGTCTGCTGATTGTAAGAAGGAACGTGGTTGAACCATTGTTATTTTTTAATCACCCTCCACGATTTTTCTTTTGAGATGGGCTTACATTCCTGAATGGTAACTATTTCTCCAGGCTGACACGAATTTTTTTCATCATGAGCTTTGAATTTCACCACCCTTGTATATCGTTTACGATATTTTGGCTGAACAGTGACTCGCGCAATTTCAACCACAACAGTTTTATTCATCTTACTAGATACTACAGTTCCAGTAAATTGCCTTTTTTTTGATGGATGTTTCATATCTTATGAGTTATGGTTTTAATTTGAGCGATGAGCGTTCTAACCGCTTTAATCTCTTTCACATTCTTAAGTTGTCCCTGCCCTGTCTTAAATCGCAATTCCCTAAGTTTTTCACGCTCTTCATTTAGAAGACGAATCAAAGCCGCAGTATCCAGTTGTCGCAGTTCCTGTGGTTTCATAGTCGTTATTCTTTAACCAGTAACTTTGTTTTAACCGGCAGTTTGCGAGACGCAAGTCTAATCGCTTCTGTAGCTTCTTTTCTTGAAACTCCATCAATCTCAAACATTACAGTGCCTGGTTTGACGTTTCTAACAAACCGGTCAAGAGCGCCTTTTCCTCCGCCCATTGGTATTTCGTTGCCTTTTGCGGTAACCGGTTTATCAGGGAAAATGCGAATCCAGATTTTACCTCCTTTTTGCAGAGCATGACGCATTGCGCGGCGCGCGGCTTCAATCTGTCGCGAGCTCACCCAGCTTTCTGTTTGAGCCTGTAGACCAAATCCGCCAAAACTTAGAGTATTCGTGCGCGATGCGATTGCCGCGCCGCTATTGCCGGCTACCTTGTGCCATTTTCTGTGTTTTAATTTTTTTGGTAATAACATATTTAAGTTAGCGCCCGGTCAGCTTCATTTTCAAATACCTCACCCTTGTATACCCAAACTTTAATTCCAATCTGCCCCCATTTCGTGGAGGCGGCTCCTCGCGCGTAGTCAATGTTTGCCCTAAGATTTTGAAGAGGCATTTTGCCTGTTGCAAGTTTTTCATACCGTGCTATTTCTACTCCATTTAATCGTCCTGCCATGGAAATTTTAATTCCCTGCGCTCCAGCTTTTTTCGCAAGGTCAATAATTTTTTTCATTACTTTACGAAACGGCATCCTTCGTTCTATAAAACGGCGCGCTTCTTCAAGAAGAACCTCTGCCGATGTATTTGGTTTCTGCAGTTCTTTGATTGTGAGTTTAATTTTATGTTTTTTACCAATAACAGATTCAATATTGCGTTTTAACCGTTCGCTTTTTTCGCCACCCCGTCCAATAATTACTCCCGGCTTTGCAACAGAAAGAATAATTTCCATTTCCTCTTTTCCGGATCGCTGTATTATTACCTTATCAATGCCAACATCGCGTGTCTGACTTTTGATGCTTTTACGGATCATCTCGTCTTCTTGAAGATATTTTGCAAATTGGTTTTTTTTGGCAATCCATTGAGCGTGCCAGGCGATCGCCGGATTTTTAATGTTTGATATACGGAAGATGAGTGGATTAACTTTTTTACCCATATAGTATTATCCCGATTTTCGCTGAAATATTTTTGGCGCAAAACCGCGCAAGGTTTTAACTGCGCCACGCGTTTTTTGCGGTAAAATTTCTACTGTCTTGCGCGACGCTGATTGTGCGACTTTTACGTTTTCTTTGATTTTTGCCGCTTCTTTGGTTTTAGATTTTTTTTGATCGCCCTTCTCTCTTGTTTCAATTTTTTCATCAAGCACTATCGTAATCAGGCTCGTGCGTTTGCGGATTTCCGACGCTCGTCCGAATGCCCGCGGCATCCATCGTTTGATAACCGACCCGCCGTCAACAGCAATTTGTTTAACATACAGATTTTCTCTTTTCAATGAAAAATTGTTCACAGCGTTTGCAATTGCGGAAGAGAGGAGTTTTTTAATTGGAAGAGCCGCTCGTTTATTGACAAATTCAAGTTGGTTCATAGCTTCGTTTGCATGAATGCCCCGTATAAGGTCGGCCACTATGCGCACCTTGCGCGGCGATTGTCGGTATTTATTAAGTTTTGCAATAACTTCCATAGTGAATTTAGTTTTGAGAAAAGGTATTACTTCTTCTGCGGCGTTGTTTCAAGTTTTGATTTTTCCGCTGTTGCTGTTGCGGCTTTTTGTTCAATTTCTCTCTGCATTTTTCCTCCATGTCGTATGAATTTGCGTGTTGGAGAAAATTCGCCAAGGCGATGCCCGACCGTTTCCTCTGTAATAAAAACAGAAACATGCACTTTCCCATTGTGCACGCCGACTGTGTACCCTACCATCTCCGGGGTGATCGTGCAAGCTCTGTCCCATGTTTTAACAACCGTTTTTGAATTGCGCGGTAAATCTGTTATTTTTTTTACTAATTTTTCGTTGATGTATGGCCCTTTTTTTAGTGAGCGTGACATGAAAAAAGTTTAAATTATTTTTTCTTCTTCTTACGTCTTTGTAAAATAAATTTGTCTGTTGGCTTCTTTCTGCGTGTTTTTACTCCGAGCGCGAGTTTGCCCCATTTCGTTTTTGGCCCTTTTAATCCAATCGGCTGATGCCCCTCTCCTCCCCCATGCGGATGGTCTACTGGATTCATTGATTTTCCAGTAACTGTTGGACGGATTCCAAAGTGCCGCATCCGTCCCGCTTTGCCGAGTCGAACATTTCTGTAGTCCGAATTTGATACGACTCCGATCGTAGCCAAGCAGAGTTCCTTTACCTTTCGCACTTCTCCTGATGGCATTTTAAGCTGTGCATAACCGCCTTCCACTACTTGCAGTGTTGCTGAAAGTCCAGCGGAACGCACCAGTACACCGCCTTTACATGGTTCAATCTCAATGTTATGCACTGACATGCCAGGCGGAATATCTTTCAGAGGAATAGCGTTTCCAGGTTCAATCGGAATTTTTTGAGAGCGAGTGGATAAAACTTGTTGATTTTTTTGCAACCCTTCCGGAGCTAAGATATATCGTTTTTCCCCGTCCGGATATTGGATAAGCGCGATATGAGCGGTTCGGTTTGGATCGTATTCAAGCGCGATTACCAATGCCGCATCGTCATATCTGTTGCGCTTAAAATCAATAATGCGATAAAATCGTTTTGCGCCTCCACCTTTATGTCGTACGCTGATTTTACCTTGATTGTTTCGTCCGCCCTTTTCTTTAATGATAACTTTTAAGGAGCGCTCCGGTCTCTTTTGGTCAAGATGCGAAGTGTTTACAACGCTGGCGCCGCGTCTTCCGGGAGTTGTTGGTTTGTAAAGTTTTATCGCCATATCATACTCCTTCGTAGAGAGAAATTTTTTTCCCTTTAGGAAGCGTTACAATTGCTTTTTTCGTATTTTTGCGCGTGCCGCTAATTTTTCCAAACCTAATTTTTTTTCCTTTGACGCGCATGACATTCACCGACACGGGCTTGATTCCGTATAGTGCAAACACCGCTTTAATAATTTCATTTTTATTTGCGCTTGTAGATACATTAAAAACATAATGAGAATTTGCCGCGCCGTGAGTGCTTTTTTCCGTTACATGAGCTTGTTTCAGGATTGAACTATATAAAGCGGTCGTGCTTGATTTTATCGCAATGTCAGGCTTTTCCACCACAGCTTTTTTCTCTGTCAATTTCTCGCTGACCTTTTTTTTTGATTGTAATTTTTCCGTTAATTTTTTAAGCAGTGCCATATGTTTTTTCCATTGAGCGAATTCCTTCAACAGTTGTGAGGATTGCATCCCCCCATAAAATATCGCGCACATTCAAACTGTTTGGCGCGGTTAATTTTACAGACTGTAAATTTCGTATTGTTCGTATTATTTTCTCATCCCCCTTTGCAAGCGAAATAAGCACATGTTTGTTGTTTATATCAAAACGTTTCAAAAGCTCTGCAAGATTCTTTGTTTTCCCTTTATCTATGAGCGCAGATAGATTTTCAAGCACCTTGATCGCTTTGTCTTTGGCGCGTTCTGTGAGCGCCATGCAAAGCGCCTGTCGTTTCACTTTTTTGTTAATTTTTTTTGCAAAATTTGTCGTGTTGCGGGGGCCAAATGTTACGCCTCCGCCTTTCCAAAGCGGTGAGCGGATTGAACCGTGCCTGGCTCTGCCAGTCCCTTTTTGCTTCCAAGGTTTTTTTCCTCCTCCTCGCACTTCTCCGCGGTCTTTTGTGTGAGCGATATTTTCCCGCGCCAGAGATCGTCCCGAGAGCACAGCTTCATTCATCACATACGTCTTTATCTTAACATCAAAAATCGCAGGATTAACCTCTAATTCTCCTGTTTTCTCGGCATTTTGGTTGTAGATCGAAATGGTCATACGGATTTAATTTTCACTATCGCTCCTCGCGCTCCAGGAATCGCGCCTTTCACGTATAAAACATTATTTTCTCCGTCAACTTTTATGATTTTTAAATTTTGCACTGTTACAGTGTCGTTCCCCATTCGTCCGGCCATTCGGCGACCCTTTGTAACGCGCTGTGGATTTGTGGCTCCAATAGATCCAGGCATACGTAGCTGATCTTTATGGCCGTGGGTTGCCGGTGCTCCGGAAAATCCATGCCGTCGCACAACCCCCTGAAACCCTTTTCCTTTTGAAATGCTTTGTACGCTTACGCGATCATTTTCTTGAAAAATGGTTGCAGATATCTGCTCTCCAACTTTAAGTTTTTCTTCTATTGATCTTCCTTTTAATCGAAATTCTACTGTTGTTCTAAGGTATTTTCCACTTTTTTTCAGATGTCCTTTTTCTGGTTTTGTAAATCGTGTTTCTTTCACTTCCTCAAAACCGATCTGCACCGCGTCGTAACCGTCTGTATCTTTTGTTTTTATCTGCGTTATAAAACAAGGGCCTGCTAGAACTGCGCTAACAGATAGGCGTTTTCCGTTTTCGCTCCAAAGCTGTGTCATGTTAAGTTTTTTGCCAACGATAAATTTCATGTCTCAATTTCTACATTTTAATCTCAATGTCCACTCCAGCCGGCAAACCCAAGCTCGTTAAATCTTCCATTGTTTTTCCAGTCGGCTCGTAAATGTCAATTAGGCGTTTATGGGTACGGATTTCATATTGATCACGCGCATCTTTATGCACAAATGTTGAGCGGAGAAGGGTAAATTTTTTGATATTGGTCGGAAGCGGAATCGGGCCTATCACCTCTGCGCCACTTCTGCGCGCAGTGTCAATAATCGTTTTTGCTGACTTGTCAATGACTTTATGATCGTACGCGGAAATTCTGATGCGAATGCGAGTTTTCGGTTTTTCTTCTTTTTGAGCGGCTTTTTTTCGCGCGCCTGTTCGCGGGGAATTTGTTTTTTTGACAGGTTCCTCAAGATGAGCTTTTTCAGGCGTTTTTTTCGTAGCTTTTTCCACAGTCACTTTTTTCACAGCCCGTTTTCGCGCCGGTTTTATAGGCTTTGTCTCGAGTTTTTCCGGATCATTGACTGATGGAATTGTGGTTTCTTCTGTCATAAGTTACTGTGTTACTGTACAAACGAAGCCCCCGACCATTGGTGTTTTGATCGGGGGCTTGTTGATGAGCGTATTTTATTTGAAGATTTTGATTACCACGCCCGCTCCGACGGTTTTACCGCCTTCTCTGATCGCGAAGCGTTGCTGTTCCTGCAAGGCAACCGGAACAATCAATTTGATTTTTAAGTTTACCGTGTCGCCGGGCATCACCATTTCTGCTCCTTCCGGCAGTTCAACTTCACCTGTAACGTCAGTTGTGCGGATATAAAATTGCGGTTTATAACCCTTAAAAAATGGTGTATGGCGTCCGCCTTCCTCTTTGGAAAGAATATAAATCTCTGCCTGATATTCCGTGTGCGGTGTGATTGTTCCAGGTTTTGCAAGCACCTGCCCGCGTTGCACCTCATCTTTTTTAGTGCCGCGAAGAAGCACGCCTGCGTTATCCCCCGCACGCCCTTCGTCAAGTTGCTTATTAAACATTTCAATTCCAGTGACAACAGTTTTGGAACTTTTTTCCGCCATTCCGACAATCTCAATCTCCTCGTTTACTTTAACAATACCTCGCTCAATTCTTCCGGTTACCACAGTGCCACGGCCTTCAATACTGAAGATGTCTTCAATAGGCATGAGGAATGGTTTGTCAATCTGGCGTTCTGGTTCTGGAATGTATTCGTCAAGTTTACTTATAAGGTCTAGGACCGGCTTTGCTTTTGATTCGTCAGACGGATTTTCAAGCGCCTGCAAAGCAGAGCCACGAATAATCGGAGTTTTATCGCCTGGGAATTCGTATTTTGTCAAAAGATCCCTGATTTCTTCCTCAACAAGATCAATAAGTTCAGGGTCTTCCACTTGGTCAACTTTATTTAAGAATACAACAATGTAAGGAACTCCGACCTGACGGGCAAGAAGGATGTGTTCGCGCGTTTGAGGCATTGGGCCGTCTGCGGCAGAAACTACCAGAATCGCTCCGTCCATCTGCGCCGCGCCGGTAATCATATTTTTGACATAATCAGCGTGCCCAGGGCAATCAACGTGAGCGTAGTGTCGTTTGTCGGACTCATATTCAACATGCGCAGTTGCAATCGTGATGCCGCGCGCGCGTTCCTCCGGCGCGTTATCAATTTGATCAACCGATTTATCCTGCGCTTTTTTCCCATGCGCAAGCAATACTTTAAGGATTGCCGCGGTAAGGGTAGTTTTCCCATGATCAACGTGTCCGATTGTTCCGACGTTGATATGGGGTTTTGTACGTTCAAATTTTTCCGCCATATTTTTTTGAAACAACCCCTCCGTTCATAAAAGAGCAGAAGGTTTTTACCAGTTGTCTCTTAATTTTATTAATTTTTTACCTCTATATCTTCCAAATATAATTGCTCTTCTTCATCTTCGTCTGTATCTCTAATAACAGAATCATCCTCATTTATAAGCGGTAGTTGTTCTCTCCGTTCCGCAATTTCCAAATTTATCTTATCTAAAAGTTTGTCGCTTGTCAACCCATCTTTATTACTGGAATCCGCGCTGTTTAAGAATTGCAGATATTTTTGATACGGTAAAACGACAAAAGCCGGTTTACCACCTTCGTTTGTAAAAATAATCGTTTCGTTTGCAGTTGCAAGATGTTGAAGGAGATTATTTGGGAGATTCATAATTTTTTATTGTATAATCAATGTATCAATATAATCAATATAGTATCGGACATCATTGAGCGAGAGTTTAAGAATATCCTCTGACAAAATACTTTTAGTTTTTATTAGCCGGATAATTTTTTCTTGCGTTTGTTTTGAGCGTTTGAACAACTCTCCGTAAAGGAGATGTAAAATAGCAGAATGACGGGTTTTTTGCAAGAGCGCGCGCTCGCGAAGGCGATCGGTTAGCCCATCCCCGCTTTTGTATTTATTAAGCGCGATTGATGGGATGAGGAGAAAACGAGTATCAAGCAGTCTCTGAACGCGCCTCGGCGTTTGTTGATAATTATGCCACTCATTTCGCGCTTCGTCCAAAATTGTTCTTATTAACGGACTCCGGCGGTTTTTTTCAAAGATATGTTCAATGCGTTTTAGGTTGCGCGCGATTGTTGATTTCTTATTATATGCCCGGTCTTGCGGATAAGTGCCGATAAGATGCGCTTTCAAATGTTCTTTTTTGAGCGCGGCAAACATTTTTCGCGCAAATGGGTCGCTGGCGTCAACTAGAATATCTATAAAAAATCCGTAGCACCATGGTTTTGAGGCGAGCGGTCTGGATTCAATAAAAGTTAAACTCACGTTATTTTTTGCAAATGTTTCTAAAAGGTCGCGAAGCGCTCCAACTTTATCTTTAAGGACGATATAGAGAGACGTTTTGGTCGGGGTGCGGTTTGTCCATATTGGTAGAGCGGTGTGCGTCATTTTTGTCACCAGCCAGAATCGCGTTAGGTTATGCGCATGGTTGTTGATATGTGAGCCAAGAACATTGAGGTGGTAGAGATCTGCCGCGTGAAGCGAGCTGATTGCGGCGGCGCCTGGCATTTTACTTACCAATTCCGCGGCGTAGGACGTAGATGACGTTTCTTTATACTCTGCATTGGGCAGATGTTTTTTTAACCAGACTCTGCATTGGGCGATTGCGTGCTGGTGCGAATAGACGGTTTGAATCGCAGAAAGAGTTTTTTCTTTGGAAAGTAGATTTTGGGAGATCAGCAAGTCAATTTCTGCGATGACGCGCAGGTTCTTTTCTAAAATAAGATCAAGCGTCCGGAGCACTGTTCCTTCAAGAGAATTTTCAACCGGCACAACGCACAAGGAGTTTGGATTTGTTTTGACAGCGGCAAGCGTATCTTCTATGCTGGAACATGGGATATACATCGCCTCTTCTATGAAATTTTTCGCGGCCTCTTCTGTGAATGATCCCGCTGGCCCTAGATAGTAGAGGTTCATAAAATATGTACCATACCATACAATGAAAACTCAAAATCGTCAAAAATTGATCGTCGTTCTTGGGGCCACCGCTTCCGGGAAAACCTCACTTGCTCGGCAACTTGCCCAAAAGTTTGGCGGTTTTATTATTTCCGCGGATTCGCGCCAAGTTTATCGGTATATGGATATCGGGACCGGTAAAGTTGATACGTTTGAAGAACTTGTGGATTTGAAAAGACAGCGAAATGCGCTTTGTGATCGTAATCTTAATTTGCCGGCTGATTATGTTCTTAAATTGGAAGGAGTTCCGCATTATATGATTGATATTGTTCTGCCAAACGAAGAGTACAACGTTGCCTTATATCAAAAAGATGTTTATGCGTTCGTTAAAAACGAGTCGCCCGCGCCGCATTTTTTAGTAGGCGGAACAGGGCAGTATATTGACGCGGTGGTTGATAATTGGCAATTCCCGGAAGGAGAGCCAAATTATGCGTTACGATTTGAACTTGAACAGCGTATCGCGTCGGAAGGCGTTGAATCCGTATGGAATGAACTTATATCGCTTGATTCCGCGTGTGCCGAGTTTGTTCAAAAAAATAATTTTCGGCGCGTGGCGAGGGCGCTTGAGTACGTGCTGTCAACTGGAAAGAAATTTTCTGGAGAGCGTGGCAAGGGAGAGCGGCAGTTTAATGTGTTAAAGATTGGCATTTCACTTCCGCGTGAAGAACTTTATAAAAAAATAGACGCGCGGGTAGAGGCACGTCTGAAACTCGGGATGATAGAAGAGGTTGAGAATCTCCATCGCGCGCGCGGTTTGAGCTTTGAACAGTTGCACAGGTTCGGTCTTGAGTACCGCGTTATCGCCGATTATCTTTCCGGAAAATTTTCGTCGTTTCCAGAAATGAGAGAGCGGCTAAAGTGGAATATCCACGCCTACGCGCGACGGCAGTTGACGTGGTTTCGGAAGGGTGAAGATATACAGTGGATTAGTGAATATGAGAAAATTCAAAGAGCTGTTGAGAGGTTTTTATTTTATCATTAAGCATCGCGTCTTGATAAGAATAATTTTTTAGCGTTTTCTGCGGTTTTTTGTATTATTTTCTCTGCCGGCAATTTTTTTATTTCCGCGATTTTTTCAGCCACATATCGCACATCAAGAGGTTCGCAACGTTTTTTGCCACGATACGGCTCCGGAGTTAAATAGGGAGCGTCGGTTTCTATCAAAATGCGCTCAAGCGGAATTTTTTTTACAACATCTAGAAGATGCGCGTCGGCATTTTTGAAGGTGATGATGCCGGTGAATGAAATGTATAATCCGAGGCGCAAAATTTGCTCCGCGATTTGCCAGTTGCCAAGAAAGCAATGGACGACGCCATGTAACGAGTAACGAGTGATAATAGAAATGAGATCTTCGTACGCGTCAAAAGTTCCGCGCGACGGCCGGCAATGGATGATGAGCGGTTTTTGCAGTTCAAGCGCAAGGCGTATATGCTCTTCAAAAACCTCGCGCTGTTTTTTAAGCACGCGTTCTTTTTCATTTCCATTCTCCGACAAACGGAACCGGTCAATGCCCGTTTCCCCTATTGCGACGACTTTTGGATGAAGGCCGAGTTTTTTATATTTCTCGTAGTCCCATGCGCGCATATCCTCGTTCCCTTCTTCTGGATCATGAGATTTTTCAAGATGCGACGGGTGCAAACCCACGGAGGCGTATACCGGCGCGTCGGCGAATTCTTCCGCAATTTCTACTGCGCGGAGCGACGTTTCATACTGCGTGCCTACGATATTCAAAAACATCTCTTTTTCCAATGAATGTTTGATAACATCATGATAATCGTCTGCAAACGCGCGGAAGTTCAGATGGCAATGGGTGTCGTACATATTTTATAATCCAGGTATCACAAAGCTCGCAAATTTCCCTATCGTAATTCCGTACGGTATAAAAAGCGATTTGGAAAGAAGAGTGTTGATTTCCGGCGACCATGCGTATTTATCAAAAAGGTAAAAGAAAATGGAAAGTATTATAATTGATCCGATGAGCGAGACAAGCGCGCCCAGCATGCGGTTCATACCTTTTAACCCAGGAAGATTAAACACAGTATTAACGAGTTTCACTATAAAAGACAATACTAGCGAGGAGGCTGAATAGAGAGTTATGAACGCCGCAACTTTTGCGATATTTTCGTTATTGAAAATGTACGGTTTGAGGACTTCTGAAAGCGATGCGGAAAATCCGCCGGCAATGTAGATGCTTATGATGATTGTGGCGATGGCTCCGAGCACGCGAATCAAGCCAAAAAAAAGCCCAGCCGCGGCGACGAATGCGAGAATAAAAAGGAGAATAAGGTCAACGATTGTCATATTGATTGAACTTAATAATTTTACTTGCTTTCATTGCTTGTACAGTTTTTATAAGCCCGTCCTCAATTTGCGTGATCGGGATCCAGTCAAGCTTTTCTTTTGCAAGAGTAATATCAGGAATAGGCTCTGGAGTTCTGTACGGAAGAGGGTCTTGATATACGATTTTTGAGCTTGAGAGCGTGATTTTTTGAATCGCTTCTGCGACATCTTTAAGACGATATACCGGTTCGCTTCCGAGATTTATGGGGCCGCTTACGTCAGTTGTCATAAGTTTTATGAGTCCGTCAACAAGATCGTCAACATAGCAAAATGTTCCTGTCGCGGTTTCGTCGCCGTAAATAATCACAGATTCGCCCCGGAGCGCTTGATATATAAAGTCCGGAATGATGCGTCCGTCGTTTAAGCGCATCCCGGGCCCGTATGTATTGAAAACTCTGGCGATCTTTGCATGGAAATTATTCTCCGCGGCGTAGTACATTACCAGATTTTCCGCAAAACGTTTGCCGTCGCTGTAGCACGATCTGGCGCCTAGCGTTTCAAGAATGCCCATTGCAGTTTCTTTAACTCTCTCATCGCGCGCCGGGATGTTTCCGTATACCGCGCTTGCAGAGACAAACAGAAATTCGGATCTGTATTTGCGTGCAATATCCAGCGCGTTTTTTACTCCATGCGAGTTTGCAAGACATGTTTCCAAAGGAAGGCGGTCGTAATCTTTTGGCGAGGTAGGGCATGCCAGATGGTATATTTCCTCAATGCCGTAAATTTTGAGTTTGAATTTACTAAGTTCTGTAAATTTTTCAAGTTCTATTTCGCGCGTCAGATCGTGCTTGATAAATTCAAACCGCGGATTTCGCATAAACGGCTCTATGTTGTAGAAATCGCTTGTTATGAAGTTGTCAAGCGCAATTACATTAACGTTCTCCTTTTTAAGAAGCATTCCTACAATATGGCTTCCAATGAATCCAGCGCCGCCGGTTATAAGAATATTTTTCATTTTTTTACCGTGATTGTTTTATACACTTTTCCTCCGCGGACAGCCGCTCCTTTATAGCGGAGTTCAAAAATTATTTTATATACTCCGGGTTGTTTTGGCGTTGTGAGAATTCCGCTTAAAGATGCCGCCTGACTTGGCAGGACATTCTGCGCATTTTGGTAGCCCAGCGCATCTCCCCTAAAAAGCGTTGATTTTCCTTGTAAATCAGTGATGACTATTGATATAAGATGAGGTTGCCACGTGATTCCCCCTTTGTTCTTAAATGTTACGGTAACGGGAAAAAGCGCGGAAGGTTTTGCGATTTGCGAAACGCTGTCGGAAATCCATAACGCGGCGTTGTCGCGTTGAAGAAGCGACAGTTCAATTGGATCTTGCGGGATGAATGTAGCCGGAGCGCTTGCCCTAAGCGCGCGGCGCGCATTAACAAGCCCTTTACCCAGCAATCCTTTTAGTTCCGGAGTGTTGTATTCGTCAATCGCGTCAGCTGTATCTAAAAGAACAGCCGTGATTTCTTTGTTCGTGTATCGTGGATTGATTGATTTGATAAGCGCGGCAACTCCGCTGACTTGCGGTGCGGCAAACGAGGTGCCGCGCCAAAAGCCGCTGTATGATGCGGTAAACGGAGAGCCAAGCGCGGAATTTCTCGCTTGCGCGCCTACAATATCAACCGCTGGAGCGTTTAAGTCAATGCATGTTTTTCCGAAATTTGAAAATTCGGTTTTGATGTTATTTTTATCAACCGCGCCGACACCGATTACAAGTTGTTCCTTAGCGCTCCCGAAACACGCTGGGTATGATGGGCGTTCGTCTAAATTGCCTCCTGATAATTTCGTCGTTGATCCGGCCGCGTCGTTCCCGATTGCCGCGACAACCAACACCCCGCGATCAAAGGCGTAGCGTATGGCGTTATAAAAATCCTGATTGAATTTTCCGCCCACGAAACTTAAGTTAATAATATGAGCGCCGTTTTCAACAGCATAGCGGATTGCCGCAGTAGCATTTTCCGCCTCTCCTTCCCCGACGCTATTTAGCGCGCGGATCGGCATAATTTTTGACTGCCAACTCACTCCCGCGATTCCCTCCTTATTATTTCCGGTTGCAGAGATAATGCCTGCCACAAGAGTGCCGTGGCTCGCGCCTTCAATTGTGTAGTCATTAAATTGCGGACGAGTGTCAGGGTTGTTTTCAACAAAATTCCATCCGTTACGATCGTCAATAAAGCCGTTTTTATCATCGTCTATGTTATTGCCGGCTATTTCATCGCCGTTTATCCAAATTTGATCTTTTAAGTCCGGGTGATCAATGTCAACTCCAGCGTCAATCACAGCTATAACTACGTCTTTTGATCCGACAGAATATCCCCATGCTTCATCCGCATGAATCTGGTGAGTGTAGTATTGAGTGGTGAAATGAGGGTCGTTCGGGACAATAGAAAGCGCGCGCGCTGTAAAAGGCGCGACTAGCAGTGTAAAAATAATAATGATAAAGAGTGATATGCGCATTTTGAATTTTTAATCGTCTATTCTCTGAATGCCGGCTCCAAGTTCGTTTAACCGTTCGTCAAATCGTTCGTATCCGCGATCAATAGTTTGTTCAACGTTGTGAATAACAGTTACTCCTTCAGCAATGAGCCCGGCAATCACAAACATGCCTCCGGCTCGTATGTTCGGGCTTTTAATCTCGTATGCATGAAGCGGAGTGGGCCCTACAATAATCGCGCGGTGAGGATCGCATACTATTGCCCGCGAGCCCATTTTGATAAGTTCTGGTATATGTTTCATGCGATCTTCAAAAAGCGGGTCATGAATGAGGGACGCGCCTTTTGCCTGCGTTGCAAGAAGAGAGAAAGGTTCTTGCAGATCTGTTGGAAATCCCGGATACGGAAGCGCCTGCAACTTAAATGATAAAAAATCTTTTGAGGGGAGGATTTTAAGAAACGCGCCTTTTTTAGAATCTTTCCCAAGTTCATATTTTATGCCGATCTCCTTTAGTTTCAGAAGAACTACGCTCAAGTGGTCAGGCTCCGCCCCATATAGGATAACGCCTCGTCCCGCAAGCGCGCTTGCGACTAGAAGAGTGCCGGCTTCAAGCATGTCAGGAATGATCGTGTGCGCAATTCCGCGCATGCGCCCTACTCCGTCAATAACAATACGATTACCGGATTTTTCGCGAATGCGCGCTCCTCCGGCATCCAAAAATTTAATAAGATCCTGCACATGCGGCTCTTGCGCCGCGAGACGAATTGTTGTCCGCCCTTTTGCAAGAGCGCCAAGGAGAATCGCATTTTCCGTTGCTGTTACGGAAAATTCCGGAAGAGTTATATCCGCGCCTTTTAGTTCCTTGAGGGTAATTGTAAATGAGCGTTTTCCTTGTTTGTCAGAGCGCTCGTCAATTTTTGCGCCAAATTGTTCAAGAATTGAGAAATGCGTTGTAAGCGCGCGATTTCCTAAAAGACATCCGCCAGGCTCTGGAATTGTTATTTTTTTGAATCGCGCAAGAAGCGGACCTATAAACAAAACCGAGGAGCGCATGGTTTTTATAAGCTCCTCGTCAAGAGTTTTTAGCGTCGCGGATTTTGTGTTGATCGTAAGCTGGTTTTTGTCTGTCCATTCAATTGCAACCCCAAGCGATTTCATGAGATCGGCCATTTTTAGAACGTCTCCGACGCGAGGGACATTATCCAAGATGCAATCATCTTCAATTAAAAGCGTTGCCGCGATAATCGGCGTTGCCGCGTTCTTGAATCCGTTTATAGTGAATTCCCCCTTTAATGTTTTAGGTCCTTTAATAAGAAGTCGGGACATTTTTTAGTTTTTAGATTTGAGCTTATTATCGGTAAATTTCCACTCAACCGCGTCTCCGGCTTTTAGTCCGTACTGCGATACGCCCACCTTCGCATACTCTCCATTTACGAAATATTGCCAATACTTTCCATCTTCGCCGTTTTTTTTGTCGCCGATTTTTGTGATCAAAACTCCGAGTTCTCGGCCGTAGTCATCATATTCAAGCGCGATTCCCTTATTCGTAAGTTCCTCTTGCATAATCGACCATAACAGCGGTATTTTTACATCTGAAATTTGAACTTTGAAATTTATCGGTATCCTATCATCTCCAAAATCAAACAGCAAGGTTATAGATGGTTCTATTAGAGTTTTTTCATTTGGTCTATTGGCTGGAGTTTTGATTGAAGATGGCGGAGCTGTTGGCGGTTCGGTGAAAGGATTCTCTTTTTTCAGCGCGCAACCGCTCGTCATCCCGAACATAGATAAGAAGACGATAGAAAATAGAATAATTCGTTTCATTGATTTTTATTGATTTTTATTTTTTTTAAGCTCTTGCAGATGCAGTTTTGAATATTCACTATTGCGGTTCATAGATGCTGATAATCTCCCTCGCAAGCCGTTCGTACGCTTTGGCGCCGGCGGCAAGGGGGTCGTAATTTAAGATCGGTTTTCCGTATGACGGCGCCTCTGCAAGGCGCACATTTCGCGGAATCACTGACTTCATAATTTTGTTCGGAAAATATTTGTATAAGTCCTCCATCACTCCTTGCGAGAGCATTGTACGCTTATCATACATTGTGATGACGGCTCCTAAAATTGAAAGATCGGGCTTTAAGTGCGCGCGCACAAGTTCAATTGTTTCAAGAAGCTGGCCCAAACCTTCAAGCGCGTAATATTCCGCCTGAACCGGAATGAGTAGCTCGTCTGCGCAGGTAATGCCGTTTATGGTGAGAATGCCCAGTGAAGGCGGACAATCTATAATAACATATTCGTAAGCGTCTTTGATTATTTTCAGGGCTTCTGTAAGGCGAAACTCCCGCTCCGGATGATTGACGAGTTCAATATTTGCTCCGGCAAGCGAGCTTCCGGAAGGCGCAAGATGAAGGCGATCGGGTTCTTCGCCGAGAATAATTTCGCGGAGCGATTTTTCGCCGATGAGCGCGTGATAAACGTGAGTTCCCAATTCTTTGTGATTGATGCCTAACCCGCTTGTCGCGTTTGCCTGCGGATCAAGGTCAACAAGTAGAACGCGTTTGCCGAAATACGCAAGGAAACTCGCCGTGTTAATGGCTGTTGTTGTTTTTCCGACTCCTCCTTTTTGATTGACGATTCCGATGACGCGGGTCATATAAAAAGAAGCACAGCCATAAGGCAGATGCCTAGAATAAACATGAGCACCTGCGCGTAAGGTTTTGCAAGAGCCGGTTCTTTTTGGATTTCTGGTATTAGGTCCGAGCCCGCAATGTACAGAAAACAGCCGATTGCAAATGGAATTAAAATATCAATGAGCGCGGGCGTGAAGGCAGACACTAAAAGCGACGCGATAGCTCCAATGATTGATGCTGTAGCTGAAAGAAAGTTAAACATAATCGCTTTTTTCTTTGAAAATCCGCCGTGAAGAAGTACGCCGAAGTCCCCGATCTCCTGCGGAATTTCATGAAGAATAACCGCGATCGTTGTTGCAATGCCAAGCGGTATGCTTACCAAATAACTTGCGCCGATTACCATTCCGTCAATGAAATTGTGCAAACCGTCTCCGATTAAATTCATCATCGCAAACGGATGCGGATGCTCGGCGCTTGTAGGGTAATGACAGTGCCGCCAGTGGATAAATTTTTCAATAATAAGAAAAAATACGATTCCAGCTAAACTGTAAAGCGAAAACGCGATGCTCCATCCCCCGCTCCCATTTACTGTTTCAGGAATGAGATGCAGGAAAACGTCTCCAAAAAACGCTCCTGCGGCAAAACTTACAAGATATAAAAGCGCGCGTTCTAGAATTTTAGCGTTCAAAGACAAAAATGCAACTCCGATAAAGGAGATGCAACTGACAATTATAACGCTTACAATGGCGTAGAACCAGATAGTCATGGATTTATTTATGGTATGGCAGGGGCGCCAGGATTCGAACCTGGAACAATGCTTTTGGAGAGCATCATGATACCATTTCACCACACCCCCATAGTTTGAAAAGTGTATCATACGTTTGACCTCGCCACAAGAGTTTGTTTTAATGACAGATTATGAACCTAAAACCGCTGAAATACTATCAACTAATCCTTGGCTGTCAGATGAACCGTTCCGATGCCGAGCGGATTGCGTCATTTTTGGATACATTAGGCTTCAAGAAAACAGAAAAGGAAGAAGAGGCAAATTTGATTGCGGTTCAGGCATGCTCTATCCGCCAATCGGCAATTGATCGCATACACAGCCGTATTCATAAATGGATGGAGATTAAGAAAAAAAGGACGTCTGATCACCCTTTAGTTACTTTGCTCACCGGATGCGTTCTTCCGCGAGATCGCAAAGTTTTTTCCAAACAGTTTGATTTATTTATTGAAACAGACGATGTGCCGAAAGAGTTTGCTCAAAAGCTTGCCATATTACTGCCTCAATTTAATTTTGCGTATATTTCAGAAGATCGTCGCGACATCAAAAGCAAAGATGTTACAAACGACGATTTTTTTGCGCTAAAACCGAATTATACTTCTACTTTTCAGGCATACATCCCAATTCAAGCAGGATGTAACAATTTTTGCACGTTTTGCGCTGTACCGTATACAAAAGGGCGCGAGCGTTATCGTCCGAACAAAGATATTGTTCATGAGATAGAGCACTTGATTGATAGAGGATATAAGGAAATTACGCTATTAGGACAGAACGTGAACACATATTTTGATCCTACTTTGAAAGACGCGCTTGGCAAACGGACTCGGTACAGAGAGTGGAACGCGCTTACGGATTTCCCTCGTCTTTTGCGGACAGTGAATGATATTAAGGGAAATTTTTGGGTTCGTTTTCTCACCTCTAATCCTTGGGATATGTCGGATGAGACAATTAAAGCCGTAGCCGATTGCGAAAAGGTTTGCGAGTATATTCATTTGCCAATGCAATCCGGAAGTGATAAAATTCTAAAAGCAATGAACCGCCATCACACACAAAAGCATTATTTAGAACTCATTGATAAAATCCGCGCTGCGATTCCGGGAGTTGCCATCACAACCGATGTTATTGTCGGATTTCCCGGGGAAACCGAGGAAGATTTCATGGAGATCGTAAAAGCGATGCAGTACGTTGGCTACGACATGGCGTATCTTGCCCGCTACTCTCCTCGCCCTGGAACAATTGCGGAGCGGTATTTTAAAGACGATGTTCCCCGCGAGGAGAAAAAGCGGCGCGAGAAATATCTTGAGGAGATTTTGAGAAAGAGCGCGCTGAAAGCTAACAAAAAGTATGTTGGCAAAGAGGTAGAAGTGTTAGTAGAGAATGTCAAATATCAACATCCAAATGTCAAATCAATATCAAAATCCGAAATCCAAATCATAAAAACAGCAGTAGGCAAAACGCGTACATCTAAAACCGTAGAAATCCAATCAAAAACCGACGATGATCTCGTCGGTCGTGTGGTGAGAGTTATGATTACCGCGGCGCGGGAGTTTGGACTGGAGGGAGTTCTAAAATAGGCAACGTCTCTTGTGCCATTTTATCCCAGGAGTATTTTTTCATTTGGGCGAAACCTTTTTCGCGGAGTTGATTTTGCAGCGTGATATTTGTGTAGAGCATATGGATTTTTGTCGCAATATCTTCGGCGTTTTCGGGGTTAAAGTAAAGCGCCGCATCTCCTAAAATTTCTGGAATGCATGAGGCGTTTGATGCCACAACTGGCACGCCAAAGCTCATCGCCTCTAATGGCGGCAAACCGAAACCTTCGTAAAGCGAGGGGAAAATGTATAGAGCGGAGTTTTGATAAAGTTCGGCTAATTCATCGTCAGACGCGTAATCATAGAAGATACAGTTTGTAGTTTGTAGTTTGTAGTTTGTAGTAATATATTTTTTTATTTGTTGCTGAAAATAATCCTTTTTACCGACAAGCGCGAGGTTTATATCAAGATTATATTTCGCGCGAAGAATATCAAACGCGTCAATAAGCCGTTCTATATTTTTGTGAGGATAAAACGAGCCGACATAAAGAAGATAAGGTAGTAAGTTTTTAGTTTTAAGTTGTATTTTTGATTTTTGATGATCTGTGTTTCCGTTAATTTGTGATTTGTGATTTGTAATTTGTAATTCAGATACACCCTCATAAATCACATAAATTTTATCTTCTGGAATATTATAAAATCGCAACAAATCCTGTTTTCCAAACTCTGACGGCGCAATAATTGCTCGCGCCTTCTCCACCGCGTGCCGCATCACTTTTTTATATCCCCAAAGTTTAATTTTATAGAGCCATTTCGGAAGTGTGGTTGCGCGTTCGTCGGGAAAGTGGTGGATAATAAGATCGTGGATGGTAACGACGTATGGTTTATTGTAGACGAGCGGCACATTAAAATGCGGAAAGTGCATAACGTCCACTTTCGCGCGGGCGATGAGTGCAGGCATAAAAATTTGCTCGGCAATTGTGTAGCACCGATAGGGAGCAAGAACAAAACGGACGCGGGATTCTATATGCGCCGATATATCCGCGCGCAGTTGCTGTTCATCATCTTTGCTATACACAAAAAAAACATAACCCCGCGTCGCGGAGTCAATGGTCGTGAAGTTTCGTATGAGTTCTTGTGTGTAGCGCCCTATGCCTCCATGAGCCGTGCCATAGAGTCGGGCGTCTATGCCGATTTTCATAGCATATTAACAGTTTGGGCACTCGTAGTAAGGAGGTGAAACATAAGGTCTGCTGAATTTAAAATCGTTTTTAACATATATGATGGCGAGAGACGTTACGTAAACCAAAGCAACTATCGCAAAAAAGACTTCAAAGTGAAAAAAGAGTTTCTGCCACAACCGAAGAGAAATCCGCGCATTGCGAAATCGCCAAAGTAGCAATGACGCAAAGAAAAGAGAGACGCCGATAAGAGAAAACAAAATTTTGCCGATATTTAAATAGTATAAATTAGATTTTATAATCAGCCGCATGAACACAAAAAGTATGGCGCCGGTTATGCAAGTAGCCAAGGTTTGTATCGTGATAGTGGTTAAATATGCTCGAGTAAGTAAAGCGCTTTTACTCAAAGAGACCGCGCTGTTAACCAAAGCAAATAAGATGTGTCCGATGACTATTGTAATTCCTATAGACGCAATTCCATATTCCCACAAAGAGGGGCTATATGACAGTGAACATGACCACCAATATGTATGATCAAATATGCCGTAGATCAATTTTCCGCCACCCCATAAAATTATCTCTGGCGAAGGCCGGTATAAAGGAGAGCCGCCGCAGTATACAATGATAGGCAAATATAAGAATATGGCGCTGGTTAATATTAGAAGAAATGTGATAGTTTTTTTCATAACTATAGTTTTGTCTTCTTCACCTCTTCTATAAAAAAGGATTTAACTTCTTTCCAATCCGCCTCAATTTTCATTATAGGCATTTCTTCTTCCTCTGCGTCCTCAAAATATACAAGACCTTTCATAATGTGCAGTAAACTGTAGTCAACATCTTTATATTTTTTTTGAAAGGCGGCGATAATATCTGAAAGCGCGTAGCGTTTCTTTTGAATAGCGCAATAAACATCAATAAAATCTTTCTTGCTCCCTCTGGCGCTTATTGTATCAAGTTTTGTGCATAATACATCAATGAGACTGGAGACATTGATGCCTTTGTAGGGCGAGCACGGTTCAATCAGTGGGTATTTATAGCGCAAAAATGAAAGACGTGTTTTATTGAATATGCAATGAAAAGTGTTTTTATCTTCAGCGAGTATCTGCACTGTTTTTTGCTCCAGAAGCTCGTCTCGCAGTTGTTTTGCGTCAAATACGTTTGGGGTAAAAAAATCAAGGTCTTCAGAAAGGCGGTGTCCTAAATGTAACGCGCAGGCAGTGCCTCCTGATAAGTAGAAATTTGCAAGTAAGACAGTGTGTTTTAATAATTCCACAGTTTCCTGTGTATCTCGCGGAAGGATGGTTGTAAACATAGCACTTGGTTTTTTGGTATATCAAATATAATTGCCCAAAAGTTGGCTGATTTTTTACTCAAACCTCGGCTTGTTTTAAGACACTCCGTGATTTCTTTTTCTGAAAATTGCTCCTTGCACCAGCCAATCGCTTCCGTGTCTCCATAATCAAGCAATCGCGCAATAATTTGTTTTTTGTGCTTTTTGGCGAGCGTTTGCGGGTTAACGTCCCAAAAGTAACGGTAGAGGTTTTGCGGGATAAAAGTCATGGCTTTGGCCGGTTTTTCGGTTTTTGAGAGGGTGGTCGTCATATTTTGAAGTTCAAAAAGTAGATATTTTCATGATGCTATAAAACTTTGTCGTTCATGACATTTGTTAGTGCATGCACTGTTTTACCACATGTAAAAACGTTTACCTTTTTCCGTCCTCGCGCTTGCAGTGTATCACAAAGAGCAGAATCACTCAACGAGCCGCTCATCGCCCGCGCGAGGTTGGCGATTCTGGAAGCGAGGGAGCCGTTGCTTATGATAACAGGCGTCTCGCATAAGGCAACCTCAAACGGCGAAAAACCAAAGCCTTTTCGGGAATATATCACACAATCCCATGTTTCTCAATTGGTTGTTTGACGCCGCATTTTCTTTTGAATATAATATACATAATGTCTATGTCTGAAACAAAAAAATACAGCGTATCTGAATATATGAAGAAAGATGTTGTTACGATAAGCTCTTCCGCCACATTAAAAGATGCGCTGAAACTGTTAATCAAAAAAAATACCAATGGTTGCGTTGTCGTTGATAAAAATAATCAGGTAGTCGGCATACTTTCAAGCTGGGACATCATTCAATATATTGTCCCGCATTTTGAAACAGACAAACTCGTTTCTTCCGAAGCGGATGAATTTTTGATAAAACAAGTAAAAGAACTCTCCACCCATCCGATCGCCAAATGCATCACAACAAAAATTCAGACTGTTTACCAGCAAACGAGTATTATGGAAGCTTCAGCGCTTCTATCCGAGTTCCGCATTCGCCAACTACCTGTGGTGAATACCAAAAAAGAGCTCATCGGCTACATTAATCGTACAAATATCAAACGAGCATTCGGCGATATTCTCGGCATAAAGCCGTAAATAATCAAATGGCAAAAACTCATCACAGCGCAAAGCTTAATCAACTGTTTGCAACCGCAATTTGCGGCAATGACATCTTGAGTTCTGTGCTTTACGTGTCCGGCATCGCAATACTTTTTGCCGGCATCTATGCTCCGATAGTTCTCCTAATTGTTGTTGGGATACTCTATTTATACAAGTTTGTGTATACAGAGGTTGTGGAAGCGCTTCCTGTAAACGGCGGCGCATATAATTGTCTTTTGAATGCAACCTCAAAAAAATTTGCCGCTGTTGCCGGAGTAATGACCATTCTCTCATATACCGCAACAGCGGTTATTTCAGCTAAAGTCGGCGTTGAATACTTGCATACCATTTTTCCGGTTCCTGTTATTTTAGGAACGATACTTCTTCTCCTTTTCTTCGCTCTCCTTGTAATCTCTGGAATTAAGGACTCGGCAAAAGTCGCTTTTGCGATTTTTTGCATCCATATTATAAGCCTTATCGGTTTTATTATATTAGGAGCTCTGTATTATTTTTCCGGACACCAGTCTTATTTTAACATCAATAACCTGCACACCGTCTCTCTCATCACCAAACAAGGCGGCATTGCGATTACACTATACCTTGCGTTTTCCGCGTCCCTTCTCGGGGTTTCCGGATTTGAAAGCTCTGCGAATTTTGTTGAGGAACAGCAAAAAGGAGTGTTTAGAAAAACCCTCCGGAATATGCTTATCGGAGTTTTAGTTTTCAATCCTATAATTGCGCTTATTATTTTAAACAGCCTTCCATACGAAGCAATCGCAGGAGCAAAAGATTTTCTCCTTGCAGAAGGAGCGTCTGTTATCGGAGGCGCGTTTTTTAAGTACGTAATCGTGATTGACGCGTTTTTCGTGCTCTCTGGCGCAGTGCTCACTTCCTATATTGGAGTGTCCGGGCTCATCAATCGCATGGCGCTTGATGATACACTTCCTCTCTTCCTTGCGCGTCCGAACAAACGAGGGATCTGCCCGCGCATTATTATCAGTTTTTTTCTCTTATGCAGTTCAATTCTGCTCCTCACAAGAGGGAACTTCCTTTCGCTTGCTGGAGTGTACACAATTTCCTTTCTTGGAGTGATGAGCCTTTTTGCTTTTGGAAATCTTATCTTAAAACGAACGCGCAAAACTTTAAAGCGCACATATCACGCGCCAGTTCTTATGGTAGTGTGCGCATTTCTCGCAACCTTTTTAGGCATTTTTGGGAATATCCGCATTGACACTCAAAATTTTGTATTTTTTGAAATATATTTTATTCCCGCAATTTTTGTTGTATTTATCGTGATTAACCAAGAGTATTTTTTGCGCCTTATTTTGAAGTTTACGAAAAAAATTCCGCCTGTTCATAGGAGGATTCTTGCATACTTCCGCAGTTTAACACAAGGCACTGTGGTTGTTTTTATCCACAACTGCAATCGGCTTCAGCTTATTTTAGATTATATTAAGCGAAATGAATCAAGCCGCGCTCTTCTTCTTGTCGTCTGCGCAAGCGATAAGAAAACTTTTAATGATGAGTACGAAAAAATTAAAGATGCGCTTCCACATTTAGAGAAAGCAGGTTTTTACGAAAAGTTCACCATTGATCTTATGTATATAGACAAGCCCTTCGGGACTGCTGTCATTGACGAGGTCTCTTCACGGTATAATGTGCGGAAAAATAAAATTTTTATCGGCTCAATCCATCGCTCTCACCGATTTGATTACGGCGATTTAGGCGGCGTGCGTGTTATTTTTTGAGATCTATCACGCCTCAAGCTCACTTAACAGCCAGTTTAAATTTTTCTGGCTCCTCAACAACAGTTTTTACCGCGCGCAAAAATGTTTCAATATCAGTAAGATGATTATTGATAACATCGTACAACCTTTGGGCATCAAGATCAGCGTAGTGATGCACAAGTAAATTCCGTAATTTTGCCATCGGTACAAGAGAGTTCGTTGCAAAGTTTTGATCCACCACGCCGCTCAACCCAAGTTTTTCAGCGATTTCTCGGTACTCCACAGTTCTTCCGCCTGGGAGACGCGAAAGGATATGAGCACCGATGTGAAACACTCCTTCAAGCGCTAAACGCAAGTGGTGTTGCGCGAGGTCAAAGGGGTCGCCTTTTGAAAACTGTACAAAAGGGAGCGTGCCAAGTTCTTGTAATTTGGAGAGATTTTTGCGTATGCCGTCAATCCGCGGCATAATAGCTTCGCGTTCTAATGGCAGTGTCATAAGGTTGCAAGAATTGCTTTATCAAACATGTCTAATAATGGACGATAGTCGCAATAAAGCATTGTGGTAATATCTTCAAATCGGACGCGTTCGCGAGTGGCGGCGTCAAAAAGCACTTTACCATAGCGGATAATATGCATTCGCAATTCTAGCGGCGCGTCGCGGACAAATACAATGTCAATGATGTCGTTTTCTAATGTGCGCGGACAGAGCGGGGAGAGAATATCATAAATTTCGTCGTAAAGTTTACCGCCACGTTTATGCCCCTCCTCTTTCATCAGCACTCCGAAATCGTAATCAGAAAGCGGCCCTTCCGCGCCTTGCGCCCGCGAACCAAATAAATAAAGCGCTTGCGCGCCAAGCGCGGCGAGTTTATTTTTGTAGGTTGTTGAGAGTGTTATTATCATATTTGAAGGTACGGTCATAAAAAAATATTGGTGTAGGTGTATAATTTTTGATGAATTGATAAAAACTTAATCCCAAAAGCAGTCCGATAATAAGAAGAACAATCAAAAGTATTTTCCTATAGCTGTTTTTTGTGAAGAATGGCCAGATGAACCATGTAGTGTAGTAGATATTTTCATGATGCTATAAAATTGTAGTCGTTGATAATATCTGTTAGCGTGTGCACAGCTTTATTCCATGTAAAAGTGCGTACTTTTTCTTTTCCTTGCGTTTGCAGTGTATCACAGAGAGCGGAATCGCTCAACAGCCGCTCCATGGCGCGGGCGAGGTCGGCGATGTTGAAGGGGTCAATGTATAATGCCGCGTCGCCCATAATTTCCGGAAGCGAGGAACTGTGACTAACAATCACAGGCGTGCCGCACGCGGCGGCTTCAAGGGGCGGGAAGCCAAAGCCCTCGTAGAAACTGGGATAGACAAACAACCGCGCGGCGCTGTAGATGTATGGGAGATCTTCGCGCGTAACGTTGAAGAGAAATCTCACTTGCGATTTGTGCTTCATGCGGTTCCAAAAGCGGTAGATGCGGTCGTATTTCCACCCTTCGGCGCCGACTATCACGAGATTCATAATATCAAATTTCCCCTTAGTCCCCTCCTTTGTAAGGATTGGAGACCGTGAAAGCAACATATCAAACGCTTCTAACAGAGTCTCATAATTTTTTCGCGGTTCAATGGTGCCGACAGAGAGGATAAAGTTTTCAGGAAGATGATATTTTTCTCGCACCGCGCGCGTATCATCGCGTTGATAAAACAAACCATGATCCATACCAGGATAAACTACGTCAATGCGCTCGGGATCAATCGCGTATAAATCAACAAGATCTTGCTTTGTATTTTCCGAAACAGCGATGACATGATGGGCGTTTTGATAAAACCGGCGCGGATTAATGAGATGGTGCCACAAGCGTTGTCTCATCGTAAAAAATTCTGGAAGAATTTCAAACGAGAGATCGTGGCAGACCGCGATGTATTTTGTATTAGCGGTCAGAGCTATAAATGAAAGATTAAGAAGAATCCAGTAATCAACCTCCTTAATTTTTAATTCAATAAGTTCATCTAGATACGGAAACCGCAAAAAACTCATTGAAAAATTTAAAATTTTATTCGGCATCCTGAACCCGACAACATAAACATTCGGCGCGTTCTTCCACTCTTTTAACAATATAGAGATATTGTCAGGCAACCGCTTTCGCTGGTTATAAAACAAAACCACCCGCAGTTGCCCGCGAGCGGCGTATTCTACCAAACCTTTAGTAATGTAGAACGAATACCAACTCACCCCTCCCCATTGTTTTTCTAAAAGCGGCGTAATATCAATTGCGATTCTCATCATTGCAAGTCTTTGTAACGAACGGTTTTTGCATATTTATATTAGTATAGCCTTTATTCTCCTTACCCCGGCTCCGCACGACTCTTCCTTGGTAATCTTAAACTGTCGAAGCTCGCTTGTATTTGCCACATGCGGGCCGCCGCAAATTTCTTTTGAAAAATTTCCGATTGAATACACTGTTACGCGTTTCGGATACCGCGCGCCAAATTCTGATTGGGCTCCTGTCTCAAGCGCTTCTTCAAGCGGCATTTCCAGTTTTGTTACAGGAATTTTTGCCGCGATTTTTTCGTTTATCAATCCTTCAACTTTTTTAATTTCATCGTCAGCGAGTTTTCGGTTAAGGTTGAAATCAAACCGCAACCGCTCTTCTCTTATGTTTGAGCCTCGCTGGCGGATGTTTGGATCAACAATAATTCGCAACGCTTCGTTTAGCAGATGAGTTGCCGTATGAAGACGCGTTGTTTTTTCAGTGTTGTCGGCAAGCCCGCCTTTGAATTTTCCGAGCGCGGCGTTTCGTGAAATCTCCTGATGTTTTTTAAACTCCTCGCCTACACCAACCTCGTCAATCGCTATTCCGCGCTCTTTAACAATCTCGCGAGTCATTTCAATCGGAAAACCGTATGTTGAGTAGAGTTCAAACACCGCAGATGATGGGAGCAAATCGCCTGCAACAAGCTTTGCCGTATACTCGCTCAATTTTTTTAATCCTTTTTCCAATGTGCTCTTAAATCGCTCCTCTTCCAGCATAAGTTCATCGTATATGCGACTCGCGTGTTTTGTAAGTTCCGGGTATGACTCTTTATATAGAGAGACGATAATTTCAGCTATGCCGTTTAGCCATTGTCGTTCCTGGATGTTTAGATGTCTTCCGAAACGGATTGCTCTTCTTAGAAGGCGTCTCACAATGTACCCGCGATCCGTATTTGACGGATTTACTCCCCGTTCATCTCCGATCAAAAATACCACTGCGCGAAGGTGATCGGCTATGACTCGGAAAGGTTTTTTGTCCTTCGCGTCTTTATATGATTGTTTTGTAATTTCCTCAATTCGCGCGATCACTCCTGAAAAAAGGTCAATTGTAAAAATATCCGGATTATCAACGCGCGCCGCAGAGATTCTTTCCAATCCACCGCCGAAATCCACATTTTGCAGGGTAAGTTTTTCAAAATCTGTATCGGTTTTTATATATTCCATAAACACGCTGTTTCCGATTTCTAAAAATCGTCCGCAGTCGCAGTTTACGTGGCATGGCGTATTTTTGAAAGTTGACCGCTCGTGCAAACCTCTTTTTTCTCCAAAATCCCAAAACATCTCGCTGTCCGGCCCACCCGGTTCGCCGGCAGGCATATGTGACGGCGCCCCTGAACGAGACCACCAGTTTTTAGTTTCATCGTAGTAAAAGACGCGTCCGTTTTGCATGCCGCGCGTTTCCGGGTGATCAACAATTTTTGCATTGAGACTCGCCTCTGCAAACACCTCCTGCCAAATTTTTGCTGATTCCTCGTCTTTCTGGATGTTGATTGCGGAGTTTCCGCGAAAGCATGTTACATACAAACGATCCGGATCAAGCCCGATCTCGCCTGTTAAAAACTTAAAAATCCAAGGAATTTGTTCTTTTTTGAAATAATCGCCAAGCGACCAGTTGCCAAGCATCTCAAAAAATGTAGTGTGCCGGTTGTCTCCAACTTCCTCAATATCTTGCGCCCGGATGCATTTTTGCGAGTCAACAATGCGGGTTCCCTCCGGATGTTTTGCGCCAAGAAGATACGGAATCATCGGTTGCATTCCGCTTCCGGTGAAAAGAGTTGTCGGATCGTTTTCCGGCACAAGCGATGCGGATGGAACGATCGCATGGTCGCGAGTTTTATAGAAATTTAGATATGAGGAACGGATTGAGTCGGTAGTCATAATTTTTGTAAAAATGCGTTTATGGCGTATATGATGTCAGATTGATGTTCGTAATTAATCGCGGAGACCTCTGTATGAAAGCCGTATTCATGCAGTAATTGTTCCATTGCAAACCTTGCAGTGCACTATAGCAAGTTTCCAAAAAAATTCCAATCTGCTTGACGGCAGACAGGTTGCCTTGTATTTCATTCCATTACTACTATTTTTGTCCCCGCCTCCGCCCAATCGTACAGTTTTTGAGCAGGGCCGATTCCCAACCGAACGCATCCGTGAGAAACCGGAATTCCAAGATGGTTCGCGCCTTCTCTGTATCCGTTTGGCCAATACGGCAATTCATGAATGCCATGTCCTTGGTAGGTAAACGACATCCAATATGGCATCCAAAGTTTGTATGTCGCAGACCATTTTTTCTCATGTTTGTAGAGCACTGAAAATTCTCCGGTTGGCGTTTTGAACCCGCGCTTGCCGGTTGAGACGATGAACGTATCAACCGCCTTCGGGCCATATCCGTAACTCAAGCTCTGCTCCGAAAGGTCTATGCGGATCCATTTTGGAAGGCGCCCGGATCCGAGCGGATCGTATCCATTGATGATTTCCACCTTGTCTTTATATCCGTCTCCGTCAGAATCAGGATTGTGCGGATCAGTGCCCCATTTTACTTCCTCGTGATCCCACAATTTATCGCCGTCGGAGTCCGTGTTTTCCGTTTGGGCCGTGAGTTTTGTCGGCGTGGCAAGATATATTAAAAGCAGTAAAATCAGTAATCTTGACATGTAATAATACGTATTGTACAGGGTAGAGACGAGCGTAGCAATATGTTCCAGATTAAAGCCATTTTGCGCTTTACCGCGTGTGACTTTTTTGATAAGATGCTAGAGCTATGCGATTATTTTTACCTCCGCTTGCCGATCGTATGCGGCCGCAGAAATTAAGCGACGTTCTCGGGCAGGAACAGTTTTTTGGCAGATCTTCAGCAATCATAAAATCATTAAAAGAGGGGCATCTTCCCTCTTTAATTTTTTGGGGACCTCCAGGGTGCGGGAAAACAACGATTGCGCGATTGCTTGCCGCAGAAATCAGCGCGGATTTTGTAACGCTTGAAGCGGCAGTTTCTGGATTGAAAGAATTTCGCGTCGCTATAAATCGCGCTGTTGAAAATAAAATTTACCAAAAACAGACCGTGCTTTTTATAGATGAAATTCATCGCTGGAATAAAAAACAGCAGGATGCGCTTCTTCCTTATGTTGAAAACGGCACTGTAACTTTTATCGGCGCAACTACAGAAAATCCGTCGTTTGAAGTGATTTCGGCGCTCCTCTCGCGCGTGAAGGTTCTTCTTTTTGAAGCAATATCAAAAGAGGTTATTGTAGAGATTTTAGAACGCGCTTCACAAAAAGAAAAAATTTCAATTGGCAGAAATGAGCTTGAACTTATTGCGCAGTTTTCCGGCGGGGATGCGCGTGTTGCCTTAAACGCGCTTGAGCTTTCCTCGCATTCAGTAAAAGGAGAAAACGTCACAAAAGAGATTATCAAAGAGATTTTTGATAAGACAAATTTACTTTACGATAAAGCGGGCGAAGAACACTATAATATAATTTCAGCGTTTATAAAATCAATGCGCGGAAGCGATGCAAACGCCGCTGTTTATTATCTTGCCCGTATGATAGAAGGCGGAGAGGATCCAGAATTTATCGCGCGGCGCATGTTAATTTTTGCTTCCGAAGATATTGGAAACGCCTTGCCGACAGCTTTAGTTGTTGCAAACACGTGCTTTGACGCGGTGCGAAAAATTGGCTGGCCAGAGTCAGAGCTTATTCTTTCGCAAACAGCGATTTATCTGGCAAAAGCGCCTAAGTCAAACCTTGCCAAACTCGCAATTGGAGCCGCGCGCGAAGAGGTACAAAAAAGCGGCACTTTACCGGTACCGCTTCATCTGCGCAACGCGTCAACTTCTCTTATGACAGATCTCGGCTATGGCAAGAATTACATTTATACCCACAATAACCCATCTGCTCCGCAAGATTTTTTGCCATCAGAAATTGTAGGAAAAAAGTTTGTACTCTGAACTGTGCTAGACAGGCAACGGAGCAAATGTCCGCAATCTTTCTAATTCTTGAACGTCCGCGTCTGTGAGGTATTTCTTTTTCTGCTGAATAGCGATTAGTTTATCTAAACGCGCGCCGTCTTGCTTCCTTCCTTGTACGATGATGCCGCGCAAATCGTTTATCCGGTCGTCAAGATAGGCCTTATCAGGATAACGAGTTTGGAGAACTCCGACTTTGGTTTTCAGTTCTGTCATATCGCTCTTTAATCCTGCAACGTCGCTCTTTAATCCTGCAACGTCGCTCTTTAATCCTGCAACGTCGCTCTTTAATCCTGCAACGTCGCTCTTTAATCCTGCAACGTCAGTTTTAATTTCTGCGACCGTATTCATTACCGTATCCATAAGCGGCATGACTGTTTCATCAATAGTCTCATGCATTATTTTTTTGATTTGTTTTAGATCTTGATCATTCATATTTTTTGCAGAGTTATTATAATACGTCTCTTGTCTAAGTCAATATCAATCCTGGGATGTCAATGTTTCTTCCACGATTTTTTTTACTACTCCACCGTCAGTTTTTCCCTTTACCTGTTGCATCACGGCGCTCATTACAGCGCCAAAGCCGGATTTTCCGCCAGCGATTATTTCACGCGCGATTGAGCGAATTTTTTCATCGCTCATTTGCTCTGGCATAAATGTCTGCAAGATGCTTAATTCTTTTTGTTCCTTTTCCGCAAGGTCCATTCGCTCTCCTTTTATAAATTGTTCTATAGAGTCCTTGCGCTGTTTTATTTGCCGCGCAATAACCGCGGTAATTTCCTCATCGCTTAAGCCCTCTTCTCGTTTCACTTGCGCTATTTCTTCGTTTTTGATTGCAGAGATGAGCATGCGCAACACTAGAACGCGTGTTGCATCTTTAGTTTTAAGAGATGTTTTTAACTGGTCTTGAATTGTAAGTTTTAGAGACATAAAATTTTAACTTTCCATTATCCCTCCTCCTAAACACTTTTCCTTCTTATAAAACACAATTGACTGTCCGGGAGCGACTGCAAACTGTGGTTTTGCAAAAATGACACGGTAACGCTTATCGTCAATTTTTTCTATCTTACATATCTCCTCACTCTGACGATAGCGAATTTTTGCGAGAGCCGCAAGAGGAAACTCTGGCTCCTCGCCTGAAATCCAGTTTACGTTTATCGCGGTAATTTTCTTTGAATACAAGAGAGGGTTGTTTTCTCCTTTTGCAACGACAATTACATTATCCTTGAGCCTCTTTTCTCTTATGTAATAGACTTCAGAACCGGTTTTGGATCCTAAATGTAAACCGTGTCTCTGACCTATAGTGTAGTAAAATATTCCATTATGTTCTCCTATTTTTTCGCCGTCAGTTGTAATAATATCGCCTTTTTTCGGTTTTATATAGTTCTGTAAAAATTTTGGCAATTCCACTTTGCCGATAAAGCAAATGCCCTGCGAGTCCTTGCGATTCCAGTTTGGAAGCAATGCTTTTTTTGCAATTTTCCGCACAGTTGGTTTTGTATATTCTCCTATTGGAAATAAAATTTTTGCTAATTTATCTTGTGTGAGTGTGTAGAGAAAATAGGATTGATCTTTATTTTTATCAAGACCTTTTCGTAATTCGTAATCCGTAATCCCTAATTCATTCCTCGCATAGTGCCCTGTAGCCACATACTCGGCTCCTTCTTGCATAGCCCATTTCAAAAACACGCCGAATTTAATTTCCTGATTGCACATTACATCTGGATTTGGCGTTACGCCGGCGCTGTACCCTTCTACCATATATTCCACAACCCGGCTTTTGTATTCATCTTCTAGGTGAATAGAGCGAAATCGTATTCCTATAACCTCTGCCGCCTCTGCCGCAATTTTAATATCCTCTTGCCATGGGCAGTCGCTCAAGTAATCTTCTGCCGACCACACATGAATATAGACGCCTTCCACATGAAAACCTTGTTTTTTGAGAAGATACGCCGCAACTGATGAGTCTACTCCTCCAGAAAGCGCGACCATAACCCTTTTGCGCGCGTTTAAGATTTTATTCATTTTTAGTCCAAAAGTTCTTGAATCATCCCCAACAAATACTCCTCTTCCTCCAGCAAATTAACTTCAGAGGGCATAATCACTCGTTTCAGCGCATGAGAGATGAGCTTTATTTTCTTTTGAAAATACAAAGGCGCGACCTCAATGCTTATGGTGCCATTGTAGTGTAGATGATATAAGTCGTTAATTAGCGCGCGAAAGGTTTCAAGCCCGATCACTCCATCTCCGAGCCTTGCCGCGTCAAAATCATTCTCCGCGTCATAGTCAGCCAAATGAAAATGTGAAATTGCGCTATTTATGTCGTGGCCTGTAAATTGCTTAATTTTTTTCCACATCTCATGAACGTCGTAACCGGACGCCGCAAGGTGAGCTGTATCTACTGTTAGTTTCATCGCGTCTAAGCGATTCTTTTTTAGATACTCAATAAGTTCTACAGGATGATGCGCTATTCGCCATTCGCTCTTATCTGATTTTTGATCAGAGGGATATCGCGGGACGTTTTCAAGAGAGATCATGAGGCGGCGTTTTTTCCCCAAAGTGTTCAATTCGCGGAAAAGCCGCCTAGCATGCGGAGCGAGAATTATATCAATCGCGTGGATCGTGATTTTCTCCGCGCCGATTGAGGACGCGATCTCAATCGCTTTCGGGAGGCGATGCCATGCGTTTCCGTCCGCCCTCGCGATAATGCGATATCGGATATACTGATATAACGTTTTTATTCCTATTTTTTTTATTCTGCGCAGAAATGGGTATGGGTACGAGTCTTTGCTAAACGGAGCGTGAATGGCGCGGATGACGCCGTTTTCAGTGAGAGCGCGCGGAAACTGCTCCGGCTTAGTTTCCGTTCCTTTGAGGGTGATTCCGAAATAGTATTCCACGCCGCTTGTATATTCTTTCAGTTTTCCGTTTGTCAGGAGATATAGGTGACGATCCGTATAACCAAACAACTTAGGCACAAAGCCTAGGTTGATGAGTAAACGATTCTTTAGCCAATAGCGCTTGTCCTCCATTTGTGGAGAGGTTATTCTAAAAAACTTCTTGTTTGATTCGTTCATCCGGCACGTTTTTTATGCGTAAAATTTCCCTGACCGATTTCATAAATGGAATAGGTCCGCAAAGAAAAAAGTATTTTCCGGTAAAATCCGTAACATATTTAATGACGCGCTCTGCGCTTAGAAATCCTGTTTCATACATTGTGCGTTCGGCAAGTGAGCGATCAACAGAATAGACAATTTTTATGTTAGAATTTTTTTGGCAAAGATCATCAAGTGTTTTTTTGTAAGCTATATCTTGCTCTGTTTGATTGCAGTAAAACATTAGAATCCTATTTTCCGGCGCGTCATATGTAGCAAACCGCATCATTGAGACAAAAGGTGTAATTCCTATTCCGCCAGCGAAAATTACAAGATTGTTATGAATTTTTGGCTTATAGATGAAATTTCCGAACGGAGACTGCACTCCGATTAAATCATTTTTTTGCAGGGTTGCCATTTTTTGCGTGAAATCGCCGTGAATTTTGATGCCGAATTCAAGAAATTTTTTTCCCTTCGGCGAAGATGACATGGAGTAGGCTTTTTTTTGCTGTACAGTTCCGTCAGGATTGTAGAGATGAATCATTGCAAACTGTCCCGGTTCATAATGCGGTATATCTCCATTTTCCGGAACAACTTCCCAAATGATAGTAGTATGAGTTTCTTGTGTAATTTTTTGAATTTTGTACGGATAGATCGGTGTAACAGACATTGGTTCAAAAAAAGTGTCGCTCTTCTGATTGCGAAACGATTTTTAATGCCTCATCAACTGAATCGGTAATTCTATAAATTTTCGGGTCTGTTTTTGAAGTCATCCCCCATTCGCACATAAATTTATGTATCCAGTCGTCAAGCGGTTGCCAAAATTCCGCGCCCATCGCAATAACCGGCACAGCGCCTGAAATTTTTTTTGTTTGGATAAGCGTGATTATTTCAAAAAATTCATCAAGAGTGCCAAATCCTCCAGGGAAAAACACGTAAGCTTGAGCTGACGCGGAGAGCATGACTTTACGAGTAAAAAAGTAGTGAAAACCTATACCTCGCGAAAGATACGGATTTTCTCTCTGTTCTTTTGGAAGCTGTATATTTAACCCGATCGATTCGCCCTTTTTTCCCTCGCGAGCGCCGCGGTTACCGGCTTCCATAATGCCTGGACCTCCTCCTGTGATAATCGTGAATCCATCCTCTGAAAGGCGGCGCGCGAGTTCGCGAGAGAGAGCGTAGTATTTATTGCCCTCGGAAAGACGCGCAGAACCGAAAAATGTAACCTCTTTTTTGAGTTCGCTGATGAATTGAAATCCATCAACAAATTCGCTCATGATACGGAAAATACGCCATGTCGGGTTTTCTTTGAAATCAAATCCAGAGGTCGGGGGCGGCATCCGTTTCGCAAACGGATCGGTTGATGGTTTCTTGTGTGTTGGCATATAGGTCGTCGTAATGTATTGTAATGTAGTGTAGGGTATACTACTTCCCAAATACCGTCAACGTAAAGAATGTAAGTTATTCCCACTGAATTGTCGCCGGCGGTTTGTCTGTCACGTCATAAAAAATCGCCTCTATTTCATCAAATTGCCTGATCGCGTAAACTATGCTTTGCACTGTCGCGCGAGGCAACGAATAGGCGTTTACGGTCATTGCCTCTTTTGATGAGATCGGGCGTAGCACAACCGATTGCCCGTTTTTTGTAAGGCCGATCGGCAAAAGTATAATCGGGAATTCCCAGATTTTATCGTACAGTCGCTCATCTTTGACGATTCTCGTAACGCGCTCGTGAATTTTTTGCAGTAATTCCAGTCGATCTTTAGTTACGAATAGCCCCGGCGTGTGGCTGAAGTTAGGGTGTGTCTTCTCTTCTTGATTTTTTTTTGCCCAGACTACCTGCACTACGCGATTAATTTTTTTATGATGATTTGTGAACTCTGTTGCAAATCTGGACATACGTTCAAAATTCCAAGTTTTCCACACCGCAAGCGGGTAGGCATAAGTACGGTTATCTCCCTGAATTCCTGTGCTTTGAATCGGGAGTATTGTTGTGTCTTTGGGGAGCGCTATTTTCGGAATATACAGGCGCGCTTGCGAACACATAATCATCACCGCAAGGCCGGGCCCCGGGAACGGATGGCGAGAGAGAAGTTTTTTCGGCAGACCAAGCTTTGCGCCGATTTCCCGCACCTCGTCTTTGTAGAGATTTTTTAGCGGCTCAATAATTTTTCCGCGCTCAATCATTGTCAGAATTCTTTGAACTCGGTTATGGTGCGTTTTAATTTTGTCAGCCTTTAGCGTTCCGCCTGATTCAATCGTATCAGGATAGATCGTTCCTTGGCCGATAAGCCATTTCTCGCTTTGAAGTATGTCGCCTTGATTTTCAGAGAGCCATGCTTCCGCCGCGTCCATGTAGGTCTCACCTATTATCACCCTTTTTTCCTCCGGATCACGGATATTTTTGAGCTGTTTTAAAAATCTATCTTCTGCATCAACGCGGTTGATATTTGTAAGCCCTGCATTGTTGAGGTCAGAGAGAATTTTTTGCGATTCATCTTTACGCATAAGGCCGCTGTCAATATGCACTCCTATCACATTTTTTTCACCAAGAGCCTTTTGCAGAAGGGCAAATGCCACAGTAGAATCCACGCCGCCTGAAACAAGCATGAACACTTTTTTTGTTCGGACATGTATTTTAATTTCTGTAAGAATATCGCCAATAATGTCGCCTATTTGCCAATCTTTTTCTGCTTTGCAGATTTTGAATGCAAAATTTCGTAATATGTTGTCGTCATCTTTTGTGTGGTGCACTTCCGGGTGAAACTGGAGTCCGTATATATTTCTTTGAGTATCCGCCATCGCCGCAATCGGACAATTTTTTGTTGCGCCTGTTACTGTAAATCCTGCCGGTAATTTTGTTACTATATCTCCATGCGACATCCAGACATCAAGAACATCTGCAATATCGTGAAATAATTTTGATTTTTCAATTTTAATTTTGAATTTGGCAAATCCGTACTCCCTCACCTTCCCATGTTTCACCTCCCCTTCAAACTGGCGCGCAATGAGCTGTTGTCCGTAGCAGATGCCAAGGATTGGAATCCCGAGTTCAAATAGTTTCGCGTCGTAGGACGGAGCATCGGCTTCATACACGCTCTTTGGACCTCCTGAAAGGATGACTCCGATCGGACGTTCGGAAGCAAGCGTTTTTGCCGGCGTATCGTGGGGATAAATTTTTGAAAATACCCGCGCATCCCTTAGCCGCCGCGAGATAAGATGCGTATATTGCGAGCCGAAGTCAAGAATCGCGATATGCTTGTGAGTTATAGAGTCTTTCATCATTGGACTTTTTTTATCTCCTCATTTATACTATTTTATACTATAATTATGAAAATAATCAAAGCCTTTTCATTTGACGACGTTCTTCTCCTTCCTTGTAAATCCTCGGTTTTGCCCAAAGATACCGACATTTCAACGCGCCTGACAAGGAGAATTCGTCTGCAAATACCAATTATCTCTGCCGCTATGGACACTGTAACAGAGAGCGCTCTTGCCTCGTCCATTGCAAATTTGGGCGGCATTGGCATAATTCATAAAAACATGAGCGCGGACTCGCAGGCAAAAGAGGTGATGGCCGTAAAACAAAAAAAACTTCTTGTCGGCGCCGCGATTTCTACCGGCGATGAACAGTTTCGTCGCGCACAGACACTTGTTAAGGCAGGAGCCGACCTCTTAGTTGTTGACACAGCGCATGGGCATTCCAAAGGAGTGGTTGAGATGGTTTGCAGGATTAAAAAGAATCCCTGTTTCAATAAGATAGATGTGATCGCCGGAAACATTGCAACGCGCGATGGAGCCTATGATCTTGCGCGAGCAGGGGCGGATGCTGTAAAGGTAGGTATGGGGCCAGGCTTTGTTTGTATAACACGAATTGTCGCTGGAATCGGCGTTCCGCAAATCACCGCGATCATGGAAGCTTTGGCAGGAGTTCGTTTGGCAAAAAAAGATACTCCTGTCATTGCGGACGGCGGCATCAAACATTCTGGCGATATTGCAAAAGCGATCGGGGCAGGCGCCTCATCCGTGATGCTCGGAAATTTGCTTGCCGGAACCGATGAAGCGCCTGGAGAAATCATTGAAAAAGATGGGAAAAAATACAAAATATTTCGCGGCATGGGTTCTTTTGAGGCAATGCTGGAAGGTTCAAAAGATCGGTATGCGCAATCGGACGTTCTCCCTACAAAACTCGTTCCAGAGGGAGTTTCCATAATGATTCCATATCGTGGCTCGTTATCCGAACATGTGCGAATACTTGCCGGGGGTTTGCGCTCATCTATGGGCTATCTTGGCGCAAAAACCATTTCTGAATTCCAAAAGAAAGCGCGGTTTATTGAGATCACTGGTTCAGGCGCGAAAGAGGGCCATCGACATAGTGTGATTTAGTACTTACTCATAGGTAATTGTGATTCGCTCTCCAATAAGAGGCACAAAGCCCAAAAATTCGGGAATAAGAGTGATAGTTGATGATTTAATATATGGCAGGCGCTCGAGATTATCGCGCGCTTCTTTTATTTTTTTCCCGCGAATTAATTTTTTCAGTGCGGCTGTATCTATTTTTGGAAGAATAATGGAATCAACATAAAGTTCCGCAATTGCATGTTCTTTATCAGTTATTTCAAGCGTGTATCGCAGAGCATCTTCATCTAAATGCTCGCTGTTTAAGTCAATCTCACTTGTGATTTTTTCGTTTATAAAGGTGATGATATGCTCTTTAAATGCATTAGTTTCTGTTAGCGTAGAATATGGAATGCGGTTTATAGGCGCAAGAGGAACGGAAATTGTATTGTCCAGAATCACGGAATAGGTTTTTTTGAACTGTCGTTCTTTTATAGAGATCAGAACCTCTGCTTTTGGAAGAAGAAGCGTGATAAATACAATGATAAGCGCGAATAAAGCAGAGATAATGCTGTATAATTTCATTTTTCCGCGCGAGTCAAGGTTCATAGTGTCAGTCAAAATCCAACAAATTGGATTTCCTCTTCTAATTGAATTCCGCATTTTTCTTGCACCTTATCTTTTATTAGCCTGATCAATGCAAGAAAATCAGCCGCTGTCGCTCCTCCGGTGTTGATAAAATAGTTTGCGTGTTGAGTTGATACTTTCGCGTTTCCAAAATAGGCTCCGCGCATTCCGGCCTCATCAATCAACCGCCATGCTGGAGTCACAGGCGGATTTTTGAAGATAGAGCCAGCGGCCAATTCTCCCATCGGCTGATTGGTTGTCTTGTTTTTTAACATTTCCATCATGCGCTTTTCGCAGTTTTCTTTTGAGTCCTTTTTGAGCGTGAAAACCGCGGAGAGAATAATCCAATCTTTATGGCGTTTGAATATGCTGTCGCGATATGCAAACTCGCACATCTCATTTGAGAATTCCGCAATTTTAGAGTCCGTCTCTCTCCTTGCGATACAGACCGAGTTCACGACATCTTTCGTCTCTTGCCCAAACGCGCCGGCGTTTCCATAGACGGCTCCTCCGACAGTTCCGGGTACTCCGATTCCGAATTCTAAACCAGAAAGTCCGTGCCCGGTAGTTTTTTTGGCAAGTAGCGGCAGAGAAACGCCTGCTTCAGAAGAAACTTTTGCGCCGTCAATACGCAATGTTAGAGTTTTAATTTTGATTATTATCCCACGAAATCCCGCATCAGACACAAGCACATTGCTCCCGCCGGAGAGTATGTAGTATGGCATTTTTTTTTCACTTGCAAACAAGAGCGCTTCAATCACCTCTTCTTCTGTTTTGCATTCCGTAAAATAATCAGCAATCCCTCCGATTTTTAGCGTGGTGTAAGGAGCGAGAGGAATGTTTCGTTTAATTTTTAAGGACATATTTTATACAGTTTTCTGCACAACTAATTCTCTCGCGATCATATCAATATCCCCTGCTCCCATGATAATTAATACGTCGTTTTTGTGCGCTAAAGTTTTGATTTTCTTCCTTGTTTCCTGAAGATTTTTACTATAATATATCGGTTTTCTACCCCACTCTCTACGTTTTTTAATTGCATTTGCTAATTGCGCCGACGAAACATTTTGATCATTTTTTTCTTCCCGTCCGGCAACATCAAAAATTTCATTAAGTATCAGAACGTCTGCTGTTTCAAAACTTTCAATAAATTGATTGAACAACATTTTTGTTCGGTTGTGCTGATGTGGCTGATAAGCAAGGACAAGGCGTTTTTTGGGATATTTTTCCCGCAGGGCTTGGAGTGATGCTCTGATTTCGGTTGGGTGATGAGCGTAGTCGGAGATTATCGGGAGTTTGTAGTTTGTAGTTTGTAGTTTGTAGTAGCCTACGAGTTCTAGCCGGCGCCATGTGCCTTTGAACCTTGCAAGCCCCTTAAGTATCTGTTTTTCGCTTAATCCGAGGCGCGCGCCGACCGCATACGCCGCAAGCGCATTTTGCACATTATGTTTTCCCGGAACTTTCAAAATTTTCTTAATTTTTTGCGCTATTTTTAAGTCGCGATAATTGTATCTTACAATAGAATCAGATAATCGCGAAAGAATATCGCGTATATTTTTATCTTCCCAGTTTGCAATTACTACTCCTCTTTCTTCTAGTCCGCGCACGTATTTTCTGAACTCTCGTTTTATGTGAGCGAGATTTTTATAGTAATCAAGATGATCCTCTTCAACGCGGGTAAGTACAATAATGTCCGGATGCAAGGCGAGCATTTTTGAGCGGTATTCGTCTGCTTCCAGAACAAATATATCATTGTTTGGAAGTTTCTTATTTCTTACTTGATGCTTCTTAATTCTTATATTTCCACTCCACTGCGGCACTTTTGTTCCGACAATGACTAACGGATCTAAACACGCGCTTTCTAGCATTACTCCGATCATGCTTGTTGTTGTGCTTTTGCCGTGCATGCCTGAAACCGCAACCGTGTAGCGTATTTTTGAAATTTCCCCAAGCGCCTCGTTTGTCTTAAGTGTTTTTATGCGCAGTTTTTTTGCCTGACGCAAAAGCTGGTGTTCAGGCGACACAGCAAGAGAGTAAATAATCAATTTCGGTTTATATGCGAGAAGACTAATGCTTTCTATAGTTTTGGCGATAGTCACTTCAGCTCCAAAATTTCTTAATTCTCTTGTGATACCAGACTCCAAAAGATCAGTTCCGGCGACTCGCGCGCCTTCATAGAGCGCAAGTTTTGCAAGGGCCGAAACCTCAATTCCGCCGATGCCAATGAAGAACACCGAGGATGGAAAGGCAAATGGTTTGGACTGCTGTTTAATCATAAATTAACTACCACTTCTTCACTCTTATCCCATGTTCTAGAGTTGCAATCATTACTTGTAAAAATTTTTCATTTGAGTCTTTTGGGAGAATAGTAGAAATGTTAGATGAGAGCCTAAAGCTTTCTTCTTTGTTTTCTATGATTTCGCGAACGCCTTTGCTTAATTTATTTGGAGTAAGCGTTTTTTGAGGCATTATAACTGCCGCGCGGTTTTTTGAAAGCCAGAGGGCATTTTCTTCCTGATGCGTATCTGGTATCGGGATGATGATAGATGGTTTTGCAAGAGCCGCAAGTTCGGTAATTGTGGCAAAACCGGCTCTTGATATTACAAGATCAGCAACAGCGTAGGCATCTTTGAGAAAAGAGGTTAAAAATTCGTATGCGTGGTATCGTGAGATATTTTTTGGCGCTCCATCTTCCTTGTTTGTTCCTGTTAAATGAATAATTTGGCAAAATATGGCGAGTTTCGGAATCGCGCGAGTTAAGAGTTTATTTATGGCGACGGCTCCGCTTCCGCCTCCAAGAACAAGAATAGTCGGAATTTTTGGCTCAAGTTTGAATATATCAAAAGCGCGTGAAATATCGCCTTTTGCGATCTCTTTTCTATACGGATTTCCAGTGAATACACTTTTTGTTCTTTGAAAATGGTTAAGTGATTGTTCGGTGCTTACTGTAATCACATGAGCCCATTTTGCAGAAAGACGGTTAGCGAGCCCGGGAGTTATATCCTGCTGATGGATGATGATTTTTGTTTTTCTGAAAAAACATTTTGCCGCTAGGAGAATTGGCACTTGCACAAAACTCCCTGCTCCAATGATGATGTCTGGCCGGAAGTTAATAAGGATCAATACGGATTTACAAAAACCTTGAAATACAAAGAGAATGTCAGCAAAATTTTTGAATGAAAAATATCTGCGCAGTTTTCCTGCTGGAATCGCGCGATATGTAATATTATATCCAGCGATAAAAGCTCGTTCAGGGCCATTTTTTGTGCCAACCCATAAGCATTCAACCCGCGCATCCGACTTCTGCAGATCCTCAAAAATAGCGATAAGAGGAGAGACCGATCCGAGTGTGCCGCCGCCAACAAAGAGAATACGCATAATTTAGGATTTTTTAGATATTGATACGTTCATAACCACTCCTATGCCGGAAAGAGTCACAATAAGCGCCGAGCTTCCATAACTCACGAAAGGAAGAGGAAGTCCGGTAAGCGGGAGAAGCCCGACCATTGCGCCGATATTTATTAACATCTGCGAAGCAAACCAGCTCATAATACCACAAATCATATATTTTCCAAACGGATTTAGCGCTCGTTTTCCAAGGCGGAATCCGTGAATAATAAAATAAAGGTAAAATATAATAAAGCCGCTCGTTCCGATAAAGCCTAACTCTTCGGCAATCACCGCAAAAATGGAGTCCCCGGCTACTTCTGGCAAGTAGTGATATTTTTGCTTTGACTGTCCTATACCGCGTCCTAGAATCCCTCCGGAGCCGATTCCTATGAGAGATTGATTGATTTGGTAACTCGCGCCAAGTTGATCTTCGCGCGGGTTTAGATATGCGCTGATGCGCGATAAGCGGTATGGAGCCGCTTTAATAAGTATCCCAAACCCGAGAATAATAACAAAAACAAAGATCAGTAAATGAGTTCGGCGCATTTCCGCGATCCAGTATATTGAAATCGCTATTGCTATAACAACTCCAAGAGTTCCCAAATCTGGTTGTAGCGCGATTAAGAGCGATACTGCTCCAAGAATCAAAAGAAACGGTACGAAAGTGTAATAAAAGTCGTTGGTTTTATCTTTTCGTTTAGCAAACCAAGATGAGAGAAAAATGACGAGCGCGAGTTTCATTATTTCAGACGGCTGGACTGAAATACCTAAAACCGCGAGCCATCTGCTTGCGCCAGCATGAGTAAACCCGATTCCAGGCATGAATATGAGAATAAGCAGAATAACTGTTCCTGCAAAAATTGCTATTGCGTATTTTTCATACAGTCTGTATGGAATATGTGAGGCAAGAATCATGCACAGGAGACCCGGGAGTACGCCAAAAATTAACTGATGTTTGATGTAGTAGAATGGATCATTAAAGTCATCCAATCCAATCACTTGGCTTGCGGAGGTGAGCATTACGAGGCCAAACGCAAGTAGTGCTAAAGTTAAGCCAATAAATTGGTGATTAAAAGAATAGTGTCTAGACATAACAAACTATTTAACTAGTATTCTGAACTGTTCTCCCCTGTCAAATTCATGATTAAAAAGTCCGAAACTTGCGGCGCCCGGAGAGAGGAGCACAACGTCCCCGGATTTTGCGTATTTTTTAGCAAGGGCGACTGCCTCTTTCATTGATCTTATATTATTCAAACAGCGCGTTTCTCCATCAATCTTTTTTAGTTCAGCAAAGATTTTATCTGATGCCGATCCTTGAAATAAAATAGATGTATGCACATGTCGCGTAATGCACAGCGCCAATTTTGCATAGTTTAGATTTTTGTCCTGCCCGCCGGCAATAAGAATAAGATTGCCTTTAGTATTAGCGGAATTTTTAACTTTTTCAATCGCAAATATCGCCGCATCCGGCTGTGTCGCGCAACTGTCGTTGTAGTATCGTACTCCATGAACCTTCCCGGCATATTCCAATCGACCTTCTAATCCTGGGAAAACAGTGATTGCTTTTTGAACTAATTTTTTGTTCACCTTCAAATACCGCGCAATTGCTAAAACCGCTCCTATTGAAACCGGATGCAGAGACGCGCGCGTATTTTTGATTGATTTTTCCGTAAATTCAATTATTTTTCCGATTTTTTTATTTTTCCTGTAAGATCGCGAGACGCTGTCGTTTTTGTTTAGAAACAAGGCATCGTGCTTTGTTTGATAAGCTGAAATCAAAAATTTTGTTTTTGCGTACTCCTCAAACTTGGAATAGCGGTTTAAGTGGTCAGGCAGGATATTGGTTATGAGCGCGATTTGAGGCGAGAGTTTATGTTCGTCTAGAGATTCAAGGTGCCATGAGGATAATTCCAAAATGACCAAATCCCAAATCCCAATGACCAATGATTCATTTTTGATTTTTATGAAATCAAGCGGCGATTTTCTAATATTTCCAGCCAGCATCACTTTTTTCCCAGCTTTTATCAGAACATGATGAAGTAACGCGGCTGTTGTGGATTTTCCTTTAGTGCCTGTAATGCCGATGACAACCGGAGGTTTTTTAATTTGTCGCAAAAGTTGTAAGAACAAGCTCACATCCGTATGTACCAGAGTCCCGCGATCGCGGGCGATTTTCAAGTATTCGGAATCGTTTGGAACCGCCGGATTTCTAATAATAAGATCCGCGCGCGTAAAATCTGTTTTTCTATGTTTCCCAAGCGCATAGGTTATATTTTTATATTGCGCGAGTTTTTTTAGCGAGGAGGCAAGTTCTGGTTTTGTTTTTAGATCTGTTACAAGAACCCGGGCTCCCGCGAGCGCAAAAAAACGGGCCGAGGCAACTCCGCCGCCGTGCAACCCGAGACCCATGATAAGGACGCGGTTATTTTGCAAAGGCGATTTTATGGTCATGAATGGCTTTGTTGAATAATCCTCCCCTTATTCCTCCATTTTTGCTATCATGGTAAGTATATGAAACCATATACCACACAATCAAAGCAGTCAAAACAATCAAAAAATCAGGAATCGGGAAACAAGGGAAAAAGCAACAAGAAGAAAGGAAAAAAGAAGTATAGGATCAGGAACTGGAAAGAGTATAATGAGGCGTTAGTTAATCGATGGAAGATCATGTTCTGGATTACTGAAGACGCTCTTCGTCAATGGAAGGAACGGAATAAAACAAGGAAGCGAGGGAAGCCAAAAGTTTTCAGTGATACCGCTATTGAGGTTGCCCTGACACTGCGGGCGGTATTTCATCTTCCATTGCGTCAGACTGAGGGGTTTCTGGTAAGCGTGCTTGAACGGATCGGGGCTCTTGTCAAAGCGCCGGACTATTCAACGCTCTCTATCCGTTCCCGCTCCCTATCCATCACCATACGCGTCCATCCTGCGCGGAAAGAAACGCTCCATCTTGTTGTTGACAGTACGGGTATGAAGGTCTACGGCGAAGGCGAATGGAAGGTTCGGCAACATGGATGGAGCAAACGGCGCACATGGAGAAAACTGCATATTGGCGTGGATGAAAAGACTGGAAACATCGTGCTTGGCGAAGTCACCGGCAACGATACCGCTGATTGCGAGATGTTGTAACCCCTCCTTGCCAAACTTTCGGAAGACACTGCTTTGAAACAGGTATCGGCTGACGGCGCTTTTGACAAACGAACATGTTATGAGACGCTCTCTGAACAATCTGTTCCACGCATCGCTATTCCTCCACAGAAAAACGCGCGTATCTGGCAGAATGGCAACAAGAGAGCCGATCCATTGCCAAGAGATGAAAACCTGCGCCGCATACGGCAGATCGGAAGATCGGCGTGGAAGCGGGAAAGCGGGTATCACCGACGGAGCATTGCTGAAACAGCTATGTTTCGCTTGAAAACAATCTTCACTGATAAACTTCGGTCCCTCACGTTTGCCAATCAACGCGCTGAACTTCTGATTCGTCTCAAGGCGCTTAATCGCATGACAACTCTTGGCATGCCGAAGGCATACATTGTTGCCTAAATTCTCCACGCAGAGCCAACGATTGTCTGTGTGAAGGATTTATTCAACAGAGCCGTCATGAATCATAATACGAGTTTGGGCATACAACTTTCAAAGCCCAAATTTTTTATTTTATCTAAAAAGACCGCTCGTAAATCATCAAATCTTATCCTGCTCAACAGAGCACCAAAATCAAAATTCGGTTTAGTCTCTTGAGAAGGTTTACAACCATCAAAGTTTGCTGATCTCCTTTCCTTTTGACGGTTATCCTCTTCTTTTAGTTTAAACTGTTCTGATATTAGTGTTTCAAACATGCTTACAGTTTGTCTGTCAAGTATCCTTTTTTAGACACATAACAGGTTAACGTGAAGGTTAAATCGTCCTGTCTAAAAGCACTAAAATCAGCCCAAGCATGGAGCATACAAGAGAAATCAGCCAAAAGCGCATCACGATTTTTGGCTCCTGCCACCCCTTTACCTCAAAATGATGATGTAACGGGCTTGAAAGAAAAAGTTTCTTGCCGCGAAATTTGCGCGAGGCAAGTTGTAAAATAACGGAGAGCGCTTCTAAAACAAGAATCATACCGATAACCGGTAGCACAAAAACCGATTTTAAGTAAAATGCGATCACGCCAAGGAGAGTGCCGAGCGCCATGCTTCCGGTGTCGCCCATAAAGAAACGCGCCGGAGGAATATTGAACCATAAAAATGCCAAAAGCGCGCCCGCGATTACTGCGCAAAAAGATGCGAGTTCGTATTTTCCGGACACAAACGCAATCGCGCCAAACGCGGCGAAGTTTGTAAGCAACACACCGCCCGCAAGCCCGTCCAGTCCGTCTGTTTCGTTTACCGCAAATGATGTCGCAACAATTACGAGAATAAAAAACGGAATGAACCAGAGTCCGAGCGATATGTCGCCGTCAAACGGGATGTGGATAATATCCCAATCAAGTTTGAAATAAAACCAGAGCGCGCCCCAGAGCGCAATCAGCGTGTAAAGAATAAATTTATATCGGAAACGAATTCCTTCTTTTTTCCCGCCGAACCCTATAACGGAAAGAAAATCGTCTAAAAGTCCGATGAGCGCCGCGGCAACAAGCGCGCCCAAAGGCAGGAGAGTCTCGCTACGGCTTAAGAAATTTAGAAAATCAAGCGACGTGTCTTCAAAAATGCGCGGTAAAATAGCAAATAGAATCGCAAGTAAAAGCGTTACGCTCCAGATCATAATGCCTCCCATTGACGGCACTCCGGATTTATGTTTGTGCAGGGCAAAGTAAATTGGCGCGCTTTGACGGATTTGTTTCCCTAATTTATAATGATATAGAAAATAAGTGAGCAATGGAGTTCCTGAAAGCGCGATTAAAAATGCGATTGTTGCAAGAAGAAAAATTTTTATAACTTCAACTGTAATCATGGCTGTTAATAGTAATTGATAATAAGCGCACTGAAAGCTAGCGCGGTGAAAATTTCAACGAAGAGCGTCGCGACAGCGAGAATGTAGACGATTAACGGTTCTTTGCGGATGAAAATGCCGAGAGAGGCGTTTACAATAAGAACAATTATTCCGATCGTTGGATATATAAACAGTTTTGTCTTAAAATCAATAAGGTCAATACCAAAATATATGGTATAATGGAGCGGAACAAGATCGGTTGCGATTCGGTACTGCCTATAAGCGAAGAACCATAAAAATAAATTTACTATCCCGCTTAAGGCAAAAATAATTGTGAGAGGGCGGAGTTGTATTTTGACTAAATTCCGCATAGTGTCTGTATCATACGGCATCAGACGTAAAGAAGTCAACTTTGATTTTTCAATGTATTCTATCCCGCATATTAAAAAAGTTCTGACGAACGAAGGCGCGACAACCGCGCATGATTTTGATAAATATGTTAAAGACGCGGAAGGGCGCGGAGAAGACCTGCTCCAATATCTTGTTGAACAGAAAATTATTGCTGAAGAACAGCTTTATTCACAGCTTGCCGCATCTATCGGCAAGTCTTTTGTTGATCTGAAAGATAAAACTATTCGTCAGGACATTCTTTTTTCAGTGCCGGAACCGATTGCCAAAACTCACGATATCGTAGCATTTGATCGCGGAGAAAAGGGAGAATTAAAAATTGCGGTTGTTGATCCGGACGATATTCAGACGTTTGAATTTATTGAAAAAAAGAACAAGGTTCCAGTTGATATTGCGCTTGCGACTCCAACTAGTATACGCCAGGCTTTTCGGCTCTATCATCAAAGTATAGAAACTGAACTTAAAGGGTTTACAAAAGAAGCCGGCGAATCTTCTCATGGCGAAGAACTGAAAAAACTCGCTACCGATCTTCCGGTTGTCCGGCTCGTGAATTCTCTTTTAGAGTTTGCGATTTTTGAAGGAGCCTCGGACATTCACATTGAGCCGGCGGAAAAGGAGGTTTTTGTCCGGTATCGCATTGACGGAATTTTACGCACAGTCATGACGCTTCCAAAACATATTTTGTCAGGCATAGTAGCTCGCATTAAGATTCTTTCAAATCTTAAATTAGACGAACATCGTCTTCCTCAAGACGGACGATTCAAAATAGAGGACGAAAATTACCGTATCTCATTTCGCGTTTCAACGCTCCCGGTGTTTGACGGAGAAAAAATCGTAATGCGTCTTTTAGACGAAAGCAATCAGCAGTTAAAACTTGATGACTTGGGTTTTCGCGAAAAAGAAATGAAAAAAATAGAATCAGCGATTTCAAAGCCGCATGGCATGGTTTTGATAACAGGACCAACCGGAAGCGGAAAAACGACCACATTGTATGCGATCATGAATCGTCTGAACACTCCTGAAGTGAACATTTCCACTATTGAGGATCCAATTGAATATCGTATGCCGCATGTTAACCAAAGTCAGGTAAATCCAAAAATCGGTTTTACTTTCGCAAATGGGCTAAGGGCGCTTTTGCGGCAGGATCCAAACATTATCATGGTCGGCGAAATTCGTGACGCCGAGACTGTTGAGATCGCGATACAAGCCGCCATGACCGGGCACAAGGTGCTATCAACCCTTCATACAAACGACGCGTCCAGCACACTGCCTCGCTTGCTTGATATGGGGGTCGTGTCTTTTTTAATCGCATCAACTGTGCATCTAGTGCTTGGGCAAAGGCTGGTGCGAAAAATTTGTCAGTATTGTATTATGAGTTATACGCTTGATAAACTTGCGGTTGACGATCTTGCGAGTAAACTGGACGTTGTTGCCTTGATGAAACTTTTCCAAACTGAAGGGCTTGCGGATACTAAGGAAAAAAATGTAGATAAGTTGCTATTTTTCAAAGGCAAGGGATGTAATAAGTGCGGACAGAGCGGATATAAAGGCAGAATTGGTATTTATGAAATTCTTGAAGTTACAGAAACGATTCAAAAACTTATTATCAGTAAAGCAACTTCCGGAGAAATTCGTGCCGCGGCCCGCGCCAGCGGCATGGCAACAATGCTTGAAGACGGTTTAATTAGAGCAAAAAATGGCGTAACAACGTTGGAAGAAATTTTACGGGTTACTAAAGAGTAAATGCGGACTGCAAAAATATGGATACACAACAATCGTTTTTAGACCGCATAAACAATGCGATTACCGCAATTAAGCTAACTGATAAACTGTTTTTTACGAAAAATCTTGGGCTTATGGTCCGAAGCGGTATTTCACTTTCCCAAGGGCTTAACTCTCTTGCCGAGCAGACCGAGAATAAAAAATTTCGCGCGGTCTTGCAAAATATCGCGTCTTTAGTGCGGGAGGGAAAATCGCTCTCGGAATCACTTACGCGCCATAGCGATGTTTTTTCAGAGATTTTTATCAATATGGTTCAGGCCGGTGAGGAAAGCGGAAACATGGAACAGGTGTTAAAGACGCTTACTAATCAAATGTATAAAGAGCATGATCTGCGCTCAAAAGTAAAAGGAGCGCTTGCCTATCCGATTGTAGTTTTTACGGCAATGACCGGGATTACAACCGGACTTGTTATTTTTGTAGTGCCAAAATTAACAGTAATGTTTTCGGAGAGCAATATGAAACTTCCGCTTCCGACTCTGATTTTGCTCGCGATTTCAAATATGTTGGTTCATTATTCTTATATTGTTTTTCCTGTTTTTATCGCTCTCATTATACTTTTTCTCAAAGCGCGGAAAACGGTTCGCGGCAAAAAATTATTTCACGCGCTTACACTGCGCGCTCCGGTTATCGGGCGGCTTGCCGTCAAGGTGAACATCGCCCGTTTTGCGCGTTCTTTATCCTCTCTTTTGAAAACCGATATTCCTGTGGTGCAGTCGTTTCAGATTACATCAAAAGTGCTTTCAAATATTTATTATCGCGAGGCGCTTGAAGAGACTGCCGAGAAACTGAAAACAGGGGCTCATATTCATGGAATTTTAAGCGGATATACCAGGCTTTTCCCTCCTACGATAATTCAGATGGTTTCTGTAGGTGAAGAGACCGGAAAACTTGATGAAATTCTGGAAGAGATCGCGAATTTTTACGAAGAGGATTTGGATACGACCTTAAAAAATTTGCCGTCGCTTCTGGAGCCGATTTTAATTTTATGTCTTGGAGGAACTGTAGGCGGCATCGCAATTGCAATAATGCTTCCTATTTTCAGCTTAAGCCAAGCCGGAGGAGGGGCGTGAAAATGACTAATTTCCAATTTCCAATTTATAGTGAAAAGAAACGAAAACATGGATTCACTTTAGTTGAAGTGTTGGTTACAGTTGCGGTTTTCGTTATTATCGCCATCGCATTTTTTTCGTTATTCAATAGCGTATTAAAGTTTATTCAGTTCAAACGCGTGGAAACGCAAGCCGCGAATCTTGCGACAGAACAAATGGAGGTTGCGCGGAATATGCCGTATGCGGACGTTGGAACTGTAAGTGGAATTCCGCCAGGCATTATCCCGCAAACGCAAACTATCACGCGCGACAATGTGTCGTATACTGTTGATACTGATATTCGTTATGTTGACGATCCCTATGATGGGTTACTTGGAGGGATTGACGCCGCACCGACAGATTACAAGAAAGTGAAGTTGACGGTTTCGTGGGATACGATATGGGGAGACGGATCTATAGCGTTCGTGAGTATTGTTTCTCCAAAAGGGCTTGAGACCAGTGCTTCTGTAGGAGCGCTTCGCATTCTTGTTTTTGATTCAAACGGAATTCCAATTCCGCAAGCAGAGGTTGATGTTGAAAATGCCGATGTTGGAGTTTCTATTATTAATGCGCAGACCGACGATAACGGAGTTGCGCTCTTTACAGGAGTTCCACCGAGTATCGCATTGTATAAAATTACCGTGGATAAAGCCGGTTACTCACAGTCGCGGACGTATGGAGTTGATGATCCTACAGGGAATGTTACACCAAATCCCCTGCATCTTTCCGTTTTTGATTGGCAAACGACACAAGCCGGGTTTGCGATTGATCGGACAAGCGTGCTGACTATTACGACAGAGCTCATAAATATCGACCCTCCTACAATTCCAGTTAGCCTTCCTTTTTCTATCCATGGCGCAAAAGTCGTTGGACAAGATGGAGGTGGAGTTGGAATTTATAAGTATAACGCATCGTTTTCCACAGAGGCTTCCGGCGCAGTTACTATTTCCCCGCTTGAATGGGATGGTTACACAATTACTTTTAATGAGAGCGTAATCGGGTTTAATCTAATTCAATACAGCCCTCCAACAAATGATCCAATTTCTATTTTGCCAAATACATCAGTTTCAATCTCATTTCTTTTTCAAGCGCCTTATGAGCAGTATTCGCTTCTTGTATCAGTGACTGATGAAACAGATTTACCTCTGACTGTGGCAAACGTGCGTCTCGTCGGAGGCGGCGGCGGTTATGATCATACGGAAATAAGTAGCGGAACCGGGCAGTCATTTTTCGCGCCTTTGGCTGAAACCGATTATAACATCAATATAACCAAAACAGGATACAACCCTATTGATCTATTGAACTTTCCAGTTAACGGAAATAATGAGGTTAAGCTACAGATGTTTCCGACATAATTATGTTTCTATGGCGCGCAGTTTTAAAAATTTACGCGACGGCTTCACTTTAGTGGAATTGCTTGTTGTCATCGGCATTATTACTGTAGTGGGAGTTTCACTTTCAACTGTGTTAACCGCAGGATTAAAACAGCAATTTTTCTTGAACGGACATAATGAAAGCGTTGAAGACGCGCGTAAGGCTATGCGAAAAATGGTCGCAGAAATTCGTGAAACCCAGGATTCTGATAACGGCGCGTACGCAGTCGCAAATGGAGATGCGTATGAGTTGATTTTTTACAGCGATATAGACACAGACATAGGGGTTGAGCGCGTCAGGTACATCTCGGACAATTCTGGTTTGAAGAAAGGAGTTGTTGAGCCAAGCGGAGCAAACCCTGTTGTTTATAATCTGGGAAGCGAGACAATCACGCTTCTCTCGCCTCATGTTGTGAATTCGGAAGATGGAATTCCTCTTTTTAAGTACTATACAAAGGACTATCCAACAGTAGCAACGCCGCTTGCAACGCCAGTTAATATTGATCAAGTCTCGCTTATTAATTTTGTTATACGCGTAAAGAGCGAAAGCGGGGGCGGATCAATCACAAGCACTCTTTCATCCTTTGTGCAACCTCGGAATCTCAAGAAGAATTTATAATGAATTGTCTATGTTAAAATTTTCGCGCGCGTTTTTAAATATACGTGGCACCACGCTTGTTATGACTCTTGTTTTTTTGAGCATTTTATCAATCATCAGCACCTCAATTGTCGGTCTTGTGATCGCGGAAAATAAATTGGCAAAATTGCGGCTTACCGAAGAATACAGTTTTCAGGTCGCAGAGTCCGGGTTACAGTACGCAAGGTGGCGCATGGCGCATGATGCAAGCGATTTTACAGGAGCAACACAGACATTGACTGATTTTGCCGGCGGGGAGGTCGGCTCGTACACTCTTACATTCACCACGCCCGCCGGAGGCGACTCAAGAATTAGCATCACATCCAAAGGCTGGTATAAAGACGCAACAAATCTGTATCGCACTGTGACGGCTAAATACGGAAAGATGGCGTTCACTTATTATTCGTTTCTGTTTGATGAAGGCGCGTGGTTTGGCATTCCTACAGTTGACGGGCGGGTGCATTCAAACGGCGGTATACGCATGGACGGAACAGTAAACTCTTTGGTTACTTCCGCTGTTTCAAGCTATACATGCACACAAGTTCATGGTTGTAACACAAATGAAACTAAAGCTGGAGTCTGGGGCGCGGGTGGAAACCAGTCCTTGTGGACATATCCAGTTGTTCCTATTGATTTTAACAGCGTTATTACTAATCTTGAAGATTTGCATGAACTTGCTGAAGATATGGGAGTCGGCCTGTTTTTGAGTAAAAATGCTACTCCAAAAGGGTACGAATTGAATTTTCTCGCGGACGGCACTGTGGAAGTGTATAAAGTTGAATCGCTTGAAAATCCTGTTTCTCATAGACGATGGGTCAATGGTCTCTGGAAAAATTATACAAACTCGCTTGATATTGATGACGCGGAGCTCTTGCAAGTATATACTCTACAACAGCCAAGCGATTTTATTTTTGCCGAATCAGACGTGTGGGTGCGCGGTACAGTTAAAGGACGCGTTACTGTCGTTGCCGCAGAAATTCCGCAAGAATCAGCTAATTATCAGGATATCGTTATTTCAGACAATGTCGTGTATAATACATATGACGGCTCTGCCGTACTTGGTCTGATCGCAAAAGGGAATGTTTTGATCGCGCTTAAAGTTCCGGATGATCTTCGCGTTGATGGTGTGTTGATGGCGCAAACCGGCATTGTCGGGCGAGATTACTACGAAAGCGGGCCGCAGACGAATCCGTATTATCTCCGCACGTCCATTACCACTTATGGCTCTATTATTAGTAAGGGGTTTTCCGATCCGCAGTTTCGCTGGATTGATCCGGATTTGAATGTGGTGAGCGGTTTTGTGACTAGTACAAACATCTACGATCCTAATATCGCGTTTAATGCCCCTCCTTATTTTCCAACAGTTGGTGTTGCCGATTTTATGGACTGGGAAGAAAAGGCAAAGGGGACATAAAACATTTTTATGTTTTTTCGCACAACCACAATTAACATTGATATCAGCGATTTTTATCTGAAAGCGGCGCGGTTAAGCGGCAGGGCTTATGACGTTAAGCTTGAGCGCGTGCGGCGCATTTCTGTGCCTGAAGAGGCGATTCAAAAAGGAAGGATCATGGATCGCGACACAGTTTCCTCGCTCCTAAAACGCCTTGTTACAGAGCTTGGCGGCGGACATGGGAGCAAAAAATTTATCAATGCTGTGCTACCGGACACAGCAACATTTATTAAGCTTATTGATATTCCAAGCGACCCTGATATCCCGCAGTTTGTTAAAAACATTAACGATGAAATCGCGCATCATATACCGTATAATATTGATGACGTGTATCTTGATTGGCAGAAGGTCGGGAACAGCGCTGAACGAGATAGAGTGCTCGTGGGCGTCTGCCCAAAAGAGGTTGTTGATGAATATACAAGCACAATTGAGCGCGCTGGGTTGATTCCAAAGACTCTTGAAGTTGAGAGCTTATCCATTGTGCGAAGCATCTTTCAAATAAAGAAAGGGCGGCAGAAAAATTTATCCAACAGAAATGTGATTGTTCTTGATCTTGGCGCCGCGAGATCAAGCGTGATTTTTTACCAGGAACGGCCGTATAATGAAGGAGATACCATTGAATTTAGCGTGAGCCTGCCGCTTTCCGGACACGAGATAGATTCCGCGGTTGAAAAAACACTCGCTCTCACGAGAGAACAGGCAATGAAATTCAAAGTTGTTTGCGGCCTTTTGGAGAATGAACCTTGCAACGGCGCGCTTTTGAAAATAGTTGAACCGATGCTCCAAGATTTTGTCAGCCGGCTTCAGCAGACCATTGAGTTTCATACGTCTCACTTTGAGGGCACTGTCATTAACAGCATGATTTTGTGCGGCGGAGGAGCGAACTTGAAAGGTTTGCGCGAATATATTGAAAAACATATAAATATCCCGGTTGAGCTTGGAGATTCTCGCGTGAACCTGAAAAATAAAAATATCATGACCCAAACCGAGGCGCTTTCATATTGTAGCGTCATCGGGTTGGGGCTTGGAGAATTGTACCGATGATCGTGCGCTTAAATCTTCTACCAGAACTGGAACGAAAAAAACTGAAGATTGAAGAATTATACCATCTTGTGAAAAGAGAGATACTTTTTCTCTTTTTTATTACAACGCTCGTTTGCGCATCCCTGTGGTATGTATCGCGCACACTGGAGGACAATATCGCATCTGTGCGCTCATCATTAAGTTCAAACAAGGATCGCAACCAAGAACTGCTGGCAAAAGTTAATTACCTAAACAATACCGCAAAACATGTTGGTATTGTGCAGTCATTTTTTTTCCGCCATTCGGCTATAATTCTTGATTTTATAGAGCTTTCTCCGAACGGCATCAGCCTTACAAAGTTTTCTATTAACGGAGAGAATATTGAGATTGCGGGAATGTATGAGGATCGCGAGCAGTTACTGCGGTTCAGATCTAATTTGGAGAATGGATTTCTCACAGAAATTGAATTTCCAATCGCCAATTTACTGAAACAGGAAGGAGGCGAATTCACCATTCGCGGACGCATTTCGGAAGAATTGCGTAAAAAAATGCTTTTATTTTATGAAAATTAAAACTCGCTCGCGGCGGCAAGAACTCATAACTCTTATACTTGTAGCAATAGCTCTTCTTACAGGAACTGTGCTATTTTTTATCGCGCCGACTATCAAGCGCGTTAAGAGTAACTATGTGGAATTCTATAAAGAAAAAACAGAGATTGAGCGGCTTTTGACTGAAGGGTCAACAGAAGAACTGCTTGAACGGCAGGCCAAAGACTTGCGCGATGAACTGGATGAACTAGATAACGGATTTATTACAAAAGGGCGCGAAGTGGAGTTTATCACTTTTCTTGAGGGACTTGGAGAATTATATAATCTCAAACAAATGATTCAGTTGAATGAGCCGGAAGTCAATTCACAAACTGATTTTTTTCGCTCCGCTCTTTTGACCCTAAAAATTGAAGGCGATTTTCTAGATTTGTTGGGCTATTTGACAGAATTGGAGCGGAGTCCTTATTATGTGAATGTTAGTTCCATTACAATCGTAAAGGATGGATCAAGCGCTGTTTTTGCAAATGGCGCGCGATCTTTAAGCCGTGTTGTGCCGGAGAAAGAGAACAATGACGAGAATGTTGCGCTTGTTTTTGGAGAGGCGCTTTCTATGAGCATAACTGGCGAGGTATTTTGGCAACATGAACAGTAAAAAAAATACAATTATTCCATATCGCCAGGTTTTTCAGTTTGCTGGTAAAGCAATATCAGAACATATACACTACTGTAATATTATTTTTTTGATTATTGTGGCAGTGTGGCTGTATCTTTTTATTACTGATTATTATCTTGCTCCAAAAGAGGATTTTTCGTTTATTGCCTCTAAAAGTTCTGAAATTTATGATGTCGCGCTTAACGGCAAGGCATTTAACGACGCATATATGAGCTATCGCAATAAACAGACTGCCGGAGTGGCAGTGCCGTCTTTTGTTAAGAATCCGTTTTAGTTCCCTGACTGCCGTTAGGCAGGCCTGCTTGCCGGTAGGTAGGATTGCTTCATGATTTTATACAACACCCTAACGCGCGCGAAAGAAAAATTTACGCCTTTTAACAAAGACCGCGCAACACTTTACGCATGCGGTCCGACAGTGTACGACTATGCTCATATAGGCCATGTTCGGGCTTATATTTTTGTTGACGCGCTCGCTCGCGCAATTCGTTACAACGGATATGCTCTCACTCACGTTATGAACATCACTGATGTCGGCCATTTAACCGATGACGCTGATCAAGGAGAGGATAAAATTGAGCGCAAAGCCGTAGCGGAGAAGAAAACTGTGTGGGATATCGCGTATTTTTACACTGACGATTTTTTTCAAACAATGAATTCGCTCGGTATTGTACGGCCAGATATCGTCTGCAAAGCGACAGATCACATTCCAGAGATGATCGCCCTTATAAAACTTATTGAAAAAAATGGTTGCGCGTATCAGACAGGAGACGGTATATATTTTGACACCTCGCGCATATTTCATTATGGGAAACTCGCGCGGCTTGACGTTAAAAGCCTAGAAGAGGGCGCGAGAGTTGAGCCGAATCCTGAAAAACGCAATCCAACCGATTTTGCGCTCTGGAAATTTTCGCCGTTAGACGCAAATAGGCAGATGGAATGGGCGTCTCCGTGGGGTAAAGGTTTTCCAGGCTGGCATATTGAGTGCACTGCGATGGCGGTAAAGTATTTAGGCGAACAAATTGATATTCACACCGGCGGCATTGATCACATTCCAGTGCATCACACAAACGAAATCGCGCAAGCGCAAGGGGCCTTTGGGAAAGATGTCGTCCGATTTTGGCTTCACAATGAATTTATGCTTGTTGACGGACAAAAGATGAGCAAATCCAAGGGTAATTTTTATCGGCTTTCTGATATTACCGCGCGCGGAATTTCACCACTCGCATTGCGGTATTTTTTCTTGCAGGCGCACTACAGAAGTCCTGTGAACTTTACATGGGAATCGTTACGCGGTGTACAAAAAGGATTGGAGAATTTATATGAGAAAATTCGGCAAATTCAAAACTCAAAACTCAAAATACAAAACCACAACTCAAAACTCAAAATTCATTATACAACGCAATTTTTAGAAGCCATTAATGATGATTTAAATACCGCGAAAGGATTAGCGGTGTTGTGGGATATGTTAAAGGATGGAGACCTAGCCGAAGAAGAGAAATACGCGCTTGCTTTAGATTTTGATCAGGTTCTTGGGCTTGGACTTTTGGCTATATCGCCGCGCGAGAGCGTTCCACTGCCTACTCAAATAAAAAAACTCGCCAAAGAACGAGAATCAGCGCGTGCAGAGCATAATTTTGCGCGATCTGACGAACTGCGGCGCGAGTTAGAGAGTGCCGGCTACGATGTCATGGATACTAAAACTGGGCAGAAGATAGATGTGAAAAAATGCTTGTCAGGTGAGTAATCACTGTGATAGTATAGTTCAAACTTCTTTTTGGGTCGCTAGCTCAATCGGCAGAGCAACAGCCTTTTAAGCTGCTGGTTCCGGGTTCGATTCCCGGGCGACCCACCATTCTTTTTTCATGCCCAAAGAAATGATACCGCCACATAATGAAGACGCTGAAACTTCCGTGCTCGGAGGCATTCTGATTGACAAAGACGCAATTTTGAAAGTCGCGGGCATTCTTATCAGGGAAGATTTTTATAACGATCGGCACGCAATCATTTATGAGGCGATGCTGTATTTATTTGAACGGCGCGATCCAGTTGACATCGTTCATCTTGCCAATCGCCTTCATGAAACCGGTGAACTGGAGCGAGTCGGAGGGCGCGGATTTGTAGCTGAACTTTCAAATACTGTTCCGACGGCGAGCAATATCGCGGAATATGCGAAAATCGTGAAACGCAAATCAACTCTGCGTAAACTCATCAGGGCCGGGCAGAATATCTTGAACCTCGGTTTTAATGAAGCCGATGACGTTGAAAATACACTTGACGTCGCAGAGCAGGAACTTTTTTCGGTTTCCCAGGAAATGTTGCGGAAAAATTTTATTCCAATGTCGCACATTTTGCAGGAAGCATTTGAGCGCATTGATGAACTGCATCGGCAGGATGGGAAATTGCGCGGACTTACAACAGGTTTTACCGATCTTGACAGTCAGCTTGCAGGATTGCAGAAGTCAAATCTTATTATTCTTGCCGCGCGCCCTTCTGTTGGAAAGACTAGTTTAGCGCTTGATATCGCTCGTCATATTGCGGTTAACTGCAAACAGAAGGTTGGCGTTTTTTCTCTTGAAATGTCTAAAGAAGAGCTCACAGATCGGTTTTTGTGCGCGCAAGCCAGCGTGGGACTGTGGAAAATGCGCACAGGCAGGCTTTCCGAAAGCGATTTTCCGGGTATAGGAACCGCAATGGGAATTCTTTCTGAAGCAAATATTTTTATTGACGATTCTCCGACCGCAAATATAATGGAGATTCGCACAAAAGCGAGGCGGCTCGCTCTTGAAAAAGGCCTTGATTTTCTCGTAGTTGATTACTTACAGCTCATGGAAGGAAGATCGCAAGAGAATCGCGTGCAGGAAGTTTCCGAGATAAGCCGCGCGCTGAAGTCAATCGCCCGCGAGCTTGAAATTCCGGTGCTTGCGCTTTCACAGCTTTCGCGCGCGGTTGAGTCCCGCACGATCGCTGTGCCGAAACTTGCGGATCTGCGGGAGTCCGGAAGCATTGAACAGGACGCCGATGTTGTCATGTTCATTTATCGGAAATCCATGGACAAAAGCAGGGACTGTCCTCCAGAAGAGCGCAGTATAGCGGAAATTCATATTGCTAAACATCGAAACGGACCGACCGGAATCATAAAACTTTTTTTTGACGAGGATCGCGTAACTTTTCGTAATTTAGATAAATCGCATAACCAATAATTTATGTTCAACAAACTAAAACAATTCAAAGACCTGCGCGATCAGGCAAAAAAGATTCAAAAACAGATGGAGGATGAAATTTTGGAGGTGGCAAAAGACGGAATACGGATTAAAATTAACGGCGCCAATGAAATTCTGGAACTTGATATTGAAGATCGTCTTCTAAAAGAAAAGGAGAGATTGATCCTTGCAATAAAAAAAGTTTTCAAGGATGCTGTGCATGAAGTTCAGAAGAAAATGGCCAAGAGGATGATGGGGAGCGATATTAATTTTGATGCGTTAAAAAAACTTGGTTTATAATTTCTGAATTCATTTTCAAAGGTTTGATTTTCAAATGCTTCTCCCATCCACTTTTACCGATCTTATCCGGGAATTTATGCGCCTGCCAGGGGTAGGCCCAAAAACGAGCGAGCGGCTCGTTTTTTCCTTATTGCGGCGTAAAAAAGAAGATATTCACGCATTTGCGCGCGCGCTTTTTATCTTTAGCGAAAGCGTTAATTTGTGCGCCGAGTGTTTTCATTTCACAGATAAAAACGTCGGTGATTGCGCGATTTGTCGGGACTCTCGGCGAGAGAGAACCATCCTGTGTGTCATATCCGATAGTTTAGATCTTATAGCGCTTGAAAGCGCCGGCTATCGCGGGCTATATCATGTCATTGGAGGAGTTATTAATCCTCTTAAAAATATGCATCTGAAAGACTTGCGTGTTGCTGAATTAATCACGCGTCTTAAGCGATCGTTTGATTCATCCGCTCCGGTTCAAGAGATCATTCTTGGCTTTGATCCAAATTATGAGGGGGAGCTTACCGCAAGCGCTCTTCGCAGAGAGTTAAACGGCCTTCCAATAAAAATAACCCGCCTTGCGCGCGGGCTTCCGCAGGGCGGGGATTTAGATTATGCCGATGAGATTACTCTAAAAGAGGCGATTCGCGGGAGGAGGGAGTTTTAAGCAATTTTTACAATCTCTACTTTTGTGTATTCCTGCCTGTGGCCTCTGGTTTTTTTGTAACGAATTTTTGGCTTGAATTTCACGACAGTTACCTTTTTCCTTTTTCCGTGCTCAAGTATTTTTGCTGTTACAACGGCTTTTTCAATAAACGGAACGCCGATTACAATTTTTTCTCCCTTATCTTCAAAAGTAAGAAGAACCTCATTAATCTCAATTTCTTTATTTTCATTCACCGCGAGTTTTTCAACTTGGAGCGTGTCGCCTTGTTTTATGAGATATTGCTTCCCGCTTAATTGTATAATTGCATATGTCATAGACAGATATAGTATTAAAAAATCTCCTTTTCGTCAAGTTGGCAGATAAAGCGATACTGTCGTCCCCTCCCCTACCTTGCTTTTCACTTCAATTGCGCCCTTGAGTCGTAAAATGAGCGATTTTGCGTAGGCAAGCCCGATACCAAGCCCGGTCGTGTCAAATGACTGCGCATTTTTACCTCTGAAAAATTTACCAAAGAGTTTGCGCTGATCATCGGGAGATATTCCGATTCCTTCATCCGTCACGCTAATTTTTATTCCAGTCTGTTTTTTAACATCATGATTGTAATACATCTCTTCGCGCGTGAACGATGCATTTTCAAGTGTTACTCGTATAGTTTTATCATCAGGGCTGTATTTGATCGCATTGTCAATAAGAATTTCCAAAACATCTCGTAATCGTTCCGGATCTGCGATTATATGAATGCTAGGAACGAACGACTTAAATATAAGTTTAATATTTTTATTTTTCGCAATCGCGCGCATTTCGGAGATCGTGTCTTCTATAACAAGCGCAATGTCAAACCGCTCCATTTCAAATTGAAGATTGCCGCGTTCAAGCCGTGACACGTCCAAAAGGCGATCAATCATTCGCACTGTTTCCAAATTAGTTTCAAATACCTGTTCAAACGGCTCAATCAATTTTTCCGGCAAAGCTCCGTATGTTCCTTTTTGGATGAGGTGCAGTCCCCAACGTATACTCGTTACCGGAGTGCGGAGCTGGTGCGAAACAACTGTAAGAATGTCGCTTTTCATGTCGCTCACCGCTTTGACTTCATGATAAAGTTCCGCATTTTCAATAGCTACGGCAAGCGTATTTGCCATTTTCATAAGGACTTTTCGTAAATGTGAATCGTATCCTCTTTTTTTGAATCGCGATCCCAAAAAAATTATTCCCAACAAATGTCCTCTTCGTATTAAAGGAACACACAGTTCTGATTTATATAAGCGAAAAATATTCCCCCCCGAGCGTTTTACGCGCTTATACTCCGGCAGTTTCAGCAATTCTTCATCGCTCACATCTCGTTTTGTTGTGATAAGTTTGTTAAAAAATTCACGCGCTGATAAAAGGCGAATTGGAAGCCGCGCATGTTTCCCTTGTATTGTTGTTTTTAATACAACAAATAACGGTCCGCGATCATCCTGACGCATGAGCAACGTTACGGTTTTGCTGCCGATATCTTTATGTAAAACATCTGTTACGCGTTTTACGAGGATTGATAGGTCAACAAGAGAGACCAGCTCGTGTTCAAGATTTTGCAAAATTGAAGTTTCGTTGATTTTTTGGCGATAAAAAATTATATCAATAAAATGTTGCGTTTTTTCTTTGAGAAACGATAATACAAAACTCATCGCGAGGAATACAATTGTATTAAAAATAAGCAGTTCTTTATCTAATCCTTTTTGAAAGATGCTTTGAGAGAATACAAAAATCGTCGTGTATACAAGCGCAATAATAGTCGATAATGTAATATAATAAACTGTTTTGTGGGCGACAAGACTCACATCCCAAATGCGGTACTGTAAAACCGTGTAGCCGACAAGAGCTATCCAAATACCGATCGGAATAAATCCAAGCGGCTGTATCGGGAGAAGGTTGATTCCAAGCGTCGGCAGAAAATCAGTTGCTCCGAAATAAGCAAGAATAAAAGCCGCGCCTAAAAGCGATGTTACACGGTTTTCAATCGGCGATTGTTTTTCGCTTCGCCATGTGAATAAATTGTATCCAAGAAGTATCGCATACGGAAAAAAATAAACTAGGAAAAGCCAATAATATCGCCCTGCTTTTGGATAATAACCCCAAGCGTATCTATAGAGGCCATCAAGGAAAATCGTGTTATTTGTTAATAAAAGGAGTAGAAAAATAACCCCAAGCGCAAGTCCGGCATATATAAGCGGTTTTTGTTTTAATCGTTTTGTATAAAAAACGGAAAATGCGTACGTTGATAATGAGATGAAAATTACTCCAAGATAGGCGCATTTGAACCAAAATAACGCGGTTGCCGCATCATGCGAAAGATATCCGAAAGAAAAACCAAAAAGCCAGATTGCAACAGGTGTCGTTAGAAACAAAAAAGCCCGATTCACGGGCGATCGCGGATTATGAAAAAATACGAAAACTCCGAGCGCAGAGAGAGCAGAAGCAACGATAATTTGTAGCATTATGACGGCTATCATATTTTTATGGCATACAAAAAATTGTGAAGAATTATTCCGAAATCATTTTTTTCAATAACTCTTCCGCGACTTTTGGATTCGCTCTGCCTTTTGTTTTTTTCATAATCGCGCCAATCAATGGTTTGACGGCGTTTGTTTTTCCGGCGCGGAAGTCCGATACAACTTTTTGGTTTTCCGCGATCACTTTTGAAACAACTTCCGCAAGTTCGCCTTCGTCATGCGTTTGCGCGAGATTTTCCGTTTGTATAATATCTACCGGGTCCGTGCCTGTTAAGAGCATTTTTTGAAGAACTGTCTGCCCGGCGCGCGAGGAAATTTTACCTTCCAAAATCAGCGAGACGAATTCAGCAAAATTTTCCGGGCTGACGGATAGCGTTTTCCAGTCGTTCTTGACTAACGGCGCGAGATTATTGATGAGCCAATTTGCCGCGAGTTTTGCAAGACGCTGGCCCGAATTTTCTTCAGATTCTTGCTCTATTGACTCCATCCACGCAAGAAGTTCTGACATCACTTTTTCCGCGTAGTCGGCGAGCGCGTAGTCGCGGGTTAAAAGGTTTGCATCTGAAATTGAAAATTCGTACTGCTTGTGAAAGCGTTCGCGTTTTTGTTTAGGAAGTTCAGGCAAAGTTTTTTTAATTGCGCGAATGTCGGCAATTTTGAACTTGATTGGCGGAATATCAGGTTCGGGAAAATATCGGTAATCGTGAGCCGATTCTTTCTCGCGCTGTTCCTCGGTTATTCCGCGCTCGTCGTTCCACCCGCGCGTGGACTGATGAGAAGGCGCTTTCCCATCTTTCCATAATTGTTCTTGTCGCTTGATTTCGTAGTTCAGAGCTCGTTCAACTGCGCGAAATGAATTTAAATTTTTGATCTCTATTTTTGGATTGAGGACTCTGCTCCCTTCTTTTTTCAGTGATATATTTGCGTCGCAACGCAAGTGCCCTTTTTCCATGTCGGCCTCCGAGACTTGAAGCGAGCGCATAATCGCGCGCAATTCACGAAGCGTATTCCCGGCAGTTTCAGGGCTTTCAATATCCGGTTCTGTAACGATTTCCATGAGAGGAGTCCCGGCTCGGTTAAAGTCAATAATTGTGCATCCCTGCACTTTGGAATGCAGAAGTTTCGCCGCGTCCTCTTCTAAATGCAAGCGATTGATTCTGATTTTTTTGTCTTCTATAAATAAAAAACCATTTTTTCCGAATGGCTCGTCATATTGCGATATTTGATAACCCTTTGGCAGATCCGGATAAAAATAGTGTTTTCTATCAAACTTTGACTCAAGTGGAATCTCGCATGAGAGAGCCAGCGCGGAGAAGATTGCCCATTCAATTGCAGTTTTATTTGGAACCGGCAGAGTTCCCGGGTGACCCAGGCAAACTGGGCACACGGTTGTATTGATTGGCTTTTCTTCGCCAGAGTTATCGCACGCGCAAAACATTTTTGAGTTTGTTTTAAGCTGGACGTGAATTTCCAATCCTATTACCGGTTTTAAGTTCATGGTTTTCTAAAAGTTCTTCGGATTCTGCGCGCGTATTTTGAAACAGGCTAGTCGTGGCTATCACAAGATACGGCAATCCGAGATATGCATAGATGCTTACAATAAGATCTTTCCACCATGGCGATAACGATTCAGCAAGTTCAGGGTTGAATAAGATGTCGGTTTGATGGGTGATTACAGCGATAATAAGCGTCGTTAGGATAGCTACAACGAGAGATATCATTATCGTAACAAGTAAAATACATATCAAGAGTAGCGATGTTTTTAGAGGGTGGTGAAGAAATAGCGTTACGCTTCCTTTGATGCTTTTAATCGGCCCTTGTTTTTCAATGACGAAAATGTAACTTGCAAACAATGAAAGCAGAGTTACCGCGATAATCCATGACGCGCTTATAATTGAGAGGAAAGTGAGCGAGTATGCATTTTCAATTTTTTGTCCGATAATCGCCAAAAATGCCGGAACGCTGAACGTAATCAGCGATACAATAATAAAAAGCGCGAGAAACGGAATAGATCGCGAGAATGCGTCGCGAAAGACGATCCTCGCTCGCACCGGATTTAGAGATTCCATCGCGGCGCTTGCTGTTATGAGAGAAAGTAAAACAAATAAGGTAACTATGTTTAATATGACGCCGAAAATAGTTGTGAAGACCGGCGCGAGTTCGCCAAAATTTGCGTAGCGGCCGATGATGTGAAGAAGAATCGTCGGAATCACTACAGGAGAGAGAAGTGTAAGGTAGAGAGAAAAACGGCGGATATAGATACGAAAGGCGTTGCGAATTATGTGTGTCATAATTAAAAATTCAAAATGTTTATGGATTTCATGCTGTAGTTTTGAGTTTCATTAACACGCGCTTCCAAATCGCTTCAGCTATCTCCTTTTTTCTCTTAATTTTGTTACCTCTATTGCATTTAATGATGCGCCACTTCTCTTTTCGCGCTAGTTCCAGTCCGTATCGCGCCGCACTTTTTAAGTGTTCGCGATCTTTTTCGTGGATATCTTTTTTCTTTCCTCGTTTTGTAATTAAAGCATAGGCAAGCGCGTGTGGCAAGGAAAGGTAAAGCACAAGATTTGGCCGCGTGATGTTAAGAACATCGTACTCCATTTTTTCAAGCCAAGATGTAAACACGGCTCTTTGATTGTAAGGGAGCTTGCTTCCCTGATGAATCAAATTTGATGTGGTATAACGGTTTGCAATGATTATTTTTTTCTGCTCCATCCATTTTATAAGCGTCGCTTTCATCTCAAACCGATCAAGCGCGTATAAAATAGAAGCAAGATGAGGGTCAACCTCGTTTATTCCGCCGAATTCTCCATTTAAGAAGCGTCTGACAATCGCGCCGAAAAATGTGCGATCGTACCCTGGAAAATCCAGTTCTGCAACTTTATACCCTTCTTTTTTCAAGCGCTGTACCAGAAGTTTTTGTTGCGTTGTTTTTCCGGCGCCGTCTATGCCGTCAAGAACTATGAGCATAAATATTTTTACCCCGTGCTCCCGAATCCCCCTCGTGAATTGGGAGCAATTTCGTTAACCTCCTCAAATTCCGCAAGAGCGATTTTTACAAGCACTGCTTGAGCGAGTCGCGTGCCGCGCTCTATTGTAACCGGCTTGTCGGTAAAGTTGTAGAGTTGCAGAATCAATTCATCTTCCGGCCCGCAAAAATCCTGATCTATAATGCCTATGCCTTGTGGTATTGAAAGTCCGTACTTTCGCGGAGTTGAAGATCTTGGGACAACCATAAACATATATCCTGGCGGTGTTTCAATGATAACGTTTCCAGCAATTCGCGCGATTTCTTTTGGCGCTACTACGGCGTCTTCGCGCGCATAAAGATCAAACGCAACCGCGCCTTTTGTCTGATATTCCGGAATCGGCAGAGTTTTATCTATGCGGATAATTTTTACTCGCGTGCGCTCATTCATAGTAGTGAAGTTAATTCTAAGAGTGTGTCAAATAAAAAGTCCGGGTTTTCCGCCGCTAGTTGCTCTTTGGAATGATAGCCGCTTCCGATGCCCGCCGATCGGATGCCCGCCGCTCGCGCCGCACGTATATCGTGTATCGTGTCGCCGCAATACAACGCGTGTTTATTTTGAGTTTGGAAATGGGTTAGAATGTTTTGCAAATCCGTTTCTTTATTGCGCGATCCGCCGCGGATATGGGTTATGTATTGGTCAATGCCATACTCCTGCGCTTCTCGTTCTACAAATTTTTCTGGATGGCTTGAGAGTATCGCGATTTTTTTGTCGTTTGCTGTAAGTTGTCCAAAGACACTAGGCGCGTGAGCGTATATGGTTGGCTTGTTACCGTTTTTCACCGCTTCGTTGAAGTATTTCCTGAAGAGCTTTAGTAGTAAGTCCGCATCTTCGCTGATGTCGTTTTTGCGGTAGTATTCTAGGGCAGTCATCGTCGCGCTTTTCAAAAATTCATCAAATACAGGCATTATTTTGCCGAATTGTTTAAGCACGCGCGCGGTCGTCTCGTATACAGGTTTTCTGTCGTCCGAGATCACCCCGCTCCAGTCAAAGATAAAGAGATTGATGGGTGCTTGATACCATCGTTTACCACTCAACACTCCCCTCTCTTGAAACATCTCTCTAGCTCTTTTCACTAGATATATTTTTGTGATTCCAGCAGAGCGCACTTTGTCCCAGCAGGATTCGCACGCCCACCAGTGTCCGAATATATACATTTCTCCGTTTTCGGTATCAACCCCGGCAAGCCGAGCGTTTCGGAGAGCATCCGCTTCGGTGTGATTTTCTTCTATGCACTCTGGGCACAGATTGTAGCCAATGCCGGAAGGGATATTTTGGATCGCGCGAGGACAAGGAGATGAAACCCGATCTCTCGCATTATGTCCGCGCGCAATTACCGTCTCTTTGTTTACGATCACTGCTCCGATTTGCCGTGATCCGCATCCTGATTTGTACGCTTCTGCCCGCGCTTCTTGCATGAATGGGTGGGATGCTGGAGCATACTCATATTTATTATTATGTTTCAAGGTTTCCATATTTTTCTTTTAACTCTTCTAACTTTCCCTCCCGAATCAGCCGTATCTCATCCACGTTGTCCGAGCGCGCCTCCAAACTGTATGGAGTAGAGGCTGTATATTTTGCGTCCGCAACACCGTGTTTTCTGGTTTCTTCAGGAGGCACAGGGCTTGAAAGCGTATGAATGACAAGCTGGCAAATCCTCTCGCCAGGGTACAACCGGATAATCTGTCCGTTTGTGTTATTTACAATCGGGATCATCAGATACCCCGAGTACCCGACATCAATAATGCCGCTTTCAATGATGAGCCCTCGGCGGATGATTGTGCTACGCGCGTACATCACAGCCATGAGCTTGTCTGATTTGATTGCGATTTTTTCGTACGTTGAGGCGATCACAAATTCAGACGGCAAAATCTCAAGATATTGCCCGGGCTTTATATTTAAAAGTTTGAAATTCTCTTTTTTGTTTTCGTAATCCATATAATCCACAGTAAGGGCAACGCGCCCTTTTTCGTTATACTCGGAGTTTTTGGAAATATAAAACATTGTTCCGAGCCGCAGATCAATGGAATTCGGCTGAACTTGATACTGGTCAAGCCGCGGCGTAAAGGAGAGATGTCCTTCGCGAATTGCTTTGACGATGTCGGTTTTTGAAAGAGTGGACATAAAAAATTAAAAATTCAAAAGTCAAAATGCAAAATTATTTTACAGCACAATTTTTAATCCTTTAAGCGCAGGCATTGGAGCATAGCGCGATTCAAACTGTCCTGTAATTTCTGAAACAAGCGTTTCGTCGCCCTGTTCAGCGCGGTCAAAGTAGTCGGGTTGAGCCGTAAAGTAGATGGGGCCGTGATCGTTTGTGCGATTAATAAGCTCCCATGCTGTGTCATAGTGAATGTCGTAAATGTGGGCGTTTGAGATAGAATGCGTAAGTTTTCCAGTGGCTACTCCGAGCTTTCCGGCAAGAATGCACAAAAGCAGATAAAATCCGGCAACGTCGTGCGGACAGCCGAGAATCATGTCGTTGCTCCGCACGATATTGTGAATGTGCAGTTTGTTGTTAATGATATTTGCAGTAAACGTGTACGGGCAAGGGACGTTTTTTTTAGTCGTGCCGCTTTCCCCAAGTCCGTCGTCTCCCGGATCCCACGTTACAACAACAGCGTGGCGCGAGCCGGGATTTTCTTTAAGATGCGTAATAAGCTCGCCCAACTGATCCCTGCCGAAGTGATGTCGCCAGCGGTATCCGTAGGCGGCCGTGACAGTACCGTCTTTTTCAGTAAAATCTTTCCAGATGTTGGTAAATTTGTTGACAAAATCATCAGGGTTGCGGCTTCCTGTTATAAACCATATCATTTCAGCAACAAAAAGAGTAATGGGAATTTTCCGGAGCGTCAAGAGCGGGTAGCCGTAGTCAAGTTCAAAGTTTACACCCGGCAATACTTTGAGCCTATGCCCCGTCCGCTCGTTATATTCGTCCGAGCCTGTGTTCATTATGCGACGCAGGATTTCCTGATATTGACGGTCAAATTGGGTCATTTTTGATTTTTTTAGCCTTGATACACTATCTTGCCGTTTGATTTTGCCCATTCTTCGGAAAAACCAACGTGCGATATCACGTTACTGCTTCTATCAAGCTGACGTTCGGTTTCTTTCAATAGAATACCGGGCTGAATTTCATAAATGACCTTAATTTTCAATGGATTTGCCTTGTAAAATATCGCCAAGTAAATCATCTTATTACGAGTTATACGATACAAAGATTCAGCCCTTTTGTCTGTCGGCGACTTAAACATTCGGTCCAGTTGCCCGGTTCCTCCTTCGTAACAAGATAGATATTCGTACTTCATTGACGGGTCGTTTTTATCACGAGCGTCCGCATCTCTTTTTGAAGCTATCAATTCGTGTCCAAGAGTTTCTGAAATTATCATCTCTTTAACTAACCCGGGTTGCAAAATGTTAGGAATACCGATACTTAATGCTAACTCCTGCGCTTTAACCACAAGCTCAATGATTCTAGAAATTATTTTTTGCACCATATTTATACAAATAGTTTACTCTCTTGTTTTAATTTGGGTAATTAGTGGGAAACGTAACCAAAATAGACTGATAAAAGTAACTTGAAAAGATTCTCCTGACGATGGTTGAACCGGTACTCCACTTCCTTAAGATACATCGGAAAGTGATATTTGGAAACCCCTC
>Ga0209211_10000532_pt1 | contig 77200 bp, 65 predicted proteins | sample RifGroA2_FD_183992 | JGI IMG/M metagenome (GOLD analysis project Ga0209211, IMG submission 183992) | Groundwater microbial communities from Rifle, Colorado, USA - Groundwater A2 (SPAdes) (version 2) | ecosystem: Environmental > Aquatic > Deep subsurface > Groundwater | place: Rifle, Colorado... | reverse complement strand
CCCGCCTTGAGGATGTGCACGCGGTGATGGGCCAGCCGGCGATGCACTGGCAAGACGCGGATGGCTCCCGGCAGCTGGCCTACCCGCGGGGACCGGCCGGCATGGACACCTTCATGGTTCGGCTGGGCCCGAACGGGAAACTGCAAACCATAGAGAACGTGCTTGATGCGCGGCACCTCGCCGATGTCAAAGCCGGGATGAGCAAGGAGGAAGTGTTGCGGATTCTGGGTCCGTCGGACGCAAACGCTACCGTCTATTTCGAGGCGCGCGACGAACTTGCCTGGGATTGGCGCTACAGCTTCATCAATGAGCCCTGGCGCATGATAGTTCTGTTCGACGGCAAGTCCGGGAAGGTACGCAGCACCATGGTAATGCGCGAACAGCATGTGGACGTCGAGCCGGCGCAGTAGCAAAACCGCCTTCGCACCAATCGCCTGCCCCGGACTTGATCCGGGAACGGAACATCAATAGTCGGCGCTGGCAACACGGCGACCGGGCAACCCCCAAAGCCCTTCGCCTACAATAGAACCTTCAGTTCCATCGAATGCCCCGCATGACCGCCCGCCTGCGCGAAATCCCCTACAACTACACCTCGTTCTCGGATCGCGAGATCGTCATTCGCCTGCTCGGTGCGGAAGCCTGGGCGACGCTGACGGAACTGCGCGGCGAGCGTGTCACCGGGCGCTCGGCGCGCATGCTCTACGAAGTGCTGGGCGATATCTGGGTGGTGCGGCGCAACCCCTATCTCGAAGACGACCTGCTGGGCAATCGCGAGCGGCGCGAGGCGCTGGTGGAGGCGCTGCGCCATCGCTTGCATGAAATCGACAAGCGCCGCGACGGCAACGATCGCGTCACGCGCTTGCTGACCGCCGCGAAAGTCGCCGTGCATTCTTTCGAGCGCTGGTTCGAGGAAACCCGAATCTTGCGCAAGAAGACGTTCAAGGTGCTGGCCCGTCACACCCGCAAGGACAACATCTGTTTTGACGGACTGGCGCGGGTCTCGCATGTCACCGATGCCACCGACTGGCGCGTCGAATATCCGTTTGTCGTGCTGGCGCCGGACACGGAAGCAGAAATGGCGCCACTGGTGAGTGCGTGCATCGAGCTGGGCCTGACCATCATTCCGCGCGGCGGCGGCACCGGCTACACCGGCGGCGCGATACCGCTGGATGCGCTGTCGGTGGTGATCAACACCGAAAAGCTGATCGATCTGGGGCCGGTTGAAATCAAGCGCCTGCCCGGTACGGATCAAGACTACGCGACGGTACGCACAGGCGCCGGCCTGGTCACGCGGCGGGTCATGGAGGCGGCAGAAAATGCCGGCCTGGTCTTCGCCTGCGACCCGACCTCGGCCGATGCCTCCTGCATCGGCGGCAACATCGCCATGAATGCCGGCGGCAAGAAGGCCGTGCTGTGGGGCACGGCGCTGGACAACCTGGCTTCGTGGCGCATGGTGACGCCCGACGGCAACTGGCTCGATGTCGAACGCCTCAACCACAACTTCGGCAAGATCCACGAGCAGGAGTTGGTGCGCTTCAGGCTCACACGCTACGACGCAACGGGCAAGAATAAACTCGGCGAGGAACAGCTCGACGTGCCCGGCAGGCTGTTTCGCAAGCAAGGCCTGGGCAAGGATGTCACCGACAAATTCCTCGCCGGCGTGCCCGGCGTGCAGAAGGAAGGCACCGATGGCCTGATCACCTCGGCGGTATGGGTGCTGCACACGATGCCGCCGGTGACGCGCACGGTCTGCCTCGAATTCTTCGGCCGCGTCACGGACGCCGTGCCATCCATCGTCGAGATCACCGACTACTTCAAGCCGGGCGGCGCGGGGCTGGCGTCAGGTGTGCGCCTGGCAGGCCTTGAGCACCTCGACGAGCGCTATGTGCGCGCCGTCGGCTACTCAACCAAGGCAAAACGCCATGGCCGACCGAAGATGGTGCTGATCGGCGACATAGTCGGCGCTGACGAGACGGCGGTGATGGCTGCCGCATCCGAGGTCGTCAAGCTGGCCAATGCGCGCAGTGGCGAAGGCTTCATCGCCGTGTCGCCCGAGGCACGCAAGAAGTTCTGGCTTGATCGCGCCCGCACGGCCGCCATCTCGAAGCACACCAACGCCTTCAAGATCAATGAAGACGTGGTGATACCCCTGCCGCGCATGGGCGATTATTGCGATGGCATCGAGCGCATCAACATCGAATTGTCGCTGGCCAACAAGATAGAACTGGCCGATGCGCTGACCGGCTTCCTGCAGGGCGAGCTGCCGCTGCATTCGGGTGACGCCAACCTCGACCCCGACGAACTGCTCGGCGATCGCCGCGAGCAGGCGCTGGAACTGATCAGTGCAGTACGTGCCGGATGGCAGGCGCTGCTCGACAATCTGGATCGACACTTTCGCGAATTGCAGGATCACCACCTGCGGGTGTCATGGAAAGCCGAACTGAAGGCGCCCCTGGAAGCAATTTTCGACGGCAATGCCTTCACCCCGGTCTTGCTCGGCATCGAGGGCATTCACACGGAGGTGCTGCGCGGCCGGGTGTTCGTCGCCCTGCACATGCATGCCGGCGACGGCAACGTGCATACCAACCTACCGGTGAACTCCGATCACTACGCCATGCTGCAGGCCGCCTACCAGGCCGTGGCGCGCATCATGACGCTGGCAAGAAGCCTCGGCGGAGTGGTCTCCGGCGAGCATGGCATCGGCATCACCAAGCTCGAATTCCTCAGCGACGACGAGATCCGTCCCTTCCGCGACTACAAACACCGGATCGATCCCGAGGGCCGCTTCAATCGCGGCAAGCTGATGAATTTGCCGCACCTGCGCAGCGACCTCGCCAATGCCTATACGCCGTCCTTCGCCCTGCTCGGTGTCGAGTCGCTGATCATGGAGCAATCGGACATCGGCAGGGTTTCCGATTCGATCAAGAACTGTCTGCGCTGTGGCAAGTGCAAGCCGGTCTGCTCGACCCACGTGCCGCGCGCCAACCTGCTCTACAGCCCGCGCAACAAGATTCTTGGCACCTCCCTGCTGATCGAAGCCTTCCTTTATGAAGAGCAGACCCGGCGCGGCGTTTCACTGCAGCACTTCGACGAGTTTTCAGATGTCGCCGACCACTGCACGGTGTGCCACAAATGCGTCACACCCTGTCCGGTGGACATCGATTTCGGCGATGTTTCGGTGGCGATGCGCAACCTGCTGCGCCGCCAGGGTAAAAAGAAATTCAATGCCGGCACGGCGGCGGCAATGGCCTTCCTCAGCGCCACCGATCCGGCCACCATCAAGCTGCTGCGTGCCGGCATGATCCAGCTCGGCTACAAGGCCCAGCGCCTGGGCCATGCACTGGGCAAATCGCTTGGCCTGATTCAGGGCAGCACGAAACATCCCCCCGCCACCCTGGGCCGCCCGGAGATCAAGGCGCAGCTCATTCATTTCCTCAACAAACCGATGCCGAAGAATGTGCCCCTGCGCGCTTCCCGTGCGCTGCTGGACATCGAGGACGACACCCTGATCCCCGTGATCCGCGATCCGAAGAGGGCGAACGAACTCAGCGACGAAGATCGCGATGCCGTGTTCTATTTTCCCGGTTGCGGTTCGGAACGATTGTTCTCGCAAGTCGGCCTCGCCACGCAAGCCATGCTCTGGCACGCCGGCGCCACCACGGTGCTGCCGCCGGGCTATTTGTGCTGCGGCTATCCGCAGACGTCCGCCGGCGACGAAGACAAGGGGCAGGCGATTACCACGGCCAACCGCGTGCTGTTTCACCGCGTCGCCAATACGCTGAACTATCTCGACATCAAGACCGTGGTGGTCTCCTGCGGCACCTGCATGGATCAGTTGCTCAAATACGAGTTCGGCAAGATTTTCCCCGGCTGCCGGCTGGTGGACATCCATGAGTGGCTGATGGAGAAGGGCATCAAGCTCGACGCGAACGCTGGCCAAACGAGCGGTACGCGTTACATGTACCACGAGCCCTGCCACACGCCGATGAAGCATTACTCGGGCATCAGGGTGGCCAACGCGCTGATGGGGTGCCGCGTCGATCTCAATGACCGTTGCTGCGGCGAATCCGGCACGCTGGCCGTATCGCGGCCGGACGTGTCGACCCAGATACGTTTTCGCAAGCAGGAGGAAATCGTCGCCGGTGCCGCCGCGTTGCGCGAGGCTGAAGAAGTCGGCGCTGGCGAGACGGCGGCAGCGGTGAAAATCCTCACCTCCTGCCCGTCCTGCCTGCAAGGCTTGTCGCGCTATGCCAACGATGCTTCCATCTCGGCGGACTACATCGTGGTCGAAATGGCCAGGAAAATTCTCGGTCCCGACTGGATGCAGGACTACATTCGCGCCGCGAACAACGGTGGCATCGAGCGGATATTGCTGTGACCGGCGCGCCGAATTCCCGCTAGCACAGAGCCTGCGAATGGCGCTATCCTTATTGGGTGGTGACAACTATGGATTGCGAACTCTGTGCCGGCGCCGGTGGTGACCTGCTATGGCAGGACGGATTTTGCCGCGTGGTGCGTGTAGCCGACGCCGCTGGCGAAGCTTTTCCCGGCTTCTGCCGCGTCGTCTGGCATCAGCATGTCGCTGAAATGAGCAGCCTCGCGACCAGCGACGCGCGGCATGTCATGGACGTCGTGCTCGCTACCGAGCGCGCCGTGCGCCGAATTGTCCAGCCGGACAAGATCAACCTGGCCAGCCTCGGCAACCTTGTTCCGCATCTGCATTGGCATGTCATTCCGCGCTGGAAGGATGACAGCCATTTCCCCGCGCCCATCTGGGCGACGGCACAACGCGCCGGTATCACCCGCCCCGTGCCCGCCAATGCCAGTCTGCTGGGCGCCCTGAAAGCCGAACTCTCGACCTTGAATGAGATGCCATGAACTTTGAACTGCCTGCCGCCGGAACCGAGCAAAACCCTGCCTTTGCAAATGTTGCCGCCTGCAAGGACTGGCTGGCCAGCGTGCCTCTGGCAAATTCAGTGCAAGCGCAATCGATGTTCCTGCGCCAATTGAGTTTGCTGCATCGGTTTGCGCTGCCGTCGAACGAACGCCTTGCGGTCCTTGAGGTTCTGCGCGGCCCCGTCTCCAGGGTGCAGGACGACGCGGCGAAGAAGTTCGCCGGCAAACCCCTGCCCTTGGCACCCCACGAGCAAGCTGCGCTGGAGAGCACGCTGAATGTCTGGAACATGCTGGCTCTGGGCTACCTGCGCTGTTTTGTTGCCTTGCTCTCGGGAGATGCCAACATTCCCTCACTCCCCATATTGCAGTCCAAGCGCACCCTGGTTGCCGGCGACGCCGAACTGGCAGCCAGGGCCGCCATGCTGGCCCAGCGCACGCTGTCGGTATTCGCCGACTGGCAGGTCGATCTCTGTCGCGGCGAACTGTTGCCTGAAGCCATCTACTGGAAAAAGCTGCACCAGATTTTTTTCGCCGCGGAAACACTGGGCGTGGCATCGCGCGCCGTGGATGATCGGGTGCGTCACGGCAAGACGCCCACCAGTGCGCTGGCCGCTTACGCGGAATGCCACCTGTTGAGTGCTGCCAAGCCGTATGAGCTTCCGGCGCGTCATCTGGCCTGGGTGGCACGCTGGTCGCGTCGCTGGGGCTCCAAACTGGCTTTGCTGAAAATGCCGCCGAAGGATATCAGCAACCGCGCCGTGCCTTTGTGGATTGACCTCGAATCGGACCAGCCGGCGAACTATTCGCCGCAGCCAATACAAAGCGGCCGCTGGCTGGAAACCACGGCACTCAGAAATAGCGTGGCCGGCCGAATTACCATGCTGGAACAAGGCCGTGCACCGGGCGACCTGCAACTCGGCGACGACGTCACCCAGCCGGCGGCAGGCCAGGTGCTGCAACGTGTCCTGCAACGCTGGTGCAAGGGCGGAGCGCCGCGCCGGCACGAGCGGCATGCCGCGAGTGCCGGATGCACCTTCATCGCCGGCTTCGAAGCAGTGCATTTCCACCTCTCGGGTCGCCAACTGTTCCGCGCACCTTCCCGCAACGATTCAACGCTGCGCCGCGAACGCGAGGAATTCGAGACTTTTGGCGACCGCAGCCATCGCACCGAAAGTGCGGGCGATCAGGACAATTCGCACATCGAAAACTGGCAGGTCATGGATGACTGGCGCCTGCTCGACGAATCAGCCACCGGACTTCGCATCAGGAGGCCACTTAAGGAAGGCGTACGTATTGGCGCCGGCCTGCTGATTGCGGTAAATGCCAAGGACGGCGAGGGTTTCACTTTGGGCAACGTGCGCTGGGCGCTGCGCGAAGGAGACGACTCACTTGCCGCAGGCATCCAGTTGTTTCCGGGGGAACCTCGTCCGGTGGCGATTCGTACGGTTGAGTCCGGCGCAGAACGCGGCGCCTGGCGCCAGGGTTTCCTGTTGCCCGAATTTGCGGCCCTCAAGGAACCTGCCAGCGTCATCGTTCCTGGCGGCACGTTTCACATCAATCGCAGCATTGAAGTCATGGTCGATCAGAAGTTGCAGGTACTGAGGCTGTTCCGTGTCCTCGATCGCGGACTCGAGTTCGAGCGCTGCAATTTTTACGACTGAACGCGGTGCGGGGATGTCAGGCACTGCATTTTCAATTTCGGCGCGGCGCTTCGCCGGATAAAAGGGTTTCGTTTGTCGCGGCTGAATGAGCGTGCAGCGACATATATCCGGCGGGCCGCCTGCGCTATCATAGCCGGCCCCATAAAGGAGATGCCGCCATGTCCGGTCTCGACCGCAAGACACCGATCCCCACAGAGATCACCCTGCACAAGAAATCCCGCATGCTCGAACTCGTGTTCGATGACGGCGGCCACTACCATTTGCCCGCCGAATTCCTGCGCGTCTGCAGCCCGTCCGCCGAAGTACGCGGCCATGGACCGGGGCAGGAAACGCTGCAAACCGGCAAGCGCAATGTCGAGATTACCGCCCTTGAAGCGGTAGGCAACTACGCCGTGCAGCCGACCTTCTCCGACGGCCATAGTTCGGGCATTTACTCGTGGGACTGGCTGCACCACATCGGCTCCAACCATGAGACGCTGTGGGCCGAATACCTCGAACGACTTGAAAAATCGGGTGGCAGCCGCGATATAGACTCGACCACGCAGCCGCCAAAGTCAGGTAGCTGCGGAAGCCATTAGGCTCTCACCGGCAATGACCCAAACCCATTTCGGCTTTGAAACTGTCGACGAAAACGAAAAAGCGCAGCGCGTAGCGGGCGTGTTTTCGTCCGTCGCGCAGAAATACGACGTGATGAACGACCTCATGTCGCTGGGGCTGCATCGGCTATGGAAGAAATTCACCATCGAGCTTGCCGCACCGCGACCGGGGGAACGCGTGCTCGATGTCGCCGGCGGTACTGCCGACCTGGCTTCGGCCTTTGCCCGGCGCGTTGGCGCGCACGACAAGACCGGCGGCGAAGTCTGGCTCACCGACATCAACAATGCCATGCTGGGCGTGGGGCGTGATCGTCTGCTCGACGAAGGCGTGCTGGCGCCGGTGGCGCAGTGTGACGCGGAAAAGCTGCCCTTCCCAGACAACCACTTCGACATCGTCACGGTAGCCTTCGGCCTGCGCAACATGACACACAAGGACCAGGCGCTGGCCGAGATGCGGCGCGTGTTGCGGCCCGGGGGCCGACTGCTGGTGCTCGAATTTTCCAAAGTGTGGAAACCGCTGGAAAAGGTCTACGATGCCTACTCTTTCAAGCTGTTGCCGTGGCTGGGGCAAAAAATCGCCGGCGATGCCGAGTCCTATCGCTATCTCGCCGAATCGATTCGCATGCATCCGGACCAGGCCGCGCTCAAGGCCCTGATGGAACAAGCCGGCCTGGAGCGGGTCGAAGTCTTCAATATGACAGCCGGCGTCGTCGCGCTGCATCGTGGTTACAAGTTCTAACGAGGAGAAGAAATAAATGAAACGATTCGTGATTGCGGCCTTTGCGGCCGTGGTTGGACTCAGCCTGATGGTTCCCGATGCCGAAGCCGCGCGCTTTGGTGGCGGCAGGTCGATAGGCATGAAGCGCCAGGCAACACCCGCACCGGCTCCGGCGCAGGCAGGCAAGCCTGCCGCCGCTCCGGCCGCGGCGGCAGCCCCAACCCCGGCTGCCGCCGCAAAACCGGCTGGAATGAGCCGCTTCCTCGGGCCTTTGGCCGGTCTTGCCGCCGGTCTGGGCATCGCGGCGTTGCTTTCCCACTTCGGCCTGGGCGAGGGCATGGCCGACATGCTGCTGATCCTGGCGCTGGCGGGGGCCGCGTTCTTTGTCGTGCGCTGGCTGATGAGCAAGCGGGCACCCGAATCCGGCATGCAATACGCAGGGGCTCGAGCGGGGAATTTAGAGCCAACGAACTTCAATCCGGCACCGGCCCAATTCGAGGCCACAGGAGTTCCCGGAGGGACGCACAGCGCTGGTGCTACGGCAGTTGGCACCGCTGCCCGCAATATCCCCGCCGATTTCGACGTCGAAGGCTTCCTGCGCCAGGCCAAGCTCAGCTTCGTCCGCCTGCAGGCCGCCAATGACCGGGGCGACATGGACGACATCCGTGAATTCACTTCGCCCGAGATGTTCGCCGAGATCAAGATGCAGTACCAGGAACGCGGCAACAAGTCCCAGGAAACGGACGTCATGCAACTGAATGCAGAGTTGTTGGAAGTCGTCACCGAAGACAACCGCCACATCGCCAGCGTGCATTTCTCGGGCCAGTTACGCGAAGAAGCCAGCGCCGCGCCGGAAGCCTTCGCCGAAACCTGGCATCTGGTCAAGCCCACCGACGGCAGTCGCGGCTGGAACGTGGCCGGTATTCAGCAAGTCTGATAATAAATGCAAGCCCTGCCCGCGCCGCTGCTGGCCGCGATCAATCACCTGCTCGGGCAGGCCGCTTGGGCGCGTGAAAAGCTTGTGCCGTTCGCCGGGCATTCCGCCCGAATCAAACTGCCGCCTTTCGAGGCGGCTTTTTTGATCGGCGAAGGTGGATGCATTGCTGCACCCGCAAGCGAAGCCGAACTCGAAGTGAGCATTTCCCTGCCGCCGGCAACGCCCTTGCTTGCTCTGCAAGGCAAGGATGCCGTGATGCGTTCAGCGCGCATCGAGGGCTCTGCCGAATTTGCCGAAGCACTGGGTTTTGTTATTCGCAACCTGCGCTGGGACGCCGAGGAAGACCTGTCCAGGGTCGTCGGTGACATCGCGGCCCACCGCATCGTTGCCGGCACGCGCGAGTTCGCCGTGTGGCAGCAGCAGGCGGCGCAAAACTTCGCGGAAAATCTCGCCGAATATTTTACCGAAGAGCAGCCCCTGATTGCGCGTCAACCCGATATCGCCGGACTGTCAGGCGATATCGACCGCCTGCGTGACGATGTGGCGCGTCTTGAGAAGCGGGTGCAACGACTTGGTTGAAGGCACTGCTTGCCGCCTGAAATTCAGTGGTCTCGTTCCGGCAATGAAAAATTCCCCGCGGCCAACTCACTTTATCTGTTCCACCGTGCCGCCGCCCAGGGCCTTGTAGAAGTTTGCCGTGGTAGCTAGCAATTGCCGCCGTACCGCCAGCGCCGACTGTTGCGCGGCAAAGTGTTCGCGCTGAGCGTCGAGCAACTCAAGGTGGCTGGAAACGCCGGCCTTGTAACGAGCTTCCACAAGCACGAGACGCCGGCTCTGGGCCGCGACATTGTCTTCCTGCGCCTGCAATTGCTCAGCCAACTGGCTACGGCCAGCCAGCAGATCAGCGATCTCGCGGAAGGCCTGCTGGATTGTCTTCTCGTACTCGGCCACAGCAACATTCTTGCGCGCTTCTGCCAGATCGACATTGCCACTCGCGCGTCCCGCATCAAACAGTGGCAGGCGCAATACGGGCAGGAAGCTCCAGGCGCCGCTGCCGCCACCGAACAAACCAGCCAGGCCGCTACTTGCGGTGCCCGCGGCGGCGGTTAGCACGATCTTCGGCAGGAAAGCGGCACGTGCCGCGCCGATATTGGCATTGGCCGCGATCAGCTTCTGCTCGGCGGCGAGAACATCCGGGCGGGCCAGCAAAACTTCGGCCGGCAAACCCACCGCCAAGTCGGCGATCAGGCCCTGTTGCGCCAGTTTGCGGCCGTTGGCAAGCGTTGGCGATACGCCGACCAGCAGGCGCAAGGCATTTTCCGCGGCAGCGTGACTGCGCGCCAGGTTGGCGGTTTCGGCGCGCGCCGTCTGAAAAGCGCCGTCGGCTTGCAGATAGTCGAGATCGCCGGCCAGTCCGACGTCACGGCGACGGGCGATCAGCGTGCGGGTTTCGTCGCGACTTTTCGTGGTGGCATGCGCCAGTTCGAGACGCTCGCGCAGTTCCAGCAGGCTGAGATACGCGTTGGCCACATCGGCGATCAGCGATGCCCGGAAAGCCTGGCGCGCATAGTCGCTGGCCAGAAAATTTGCGCGCCCGGCATCGTCGAGGCTCTTGACCCTGCCCCAAAAGTCGAGCTCGAATGAAGCCACTGCCAGATTTACGTCGTAGCGCTGGCTGTTCAACTGGCGGCCCGTGGGCGACAGGTTGGCGGGTGTGAGGGAGGCTGCGCGCTGAGCGGCAAGATCCACAGTCGGAAACCGGTCGGCGCGGGCAATGCCCGCCAGTGCGCGTGCCTCATCGACGCGCGCGACAGCGACGCGCAGGTCGCGGTTTTGTTCCAATGCGGCGGCAATCAGCGCCCGCAGTTGCGGGTCGGTAAATACACTGCGCCAGTCAAGGGATGCCGCCGTAGCGCCGGCGCCGACTCCTGGATTCATGTCTGCGGGCCAGGCGGCGGGAACGGGCGCGACCGGGCGCTGATAGTCGGGCGTGGATGAGCACCCCGCCAGGACAACAGTGATGGCGCAGAAAAGATATTTACGCATCATGCTTCTCCTCGTGGTGGCGCGCGTGCCCGGGGAAGAAGCGGCGCACCACGACGAAAAATACCGGGACCAGGAAGACCGCCAGCACCGTAGCGGTGAACATGCCGCCGATCACTCCGGTGCCAAGGGCATGGCGGCTGTTGGCACCGGCACCGGTGGAAACAGCCAGCGGCAGCACGCCGAACATGAAGGCGATCGAAGTCATCAGGATAGGCCGAAAGCGCAGGCGGCAGGCTTCGAGCGTGGCTTCGATCAGGTCCTTGCCCTGCTCCTGCAATTCACGGGCAAACTCGATGATCAGGATCGCGTTCTTCGCCGAGAGCCCGATGATGGCGATCAGGCCGACCTTGAAATAGACGTCGTTGGGCAGGCCGCGCATGGAAACGGCCAGGACGGCGCCGAATATGCCCAGCGGCACCACCAGCATGACGGCAAAAGGAATCGACCAGCTCTCGTAGAGAGCTGCCAGGCAAAGGAAAACCACGATCAGCGAGACGGCAAAGAGAAAGGGCGCCTGGGTGCCAGAGAGCCGCTCCTCGTAGGAACTGCCCGACCATTCGAAGCCGATGCCGGCGGGCAGCTTGGTGGCTACGTCCTCCATCGCCAACAGGGCCTCGCCGGTCGAACGACCCGGCGCCGGGCTGCCGGCAATCTTCATCGACGGCAGGCCGTTGTAGCGGTCCAGCTTGGGATTGCCGACGATCCACTGTGCCGTGGCGATTTCGGCCAGCGGGATCATGTCGCCGCGCGCGTTCTTGACCGGCAGGCGCAGGAGGTCTTCCGGCGTGCGCCGGGTATCGGCCTCGGCCTGCATCTGCACGCGCAGGATGCGGCCTTCGCGCACGAAGTCATTGATGTAGGCCGTACCCAGAGTCGATTGCAGGGTGTCGTTGAGATCGCCCAGGTCGATCCCCAGCGCCCGCGCCTTGACCCGATCAACGGTGAGGAAGACCTGCGGCGCGGCCTCCTGTCCCTCCGGCCGGACCCCCATCAGCGCGGGGTTCTGGCCGGCCATGCCGAGCGCCATGTTGCGCGCTTCAAGCAGCTTGTCGCGACCCAGGCCGCCGCGATCCTGCAGGCGGAAGTCGAAGCCGCCGACGGCCGCCAGTTCTGGAATCGGCGGCACGTTGATGGCAAAGATCATCGCCTGCTTGATGCGGAAGAAAGCCATGTTGGCGCGCTGCACCACCGACTCCGCGCTGTTTTCCTTGTTCGGTCGCTCGTCCCAGCTCTTGAGGCGAATGAAGGCGATGGCCGCGTTCTGGCCGCGACCGAAGAAGGAGAAGCCGAGGACGCCGATGACGTGCGCGACTTCCTTCTGCGCCAAATAGTGCTTCTCGACGGTTTCGAGTACTTCCAGGCTGCGCTCGCGCGTTGCGCCGGCGGGAAGCTGGACGATGCTGAGGAAGTAGCCCTGGTCTTCACTGGGCAGGAAACTGCCGGGCAGCTTGGTGAAGAACCAGCCGGTGGCGGCGAGGATCGTTGCATAGACGATCAGCCAGCGGCCGGGCCGGCCCAGCATGCGCCGCGTGGTGCCGATGTAGCCTTTCACGGTTGCAGCGAAGAAGCGGTTCCACCAGCCGAAGAAGCCGGTCGAGGGCAATACGTCATCCTTGCCGACTTCGTGCTTGAGCAGCGTCGCGCACAGCGCCGGCGTCAGCGTCAGGGCCATCGAGGCCGAGAAGCCCATGGTCAGGATCAGCGTCACGGCGAACTGGCGATAGATCGCACCGACCGAACCGCCGAAGAACAGCAGGGGCACGAACACCGCCGTCAGCACCACGGTGATGGCGATGATGGCGTTGATGATCTGACCCATGGCCTTGCGCGTCGCATCGCGCGGACTGAGACCTTCCTCGCTCATGATGCGCTCGACGTTCTCGATCACGACAATGGCATCGTCTACGACGATGGCGATCGCCAGCACCATGGCAAACAGCGTCAGCACGTTAATCGAATAACCGAGCACATAGAGGCCGATCATGGCGCCGAACAGCGAGACCGGCACAACCACGGCAGGGATGAAAGTGGCGCGCACGTTCTCGAGGAACAGATACATCACCAGGATCACCAGGATCATGGCCTCGATCAGCGTATAGACCACTTCGCGGATCGAGATGTCGACGAAGGTCGAGGTGTCGTAGGGCACCATCCAGGAAATGCTGGGCGGGAAATACCGGGCCAGCTCGGTCATCCTCGCGTTTACCGCCTTGGCTGTGTCGAGCGCGTTGGCGCCCGGTGCCATGCGCACCGCAATGGCGGCGGTTGGCTGGCCGTCGACGCGGGCGGCGATGTTGTAATCCTGCGCGCCGAGTTCGACGCGGGCAACATCCTTGACGCGCACCGTGGCGCCGCGCCCGTCGCTCCTGATGATGACGTTGCCGAATTGCTCGGGAGTCGTCAGACGGCCCTGGGTGATGATCGTTGCCGCATATTCCTGGCCGGGCGCCGCGGGAACCTGGCCGAGCTCGCCGGTGGCGATCTGCGCATTTTGTGCGCGCACGGCTTTCGCCACGTCGGCCGGGGTCAGGCCGAAGGCTTGCAGGCGCTCCGGCTTGAGCCACAGGCGCATCGAATACTCGGTGCCGAACAGGATCGCCTCGCCCACGCCAGGGGTGCGGCGGATGCTCTCCAGCACATTGGCGGCGGCATAGCTGCCGAGTGCTGTGTTGTCGAGCGACTTGTCCGGCGAGAACAGGGAAAGGAACATCAAGTAGTTGCGCGCCGACTTGACCACCGTGATGCCCAGACGGCGTACTTCTTCCGGGAGGCGAGGCTCGGCGCGCTTGATGCGGTTCTGGGTTTCGACCGAGGCCAGATCGAGATTGGTACCGGCCTGGAAGGTCAGGGTTATGGTGCCGACGTTCTGCTCGGAAGCGGAATCCATGTAGAGCAGGTTCTCGATGCCGTTGAGCTCCTGTTCGATCAGTGCGACCGCGGTTTCCTCCAGTACCTTGGCCGAAGCGCCGGGATAGTTGACGCTGATCGCCAGCGCCGGCGGCGCCACCGCCGGATAGCTCGCCACCGGCAACTGGCGCAGCGCGAGCGAGCCGCCGAGTACGATGATGATGGCGATGACCCAGGCGAAGATCGGCCGGTCAATGAAGAATCTTGGGATCATGGCTTACTTCTTTTCTGCGCTGGACTTGGCGCCGGGGGCCGGCGCTGCCGAGGGCGGTTTTCCCGCGGCAGCGGGTGCAGCCATCAGCGGCGCGCCCGGAGTCCAGGGTAGCGGCTTGACCACGGCGCCCGGCCTGGCCTTCTGCAGGCCATTGACGATCACCTGCTCGCCGCCTTTCAGCCCCTCGTCGACAATGAAATCGCCGCCGGACATGGTGCTGGTCTTGATCGGCCGCGGCGCCACCTTGCCTTCGGCATCGACGATCATCACGAACTGGCCTTGAGCGCCGCCTTGAACCGCACGTTGCGGCACGCGGATGGCAGAATCGAGTTGCGACAGCGGGAAGCGCACGCGGACAAAGGTGCCGGGCAGCAGTTCGCGGCGCGGATTCGGAAATTCCGCGCGCAGGATGACGGCGCCGCTGTTTGGATCGACCGCAAGATCGGTGAACTGGAGCCGGCCCTTCTCCGGGTAGAGCGAGCCGTCTTCGAGCACCAGCTCGACTTTTGCCGCATCGGCCTTTTTCTGCTTGCCGCTCCTGACCGCCTGTTGCAGTCGTAGCAGGTCGGAATAGGATTGAGAAAACTCGACGCGGATCGGGTCGAGCTGTTCGATGGTGACCAGATGGGTGGCCTCGCCCTTGCCGACCAGGGCGCCTTCGGTGACCAGGGCGCGACCGATGCGGCCGGAAATCGGCGCTGGCGGTACGGCGTTTTCGAGATCCAGTTTCGCTTTCGCCGAGGCCGCTTCGGCCTGCTTGACGCGTGCCTCGGCGGCGTCGAACTCCTGCTGGCTGACGGCCTTGATGTCGAGCAGGGGTTTGTAGCGGCCGAATACTGCCTTTGCCGCGGCAAGGTCCGCCGCAGCCGATGCGGCCTGCGCCTGGTAGGTGCGGGCATCGATGCGGAACAAGGGCGTGCCGGCGGCGATATCGGTACCTTCGGCGAACAGGCGCTTCTCGACGACGCCCTCGACGCGAGCCCTCACTTGTGCGGAGCGCACTGCCTGCAGCCGGCCGGGCAAATCCTGAGTGATGGTTGCGCTGCCGGCAGCGATGGTGATCACATCCACCTCGGGCGGCGGCATACCGGCTCCCGGCCCCGCCCCGGGAGGGCCCTTTTTCTCGCCATCGCCGCAGGCGGCCAGGAATGCGAGCGACAGCAGGGGGAGGATTTTTTTCATGGCATGCTCCGTTGGGGGACGGTAGGGAAGGAGGGGACTTCAGGTGCAAGGGCGCGCAGGTAACAATCGATGATCTGACCGACATGCCCGGGATCCGGTTCGGGTGGCGGATCGCCGGAAAACAGGTAATGGCTGCGGTCGGCACCGACCAGCATGGAGAGCAATAGATTGGCGGCAAACTCCGGCCGCACAGAACGCAATTCGCCCTTGCCCATGGCTTCTTTCAGTACGCCAGACAGGCGTGCGGCGGTTTGGGCCGGGCCGGTTCGATAAAAGCTCGCCGCAAGCTCCGGGAAACGCACGGTTTCAGCAGCCAGGGTGCGAAAAAAGCCGAGGCCCTCGGCGCTCAGGACTTTTGCTCTGTACATGATGCCGAAGCGGAGCAAGCGCTCACGCAGCGCTTGCTGGTTGGCATCCAGTGTGATCAGCAAGGCTGCGGTGGCCTGGCGGACGACCTCGCCAAACAGGTCTGCCTTGCAGGGAAAATGGTTGTAGAGGGTTTGCCGCGCGACACCCGCCCGCGTCGCCACGCGTTCGACGCTGGCACGATAGCCCTCTTCGACAAAGACTTCCGCAGCAGCCTGGATCAACCGGGCGCGGCAGTCGTTCAGATCGGTTTCCAGAAGCTGTTCCATGTGTCGCCTGAATAGACTGGACCGTACAGTCTAATTTAGGGTTAAATCAATTGCAAGCCGGGCGCCGCAAGAACCTGATCGCCGTACCGCCAGCGCCGACTCTTGCTGCCAACAAAAAGGGCAGCCGAAGCTGCCCTTAGCGCATTGCCGGTGCAGCTCGGCTTAGTGGCGCTGTTTGCGCAATCGATCAATGGCGGCCAGTTGGGCGATGGCTTCTGCGAGTTCGGCCTGGGCACGGGCATAATCCATTTGGGAGCCGCGATTGACCATCGCTTCCTCTGCCATTTTTTTCGCTTCCATCGCCTTTGCGTGATCAAGATCGGCGCCGCGAATCGCGGTATCGGCCAATACGGTGACCAGACCCGGTTGGACTTCAAGCAGTCCGCCGGCAACAAAAATCAACTCTTCCTTGTCACCGGGCAACTTGATGCGAACTGCACCCGGCTTGATGCGGGTCATCAGCGGCATATGGCCGGGCAGAATGCCCAGTTCGCCTGCCTCGCCCGGCAGGACGACGAATTCCGCCAGACCGGAGAAGATCGACTCCTCGGCACTAACGACGTCCACATGAATAGTCATGGCCATTATTTACCTCTATTGTGATCGCGGGTAGAGATTACTGCAGCGTCTTGGCCTTCTCGAATACTTCCTCGATCGCGCCGACCATGTAGAACGCCTGCTCGGGAATGCCGTCGCATTCACCGTCGACGATCATCTTGAAGCCCTTGATGGTGTCGGCCAGTGGCACGATCTTGCCCGGCGTGCCGGTAAACACTTCGGCGACGTTGAACGGCTGCGACAGGAAACGCTGGATCTTGCGCGCGCGGGTCACGGCCAGCTTGTCTTCGGGCGCCAGTTCGTCCATGCCCAGAATCGCGATGATGTCGCGCAGCTCCTTGTAGCGCTGCAGATTCGATTGCACGCGGCGGGCGACGCTGTAGTGCTCCTCGCCAACGACGAGCGGATCAAGCTGACGCGAGGTGGAATCGAGCGGATCGACGGCCGGGTAGATACCCAGGGAGGCGATGTCGCGCGACAGCACGACGGTGGCGTCGAGGTGGAGGAAGGTCGTTGCCGGGGACGGATCGGTCAAGTCATCGGCGGGCACGTACACGGCCTGGATCGAGGTGATCGAACCGACCTTGGTCGAGGTGATGCGCTCTTGCAGGCGACCCATTTCGTCGGCCAGCGTCGGCTGGTAGCCCACGGCGGAAGGCATGCGGCCCAACAGCGCAGAGACTTCGCAACCAGCCAGCGTATAGCGGTAAATATTGTCGATGAAGAGCAGGATGTCCTTGCCTTCGTCGCGGAACTTCTCGGCCATGGTGAGGCCGGTCAGCGCCACGCGCAGACGGTTGCCGGGAGGCTCGTTCATCTGGCCGAACACCATCGCCACCTTGTCCAGAACCTTCGACTCTTCCATCTCGTGGTAGAAGTCGTTACCCTCGCGGGTGCGTTCGCCGACACCTGCAAATACCGAGTAGCCGCCGTAGGACTTGGCGATGTTGTTGATCAGTTCCATCATGTTCACGGTCTTGCCGACGCCGGCGCCGCCGAACAGGCCGACCTTGCCGCCCTTGGCAAACGGACACATCAGGTCGATCACCTTGATCCCCGTCGGCAGCAATTCGGTGGAGGGCGACAGTTCGTCGAACTTGGGCGCCTTGGAATGGATCGGGCGCACCTCCTCGTAGGATATCGGTCCGGCCTCGTCGATCGGGCGGCCAAGGACATCCATGATGCGGCCCAGCGTACCGGATCCCACCGGCACCGAAACGGCGGCGCCCGTCGGCTTGACCGACATGCCGCGACGCAGGCCGTCGGAGGAGCCGAGCGCAATGGTGCGCACGATGCCGTCGCCGAGCTGCTGCTGGACTTCAAAAGTCAGACCGGCTTCAGCGTTGCCCGAATCGGCTTCGTCGAGGGTCAGCGCTTCATATACCTTGGGCATGGCTTCGCGGGGGAACTTGATGTCCACCACGGCACCGATGCACTGGACGATGTTTCCGTTGCTCATGGATGTTTCCTTAATGTAATTCCGACAAATTCCATCATCATGCCGCTGATCAACCCGCAATCGCTGCCGCGCCACCAACGATCTCGGAGATCTCCTTGGTAATCGCCGCCTGACGCGCCTTGTTGTAGACCAGCTGCAATTCCTTGATCACGTTGCCTGCGTTGTCCGTCGCCGCCTTCATCGCCACCATCCGCGCCGACTGCTCGGAGGCCATGTTCTCGGCTACGCCTTGATAGATTAGCGCTTCGACATAGCGCACCAGCAATTCGTCAATCACGGTTTGCGCGTCCGGCTCGTACAGGTAGTCCCAGTCACGATCCGGCGTGCCCATGCGCTCGCCTGACAGCGGCAGCAGGGGTTCGATCACCGGTTCCTGCTTCATGGTATTGACGAAGCGCGTATAGGCGATATACACGGCGTCGAGCTCGCCGGCCTGGAAGGCGTCGATCATGACCTTCATCGGCCCGATCAGCTTTTCCAGATGCGGCGTGTCGCCCAGGTGCGTGATATGGGAAATGACATTGGCGCCCATGCGTTGCATGAAACCCAGACCCTTGTTGCCAATGCACGTTACGCGAATATCCGCCGCGCCGGCGGTCTCCCATTGACGCATGGTATTCAGCGCCTGCCGCAGAATATTGGTGTTCAGGCCACCGCAGAGACCCTTGTCGGTCGTCACCACGATCAACCCGACGCGCTTGACTACCGCCACCTTGGTCCGGCTCAGGAAAGCATGGCGGTACTCGGTCACATTGGCTTGCGAAAGGTTCGCCGCCAGACGGCGGATCTTTTCGCTATAGGGACGTGCTGCACGCATCCGTTCCTGCGCCTTGCGCATTTTGGATGCAGCCACCATTTCCATGGCCTTGGTGATCTTGCGCGTGTTCTGGACGCTCTTGATCTTGCTGCGGATCTCTTGACTGCCTGCCATGATCGCCTCGGTTACAGTTCGTCAGCGGTTCGTGATCAGGACCAGGACTTCTTGAACTCGGTAACCGCGGCCTTGAGTTGGGCCTCGGCATCCTTGTCCAGTTCCTTGGTAGTCTCGATCTTGCTCATCAGGTCTGCGTGCTTGTGGTGCACGTACTGATGCAGGTCCGTTTCGAACGGAAGGATGCGGGAGACATCAATGTCGTCCATGAAGCCTTCGTTGGAAGCGTAGAGCGTGACGGCCATTTCGGCGACTGTCAGGGGCGCGTATTGCAATTGCTTCATCAGCTCGGTCACCCGACGACCGCGTTCAAGCTGCTTGCGGGTAGCTTCGTCGAGGTCGGACGCAAACTGTGCAAATGCCGCCAGTTCGCGATACTGGGCGAGCGCGAGGCGGACGCCACCGCCTAGCTTCTTGATAACTTTGGTCTGAGCCGCACCACCGACGCGGGACACCGAGACGCCGGCGTTCATGGCCGGACGGATACCGGCGTTGAACAGGTCGGTTTCGAGGAAGATCTGGCCGTCGGTAATCGAAATCACGTTGGTCGGCACGAAGGCTGACACGTCGCCGGCCTGGGTTTCAATCACCGGCAACGCGGTAAGGGAACCGGTCTTGCCCTTGACTTCGCCGTTGGTGAGTTTTTCAACCCAGGCTTCCGAAACACGAGCGGCACGTTCAAGCAAGCGTGAGTGCAGATAGAACACGTCGCCGGGATAGGCTTCGCGGCCGGGCGGACGACGCAGCAACAGGGAGATCTGGCGATAGGCCCAGGCCTGCTTGGTCAGATCGTCATAAATGATCAGCGCGTCCATGCCGCGGTCGCGGAAATACTCGCCCATGGAGCAGCCGGTATACGGTGCGATGAACTGCGTCGCAGCCGAATCTGAAGCGGTCGCGGCTACCACGATGGTGTAATCCATCGCGCCGTGCTCCGTCAGTTTGCGCACTACGTTGGCGACAGTCGAAGCCTTCTGGCCGATCGCGACGTAGATGCAGAACATGTTCTGCCCCTTCTGGTTGATGATGGCATCAACCGCCACCGCCGTCTTGCCGGTCTGCCGGTCGCCAATGATCAGCTCGCGCTGGCCGCGACCAATCGGGACCATGGAGTCGATGGCCTTGAGTCCGGTTTGCACCGGCTGCGACACCGACTTGCGCCAGATTACGCCCGGAGCGACTTTTTCGATCTTGTCGCTGAGCTTGGCGTTGATCGGGCCCTTGCCGTCGATCGGCTCGCCCAGGGCATTGACCACGCGGCCGAGCAGTTCGGGGCCAACCGGCACCTCGAGAATGCGGCCGGTACATTTGACGGTATCGCCTTCGGTAATATGCTCGTAGTCGCCGAGGACCACGGCACCAACGGAGTCGCGCTCCAGGTTCAAGGCGAGGCCGTAGGTATTGCCGGGGAACTCCAGCATTTCACCCTGCATCACGTCGGTCAGACCATGAATGCGGCAGATGCCGTCAGTCACCGAAACCACCGTACCCTCATTACGGGCGGTGGCGGCCAACTGCATGTTTTGGATCCGGCTCTTGATCAGGTCACTGATTTCGGATGGATTGAGGTTCATGGAATTACTCCTAGTTCTTTAGCGCGATGGCCATGGCAGCGAGTTTGCTGCGGACCGAGGCATCAATCACTTCATCGCCGACGGCAATGCGCACGCCACCAATGAGTTCGGCATCGACCTTGACGGTCGCCTGGATCTTGCACCCGAATTTGCGTTCGAGATCGGCCACCAGGGCGTTCAGTGTGGCTTCATCAAGGGCAAAGGCCGAGCTGATTTCAGCATCCTTGACACCTTCATGCCCATGCTTGAGCTGATTGAAGAGTTCATTGATCTCGGGCAGGACGATAAGACGATCATTGTCTGCCAGCACCCGGACGAAGTTCTGCTGGTCGTCCGACAAGCCCGCCTTCGAACCCGATGCAGCCACATCGAGGCAGAGCTGTGCCAGCTCTGCAGGGCTCAAGCGCGGATTGCCGATGCACTCTTCCATTTCCGGATTTGCCGCCACTGCGGAAAGCCTCGAAAGCACATCGGACCAGGCCGCGAGTGCATTGCCGCCTTTGGCCAGCTGGAACGCGGCCTCGGCATAGGGACGCGCAAGGGTGACGTTTTCGGCCATGGCGGATTACAGCTCCAACTTGAGTTGCGTCAGCAACTCGGCGTGGGCCTGGGCATTGATTTCCTTGCGCAGGATGCGCTCGGCACCGGCGACGGCAAGGACGGCGACATGTTCGCGCAAGGCTTCCTTGGCACGCTGCGAAGCTGCACCCGCCTCGGCCTCTGCGGCTTCGCGTGCCGCATTGACGATGCGGGCACCTTCGGCGCGCGCGTCTTCGATCAACTGCGCGACCTGCCTCTCGGCGCCACTGCGGAATTCGGCCGCCGACTCGCGCGCCTTGCGCAATTCGTCGCCGGCTTTCTTTTCTGCGTGAGCCAGATCGGCTTTGGCCTTGTCTGCGGCCGCAAGCCCGTCGGCGATCTTGCTCGCGCGCTCATCCAGTGCCTTCATGATGGGCGGCCACACGAACTTCATCGTGAACCACGCCAAAATGAGGAACACAACCAGCTGGGCAAACAGCGTTGCGTTCAGATTCACGGTAATCGCTCCTTAAGCGTTAGGAAAGACGATTACTTGGGGAGGCTGGAGAGAAACGGATTGGCAGTGGTATACCACAGGGCAATACCGGTACCGATAATGAAGGCGGCGTCAATCAGGCCGACCAGCAGGAACATCTTGGTTTGCAGCGTGTTCATCAGTTCCGGCTGACGCGCCGAAGCTTCGAGGAAGCGGCTACCCATGATGCCGATGCCGATACATGCGCCAGCAGCGCCGAGACCGATGATGAGGCCGGCGGCGAGAGCAACAAAACCAACGAGTTGATGCATGACGACTCCTTTAGTAACAGATTTGAGGTAAATGAATATTAATGGGTTTCGTGCGCCTGGCCGATGTACACCAGCGTCAGCATCATGAAAATGAAAGCCTGCAGAGTGATGATCAGGATGTGAAAGATGGCCCAGATGGTTCCGGCAAAGACGCCGCCCAGCCACAACAGGCCGCTGCCAAAGGTACCGGCCCAGGCCGCGCCCATCAGGGCGATCAACATGAAAATCAGTTCGCCGGCATACATGTTGCCGAACAGCCGCATGCCGTGCGACACGGTCTTGGCGACGAACTCGATCATCTGCATCGCAAAGTTGATCGGCCAAAGAATCGGGTGAGCGCCGAAGGGCGCGGTAAACAATTCATGGATCCAGCCACCGAGGCCCTTGATCTTGATGCTGTAGTAAATGCAAAGCAGCAAGACTCCCAGCGACATGCCCAGCGTGGCGTTGAGGTCGGCGGTCGGCACCACGCGCATGTAAGCGTGGCTGGAATCATGACCGGCGACCCCGAACATCCATGCCCAGATATCTGGCAGCAGATCGACCGGCAACAAGTCCATCGCATTCATGAAGAAAATCCAGACAAACACGGTCAGCGCCAAAGGGGCGATGAAGCTGCGATCGCCATGCACAATCGATTTGGATTGCGACTCGACCATTTCAATCAGGATTTCGACGGCGGCCTGGAAGCGGCCCGGCACGCCGGAGGTGGCTCTTGCGGCAGCGCGTGAAAGAATCAGCACGGCCAAGAGTCCGAGTGAAATGGACCAGAACAGGGAGTCGAGATGGAATACCGTCCAATCGACCAGTGCGGCCTGTTTGTGGCCCAGACTGTTGAGGTGGGTCAGATGGTGAACAATGTATTCCGATGCGTTTGGTGCGTGCTCGGCTGCCATGGGCTTCAGGCCTTAATCAATATCACAAACAGATTCGCTTTCAGCGCAACGAACATGCCGGCCAGCAGCGCCAGCCAGTGCAGGTCACGATACGCCCCCGCCACGATCACGAGCAACGCCAGCGTTGCCGCGACCTTGATGAACTCACCAACAAAAAATCCTGCTACCGACGTCCTGCCGCTGCGTGCTGCCGCCCACAGGCTCAAGGCGAAAAGCAGGTTCGGAATGACTATCGCCGCACCACCCAAGCCCGCCGACACCGCACCATGCTGTCCTGCCCAGATCCATGCCAACCCGGCGGCGAGCAACGTTGCAACGCTTTGATGAAGCACAGCCCTAAACATCTATAAGACCTGGCCGCGCCCAAAAGCCCGCGAATATAGGCCATTGATGATAGGTTGTCAAATGCTTTATGCTGCAGCGCGGCATGACAATTCGCATCGACAAACGCTTGTGCGCTTAGCCGAGCTTCGCCAGCAGACCATCCAATTGATCGAGGCTGCCAAAACGTATCGAAAGACTGCCACCCCCCTTGCGGTTGGCGCTGATCTTGACCGTGGCCCCGAGACGATCGGAGAGTTCTTCTTCCAGACGCAGTAGGTCGCGATCCGGCTTTTTCTTGCTGCCGCTGGTCGGTGGATTCAGTTGCCGCGCCACCAAACGCTCGGTCTCTCGCACTGAAAAACCCTTATCCGCCACCAGGGCAGCGACGCGGCCCTGCTCACTCTTGGACAGGGGCAACAGGGCCCTGGCATGACCCATCTCGATGTCGCCGGCCATCAGCATGTCCTGCGCCGGCTTCGCCAGTTGCAGCAGGCGCAACAGGTTGGTAGCAGCTGAACGCGAGCGGCCGACGGCATCGGCCGCCTGCTGATGGGTCATTTTGAACTCGTCGATCAAACGCTGGATGCCCGCCGCTTCTTCGAGCGGATTCAGATCTTCGCGCTGGATATTCTCGATCAGCGACATCGCCAGTGCGGCGTCATCAGGAATGTCGCGGATCAGCACCGGCACTTCTGCCAGTCCGGCAATCTGTGCTGCACGCCAGCGCCGCTCACCCGCAATGATCTCGTAGTGCCCGCTACTCACCGGCCGCACGGAGATCGGCTGGATCAGTCCCTGGGCCTTGATCGAAGCCGCCAGTTCCTCAAGCGAGCCGGGATCCATGCGCGTTCGCGGCTGATATTTCCCCGGCTGCAAAGCGCCGACCGCAAGCATTTCCTGGCGCTGGCTCTCCGGGATATTGTTGGCGGCCAGGAGGGCATCGAGGCCACGGCCAAGGCCCCTTTGTTTCGTTGTTTTCGGTGGATTCACGCTGCCTCCGCAGTGCCGCCACAAGGAGGCAGCAAGTCAATGACAAGGAAGCCGCAAAGCGGCTGAACAACCATCACCCCCCTTCCTCGGGAAGGGGGGGTGGGGGGGATAGGGGTCATCATGAATCCTTCCAGGAATTGACACGATCGATCATTTCAACGGCGAAGGTCATGTAGGCCTGCGCGCCTTTGGCCGCCTTGTCGAAAAGCACGCCGGGCACGCCGTAGCTGGGTGCTTCGGCAAGGCGTACGTTGCGCGGCACCAGGGTCTTGAACACCTTGTCCCCGAAATGCTGTTCCAGCTGTGCCGAAACCTGTGTCGAGAGGGTATTCCGCGGGTCGTACATGACCCTCAGCAAACCGATGATCTTGAGGTCGCGATTCAGATTGGCATGCACCTTCTTGATTGTGTTCACCAGGTCCGACAATCCTTCCAGCGCGTAGTACTCACACTGCATAGGAATAATCACGCCGTGCGCCGCGCATAAGCCATTCAAGGTCAGCATCGACAGCGACGGCGGACAATCGATCAAGACGAAATCGTAATCCGCGTCGTGTGCAGCCAGCGCCTCCTTCAGGCGCGTCTCGCGCATGTCGAGATCCACCAGTTCGACCTCTGCTCCCGCCAGATCGCGGTTCGCCGGCAAAACGTCGAACTTGCCCGAAGGCGACATCACCCGCGCATCAGCGAGTGTTCCCAGCTTGAGCAATACCTGATAGACGGATGATTTGAGACCGCGCTTGTCTATCCCGCAACCCATGGTCGCGTTGCCCTGGGGATCAAGGTCCACCAGCAGCGTGCGCTGACCGCTGGCTGTCAGTGCGGCCGCCAGATTGACGGCGGTAGTGGTTTTTGCCACCCCGCCTTTTTGATTGGCTATTGCAAATATGTGCATCGTCAGATTCTCTCAAGAACAATCAAATGGCGCTGCGCGTCCAGCCCCGGAACATTCAGCCTGACGCAATCAAGCACCGCCCAGCCAGTCGGCAGGCGGCTCAACTCGTCTTCGGGTGCAAGGCCCTTCATGGCGTAGAGCCTGCCATTCCTGGCAAGCAAATGACCCGCGAGATCGACGAAGGTGGCCAGATCGGCGAAGGCGCGGGAAATGACGGCATCGAACAGCCCGTCCGGTACTTCTTCCACACGTCCGCTGACAACGGCAATATTCTCCAGGCCGAGCTCGATTTTGGCCTGCCGCTGGAAGGCGGACTTTTTTTCCACCGCCTCGATCAGAGTCATGTCGAGATCCGGGCGCGCCAGCGCCAACGGGATCCCCGGTAATCCTGCGCCACTTCCGACATCCGCCCAACGCCGTCCCGCCAGCGCCGACTCTTGCACAGCCGGCAGTACGGCGAGTGAATCGAGGAGATGCTGGGTGACCATTTCACTTTCATCACGGATTGCCGTCAGGTTATAGACGCGGTTCCATTTCTTCAGCAGCACCACGTAATCGAGCAGCTTTGATTGGACTGCCCCCGACAGGTTGAGCCTCAGGGCAGCGAGACCTTCCTTTAACTGGCTCGTCAGAGTCATGCTGCCTTGCGCCGTTTGAGATGCACCAGCAACAGAGAAATCGCCGCCGGGGTTACCCCCTGCAGACGCGACGCCTGCCCGAGGGTCTGCGGCCGGGCCTGGACGAGCTTCTGCCGCACCTCGAAGGACAAGCCCGGCACCTGCGCATAGTCGATGTCACCCGGAAGCGGCAGGGATTCATGGGCAAGACTCTTTTCGACCTCGTCCTTTTGCCGCTCGATATAGCCCTGATACTTGGCCTGGATCTCCACCTGCTCAATAACTTCGGGAGTCGCAACGCCCTCGCCTGCCCCGGGCAGGGTAAGCAGACTGGCATAGCTGACTTCGGGCCGTCGCAGCAAGTCGAACAGCCGGTATTCACGTTCCATCGGCTGGCCCAGGACACGCACCGCGTCGGCCTCGGAAAATTGACGCGGATTGACCCAGGTAGCTTTCAGGCGCTCCGCTTCGACCGCTACAGCGTCACGCTTGCGGTTGAATGCCGCCCAGCGTCGATCATCCACCAGCCCCAGTTCCCGCCCGATTTCGGTCAGACGCAAATCGGCGTTGTCCTCGCGCAGGGACAGGCGATATTCGGCGCGACTGGTAAACATTCGATAGGGCTCGGACACGCCGCGCGTGATCAAGTCGTCCACCAAGACGCCGAGGTAGGCCTGATCGCGGCGCGGCGACCACGCCGGCAACTGCTTCGCGCTACGCGCCGCATTCAGCCCTGCAAGCAAACCCTGAGCCGCCGCTTCCTCATAACCTGTCGTGCCGTTGATCTGACCGGCGAAAAACAGGCCGGCGATCGACTTGGTTTCCAGGCTGTCCTTGAGATTGCGCGGATCGAAATAGTCGTATTCGATGGCGTATCCGGGGCGGGTAATGTGTGCGCGCTCAAGCCCGCGGATGGAGCGCACCAAAGCCAGCTGAATGTCGTAGGGCAGGCTGGTGGAGACGCCCTGGGGATATATTTCGTGGGTATCCAGGCCTTCAGGCTCAAGAAATATCTGATGACTGTCCTTGCCGGCGAAACGATGAATCTTGTCCTCTATCGACGGGCAGTAGCGGGGCCCCACCCCTTCGATGGCACCGGTAAACATCGGCGATCGATCCAGTCCGGAACGAATGATGTCGTGGGTGCGCCTGTTGGTATGAGTGATCCAGCAGGATACCTGACGCGGATGCAGGTCGCGGGTACCCATGAATGAGAATACCGGTACCGGGTCGTCTCCGGGCTGCTCGTGCAGCACCGAATAATCGACACTGCGCCCATCGAGGCGAGGTGGCGTTCCGGTCTTGAGTCGACCTACCGGCAGCTGCATCTCCTTCAGACGCTCGGCCAAGGAGATTGCCGACGGATCGCCAAAACGTCCGGCCCGATAATTCGCCAGTCCGACATGAACCAGGCCATTCAGAAAAGTCCCTGCTGTGAGGACCACTGCGGGGGCCTCGAAACGTATCCCCAGCTGCGTCACCACGCCGGCGGCGCGATCACCGCTGAGGATCAGATCGTCCGCTGCCTGCTGGAATAGCGTCAGATTCGGCTGGTTTTCGAGGCGCCGGCGGATAGCCAGCTTGTAGAGTTGGCGATCAGTCTGGGCTCGGGTCGCACGTACCGCAGGCCCCTTCGAGGCATTCAGAATGCGAAACTGAATTCCCGCCTCGTCGGTGGCCGCCGCCATCGCACCGCCGAGCGCATCGACTTCCTTCACCAGATGTCCCTTGCCGATGCCGCCGATGGACGGATTGCAGGACATGGCACCCAGGGTTTCGATGTTGTGCGTCAACAAAAGCGTGCGCGCACCGCAACGCGCGGCTGCCAGCGCCGCCTCGGTGCCCGCATGGCCGCCACCAATCACTATGACATCGAACGAAGCAGGGAATTGCACGCCGGGACACCCAAAAAGAGGCGCAATCATACGCCTCTCGATTCAATAACACTGCTTCAGCAAGAACCAGCGTCTGTTTTTGGCTCCCAGGAGCGATGGCATTCCTTGCAGATATCGACCTTAAGGCAAACCGCATCACCCAAAATCAGATCTGCCGCCTTGTTTCACGTGAAACAGAATGGATGTGGTTTCACGTGAATCAACGCCCTACTTTCTGCCGCCCAAGCCGAGATAGGACTCAACCACCTTCGGGTCATCAATCAGCTGGTCGCTGGCGCCTTCCAGGGCGACCTCACCCGTTTCCAGAACGTAAGCGTAGTCCGCCACCTGCAACGCCGCGCGGGCATTCTGCTCCACCAGCAGAATCGACACGCCGCTCCTTTTCAGATCGCCAATGACCCGGAAAATCTCCCGCACGATCAACGGCGCCAAACCTAGGCTCGGCTCATCCAGCAGCAACAATTTGGGCTTGGCCATCAGGGCGCGCGCCAAGGCCAGCATCTGGCGCTCGCCGCCAGAAAGCGTGCCCGCGTGCTGCGCACGTCGCTCCTTGAGTCGCGGAAATATCTGGAACACCTCTTCCATGGTCCGCTCATGATCGCGGTACCCCGCCCGGTGTCGCATAAAAGCGCCGAGCAACAGGTTATCGCCGACGCTCATTTCGCCGAACAGGGCGCGTGATTCAGGTACGAGCGTGATGCCGAGCGCCACCATCTGCTCCACTTCGGCCTGACCCAGCTCGTCTCCGAAAAAGCGGATCGCACCTCGGGTGTGTGGCAGCAAGCCCATGATCGAGCACAGCATGGTGGTCTTGCCGGCCCCGTTGGGGCCGATCACCGTCACGATCTGGCCCTCGCCCACTTTGATGCTGACACGATGCAGTGCTTCGACCTTGCCGTAGGAAACGCAAAGATCGTCCACCTCCAGAATGGTCCTGACTTCCCTCATCAATCAACGCCTCCGAGATAGGCCTCGAGCACGACTGGATCGCGCTGCACCTCATCAGGCAGGCCTTCCGCGATTTTCTCGCCAAACTCCATCACCACCACGCGATCCGCCAGACCCATCACAAAATCCATGTCGTGCTCCACCAGCAGGATGCCCATGCCCTCGCCGCGCAGCTTCCTCAGCAACTCGGCCAGTGCCTGCTTCTCCATGTAGCGCAAACCCGCCGCCGGCTCGTCGAGCAGCAGCAGGCAGGGGTCGGCGCACAAGGCACGCGCGATCTCCAGGGTTCGCTGCTGCCCAAGAGCGAGGCTCCCCGCCAGATCGAACATCGAATCCCTCAAACCGACCCGCTCCACCTGGCGCGCCGCCTCAGCCAGCAGGCGCGCCTCCTCGCCGCGTTCCAGGTGCAACATCGCGGACAGTACGCCCATGCTGCCGCGCAAGTGTCCGCCAATAGCCACGTTCTCCAGCACCGTCATCGTCGGCAGCAGGCGCACATGCTGAAAGGTGCGGCTCATCCCCAGCCTGGCGATCTGGCGGGAGTTGAGATTGGTCACCGCTTCGCCGCGAAACAGCACTTCACCCTCGCTCGCAGAATCAACGCCCGACACGCAATTGAACATGGTCGACTTGCCAGCCCCGTTCGGACCGATCAGCGCCATTACCTCACCCGCCTTGACGCTCAGGCACATGTTGTTGTTCGCGACCAGGCCGCCAAACCGCTTGAAGACATTTCTCGCTTCGAGTAATACCTTGCCCGACTCCGGAACAGGTTTTTTCGGCAGGGCATCCCCGATTGGCACTTCACGCTTCGTCTCACCCAGTGGCACGAAGCGCGTCAGAATTGGCCAGAGACCATCCCGCGCACGTTGCAAGACGAAGATCATCATCACGCCGAAGACGATCATTTCGAAATTGCCCGAAGCACCCAACAGCTTGGGTAGCCAGTCCTGCAGCCATTGCTTGAGCACGGTTATGACCCCGGCACCGATCAGCGCGCCCCAGACATGGGCCGCTCCGCCCACCACGGCCATGAACAGATACTCGATACCGATGTGCAAACCAAACGGCGTCGGATTGACGAAGCGCTGCAGATGCGCATACAACCAGCCTGAAACGCAAGCGAACAAGGCGGCAATAAGAAAAATAACCACCTTGGAACGAGCCGTATCCACACCCATCGCTTCGGCCATCACGACCCCGCCCTTGAGAGCGCGAATCGCGCGGCCCTCGCGGGAGTTCAGCAGATTCTGGGTGAGCCAGACTGCGCCGAGGACAGCCGCCCAGACCATGTAATAAAACTTGCGGCCATCCCTGAGTTCGACACCGAATAGCGACAGCGCCGGAATGCCGGACATCCCGGTATGGCCGCCGAGAAACTCCAGATTGCCAAACAGGAAGTAAAGGCTGATGCCCCAGGCGATCGTTCCCAGCGGCAAATAGTGTCCGGACAGCCGCAGGGTCAGCAAACCAAGCAGATACGCCACCAAACCGGTCACCAGCAAGCCTGCCAACAGTCCCATCCAGGGCGAACCCCCGAGTATCGAGGCCCAGCCTGGAAGATCCTGAGCAGTTGAGAGATAGGCCGTCGTGTAAGCGCCCAGTCCGACGAAGGCCGCCTGCCCGAAGGAAGTGAGACCGCCCACCCCGGTGAGCAGAACCAGGCCAAGCGCAACGATGGCATAGAGACCTATGTAATTGAGCAGGGTAATGTGGAACTCGGATGCCACCAACGGCGAAATCACCAGCACGCCAAGGAAACCGGCAAGCAGCAGGCGCCGGGCCATCACTCATCCTCCTCGACATGACGGGTCGTCAGCGAGCGCCAGACCAATACCGGGATGATGAGGGTGAAGACGATCACTTCCTTGAAGGCGGAAGCCCAGAAGGAGGAGAAGGCCTCCAGCAAACCAACCAGGATCGCACCGGCGGCGGCAACCGGGTAACTGGTGAGTCCGCCAACGATGGCGCCGACAAAGCCCTTCAGGCCGATGAGGAAACCCGTGTCGTAATAGACCGTGGTGATAGGAGCGATCAGAATTCCCGAAAAAGCACCGATCAGGGCGGCCAGCAGAAAGGAAAGCTTTCCCGCCATCACTGTCGAGATGCCCATCAGGCGTGCCCCGGTTCGATTCATTGCCGTGGCGCGCAAGGCCTTGCCGTAGATGGTGCGCTCAAAAAACACAAACAGCACCACGATCAACAACAAACTGGCGCCCACCACCCATAACGTCTGACCACTTACCGTCACCAGTCCGAGCTTGAAACTCGCATCGGAAAAGCTTGGTGTCCGCGAACCTTCGGCACCGAAAAACAGCAGTCCCAGCCCTACCAATGCCAGATGCACGGCCACCGCAACGATCAGCAATACCAATACGCTGGCTTCCGCCAGCGGCTGGAAGGCCAATCGATACATCATCGGTCCTAGCGGCACTACCAACACCAGCGCAAGAACAATTTGCCCGAGCAGGGGAAATTCGCCGGGTTTCAAAAGGAAGACGGTCGCTGCCGCCGCAGCCGGGTAGACCAGATTCCAGCCGACGATGCGGGGAATTCGCCTAGGCGCGCCGGAGCGCAATGCCTGGGTGATATCGACCAGAGCCACCACCACTCCGGCGCCAATCAGCAGCCAGAGCGTGCCTGGCGTCTTGCCCGCCTGAAAACTGGCAAGCGTCAAAGCGCCGAAAGCGACAAACTCGCCCTGCGGAATAAATATCACGCGGGTGACGGCGAACACAAGCACCAATGCCAATGCCAACAGCGCATATATGGCGCCGTTGGTGATGCCGTCCTGCCCCAGAAGCAGCGCAATTTGCAGATCCATCGATCCGTTCTCTATCGAAATCGTGCCGCCTGTTGGACATCCATCGGCGTCCGCCTCATCCCTTCGCAGACCGGTATTGAATCAGCCCGGAAGCAAAGCTCACGCAGAAATCGTCAAAAGTATACAGTATACGTGACAACGGTCATGACTCACAGGCGGCTGTCAGACAAACGTGTCATAGGCCAGGCGAGCAATCAGCACGGATGCCACGACAAGAAAGACCCATCGCACGAAGCCGCTGCCGTGGCGCAACGCGAGGCGCGCGCCAAGCAACGCTCCGGCAATATTGAATACAGCCATTGCCAAACCCGTGATACAGAGTACATGGCCGCTTGGTACAAAGTAGGCGAGCGCGGCAGCATTGGTGGCAAAATTTACCACCTTGGCGGCACTCGACGCATGCAGGAAATCAAGCCGAAACAGGCGGACGAAAGCGAAGATCATGAAACTGCCTGCACCCGGCCCGAAGAAGCCGTCGTAGAACCCGAGCAAAGCGCCCGCCAACAGCGCCCATCGTCTCTCCAGCGAGGGCTCCAGCCGCGAACCCGAAACCGCGCCGAATTCCGGCCGGATCGCGGTATATATCATGACCAGCACCAATAAGCCGAGAACCAGCGGGCGTACCACCGCCCTCGGCAGCCACGCCACAACCATGGCTCCCGCAAAGGAGAAAAGGAACGCGGCGGCCGCAGCGGGCAAGGCGATACCCCAGGGCAGGGCAATTCGTCTAGCATAACGCAGCGCCGCGTTCGCGGTGCCAAATATGCTTGACACCTTATTGGTGCCAAACACGGTCGCGGGTGACTCGGCAGGCAGTGCCATCAACAAGGCCGGCACCTGGATCAAGCCGCCGCCACCGGCCACTGCATCGACGAATCCGGCGAACAAGGCAGCCACCAAAAGCAGGATCAGGTCGAATTCAGCCATTTCACCCTGTCTTCTACTTGCCTATGCAGAAACGGGAAAATATCTCCCCCAGCAAATCGTCGGCCCGGAACTCGCCGGTAATGCGTGAAAGCGCTTCCTGCGCCAGCCGCAGTTCTTCCGCACAAAGTTCTATCTGGTCCAGTCGCCGTGCCGCCAGAGCCGACTTTTCCGCCGCAAGTCCAAGCGCCTCCAGATGCCGCTCGCGCGCAAGCACCACGTCTTCACCATGCCCCCGCCAACCCGCCACGCGCAGCAGTTCATCGTGCAGCAAATCGATGCCCGCACCGCTCTTGGCAGACAGGCGCAGATGCACCCGGCCTCCGTCGGCAAAGCGCGCTGCGGCCGTACCAGCCAGGTCGCACTTGTTCTCCACCACAATGCGTTCAACAGCCGCAGGAAGACGCACCGCGATGGCATGGTCGGCGGGCGTTTCGCCACTGCGCGCATCGACCAGTTGCAACACCACGTCGGCCCGCTCTATTTCGCGCCAGGCTCGCTCGATGCCGATCTTCTCGACGACATTGTCCGTCTCACGCAAGCCCGCCGTGTCGATGATGTGCAACGGTATGCCCTCGACCTGAATCGTTTCGCGCACGGCGTCACGCGTTGTGCCGGCGACCTCGGTGACAATCGCGCGCTCCTCGCCAGCCAGACGATTCAGCAAGGAAGACTTGCCGACATTGGGCAGGCCCGCCAGCACCACGTGCAGTCCGGAACGCAACATGCACCCGGCGCGCGCGCGCTCCAGCAGCGCGGCCAGATCAGCGCGGAACGCAGACAGGCGCTGTGCGGCATCGGTATCCCGCAGAACGTCGATTTCCTCTTCGGGAAAATCCAGTGTCGCTTCCACCAGCATGCGCAATTCGGTAAGACGCGCCACCAGGGCACGCACCTCGCGCGAAAACTCGCCTGACAAAGAGCGCAATGCCGAACGTGCCGCCGCCGCTGTGCCGGCCTCAATCAGATCGGCTACGGCCTCAGCCTGGACCAGATCGAGCTTGTCATTGAGAAAGGCGCGCTGCGAGAATTCGCCCGGCTCGGCCACGCGAGCGCCCAGTTCCAGACAACGCCCCAACAGCATCTGCAACACCACCGGACCACCGTGACCTTGAAGTTCCAGCACATCCTCGCCGGTAAAGGAATGAGGTGCTGGAAAATACAACAGGATTCCCTGATCGATGGCGACGCCGTCAGCCCCAAGAAAGGTGCTGAGCGTGGCGCGACGAGGCAGTGGCACCTTGCCCGTCAATACCTTGGCCAAGGGCAGCAGACCCGCACCCGAGACCCTCACCACCCCTATTCCGCCGCGACCGGAAGCGGTGGCGATGGCAGCGATGACACCGGTACTCGGCAGACCCATCCACCCCTCCTATCCCCAAGGGATACCATCCCCGGCGGCGCAGGGAACATCAAGTCGGCACAAGGCGCCCCGCCGAATCCTCCACTCCCGCAGGAGCGGTGTCCGGCCTATTTCTTCTCCCCTGCCTCGACAAGGCGGGTTATCTGCCACTGCTGGGCAATCGACAACAGGTTATTCACCGTCCAGTAAAGCACCAGGCCGGCCGGGAAGAAGAGGAACATGCCGGTAAACATGATCGGCATGAACAACATGACCTTGGCCTGAATCGGATCGGGTGGCGTCGGATTCAGCCTGGTCTGGATAAACATCGTAGCGCCCATGATCAGCGGCAGCACATAAAACGGATCCTTGACCGAAAGATCGGTGATCCAGCCCAGCCAGGGCGCGTTGCGCATCTCGACAGTACCCAGAAGTACCCAGTAGAGTGCAATGAATACCGGAATCTGCACCAGGACCGGCAGACAACCGCCCAGCGGATTCACCTTCTCCCGCTTGTACAGGGCCATCATTTCCTGGTTCAGGCGCTGCTTGTCATCGCCGTAAGCTTCCTTGAGCTTGACCAGCTTTGGCGTCAACACCCGCATCTTCGCCATCGACTTGTAGCTTGCGGCTGAAAGCGGAAAAAACATCAGCTTAAGCAAAACGGTCAGACCGATGATCGCCCAACCCCAGTTTCCCACCAGTTTGTGAATCGCACCGAGGACCCAGAACAGCGGCGCAGCGATTACCGTCAGCCAGCCATAGTCAACCACCAGATCGAGTCCTGGAGCGACCTTTTCCAGCTTGTCCTGCTCCTGCGGTCCCGCGTACAGCGAGACCGAACTCTTGCCGTCAGCACTCGCCGGCAGAATGACTCCGGCCGAATACAGATCCTCTCCGACTTTGCGCATGTAAAACTCGCGAGCCGTCCCGGCCGGTGGTAGCCAGGCACTCACAAAGTAATGCTGCACCAATGCCACCCAGCCGTTATCGGCCTTTTGGGCAAACTTCGCTTTGTTCTTGAGAATATCCGCGAATTCAACCTTCTGGTATTTCTCCGCGTCGGTAAATACCGCCGGCCCGGTGAACGTGGTCACGCCCATCATCATCGAGCTGCCTTGCTGCCCCTCCGCCGGCTTGCCGTCTCTGGTGATCTGATAGTAGGCATGTGCCCCGGCTCCCGCCCCTTCGTGACGAACGTCGATCTGATAGCTGCCGCGATGGAACACATAGGTCTTGGACACCTTGGCGCCAGTCCGGGCGCTCGCCTCCAGTCGAACCTCCAACTGCTGTTCGCCATCCTTCAGCACTTGCTCGCCCCCAGCCAGCTTCCACTCGGTCTTGTGGTTTGGCAACCCTTCGCCTATCAGCCCCGACTGGGCGAGGTAAATGTGCTTTTCACCACTGTCGAAAAGTATGAAATTTTTTGATTTGTTCTCGGTATCCGGATAGCTGACCAATTCAAGGCGCGTGATATCTCCGCCCTGCGAAGCGATGTCCGCCACATATAGATCAGTCTTGACCTTTATGCTCGCAGCGCCCGGTACGGCAACAGCCACGCTCGCAGGAATGGCGGCGGGAGCCACGTTGCCGCCGGCAACCGGCAAAGTCGGCGTTGGCACTGCACCGGCCGGACCGGCAGCAGGCACTGCTGTCGTTATCGCCGGTGCCGCCGCCTTGGGCATACCCTGCCGCTGCCAGGCGTCCCAAAGCATGATCAGCGAGAAACTGAACACTAATAGCAGGATCAATCGTCGGTTATCCATTACTGTCTCGGCAGTGATTCAAGTCGGAAATACAAAACAATCAGGGAACGGGATCATACCCGCCCGGATGCCAAGGATGACACCGCCCGATTCGCCGAAAAGCCAGCCACAAACCCCTGAACAAGCCTTGGCGACTCAAGGCCTCCATGCAATAGTCCGAGCAACTCGGGTGAAATCGACAGCGACTACCCAACATGGGGCTGATCGCCAACTGGTAGGCGCGAATCAGCAACAAGAGCGGGTAGACAAACAAAGATTTCATTGCGGCAACACCGACAGACGTCTCAAGAGCGTTTCCATTTCCCCGCGCCAAGCTTTTCGCTGCTCATTATCCCTCGCCATCACGCCTTTGACCGGTCGCGTCAGCCTCAGGATGAGATCGCAAGGTGGGATTTCAGTCACAATCAAACGGAAGGCCTCTCGCCCCTGGCGCTTGATCGCATTGCGCACTATTGCAGTCCGCGCCAGCCGTTTCGGTACGATCAATCCAAGACGAGCAAGGCTGTCCGCGCGGACCGGGCAATAGTGCAAATCAAAGCACTCGCCGCGCACCACGCGCCGGGCTGCCATGACAGCAGAAAACTCTTGCGGCCGATGCAGGCGCTGCTCAGAGCGAAACGAAGCGGAATGTCTAGACGGCGAGACGATGACGGCCCTTGGCGCGACGCGCGCGAATCACGGCACGACCACCCCGGGTGCGCATGCGCACTAGGAAGCCGTGGGTGCGCTTACGGCGCACAACCGAAGGCTGGTAGGTGCGTTTCATGGCAATATCCCTTGAATTAAGAAAAACCGAGGATTACAGCGTTTCACGTGCGATTTGTCAAGGACAACAACTTGGCACGGCTGTGGATAACTTTTTATGAAACCGCTAGAATGCGTCTCCACCCTAAGCCAACGGGCGGCAATAAAAACATTGCATTCTCACGAAATTAACCAGCCGTCCCTCCGTCCCGAGCCCATCCCATCGCAATGAGTGAATTCTGGTCCTCCTGTCTGAACCGCTTCGAACAGGAACTTCCTGCACAGCAATTCAACACATGGATAAAGGGTCTGCGCCTGGAAAATGGGGAGGCCGGTACTACCCATTTCAAGCTTATAGCGCCCAACCGTTTTGTCATGCAATGGGTGAGAGAACGCTACCTGGCCCAGATTGAAGCGCAGGGGCTTGAATTCTTTTCCGCCCCGGTCAATATCAATCTTGCTGTTGCTGACGTGGTCGCTGATGCCTCTCCAGCCACGGAAAACCCCATCGCGGGCTCCGCAGGAGAACTTGTCTCCCCTTTAACTGCCACCAGGACAGGTGACCCCGGATACGAAAAAACACGACTCAACGCTGATTTCACCTTCGATACCCTGGTTACCGGCCGCGCCAACGATCTGGCACGTGCCGCCGCCCAGCAGGTCGCCATGAACCCCGGGGTTTCCTACAACCCACTGTTTATCTATGGTGGGGTTGGATTGGGAAAGACCCACCTGATTCACGCGATTGGCAATTCGATCTATGCCGCCAATCCGACAATGGAGGTGCGTTACGTACACGCCGAGGATTATTTCTCCGATGTCGTGCGAGCCTTTCAACAAAACTCGCGCGAAGCTTTCAAACGCTACTACCGCTCGCTTGACCTGCTGCTGATTGACGACATACAGTTTTTCAATCGAAAGGATCGCACGCAAGAAGAGTTTTTCTACGCCTTCAACGCTCTGATTGAAGCAAAAAAGCAAATCATCATCACCTGCGATACTTATCCAAAAGACGTTCAGGGCCTTGAAGAACGTCTGGTCTCGCGATTCGACTGGGGACTTACCGTTGCTATCGAACCTCCGGAACTTGAGATGCGCATTGCCATCCTCAAGAAAAAAGCCGAGGCGGAACACATCAGCATTTCAGACGAGGTTTCTTTTCTTATCGCAAAAAACCTGCGCTCGAACGTCAGGGAACTTGAAGGCGCTCTGAATCGTGTCGTGGCCTATGCCCGCTTTCACGGTCGAGAAATCAACCTGGAAGTCGCCAAAGAAGCCTTGCGCGACATCATTGGTGCCACAAACCGGCAGATATCGCTTGAACTTGTTCAAAAAACCGTCTCCGACTTCTATAAAATAAAAGTTGCCGACATGTACTCGCAAAAGCGGACCCGCGCTATCGCCAGACCTCGCCAAATAGCCATGTGGTTAACCCGCGAACTTACGTCACACAGCCTTCCTGAAATTGGCGAGGCGTTTGGCGGACGCGATCACACCACGGTAATGCACGCTTGCCGCACCATCATTGACCTGCGTGGAAAAGACACACGACTCAACAACGATCTGCACGTCTTGATGCAAACAATCAAGAGCTAGTATGTGTATAAGTTCAAACAATAAAGCAATGAAGGATTGTGGATAAGCCCCATTGACGCCGAGTACTACCAGATTCATTCACAATCATTCACAGCAAGACTGCAGGTTTTTCAACCGGCTTATCCACGTTTCAATTTACTGTATTCAAAAGATAATAAGCACTTATCCACAGCAAACAGTCTCCCTTATTAATCATAAGAGATCTATATATGCTCCTATTTAAAGGTCCACGCGATCAACTTCTCATCCCACTGCAGTCGGTATGCGGCATTGTAGAAAAACGTCATACCTTGCCCATTCTTTCCAATGTTCTGATGGAAAAGGACGGCGAAAAGCTGACCTTGCTGGCCACTGATATCGAGATACAAATCACTACCCATGCACCCACGGTAGGGGTTGATAAGGCGTCAATGACTGTCGGCGCGCGAAAGCTGCAAGATATTTTGCGTTCTTTGCCAGACACTGCCGAAGTCAGCCTGGCCCTCGATGACAAACGTCTGCAGCTGAAAGCAGGAAAAAGTCGCTTCAACTTGCAGACTCTTCCGGCTGAAGATTTTCCGCGCATGAGCATGGTTGACGCCCAGCCGTCGCGGCTGTCCATAACCCAAAGGCAAATGAAGCGCCTGTTGGCTTTGGTTCAATACGCGATGGCCCAACAGGATATCCGCTACTACCTGAATGGATTGCTGCTGGTTGCCAAAGGTAATGAGTTGCGCATGGTGGCTACAGACGGACATCGTCTTGCCTACGCTGCCGAACCGCTCCCAAACGCTCCGGCACCGATCGAAGTAATTCTTCCGCGCAAGACCGTGCTCGAACTTTCCCGTCAACTGGTCGACAGCGATGATCCGCTTGAGATCACCCTGACACCAACCCAGGCCCGCTTCAGTTTTGGCAGTATCGAACTTGTTTCGAAACTGATCGACGGCAAGTTTCCGGACTATGAACGCGTCATTCCACAACACCACAGCAAACTCATCAAACTGTCGCGCAATGCACTGCTGCAGTCATTGCTGCGGGCGGCAATCCTGACCAATGAAAAGTTTCGCGGTGTTCGCCTGGTGCTGGCGCCTGGCAGCCTGAAGATCATCTCCAGCAATGCCGAACAGGAAGAGGCGCAGGAAGAAATCGAAATTGATTACAACAGCGACGCTCTCGACGTCGGCTTCAATGTCACCTACCTGCTTGATGTTCTCAATAACGTCAGCAACGAAACCATCGAGTTGCATCTTGCCGATGCCAATTCCAGCGCACTTTTTGTACTGCCCGGCAACGAGACCTTCAAGTATGTCGTCATGCCGATGCGCATCTGATATTCACACACGAAAAGAACACAATGACCGAAAGCAACACAGAAGCTGCCTACGACGAGTCCAGTATCCAGCAGCTTGAAGGACTGGAGGCCGTACGAAAGCGTCCAGGCATGTATATCGGCGACACTTCCGACGGTACCGGTTTGCATCACATGGTGTTCGAAGTCGTCGATAACGCGATTGACGAAGCCCTGGCCGGCCATTGTGATGACATCGTAATCACCATTCATACCGATAACTCGATATCGGTAACGGACAACGGTCGTGGCATTCCCACTGGAATCAAGTTCGATGACAAACACGAGCCCAGGCGCTCGGCTGCCGAGATTGTCATGTGCGTCCTGCACGCCGGAGGCAAATTCAATCAGAATTCCTACAAGGTTTCGGGTGGCCTGCACGGCGTCGGCGTCTCCTGCGTCAATGCCTTGTCGAAATGGCTGCGGCTGATCATCCGTCGCGACAACAAGAAGTCTTTCATGGAATTCAACCGCGGCCACGCCATCGATCGCCTGGTGGAAATGCAGAACGGAGTGGAGGTGTCGCCTTTGAAGGTCCTCGGTGCCACGGAGAAAAAGGGCACCGAAGTGCATTTCATGGCCGACGAGGAAATCTTCGGTGATGTCGAATATCACTATGACATTATCGCCAAACGATTGCGCGAGCTGTCCTTCCTCAACAACGGTGTCAAGATCAAGCTGATCGACCAGCGCAACGTCAAGGAAGAGGACTTTGCCTTCTCCGGCGGAGTCAAGGGTTTCGTCGAGTACATCAATCGCACCAAGACCGTGCTGCACCCGGCCGTTTTTCACTCTTCCGGGGTTTCGGTGCAGAACGGCGTCAATATCGACGTCGAGGTCGCGATGCAGTGGAACGACTCCTACGCCGAGCAGGTGCTGTGCTTTACCAACAACATTCCGCAATCAGACGGCGGCACTCATCTCACCGGGTTGCGGGCGGCGATGACCCGGGTCATCAACAAGTACATCGAAGAAAATGAAATTGCCAAGAAGGCAAAAGTCGAGATCAGCGGCGACGACATGCGCGAGGGTCTTGCCTGCGTGCTTTCGGTGAAGATGCCGGATCCGAAGTTCGCGTCGCAGACCAAGATGAAACTGGTCTCCTCCGAAGCCCGCCCGGCGATCGAGGAAGTTGTCGCGCAGAAGCTTGCGGACTATCTGCTCGAGCGTCCGCTCGATGCCAAAATCATCACCGGAAAAATTGTCGAGGCGGCGCGCGCGCGCGAAGCCGCACGCAAGGCGCGCGACATGACGCGGCGCAAAGGCGTACTCGACGGCCTCGGCCTGCCGGGCAAGCTGGCCGACTGCCAGGAAAAGGACCCTGCCTTGTGCGAGATGTACATTGTCGAGGGTGATTCGGCGGGCGGCTCCGCCAAGCAGGGTCGTGATCGAAAGTTTCAGGCAATTCTGCCGCTGCGCGGCAAGGTGCTCAATGTTGAAAAGGCCCGTTATGACAAGCTGATTTCAAGTGAGCAGATCGTGACCCTGGTGACTGCGCTCGGCTGCGGCATCGGTGCCGAAGACTTCGACATCGCCAAACTGCGTTATCACCGCATCATCATCATGACCGACGCCGACGTTGACGGCGCCCACATCCGCACTTTGCTGCTCACCTTCTTCTACCGGCAAATGCCGGAACTCGTCGAACGCGGCTACATCTATATCGCCCAGCCGCCGCTGTACAAGATCAAGCACGGCAAGAGCGAGACCTACATCAAGGATGACCACGAACTCAACCAGCATTTGCTGCGCCTGGCCCTGGATGGCACGCAGCTGACGCCGCGCGCGGGCGCTGCCGTTGTCGAAGGTGAAGCGCTGGGAGCGCTGGCGCGCGCCTATCTGCTTTCGGAGGCCGTGATTCGGCGCGTTACGGATTTCATCGATGGTGAAGTGTTGCATGCGCTGCTGGCCCATGACATCGAAGTCGATACATCGACCGAGGCCGCCGCGCGGGCGAGCACCGCGCGAATCACCGCCCATCTTTCGAGCGAAGTCCGGATAGAAGCTCGCTTCGACGACAAGCACGAGCGCTGGATGCTGGCCGTCATCCGCATGCGTCACGGCAACTTGCGCACCGGGCGCATAGACGAAGACTTTCTTCTGTCGGGCGATTATCTGCAGATTCGCCGAACCGCGCAGATGATTGCCGGGCTCATGGGCGACGGAGCGGTAATCCGTCGCGGCGAGAAATCATTGGCGGTGACCAGTTTTGCCGACGCCATGAAGTGGATGTTGAACGAGGTCGAGCGCGGCCTGGCCAAACAACGTTACAAGGGTCTGGGAGAAATGAATCCCGGGCAGTTGTGGGAAACGACGATGGATCCGACGGTTCGCCGCCTGCTGCGGGTGCAGATTGACGACGCCATCGTTGCGGACGAGATCTTCACCACATTGATGGGCGACGATGTCGAGCCGCGCCGAGCCTTTATCGAGTCGAACGCACTGTACGCCCGCAATATCGACGTTTAGGCCTGTGTGTGCGGGTTGGTGCGGCGCACCAATCTTGGCTTGACAAACCCGAAATATTCCATAGAATACGGGCTATTGCGGTGCACCATTCCATGGGTTGAGCACCTTGGCAGAAGTTTATGGTGCCCTCCGGCACCCTTTTTGACACCGCATAGTGATCGCGCCAAATCAAACGGCAGCCTTCGCTCCCCTCACTAATTCCAGTTGTACCCCTGATCGTTTGCCGCGTTCATCGCAGTACTGATGTCGTACTGCCAACAGCAAAGGAGAAATCATGTCGGTAACTACTATCCCCCGGAAATACTTGATGGCACGCAGCATGGGTGCTTTCCTCACCTACCTTCACCTCGACGCCGCGATGACCGGCCTGGTCCTGGTTTTCTTTGTCACCGCTGCCGTGGCAAACAACATCGGTGCTCTTGGTTCGTTGGCACCATCCGTCCCCGGTTTTTCGATATCCGCTGGAGCGCTGCCGCCGCTGAAGGATGGAGAACAAACCACGCAAACCCTGACCCCCGCCATGAGGGCTGCATTGGATTCCGTGGTCCAGCGCTACCGCGTCTCCGCCGAAGCGCTTCTGCCGGTTTTCGAAACTGCTCAGGCTATCGGCCCCAAGCACAAACTCGATCCCCTGCTGCTGATTGCCGTGATCAGCATCGAATCCAGGTTCAATCCGTTCTCCCAAAGTCCCATGGGCGCACAAGGTCTGATGCAGATCATCCCCCGCTATCACCAGGACAAGGTCCCGAACGCTGCGGCCGAGCAGCCATTCCTGGATCCGGTGACCAACGTAATAATGGGCGCCCAGATTCTCCAGGAATCCATTCGGCGGCAGGGCGGCTTGATGGCGGGCCTGCAATATTACGGCGGTGCGCTTGATGATGATGAGCAGGCCTACGCCAACAAGGTACTCGCCGAAAAGCAGCGCCTCGAACAGGCGGCGCGCCGCAGGAACGGCGCAATCGGCTGAGGACGCTACCCGTCAAGGCGCGCCGTACCGGCGCCCTCTATAATCCCGCATGACCCAAGCCCAAGCAGCAATTTCGAGCGCATCCCCTCCGCTCATGCAAGCAGCCGACAAGGTGTCGGACCTGTCTTTCGATCAGCTGCCGCTGGCACCTGCCACGCTTCTTAACCTGCAACAACTGGGCTACCGGCAGATGACGCCGATCCAGGCCGCCAGCCTGCCGCTGGCATTGGCCGGCCATGACCTGATCGCGCAGGCCAAGACCGGCAGCGGCAAGACCGCGGCGTTTGCGCTGAGCCTGCTGGCGAAACTCAACCCGCGTCGTTTCGCGGTCCAGGCTTTGGTGCTTTGCCCGACGCGCGAACTGGCCGACCAGGTGGCCCAGGAAATTCGGCGCCTGGCGCGCGGCGAAGACAATATCAAGGTGCTGACGCTGTGCGGCGGCAGCACCATGCGGCCGCAGATGTCCAGCCTGGAGCACGGCGCCCACGTCGTGGTCGGCACCCCCGGCCGCATCATGGATCATCTGCAACGCGGCAGCCTTGATCTGGCGGCGCTGAACACCCTGGTGCTGGACGAAGCCGATCGCATGCTCGACATGGGCTTCTTCGACGATATCGTCGTCGTGGCGAAGGCCTGTCCGAAGCAGCGACAGACACTGCTGTTCTCCGCCACCTATCCCGAAGGCATTGCCGCGCTAAGCCGGCAGTTCCTGCGCCAGCCGCAACAGATCACGCTGCTCGAACAGCACGAGCCGGGCAAGATCCGTCAACGCTTCTACGAGGTTGCGCCCGATCAGCGTCTGGCTGCCGTCGCGCTGCTGCTGAAGCACTACCGGCCGGTCAGTACGCTGGCATTTTGCAATACGCGGCAGCAATGCCGCGACTTGTTGCAGGTGCTGCGCGCCGAGGCCTTCGTCGCGCTGGCCTTGCACGGCGAACTGGAGCAGCGTGAACGCGACCAGGTATTGGTGCAGTTCGCCAACCGCAGTTGTTCGGTGCTGGTCGCCACCGATGTCGCCGCGCGCGGCCTCGACATCGAACAACTGGAAGCGGTGATCAATGTCGATGTCACGCCGGACACGGAAGTGCATGTCCATCGCATCGGCCGCACCGGGCGCGTCGATCAGGCCGGCTGGGCTTTCAGCCTGGTTAGCGGCAACCAGATGGCGCGCGTCGACAACATCGAAAAGCAGCTCGACCACGAAATCGAGTGGCATTCTTTGAGCGAATTGCAGGCCGCTCCCGGCAAGCCCCTGTTGCCGCCGATGGTGACTTTGCTGATCCTCGGCGGGCGCAAGGAGAAAATCCGCCCCGGCGACGTGCTCGGCGCGCTGACGGGCGAGGCCGGTTTCAGCAAGGAGCAGATCGGCAAGATCAACGTCACCGAGTCCAGCACCTATGTCGCCGTTGCGCGCGGCATTGCGAAAGAGGCGCTGCGCAAGCTGTCGGCCGGCACGGTCAAGGGCAAGAAGGTGAAAGTGCATCTGCTGTCGGACAAGGCTGGCTGAGACCCGATGAAGACGCCGAAACGACTCCAGCCGCTGGTGGCCGAAGGCCTGGTCGACGAGGTGTTGCGCCAGTTGATGAGCGGCAAGGAAGCGACCGTGTATATCGTCCGTTGCGGCGAACATATCCGTTGCGCCAAGGTGTACAAGGACGCCAATCAACGCAGCTTTCGCAAAAGCGTTTCGTATCAGGAAGGCCGCAAGACCAAGAACAGCCGGCAGGTGCGGGCCATGGAGAAAGGCACGCGCTACGGGCGCCAGATGCAGGAAGAGGCCTGGCAAAGCGCCGAGGTCGATGCCCTGTATCGCCTCGCCGCCGCCGGGGTGCGCGTGCCGCAGCCTTACATCTGCACCGAGGGCGTGCTGCTGATGGACCTGGTGACCGATGCCGACGGCCAGCCGGCGCCGCGCCTCAATGACATCGAACTATCGACGGAACAGGCGCTGCAATTCCACGCCGGGCTGCTCAATCAGGTGGTGCGAATGTTGTGCGCCGGCATCATCCACGGCGACCTGTCCGAGTACAACATCCTGGTCGGCAGCGACGGCCCGGTCATCATCGACTTGCCGCAGGCCGTCGATGCCGCCGGCAACAGCAACGCCGGCGCGATGCTGGAGCGCGACGTCGCCAACCTGGCGAGCTACTTCAGCCGCTTTGCTCCCGAGCTGGCCGGCAGCGACTACGGCAAGGAAATCTGGCGTCTGTATCAGGCCGGCAAACTGACTCCGGAGAGCGAGCTGACGGGCCGCATCGAAATCGACCATCGCATCGCCGATGTCGATGCCGTGCTGGAAGTGGTCAAGGAAGCGCTGCTGGACGAAGAGCGGCGGCAACTGTATCTGGCGAGTTGATCGCCGTACCGTCAGCGCCGACTTTTATAGCCATGCCAGCCGCCAAAGCCGAATCCCTGTTGCGCGAAGACGAAGTCGAGCTCACGGCGATTCGTGCCCAGGGCGCGGGCGGCCAGAACGTCAACAAGGTTTCCAACGCGGTGCATCTGCGCTTCGACATCGGCGCCTCCTCGCTGCCCGACGAAATCAAGGCCCGCCTGCTGCAACTGGGCGACCAGCGCATCAGCGCCGATGGCGTGGTGGTGATCAAGGCGCAGCAGTTCCGCAGCCTCGAACGCAACACCTTCGCCGCGCTGGAGCGACTGCGGGATTTGATCGCCGAAGCCGCCTTCGTTCCCCGCCTGCGGCGCGCCACCAAACCGACGCGCAATTCGCAGAAGCGCCGCGTCGACGGCAAGATTCTGCGTGGAAAAGTGAAGGCCCTGCGCGGTCGCGTCAACGACTGACCGGTTGGCCGACCGCAAGCTGCCGCTTCAGGGAGCAGACAGATCTTCGATCAGCTTCCTCAGTGCCGCGACTTCGGCTTCGAGCCCGGCTACCCGCTGTTCAAGCAGGCCCAAGCGGCCATTCGCCGCAGGTCCATCCTCTCTCCGGTCGGCGAAACCAACAGCAGGCATGAGTTCATCGGCATTGTCTTTCTCGCCGACAGGATCGCCGCTGAACAAGTGGGCGTAACGCGACTCGCGCTTGCCCGGTTCGCGTGCCAGGCGGACCACGTAGGGGCCGTCTTCGCGCCGCGCAAGCTGGTTCAGCACCGCTTCGACTTCCGTCACGTCTTCAAACCGGCACAGCCGGCTGGCATGACTGCGCAGCTCTCCCGGCGTCTGCGGGCCGCGCAGGAAAAGTTCGCAAATGATGCCAAGTTCCTGCGGCGAGAACTTCAGCGTGCCGTAGTTTGTGTTGCAAAAGCGATGCTGGAACTTGGGCACCCGACTGCCAAACCGCCATGTTCATTGACGTGGAATTTCTTGATCAGGCCATCGACGACCTGCTGCACCAGGAACTCGTCCATATCCAGCACCGGGTCGCGGTTGCTGCGCTGGTTGCAGGCGTTGGTGAGGGCGTTGAGCGATAGCGGATACTGCTCGGGAGTGGTGATTTCCTTTTCGATCAGGCAGCCGATGACGCGTGTCTCGTGCAGCGAGAGTTCGATGTTCATGTCATTACTTCGGCGTACATTCGCGGATAGTCGGTATAGCCTTGCGCGCCCGGGCTGTAGAACGTGGCCGGATTCGGCTTGTTCAACGGCGCCCCGGCCTTGATGCGCGCCGGCAGGTCCGGATTGGCGAGAAAGCCGGTGCCAAACGCGACCGCATCGACTTTCCCTGCGGCAATGGCCTGGCTCGCTTCATCTGCCGAGTAGCCCATGTTGGCAACCAGCACGCCCTTGTAATGCGCGCGAATCGGCGTCATGACATCGCCCTTTTGCCGGCCGAAAAAATCGCCGCGCATGGCATGCAGGTAGGCCAGACCAAAATCGTTCAGGCGGCCGGCAAGCCATGTCGCCAGCCCGATCGGATCGCTGTCGATCATGCTGTTGTAACTGTTGAGCGGCGAAATGCGCAGCCCGACCCGATCACCGCCCCAGACTCCGCTGACGGCATCGATCACCTCGAACATCAGGCGCGCCCTGTTTTCCGGGGAGCCGCCATAAGCACCGCCACGCTTGTTGGCGCCGTCGCGCAAGAACTCATCGAGCAGGTAACCGTTGGCGCCATGCACCTCGACCCCATCGAAACCGGCCGCCTTGGCGTTCTCGGCGGCCTGCCTGAATCCGGCGACGATGGCGGGCAGTTCATCGTCGCGAAGTTCGCGCGGCACGACATACGGCTGTTTGCCCTGCGGCGTATGCACCTCGTCGCCCGTGATCGGGATGGCGCTCGGCGCTACCGGTTGTGCGCCGCCGTTGAGCAGCGGATGACAGGCTCGCCCGCCATGCCAGAGCTGCAGGAAGATGCGGCCTCCGGCGGCATGCACGGCGTCGGTGGTGAGCTTCCAGCCGGCAACCTGGGCCGCAGAGTAAATGCCGGGTTCGTGCCAGAACGACGAGTTGCCAGCCATGGCCATCGTGGCTTCGGCAACGATCAGTCCGGCACCGGCGCGCTGTGCGTAGTATTCCGCCATCAAGGCATTCGGCAGGTGCTCGGTGCTGGCCCGGCAGCGCGTCAGCGGCGCCATGAAGATGCGATTCGGCACAGTGTGTGCGCCGAGTTGGAGAGGACTGAATAGCGCGGTCATTGTCCGGGTTCCCTGGGCTGGAAAGGCAGGATACTAACGCAAGCGGCACGCGATGCCGCCGTGTCACCAGAGCCGACTCCTGCAAAGATAACGGAAGCTCTGGCGAATTGGGTGTAAATGGGTGTAGTATTGGTGCCCATGATCCGATCCCATGCCGTCCAGATAAGCCCCGAGATCCTGAGCCTCATCTCGGGCATCGATGAGTTCAAGGGGGCCTGGCGCGCGCTCGGCACCCTGGCGCCGGACCGGCTCTCGGCATTGCTGCGCGTCGCCACCATCGAGAGCATCGGCTCGTCCACCCGCATCGAAGGCAGCCGGCTGTCCGACCGTGAAGTCGATCGCCTGTTGTCGAACCTGCAGATCAAGTCCTTCGCGACCCGCGACGAACAGGAAGTGGCGGGCTACGCCGGAGTCATGGAACTGGTCTTCTCGTCCTGGCAGGACATCGCGCTGACCGAGAACCACATCAAGCAACTGCACCGCGATCTCCTGACCTACAGCGAGAAGGACGCCAGGCATCGGGGCAGCTACAAGACCTCCACGAACAGCGTGGTCGCCTTCGACGAGGATGGCAAACAGTTGGGCGTGGTGTTCGAAACCGCCAAGCCCTTCGACACGCCGCGCCTGATGACCGAGCTGGTCGCGTGGTTCAACGACGAGCGCGCCGCCGCGCGGCTCCACCCTTTGCTGCTCATCGGCATCTGGGTCGTGGTCTTTCTGGAGATCCACCCCTTTCAGGACGGCAATGGCCGTCTGAGCCGGGTGCTCACCACCTTGTTGTTGCTGCAGGCAGGCTATGCCTACGTGCCCTACAGCTCGCTCGAAAGCGTGATCGAGCAGAGCAAGGAAGCCTACTACCTCGCGCTGCGGCAGACGCAAGGGACGATCCGCAGCAAGTCCCCGAACTGGCAGCCCTGGCTGGCCTTCTTCCTGCGCGCGCTGGCCGAGCAGGTACGACGCCTGAATCGCAAGGTCGAGCGCGAAAAAATCGTGCTGGCCGCATTGCCCGAACTCTCGCTGCAGATCGTCGAGTTCGCGCGGGAACACGGACGCGTGACGATGGGGGATGCGATCCGGCTGACCGGCGGCAATCGCAACACGCTCAAGCAGCATTTCCGGGCCCTGGTGGAGCAAGGCCAACTCAGCCAGCGCGGCGCCGGCCGGGGCGTCTGGTACGAGTTGCGATAGACCTGCCCGTCACCGGCCCGGCCAACGCCGCCGATCGGTTATCGCGCCATAAATTGGCGCGAATTTTGACAAATCGCGCCAATAGGGCTACTTTATTGGCACGAAACACCAAATGCGCGCCAATAAAGGCTGAACCATGCCCAAAAAACTTCCTGAGGATCTGGCTGCAAGGATAGAGGCCGAGATTGCCCGGCACCCTGATGGCATCGGCATTGACGACCTGCACACTGCTTTGGCCAACATCGTCAGCCGCCGCAGCTTGCAGCGCCGCCTGGCCTCGCTGGTAGGCCAGCAGCAAATAACTGCCGCCGGGCACGGGCGCGCACTCAAATATCACGGCGGCACACGCGACGCAAGCATTGCACCGCAAGGCATCCCCACTGCATTGCTTGGGCAAGCTGCGGTGGAAGCCTATGTTTCTGTTTCAGCCGAAGGCGAGGACATCCGGGCCTACGTCCGCCAACCCATTCAGGGCCGCAAGCCGGTGGGTTATAAGCGCGAATTGCTGGAGACGTATCGCCCCAACCAAACCCGCTACCTGTTGCCGGAAATTCGCGAGCACCTGCACAACATCGGCCGCTCCCCAGACGGCGAGCGACCGGCAGGCACCTATGCGCGCGATATCCTGGGACGCCTGCTGATTGACCTGTCCTGGGCATCGAGCCGGCTCGAAGGCAACACTTACACCCGGCTCGATACGCAGAACCTGATCGAACTCGGCCAGGCGGCGGCCGGCAAGGACCGGCGCGAAGCGCAGATGATCCTGAATCACAAGGCCGCCATCGAGCTGCTGGTGGAGCAGGCCGAGGACATCGGCTTCAATACCTTCACCTTCTTCAACCTGCACGCCCTGCTGTCGGAAAACCTCCTCGTCGACCCGACTGAAAGCGGGCGGCTGCGCAGCCGCATCGTCGAGGTCAGCGGCACGGTGTTCCACCCGCTCGGCATCCCGCAGCAGATCGATGCCTATTTCCACATGATCCTGGACAAGGCCGACGCGATCGACGATCCCTTCGAGCAGGCCTTTTTCGTCATGGTCCACATCCCCTACCTCCAACCCTTCGTGGACGTGAACAAGCGCGTATCGCGGCTGGGCGCCAACATTCCGCTGATCCGGCACAAGCTCTGCCCGCTGTCCTTCATCGACGTGCCCGAACGGGCCTATGTCGACGGCACGCTTGGCGTCTATGAACTCAAGCGGGTCGACCTCCTGCGCGATGTGTTCGTGTGGGCCTACGAGCGTTCCTGCCAGCGCTACATGGCCATCCGCGAAACCGTCGCCGAGCCCGATCCCCTGCGCCTGCGTTACCGCGAGGCACTGATTACCGTGGTCAGCGAGATCGTCCGCGGCCTGAAAACTCCCGGTACAAAGCCGGTGCGCGACGTGGCGGCGACATTGGTACCACGAGAAGACCTGCAGCAAATCACCGAACTGGCGCTCGCCGACCTGCGCAATCTGCACGAAGGCAACGTCAGCCGTTACCGGCTGCGCTTATCCGAGTATCGGGCGTGGCAGCCGATGCAGCAGGCCTGGAAATGATCAAGCGGACCGGCGTCGCATCGATCTCTCAGGCTCGTTGAAAGTCGGCGCCGGCGACACGGCGGCACGGCGACCATCCCCACAGGCGCGCACCATCTTCGCCAGCGTGGCCGAACGGCTGTCGCGCCAGTAGAGCACCGCCACCACCCAGGAACTCGCCAGCACCAGCGCCCAGGGCTGGATGAATCAGGCCAGCGCCGCGAGGCCGAAGAAATACGCGCGCAGCCCGCGGTTGAAGCTGGCAAAGCCGTGCGTCACCATCATCGCCGCGCGCGGCGAACAGGCCGATGGCGGGCTACTCCACGGGTTCGTCTTCGACGCAGGCGCGGGCGGTCATGGACAGGAAAGCCCGGCAATAGCCGAAATTCTGTTCATCACGGCAGCCACCCGTTCGGAGTGCAGGTCATCGTAGGCCACTATTCCCGGCAGCACATTCATGAAGTCCGGGCCGGTAATGATCCCGGCGAACTGCTGGGCCAGGTAAGTTCGCACCGCCGTCCCGCCAGCGCCGACTTCTTCCACGATGGTCTGGCGGCCCTCGATCACGTTGATGATGTCCTCGAAGTCGTGGCTCATCAGCAGGTCGGCCTTGCCGCGTGTGCGGAAAGCCTCGAACTTGGTGGCGAGAAATGCCGGCGCCGAAATCAGCTTGATCGCCGTGCCGCTCGGCGATCCGGTTTTCGCGCTCCAGCACCCGCGTCATCCAGCGCAGCCGGTAGCCTTTCGGGCTCATCCCGGCCAGAACTGCCCTTCAGGGTTTTCCCGGAAAGCTACCGTTCAGAAGCCTTAGGTGTTGTGTCGCCAGATTCGGCTGCCAACGATAGTGCGCGAGAGATCATTCTCTTGACCTCGGATGATGCATGTATCGGAACTAGCTCAACTTCCGGATGTTTGTTCCCAAAGACGCGAAACACCTCATCTGCGAAAGCCTGCCCGATTGATGCGACACCGACAAAATCGAGCATCACGACTTTGAATCTATCTATTCGCGTCAAGAGTCGCTTCGCTTGAGATCGAGAAACCAGGTTGTCATCTCCGTATCGCATTAGCTTTACGGGTACTACTGTCGTGTTGAATCCGTAGTCTTCACCCGAGGAGAACTTGTCAAAGACCTTCTTTGTGGTTCGAGCGGTATGGTTATGCAGCAACATCGACACTTGTGTACCGCCGCGAGGTTTACTCCCCTGGAGAATCCAATCCTCCTTCTTGCCGAACTCATGTGAGAAGAAAACCTCACCTGAGAGAATGTCGAACTCGTCAAACATTCGCGACGAGAAGAAAATTCCCTCTCCGGAGTGATTTGTCGGGTCCGTTGTGAACTTCCCCTTTGCAAGCTCCAGGACCGAGTGCCTTTCATCCGCAAGGCCGAGTGCCGCCTGGATCTTCTTGAAAATGCCAACACCGTCGTCGTAAATCTCGATTCTTGTGGCCGCCGCCGTCTTTCGTAGGGTGACGATCACATGGCTCGCCCCGGAATGATCGATGACATTGTTGAACATCTCCGTAAAACCGTAGTGCCAAATGTTCAGCACGTTGTCTGGCAGCTTCCCTAACAATGGCGCTACATCACTGCGCCACACCGTATCTTCTGCCAGCCCACGAGTAACTTCGTACCGGTTCGTCCATTCCAGCAGTGGAGCGAGGCTATAGCGCTTGCTGCGTGTCTTTCCGGTAACCAGAACCGCGCCCTCGTCAACCAGTCGCTTCAGATGCTTGTGAACTGCCTGCCTTGAGCAATCGAACTTCTCGCTCGCCATCTTCACGATGTCTGCTGGATGAGTGTCAATGTTGTCAATCAGGAACTTGCGTACCGACTCACCACCAACCCGAACCTTGCTCATTTATCAACCTCCATGCTATTGATTGTCAACATATGAGCTATGTTTGTCAACTTTAGAGCTCTTGAAAGCGAAAAAGGGGCTTGGCCCCATTTTTTTTCTAGAACAACAGGCAAGGGGTTTCGAACTGCAAAAGTCGGCGCCGGCGACCATCCCCAAAGGCGCTAACTTAAGCAGTTCCTCCCCCTTCAAGGGGGAGGTAAGGAGGGGGATGGGGCCGAAAGTTGCCGAATTTCCTCCGCCCCCCGCTCAGGGCAGCTCCTTCCCCGTCACCGGCCCGGCCAGCGTCGCCAGCGTGGCCGAACGGCTGTCGCGCCAGTAGAGCACCGCCACCACCCAGGACGTCGCCAGCACGAATGCCCAGGGCTGGATGAACCAGGCCAGCGCCGCCAGCCCGAAGAAATACGCCCGCAGCCCGCGGTTGAAGCTGGCGAAGCCGTGCGTCACCATCATCGCCGCGCGCGGCGCGAAATCGGCGCGATCCGGCGCATCCTTCTCCGCCGGCATCGGCGCCGAAGCGAACAGCATCAGCGTGAAATTGAATTGGCGCAGCGACCAGGTGAACTTGAAAAAGGCGAACACGAAAATCCCGATCAGCACCAGGATCCTGAGCTCCAATGTTTCGCGCGAAGACACGGCGATGAAGCCGATGCCCGAGACCATGGCCTGCACCCGGTCGACCGCGCCCAGGCTGCTGATCAGGCCGGCGATGATGAACAGCGTGGTGGTGATGAACAGGTTGTCGCTGCGCATCACCGTCTGCAGCACCACCGTGTCGGCGATCCGGTTTTCGCGTTCCAGCACCCGCATCATCCAGCGCAGCCGGTAGTCGTGCAGCACGCTGGCCAGCTCGCGCGTACCCCAGCGGCGCTGGTCCGCGTAATACGCGTAGCCGACCCAGCAGAGAAAGAACCAGCCCAGCGCAAGCATGTCGGGCAGCGGCAGGATCGACGTCAGGGAGAAGGCCATGGTGGTCCTTGTTGGGGTGGTGAGCTTGTCGTTTGCGCTTGATTGTAGTCGCCGGCATTGGATTCTTCGGCGCTTCGTCGGGTTGGGGCAGGAGGCACACTTCCGGGATGCGGAGTTGCCGTGGAACCGGTAGCCGAGAAAAGTCGGCGCTGGCGGTACGGCGCAATGCGCGAGAGCGACTCTGGTTTTTCCATCGGTGGGCACAATCCTTTGCAACTCAACCACTCGTGGCCGCCCATGTATGATGGTCAGCTAAGATAACCCCTACCCGACTTCGTCCATGAGTAGTTTTGCGCCTTGCTGCCTCTCCATAGACCTTGAAGTCGGATTGCGCGATAGTCGGATTCATAGTTTTGCGGCAGTTCGCGGGGATCAGCCAGACGCAACGCTGCATTTCAAGCAAGGCAAATTGCCTGCTGCTCTGGAAAGGCTGGATGCACTCGCCGAAGGCGCGAGTTTCCTGCTTGGCCATAACCTGATCGCGTTTGATCTTCCATATCTCGCCGCCGCCAAACCAGATTTACGCCTGCTGCAATTGCCAGTGGTCGATACGCTGCGGCTCAACCCGCTGGCATTTCCACGGAACCCATACCATCATCTGGTCAAGCACTACCAGGATGGCCAGTTGAAGCGTGGACGCTTGAATGATCCATTACTCGATGCGCAGCTGACTCTTGAGGTTTTTCGCAATCAGCACGAAGCGCTGGCCAAAACATCTCCGGACCTTACCCTTGCATGGCATTGGCTGACGACGGTCGGCAACTCCGGGTCAGGACTCGATAGTTTTTTCGCGACCTTGCGGAAACGCACTCGTCCCACCGATCATGAGGCGATTGCGGCGATCGGACGGCAGCTAGCCGGGCAAGCCTGCCAGACTCACGGCGCAGAAATTCTGGCCGACGCGGGCACGCACGGATGGCCTTTGGCCTACGCATTGGCTTGGTTGTCGGTGGCTGGCGGGAACTCGGTGATGCCGCCGTGGGTACGCCACCAATTCCCACAAGCCGGCGCGCTGATCAAGCGCTTGCGCGATACCGCCTGCGCTGAGCCCACGTGCGAGTGGTGTCGCGAAAAGCACAATGCACAAAAAGAACTGGCGCACTGGTTTGGCTTTGCGGAATTTCGCCCGGAACCCGCCGATGACGACGGCCGCCCTTTGCAGCAAAGTATTGTTGAAGCGGCGATGCGCGGTGAACACGTCCTGGCTATTTTGCCGACCGGCACAGGCAAGTCTCTCTGCTACCAAATTCCAGCACTTTCCCGCTTCGACAAGACCGGCGCGCTCACTGTCGTGATTTCGCCGTTGGTGGCTCTGATGTCCGATCAGGTTGCCGGCCTCGAAGCAAAGAACATCAGGAGCTGTGCGGCGCTCAATGGCCTATTGTCGATGCCCGAACGTGCCGACGTACTCGACCGGGTGCGACTCGGCGATATCGGCATTCTCATAGTTTCACCCGAGCAATTGCGCAACCGCACGCTGCGCACGGTGTTGGCGCAACGTGAGATCGGTGCCTGGGTGCTCGATGAGGCGCATTGCCTTTCCAAGTGGGGGCAGGATTTTCGGCCTGACTATCGCTACGTCAGCCGCTTCATTCGCGAAAAGGCAGCTGGCCAACCGATTCCGCCAGTGCTTTGCCTGACAGCCACCGCGAAGCCCGATGTCGTCGTGGATATCGTGGGACATTTCAAGGACAAGGTTGGCATCGACCTGCACTGTTTCGATGGTGGTGCCACAAGAACCAATCTTGATTTCCGTGTCGTGCCGACCAGTCCGGCCGAGAAGTATTCCCACATCCATCAGATACTGGAGGCCGATCTTCCTGCAGATGATAGCGGTGGCGCGATCGTCTATTGCGCGACACGAAAGCAGACCGAGGAGGTGGCTGAATTTCTGAGGCACAAAGGCTGGTCTGTCGGGCACTTTCACGGACGGTTGCCGCCTGAAACCAAGAAGAACATTCAGAAGACCTTCATCGACGGCCGGCTGCGCGTCATTGTCGCCACCAATGCTTTCGGCATGGGGATCGACAAGCCCGATGTGCGGCTCGTGATCCATGCGGACATTCCGGGGTCACTTGAAAATTACTTGCAGGAAGCAGGCCGTGCCGGACGCGATCGCATGGCGGCGCGATGCGTTCTGCTCTATACCGCAGAAGATGTCGAGCGCCAGTTCGGCATGTCGGCACGGTCACGCCTGACCCAGAAGGAGATTCAGGCCATTCTGCGTTCGCTGAGAAATCTGGAAGGCAAGAAGCGGAAGGGCGGCAGCCGAGACGGTGAGTTGATCGCCACGCCGGGTGAAATTCTCGCCGAGGATGACGAAGGCACATTCCACCGCGATACGGCAACCGACGATACCCGCGTGCGCACGGCGGTGTCCTGGCTGGAGGAAGCCGCCTTGCTTTCACGCGAGGAGAATCAGGTCCAGATCTTCCCGTCTTCCCTGCGCATTGCCTCGCTGGAGGAAGCACGGAAGAAGCTGGAGAAAAAGCCCATCGCGCCGGAGTATCGGAAAAGCCTGCTGGCCATCATCGAGGCCTTGATCGGTGCGCCCGCCGATGAAGGAATCTCGACCGACGAGCTGATGGTTGCTTCGGGACTATCGTCCGACAAGCTGCGCGCTGCCTTCTACGACTTGGAGTCAATGGGGCTGGCCAGTAACGATACTGCGCTGACAGCCTATGTTCACGTTGCAGTGGAAAACTCCTCGAAGAAGCGCTTCGAGCATGCCGCATCACTCGAAGCTGCGTTGATCGCACTGTTGCGTGAACAGCATCCCGACTTGAGTCGCGGCGAGGCGTCGGTCCTGCACCTTCGCCACGCCAACCAGCACCTGAAGGACACCGGGCATCCAACGGCACTGCCCGAAAAGCTAAGCCAGTTGCTGAGCAGCCTTGCTGCAGACGGGAGAGACGAAGAGGAGGGGCGCGGGAGTCTCAAGCTGCGCCGAATCGACGCCGAGTCCGTTTCGGTTGAACTGCAACGCGAGTGGTCTGCCTTGGACGCAACAGCTAAACGTCGTCGCGCAGCGGCCGGATGCCTGCTCGAACATCTGCTCACTTGCCTGCCATCCGGCGCACGTGGCGTCGATCAGTTGGCGGAAACGACCCTGGGCAAATTGCTGGCGGCGCTGGAGTCCGACCTGGTTCTCAAGGCCGAAAAGGCGATATCGCCAAAGCTGCTTGATCGCGCCTTGTTGTGGCTGCACGAGCAGGAAATCATCCGGCTCAACAAGGGGCTCGCCGTCTTCCGGCCTGCCATGACCATACGTCTGGAGCCGGACTGGAAGAAGAAGTTCACGCAACCCGATTTCGCACCGCTCAAACTGCATTACGACGAACAGGTTGTGCAGATTCACGTCATGGCGGAGTACGTGCAGCGCGGGCTTAAGGAAATGGCTGAAGCACTGGCACTGACCATGGATTACTTCAGTTTGCAACGCGACGAATTCATGCGGCGGTGGCTACCCGAGCGCGACAAGGAACTAACGCGCCAGACCACGCCGGAATCGTGGCACAACATTGTCGAGGTGCTGAACAACAAGGCGCAGAGAGAGATTGTTGCCGACGACCGGGAGACCACCAATGTGCTGGTCCTCGCTGGTCCGGGTTCCGGCAAAACACGGGTGCTGGTGCATCGCATTGCCTATCTGATCCGGGCCCGTCGTGAGAACCCTCGTGGCATCCTTGCCCTGGGCTATAACCGTCACGCCGCTGTCCAGATTCGCCAGCGCCTTGGCGAACTGATCGGTGGCGATGCGCGCGGTGTCTCGGTGCTCACCCTGCACGCGCTTGCCATGCGACTGGTGGGTGCCAGCATGCTTGAACAAAAGGCTGGCACCGATCAGGATTTCTTCAAGAAGATTATCGAACAGGCTGTCAGCCTGCTCAAAGGCGACAACTTGCCGCCAGAAGAGGCTGACGAACAACGCGACCGATTGCTGGCAGGGTTCCGCTGGATACTGGTTGACGAATACCAGGACATCGCACCGGAACAGTACGAATTGATTTCGGCACTAGCCGGCCGCACCCGACCGGATGAAGATGGCCGGATCAATCTCTTCGCTGTGGGTGACGATGATCAGAATATATATGCGTTCAATGGCGCATCGGTTGAATTCATCCGCCGCTTCGAGAGCGACTATGCAGCCAAGCCGGCTTTCTTGATCAGCAACTATCGATCTTCAGATCACATCATCGAAGCTGCCAATCTGATGATTGCGCCAGCCTCCAATCGCATGAAGAAGGATCGGCCAATCAGTATTGATGCGGCCCGCGCCAAGCAGCCTCCCGGTGGCGCATGGAAGAATATTGATCCTGTCAGCCAGGGCCGTGTCCAGGTTCTGCCCGCCGGTAACGACGACCAGATGCAGGCACTTGCCGTTATGGCTGAGTTCGAGCGGATGTCCGGTCTTGTGCCAGACTGGAATTGGGCACGTTGCGCAGTTATTGGTCGAGCGTGGAAGTCACTCGACCCTGTGCGCAGCTACTGCGAACTGAGGGGCTTTCCGGTTCAGCAGGCGGACGAAAGCAGCAACGGTTTCTGGAGTCTGCGCGAAACGCAGGCTTTGATAGTCTGGCTGCGCCAGCGCGCCAGCCAGCTAGTTGACGCTAAAACGATCCGGCAATGGTTGGATACGAAACCAGAGCGTCAACCCGGTGCGCACTGGTGGTCGTATTTGCGCGAGGCGATTGCCGAATATTCGCTTGAAGTTGGCGAGGCTGAATTGCCCCTCGATCACTTTCTTGAATGGCTTGCCGATTGGGGTCGAGAGGCGCGCCGCCGGCAAACGGGCTTGCTGCTGCTTACAGCACACAAGGCGAAGGGGCTCGAATTCGACCACGTCGCCGTACTGGATGGCGACTGGGCCCGAACAGCCGCCGATGAGGATGCGGATGCGCCGCGGCGCCTTTACTACGTAGCCATGACGCGTGCCCGAAAAACGCTGGTGCTGGCGCGGTTCGATCGCGGCCACGTGCTGGCAGACGCACTACCCGATTCTCCCGCCGTCCTGCGTCGGTCGCCGACGGTACTGCCGCCGCCGATGCCGGAACTGGCGAATCAGTACAAGCGTCTCGGATGGGGGGAGATCAATCTCGACTACTCCGGCACCAGACCCTCGGCGGATGCGGTTCATCGCAACATTGAAACACTTAGGGTCGATGATGGACTCCTGCTCCGCCTGGAAAAATCGGGAGCTTGGGTGTTGTCCAATGAACAAGGTGCAATTGTTGGCAAGCTGTCGCGCGCCTTTGCCCCACCAGAGGGAATGCATTGCATCAAAGCGTGCGTGGCCGCAATTCACGTTCGTCGCCGCAAAGATGTAGGGGAAGAACATCAGGCCAGACTTAGCGATCAATGCGAAGCCTGGGAAATGATTGTTCCCGAACTTGTCTTCGCGCCGGCCAGCACAAAATAAGATTCTTCAGCGGTTAGGCGAAAGCCGCATTGCGTTCGCGTGGCGGCGAATAGTCGGCGCTGGAGGGACGGCGATTCGAGCACTCCAAGCAACGAGGTCGATACTATGATGTCAGGACATGATAGGTTTTTGGAGTTGACCATGACCACACAAACCGTCCGCTCAATCGAAAGAGAAGCGAATGAGTTAAAAGCAGTTCCAGGCGAAGCTGCTATGCTCAGTGAATCGAGCGAGTCTGGAGCACCATGAGCGACGTTTCTCAAGTGAGCGCAAATGCGATTCGCCGATGGATGTATGGCGAAGATCTGGATCGCTTCTACGAGCAGGATGAGATCTCCATACTCGGAGAACTTCTCAAGAATTCTGCTGGTAACGTAGAACTCACACAACGGTTAGCTTGGCGGGAACAGATTCGTCTCTTGCAATCCATCCAATTGCACAAGCACGTTTCTAAAGGGGCGCGCATCTACTTTGAGCTAACCGTACCTCGGCTAGGTCGTCGCGCCGACGTCGTACTACTTGTTGCGCATGTATTGGTTGTCGTGGAGTTCAAGGTTGGCGAGGCAAGTTTCAGCCAATCCGCGCTTGATCAAGTATGGGACTACGCACTGGATTTCAAATACTTCCATGATGCGAGTAGAGATATCTGTGTTCTGCCTGTGCTTGTGGCCACGAAGGCCCGTCCTCATGTCGTGAGTATTGGCATCGAGGCCAGCGCGGATCGCATTGCGAAACCTGTATGCGCGGCACCCAGTCAGCTTGCAACCATCATCGATGCTGGATTGGCCTACTTCAGTGGCGCGCTAATTGACGTCGAAGCCTGGGAGCGTGGTCGCTATCTACCCACGCCAACCATCGTCGAAGCAGCGCGAGCCCTATACGCGGGACATACGGTGGAAGACATCTCGCGCTGCGATGCCGGTGCACGCAATCTCGCTGTGACAAGGGAACTCATTGACAGAATCGTTGAAAAGTCACGGGACTCGCGGCGCAAGTCGATCTGTTTTGTAACCGGTGTTCCGGGTGCCGGCAAGACGCTTGTAGGTTTGGACGTGGCTAACAGGCACCTTGACCGAGATAGCGAAACCTACAGCGTCTTTCTTTCGGGCAATGGCCCACTGGTGGCAGTGCTGCGTGAAGCACTCGCGCGCGATCGCGTAGAGCGGGCAGCACAAGACGGGAAAGTGGTGCGCAAAGGCAATGCACGGAAGGAAGTAGAGACTTTCATTCAGAACGTTCACCACTTTCGTGACGAGTATCTGCGCGACACCGGCGCCCCACCTGAGCACGTCGTGTTGTTCGACGAGGCCCAGCGTGCATGGGACATCGACCAGACTTGCGCATTCATGCGACAGAAGAAGGGCAGGGCAGACTTCAATCAGTCTGAGCCAGAGTTTCTGATCTCATGCCTGGATCGCCACGAAGATTGGGCAGTTGTCGTGTGTCTTGTCGGTAGCGGGCAGGAAATCAATACAGGTGAAGCTGGCATCAGTGAATGGTTCGATGCGATTCTCAAGCGTTTCCATTCGTGGGACGTCTATCTTTCGCCGAAGCTGACCGAGGCAGAGTTTCAGGGCGGAAGCGCCTTTGAGCAGATTCTTGCTCGGCAGAACACTCGCGAGGACGCTGATTTGCACCTCGCAACATCAATGCGATCGTTCCGAGCAGATTCAGTAAGCCGTTTCGTGAAAGAGGTTCTTGATCTCGAAATTGAGTCTGCCAAAGAAACCCTGGCCGGTCTGGCAGATCGCTATCCCATCGTGCTCACCCGTAATTTGTCGCGCGCGAAGAACTGGCTGCGATCAAGAGCGAGAGGATCAGAGCGCTACGGTATTGTGGTGTCGTCGCAGGCCGAGAGACTGAAACCACACGCCATTGATGTGCGCGTGAAGACGGATCCCGTGAAGTGGTTTCTCGATGGGAAGGAAGATACGCGTTCCTCCTACTACCTCGAAGACGTAGCTACAGAGTTTCAGGTGCAGGGCTTGGAACTGGATTGGGCATGTGTTGTGTGGGATGGTGATCTGCGAGTACACAGCGGGCACTGGGCACATCATCAATTTCGAGGATCGCGCTGGAACCGCATCAATAAGGCAGCGCGCCAACGCTACCTTGAGAACGCCTACAGAGTGCTAATGACGCGGGCACGTCAAGGTATGGTGCTGGTAGTGCCAGAAGGTGACGACGGTGATCCGACTCGCTCGCGCGACTTTTACGATCCAACTTATCTATACCTGAGATCGCTTGGGATTCAAGAGATATGAGTGTCTACCTCCTGACGCACGAGAGGACGTAATTCATGGACTTCAAGCTACTCCGGATGATTCTGATCGACTCCTATGCGCCGGGAGGCGAGGCCATCATCAACCTGGATGGTGGGGCCGTGGTCACTGGCGACAACGGGGCCGGCAAGACCTCCCTCATCCGCCTGATCCCCATTTTCTTTGGGGAGAACCCCGGTAGGATCAACGCCGGCACCGACGGGTTCATCGACTTCTACCTCGGCCGCACCACTTCCTACATCATCTTCGAGTACCAGCGGCGGGGCGTACTCTGCCAGGCAGTGCTGACCGCAGGCCAGAACCAGACCTACACCTACCGCTTCATCCGCAGCGGTTACGACCTGTCGCAATACCTCCTCGATGACAGCAGTACCATCGTGCCGAATACTTCGCTTGGCACGCACCTGAAAACTCTCAAGTTCGACGCTAGTCGAGCGCTGGTGTTGTCTGAATATCGCGCCATCATCCAGGGACGGCACGCCGGCGGCAAGGACAGAGCCACGCGGGGGTACGTCTCGGATTACGCCTTCACGACCCATACGCACCGCCTCGATCATATCGACAAGATCGTCAGCGGCATGTTCAAGCGGCAGGCAGATTTCAGGGATTTCCTGCGCATGGTGGTGACCTACATCAGCGATGATGATCACGCCATCGCGCTGTCCGGCGACCGGGCGAAGATGGTCAAGTGGCCGCAGGAATATCGGGCCTATCAGGAGGTGATGGCCCATCAGGACCGGATGTCCGATGTCGTATCGCTGGGGATCAAGCTGGATACTTCCGATGCGCAGCTCTCGGATATCCACGCCAGGATGAAGAAGCTGATCGAGTATCACGAGGGGCAGTTCAATCGCCTGAAACTCGAACACGAGCAGGCTTCCTCGGAACTGAAGCAAAGCGAGGATGAGCACAACATTCGATTTGCACAGATCAAGGGCGATGAAATCAAGGCCGGCGAGCAGGCGCTGCAGGCGGAGCAGAAGGTCGCTGGGTTAAGAAAACAGATGGAGGAGTACGAGAAGGAAAATATCGCGGGCAAGGCTGAGGCAGTCGCCGGGATAGAAACGCACAAGGAGCAGAAGCGGATCGCAGAGGAGCGCAAATCCAGTCTGCTCGGCGAGAAATCAAAGATCGAGCAAGGTTACAGCGATCTAAAGCGGGGCGTCGAGGATGTCTGCATCGAAGCGCAGAAAGTCGGGCAACGACTGCTTGAGTCCATTACATCTGAATTCGATCCGCGTTTTGCTGACTTGAGAAAGCGGCAGGATCGGCTTAACGAGGAAGTTCGCAAAGCGACTGAAACAAAACTGCAGGCAAAGCGGCTTGAACGCGACCAGGTCATCGAGCAAAAAGCCCGATGGCAGGCCGCAGGTGAAAACCCTGTTGCCGATCCCGCCACAGAGGACGCTCTGTTAGAAAAGCAGAAGTCTCTGGAGAAAGCCCGGAGCCAGCAGTTCGAGAAGAACAAGCTTTGGCATCAAACAGAAGTCGCACTGAATAACGCCGGCAAGGCTTTCGAGCGACAGGAGACTGCAGTCGGTCGTGCCAACGCCGCTGTCAATGTATGTGAAAACGAGATTGTGGCGTTGCTGGCCAGCGCTAACCCGCCCGATGGATCGCTGCTGCGTTACTTGCGGGAGCATCGCGGCCAGGAGTGGCCACAGGACATCGCCAAAGTCATCGATGAAAGGCTACTGCAGCGCACGGATCTGTCGCCCTCGATCATTGAGTCAGCTGTAGCTTCTTTCTATGAGGTGTCTCTGGACCTGTCGCGTATCGATGTTCCTGCTTTCGGCGACGAGATCCAACTGGCGCAATCCATCCAGGAGAAACGGGAGCATCTCGACCGATTGAAACAGGATATTGCCATAGCGCAGGAAGCGCTGCAAAAGGTAGCTGCTGCCCGCGCCGCGGCGAAAGAGGCGCGTGATCAGGCTGAAATGGACGCACAGGTGGCGGCCACCGCTGTCGCCTCAATCGAGTCCGAAGTCAGGACCTGCCAGCGCGCCGTGGATGAATCTCGGCGCACCGCCAAGGAAACGGCGACAGCCCGGGCGGCTGATGCCGGAAGGCTCCTTGGCGATCTCGACAAGGCGATCGTACGCATCAATCGGGAATTGACTGACGCCCTGGAAACCATCACCAACGATATCCGTTCGGAACGAACCCGCCTTGAAAACGAAGCCGAAGGCCGTCGTAAGTCAGCCAGGAAAGTGATGAGCGAGGCCGAACAGCTTCGCGTATTACAAATACGCAAGCTCGACGAGGAATGCGCGAATGCTCTCAAGAAAGAGGGGATCGACACGGAGGCCCTCGGCAGGATCGACGTTGAAATCAAGGCGCATGTTCAGCAGATCAGCAATGCGCTGGCTTGGGCAGAGCCGGTTGCCGCATGGCGACTTTGGCTCCGGGACGAATGGCCTCTGGTAACGCAAGAAGAAAAGCGGGCGGTTGAGTTCCGTAAGACGGAAGCACATCACCGCGGGCGCGCCGACAAGGCACTGAAGGACTGGAATGAACGCCGGAGTGCTGCCAATAGACGATTGAATGAAATGCTGGAAGGCAAGTTGCGCTCCGAGAGCATTGGCAGGGATGTCGCGTCGAAGCTGCATCGTTTCGACGAGTTCCCGCCCAGCGAGGCGGTGTTGTACGGACATTGCGATGCCTCATGGACCCTGGAGTCATTGACTGCTGCGGCCAACAAGGCGTTTGCCGACCGCAGGATTGCAGAAAACGATCTGAAATCCAGGGTTTTCGAGATCAAGTCGACATTCCATCGCGGCAGGGGCACTGCAGTCGAACAGTATTTCGAAACCGTCAGCGTCCAGATGGGGGCCGATGAGGAGAAGCCGAGATTGTGGGTGAAGCCGCTTCAGGAATGGTACGACTCGAGGCACAAGGAATACCGGCGCATCCTGCTGATCGAGGCGAGGAAGCTTGGCGGGCTGGTTAATGTCTTCCATGGCGAACTGACAGAGTTCGACCGCAAGATCCGTGAATTCAACCAGCGCATGAGCCGCGCCCTGACCAGCACCATCGTTTTCGAACGCATCTCGTCGATCGACATCCGTTTTATCTCGACCATCACCGACAAGGCCTACTGGAAGCCCATCAGCCGCTTTGTCGAGAATCACAAGTCATGGCTCAACGCGGTAGGCATCGATCAGGAGATGCCGCCGGCCAGCTTCTCCGAAGGGTTGAACGACCTCCTGCAGCATTGGGACATACGGGAAGGACTCAAGGCGGATCGCCTGAGCTTGCTGGATGTAAAGGGCGAAGTTACCGAGAATGGCCGTCGCAAGATGTTCCGAGACGGGCTCGGACTGATGGAGCTTTCCTCGAACGGATTGTCCTACTTGATCCTGACGACGATCTGCGTTTCGTTCCTACGCATGATCCGGGGCGATACCGACTGCCGCATCACACTTGCGGTCGACGAGCTACTTGATCTCGACAAGCGCAATATCGGCATCCTCGTGAAGATGCTGCGCGACAATGGTATCGACTTGGTTTCCGCCTGTCCGGCTGCGGAAGTCGATGTGATGCTGTGTTTTCCACACCGCTACATGGTGACACGCGAAGGTGATCAGCCCCTTATTGTCGAAGCGATTATTGAAGATGAGGCTGCTTATGCCTGACCGTTTTGAAGCTGCTGTACGGCTGCTCCTGTCCGGTGAGTTCATCTGCCCGGTCAACCATCCCGAAGAGTATCGTTACCTGAAGGATGACGGCACCCGATCGGAGATCGATCACTATCTCTCGCGCATCGGCAGACGGTTGACCACGACCAGCCATGGATCGGGGTATTTCCTGGCCTTCACGCATTGCGGCGAAACAGAGCGTGCAATCATCAAGGCGCAATTCACTGAGATCAAGGGTACTCTGGCCGCCGTGGCTACCTTCTTCCGTATGGTGATGCGCGCCACCGGCCGGGAAGATTTACTGATGCATGGCGCAACACTCGAATCGAGCGTCCTGATGGCGCAGATCGACCAGGATCCGGCGCTGCGCAACGAGCTGCAGACGGTCTCCAATCTATTCAAGCAAAACGAAGGATCCAACCGGCAGGTTTTCGACAGGATTCTCGGACGACTGAAGAATGGCGGCTACCTGCAACTGGTCAATGCGGAGCGCGGGCTGTACCAGGTGACGGCGAAGGTCGAATACCTGCTCGACATCATTCGGTTCCTTCAGGAAAACGACGAGACCCTGAAGGGGCAGTCGGACGAAGCGGATGACGGGCAGGGCTCCGCCGATCTACTTTGAGCAAAGGAGGCCCCATGGATCAACCAAGAGATATTGATTCGACAGAGACCAATTGCAAGGCAACAGCGATCCTGTCTGGGGTTTTGAAGGAACAGGTCATTCAGAAGCAGGCTACCGGAATGATGCTCGACACTGTGCAGGTACTAGCGCATTTGCTTGCGGGCGTGACTTCTACAGAAGTTGTCACACGAAGGGCAGCCAAAAAACGTATCCGCACACTTGCTGCAGAGGGCGGTTGGTTCCACGACCGGGCTAAACGGGGACGAGCGGAATCCACTATTCCAGTGGAAATTTCCGCAGAATCCGCACCGTCCATCAAGAGGAAAAGTGGGACTTGGTCGGCTGCTGAAAAGGAACTTATACGTTCCCGATGGTCATCTTCCACGAAAGATGCGGCGTCAATTCAGAAGCTATGTGAGATATCAGGCCGCACGGCTCTGGCAATCGTCATTCGACTGTATCAGGAAGGATTGATCTCGGCTGGGGCGGGAGATGTTTTATGCGAAGCATGCGGCGCAAGCCGGAAGCTTTCGGAAACCAATGCTGTTGAGAGCCGGCAAGAGGTTCTCCCCTGAAAACCTCCGCCAACCTTCTTCATGACGCGCTGACCGCACTGGCGACACACCGCGCCACGGTGACCGACGCCTATGAGCGCGGCTCGATCGTGCGCATGGCCGAGAATGCACGGGAAATTTTCGAGTTGCACCAGCATCGCATCCTGGTCCCTGATGGACACGATGCCTATCGGCTTTCGAGGAACCTGATGCGCTTCCTCGACGACCTGTCTCAAAAGCAGCGTCTATATGAATCGCTCGGAGCCGACGTTGGTAAGCTGAATGACCGCATCCATCTCCTCCGGCGGGAATACAACAGCGCCATTGCCGAAGGCAAGATCGATGATGTCGACGTGGTGGCCGGCGATTTCTACGATGCCTGCGCGGAATTGTCGGATGCCGTCTCATCGAGCCTGGAGCGACTCCTGATCCAGGCGGAGAGCAATTTCGGGGCGGTTCGCTCGCTGTCTGCTAAGGAACGGCAGAACCGCTACTACCTGGACGAAGCGGACAAGCTGTCGGTTGCGCTGGGCAGCCTCGAGCGCATGAACCTCCAGGAAGAGCTTGACCTGAATCCCCTGACGGAAGCCACGCTGGCGATCCCGTATCGGCGCCTAGTCACCCATCGGCTGGCCGAGTGGAACATCGAGTTGCTGCGCGTCACGGGCATCCTCAAGGAATACCTGTACAAGCTACGGCAGATCGCTCCAGACGTCCGACGCCTTCGGGATTTCGTTAGGTTCATTCACCAGAACCCAGGCTACACTCCACCCGAAGTTGATCAGCTTCGCAATCTGCCGAATTGGGCACTGCGAGATCACGGAATGACGCTAATGGCGTATTCCGATCCAAGCAACCCGGACACGATAGACGACATCGAGCAGATCGCCCGGAAACTTCCAGCGCCGAAGGTCGAGGTAAGGGCGCCGAAATCCGCCGGGGCACTGGTCAATGGCAAGTCCGGAAAAAAGATGACCGTTCTAATACCCGCCCACCGGTTGGCGCTCCAACGATTCGGTCATGCGGCACTGCAGTCGTCGGTGCCGATATCTTCCATCGAGTGGAAGCGGCAACACGCTGCCGATTTGGGTATCCCGGACGATCTCTGGATCCATTTGGTGATCAATTCGCAAAGTATCGATCGAGCGCCTTTCACTCGCCTGCGATTCGAGCAGGAGAGTCGGCGCGGCCCATCTCCGATCAGCCGCAACGTCATCATCTCGGATGTGAGGGTGCATGGGCGAACTTGATGCAAGGACGGTCCAGGTGCTGCTGCGGATCATCCAGTCTCAGGATGAGCGGTTCCCGCACTCGGAGGCGCTATCCCGCTTCATTGATACCTATCTGGACATCGGACGAAGGGCGGGGAAATCGATCTACCTCACGCCGACCGACAAGGAGAGGATCGCCGGGATACTCACCTCGGAGGGTATTGATCGCAACACGGCGCCGGATGCGTGGCGTGGATTGTCGCGCACGGCGGCGCTAGCCCTCGGGAACAACGAGAAGTTGGCCCGAGATCCAGTCAGGAACCGGCGCATCGCCATCAAGTCATTGCGGCCGAATCAAAAGCTTGTCCTGAATGGTTCTCCGGTGATCCTGCCGCCGCGGTGCCACATCGAAGCTGACTTCAGCGTGATTGATGTCTCATCGCATGATTGGGTGATTGTGGTTGAGAACTGGGAGAGCTTCAACGACGTGCATCTCGCGGCCGGCAGGCTGGAATTTCCGGGAAATTCGCCTGTCGTGGTCTGGCGTGGAGACAGTTCCCGTACCCGCGCGGATTCTGTACTGGACTGGCTGGAGGGCCTGAAAATGCCGGTTGCTGCCTTCGTCGATTACGATCCCAAGGGACTGGTGATTGCCAATGGATTGCCGAGGCTCGAACGGATCATAAGCCCGCCGATGCCAGTGCTGCGCGAACTACTGAAGAACAAAGGACTCAGCGATCGCTATCTGTTGCAGATCCCGTATTGCCAAAACTTACTTGGCCGTTCAACAGGGCAGATTCGCGAGATCTGGATGGAAATCTTTGGTACCGGGAAGGCGCTTCCCCAAGAGCAGTTCTCGCGCAATGACTAGATCGCCCGTAGAGCTTTATATTTCGATCAAGGCTCCGACAGACTTTATTGTTTCCGATCAAACCCCTACCAAAGCGTCGCCCGCGCCGCGCTGGCCGAGACTTTGTGGATGGTCAAATCGGTGCTTTTGAATTCGTCTTCGGCATCGAGGCGGATGCCGACGAAGGCTTTCAGCCAGCCATAAACGATCAGGCCGCCGCCCTCGGCGCTGGGAGCTTATTGGGGCGGAGTGTTTTCCTTCTCCGACGCTCCAAATCGCCGTGTCGCCAGCGCCGACTTTTCACGCGTTTGCCGCGTCCACCGAACATCCCGCGCATCCGAATCGCTTCAGCCGCCCGTGCGCCCCTGTGAGCTCCGGATTGGTTTGGCGAATCCAACCTGATCGCCCGCCAGGCTGTCGGTGAAATTTGAATCAACGCGGCCAGGCTCGAATTGAATTTGCATAGTCGTTGAAAGTCGGCGCTGACGGTACGGCGATTTCGCGCTCATCGTCACCTTCCATCATTGTGGAAACTCCGCCTTGTCCGGATGCAGGCCCAGAAGAAACTCTTCGCACGGGATGCAGGGAATGCCATCGATGGCCAATCGCTCCTTGCCGAGATACAACAGGCATGGAGACACTTCGGGATAGTCTTCCCGGAAAGCACGTAGCGCACGAAGATCCTTGCTGGACACCCGGGCCGCTCGTTTGACCTCTATGGCCCGGAAGACATCCCGGCCATAGACAATGAAATCCACTTCACTGCCGGATTTGGTGCGCCAATAATAGAGTTCCGCCCCGGATCCCCGATACGCGATCCAGGCCCTCAGGTGTTGCGCAACCAGTCCTTCCAGGGCCATCCCCTCGATTTCTTCCGGCCGATCCAGAGGACCGGCCGGACGCAGTGACCGATAGACACCCACGTCGAAGTAGTAGAACCTGGAGTGACCCACCACATGGCGTTTGGCGCGTTTGGTGAATACGGGAAGGCGAAACGACAGTAGCAGGTCTTCGAGAATATCGAGGTAGCCCTCCACTGTCTTGCGCCCGATCTGGCATTCCCGCGCCACTTCCGCCAGATTGAGCAGCGACCCATGGGAAAAACTGATCGCTTCCAGAAAGCGGGCGAACCCCCCCAGATCACGGACCAGCGCTTCGGCCTGCACTTCCTCCCGCAAATACAGAGAGGCGTAGGCGCGTACGCTACGGTCCGGATCGGTGGCACCCCACACCAGGGGCACCAGACCACTGGCCAACGCCTGTTTCAGATCGAACGCCTCACCCAATTCCGCAGCCATGAAGGGATGCATGCTGGCTTCCACCAGGCGCCCGGCAAGCAGGTTCCACTCCCCGCGTCGCAGTTTGCGGGCACTGGATCCGGTCAGGACGAAGCGCAGACGTTTGTCGGTTTCGACCAGGCCATGCACCACATCGAGCAGGGCCGCCAAACGATCTTCAGGAGGCTTCGTAGAGGAAGGGCAGCGGCCGATGCCAGGCCGGCAGGCCGCGCCGTCGGCCGGTCAATCCGTGTCGCGCATCGACAGCAGACTCTGCCGGAATGCCTCGACCGCCGGGCGGTCGGCAATCGCTTCCGGAGTCACCAGGTAATAGGCATAGGGTTGGCCGACCGAGATGTCGAAGGGGGCTACCAGTTTGCCGTCGGCGATCTCGGCAGCGACCAGCGGCTTCGACGCCAGCGCGATGCCGAGTCCGTCGACCGCGGCGACCAAGGCCAGTCCCGAGTCGCTGAAGTGCGGTCCGGCGTTGCAGTCGACGCCCGCCACTCCGGCCTGCCGCAGCCACTCCTCCCAGCTCGGACGGGCGCGCTCGTTGGCGATGGTGTCGTCATGGAGCAGGACATGGAAACGGACATCCGCCGGCTGGCGCAGCGGGCGTTTGGATTTGAGCAGCTTGGGGCTGCAGACGGCGATGTAGTCGGGCCCGAAGATGCGGTCGACGCGACAGCCCGGGTACGCGCCGGTGCCGTAGCGGACCACTATCTGGGAGTCGTCCTCGCGCAGATCGATGCTGTCGAATTGCAGTTCTCCGCCGGGCGGGTCGCTGTCGATGGCGCCGAGGGAACTGACGACGTGCAGTTTCACCTGGGGCGCGGCCAGCGTGAATCGCTGCAGACGCGGCACCAGCCAGCGGGTGGCGAACATGGGCGGGGCGACGACGATCAGGCGTCCCGTGGAAGTCTGTTCGTGCGTGCTTTCGACGGCCGCGGCAAAGCACTCGAGCCCCTCGCGCACCTTCGGCAGCATCGCCTCGCCTTGCGGCGTCAACTCCAGCGCGCGGGTAAGACGGCGAAACAGCGACAGACCGAGAAACTCTTCGAGCATCTTGATCTGGTGGCTTACCGCGGTGGGCGTTACGGCAAGTTCGGCCGCCGCTTTCTTGAAGCTGAGGTGCCGCGCCGCCGCCTCGAAGGCGCGCAGTGCATTCAGCGGAGGCAATCGATACGACATGGATGAATTTTTCTTCAGCGTCAGATGAGAATTGATCGTTTGTTGCGATGCAGCATTGACGTTATCTTAGCACCGTGCCCTCACGAGGGGCGCCACTCAAAGGAAAGGATCCACATCATGGACCATAGTTACCTCGACATAGAAGCCCACATCCGGGAAGCGAATCGGCAACGCAGCGAAGCGATGGGAGAACTCATCTCCGCCGGCTGGAAAGCCTTCAAGCGCCTATTGACTCGTCTTCGGTATTCCCGTTTGACGAAAAATGCCATCGTGGCGAATCCTTCCGCCCTGATTGGCGTTCAGCAACTATCCTGATTGACGGAGGTTTCCATGAGAACATTTTTCTTTCTGACCAACCTTATTGGCGGCATCCTGGTTCTTCTGCTTGGATTGGCCGTCATCCTGATTCAGACCCACAATCCTGCCGCCCTGGTCGTTGGCATCATCGCCGTCGCACTGGCAGCCATCTGCATCTGGCTGGCAAAGGAATGTGTGTCCACTCACCCGCACCCCACGGCATAGACCTCGAAGGCTGCCGGATCAGCGGATGCAATGTCTCCTCCTCCGGTTCCGCAAGGAATCGGTTTCAATCCCGGCCATGTGCCGGGATTTTTTTGCCGGGCCGGATCATTCTTCGAACTCGGGGCCTTCGGCGCCGTACCACCAGCGCCGACTTTTGCAGCAAAGCCGTCGCGTCTGATACGCTCCTGCTCCGCGTTCAACTTTTCTGAAGAGTGCGCCATTCCCGGCGATCTTCCAAAACCCTCATGCGCACCGAAACACCGCACGCCATCTACCTCAGGGACTACACGCCGCCGGCCTGGCTGGTCGACACGGTCGATCTCCATGTCGCGATCCACGACGGCTACGCGGAAGTCCGCGCCACATTGGCGTGCAAGCGCAATCCGCGCGGGCCCGGCGGCGCGCTGGTGCTGCATGGCGAGGAGCTTTCCCTGCGCGCCGTCGGCCTCGATGGCAAGGCGCTGGCGCCTTCGCGCTACACCTTGGCCGACAATGCGCTGAGCATCTTCGGCGCCGATTCCGCGTCCTTGCCCGATACCTTCGTGCTCGAAACCGTGGTGCGCATCGAGCCGGACCAGAACACCCAGCTCTCCGGCCTCTATCGTTCGCAGGACGGCTACTTCACCCAGTGCGAGGCCGAGGGCTTCCGCCGCATCACCTTCTTCCCCGACCGACCCGACGTGATGTCGCGCTACACCTGCACCATCGAGGCCGAGCGCGAGCGCTTCCCGCAACTGCTGAGCAACGGCAATCTCGTCGCGGCCGGTGTCAGCGAGCGCGATGCCAAGCGTCACTGGGCGCGCTGGGAAGATCCCCACGCCAAGCCGGCCTACCTGTTTGCCCTCGTCGCGGCGAAGCTCGATGTGCTCGAAGACAGCTTCGTCACGCGCTCCGGGCGCAAGGTCCGCCTTGCGGTCCATGTCGAACCGGGCAAGCTCGATCAGTGCGGCCACGCCCTGGCGGCGCTGAAGAAAGCCATGGCCTGGGACGAGCAGCGCTTCGGCCTGGAGATGGACCTCGACCACTACATGATCGTCGCGGTGGGCGACTTCAACATGGGGGCGATGGAGAACAAGGGCCTCAACATCTTCAACACCAAGTACGTGCTGGCCCGCCCCGACACCGCGACCGACATGGACTACCAGAACATCGATCGCGTCGTCGCTCACGAGTACTTCCACAACTGGACCGGCAACCGCGTCACCTGCCGCGACTGGTTCCAGCTCTCGCTCAAGGAAGGCCTCACGGTGTTTCGCGACCAGGAATTCGGCGCCGACGTGCATTCGCGCGCGGTGACGCGCATCCAGTCCGTGCGCGGCTTGCGCATGGGCCAGTTCCCCGAGGACGCGGGGCCGATGGCGCATCCGATCCGCCCGGCTTCCTATGCCGAGATCAACAATTTCTACACCGCGACGGTGTATGAAAAAGGCGCCGAAGTCGTGCGCATGATTCACACCCTGCTCGGCCGCGAAGGATTCCGCAAGGGCATGGACCTCTACTTCCAGCGGCACGACGGGCAGGCCGTGACCTGCGATGATTTCGTCGCCGCGATGCAGGATGCATCGAGTGTCGACCTCGGCCAGTTCCGCCGCTGGTATTCCCGTGCCGGCACGCCGCACTTGAAAGCCGAAGGCGCATGGGACGCCGCGGCGCGGCGCTACACGCTGACCCTGACGCAGTCGCTGGCGCCCACCGCCTACGAGCAGCGCCTCAAGGAAGCGGGCATGACGATCGACGCAGGGCCATTGCACATTCCGGTGGCGGTCGGCCTGGTGCTGCCCGATGGCAGCGACGCGCTGCCCGAAGGTACAAAGCTGTTGTCGCTGACCGAGACCACGCAGAGCTTCGTCTTCGAGAACATTCCGGCCACGCCGGTGGCCTCGCTGCTGCGCGACTTCTCGGCGCCGGTGCATCTCGACTTCGAGCAGCCCGATGTCGAACTCGCGCACCTGATGGCGCACGACTCGGACCCGTTCAACCGCTGGGAAGCCGGGCAGCGACTCGCCACCCGCGTGCTGCTGGCCGGCGTCGCTGCCGGCGGCGAAGGCAATGACTGGATTCCTGCGAGCCTGGTTACGGCCGTCCGTCGCGTGCTCGAGGACGGGCTGGGTTTGGGTAATGGTGGAGACGCGGCGCTCGCCGCCGAAGCGCTGGTGCTGCCGGCCGAGCAGGTGCTGGCCGAGGAGGTGGCGGCACGCGGCCAGGTGATCGACCCGGAAGCCATCCACCGCGCCCGCCTCAATCTGCGCCGCCACCTCGCCACGGCTTTGCGCGCCGCGTTCGAGTCGGTGTGGACCGCGCTCGCGCCCGGCGAGCCTTATGCCGCGGACGGCATCCAGGTCGGCCGCCGCGCCCTGCGCAACCTGTGCCTCGGCTACCTGGCCGACAGCGAGGCGTCTTATGTGCGGACATCCGTGCTGCCGCGGCTGCTGACGCAGCTCGATCAGGGCGGCAACATGACCGACGTGATCGCCGCCTTGTCCCTGCTGGCCAATCTCGATCTGCCCGAGCGCGTCACCAGCCTCGCCGCCTTCCATGCGCGCTGGCAGGGCGAAGCGCTGGTGATCGACAAGTGGCTGCAGGTGCAGGCGACCTCGCGCCTGCCCGGCACCGCGGCGCGGGTGCGCCAACTCATGCAGCATGCGGCCTTCGACCTGAAGAATCCGAACAAGGTGTATGCCTTGCTGCGCAGCTTCTGCGCCGCCAACCCGCGCCACTTCCACGCCGCCGACGGCAGCGGCTACGCGTTGGCCGCGGAGGTCATCATCGCACTGCAGGCGATGAATCCTCAGGTCGCGGCGAGGCTGGCACGCAGCTTCGACCGTTGGCGCCAGTTCGATGCCGTGCGCCGGGGCCATGCGCAGGCGGCACTGGAACGGATTGCGGCCTGCGAGGATTTGGCGCGGGGTGTGGCCGAGATCGTCGGCAACGCCTTGAAGTGAAATGGGCTTGGCAAATACGGGAGGGAGCACGATGAAAATTGCGGTGATGGGTGCCGGCGCGGTCGGCTGCTACTACGGCGGCATGCTGGCGCGCGCCGGCCATGAAGTGATTTTGATCGGACGGGCGCAGCATGTGGCAGCGGTGCGTCGTGACGGTCTGTTCATGGATACGAAGTCTTTCCAGGAGCACGTTCCGCTGCAGGCCGCCACCGATGCCAGCGGCATCGAGGGTGCGCAGCTCGTGCTCTGCTGCGTCAAGTCGACCGACACTGAAATCGCGGGACGGCAGATGAAGCCGCATCTCGCGCCGGGCGCTGTGGTACTGAGCCTGCAGAACGGCTACGACAATGCCGAGCGGCTACAGGCGGTGCTGGGCCACGAAGTCATGCCGGCCGTGGTCTACGTCGCCACCGAAATGGCCGGTCCGGGCCACGTCAAGCACCACGGGCGCGGCGAACTGGTGATCGGACCGTCGACCGAGAGCGAAGAGCTGGTGAAGTCGTTCGGTGCGGCGGGCGTGCCGGTGCAGATTTCCGCCAACGTGGCCGGCGCCCTGTGGGCCAAGCTGATCATCAATTGCGCCTACAACGCCCTCTCCGCCATCACGCAAATGCCCTACGGACGCATGGTGCAGGGCCAGGGCATGGCGGACGTGATGCGCGATGTGGTGGACGAGTGCCTCGCCGTGGCGGGGGCCGAGGGAGTCAGCGTGCCGGGGGACATCCGGGAGGCGGTGCGGGGTATCGCGGTCACCATGGCCGGCCAGCTCTCATCGACCGCCCATGACGTGGCACGCCACAAGCCGAGCGAGATCGACTACCTCAACGGCTATGTGCTGCGCCGCGGCGCGGCGCATGGCATCGCGACGCCGGTCAATCGCGTGTTGCACGCAGTGGTGAAACTGCTCGAAAGCCGCGCGCCGTCGCTGCCGGCGAGTGGACCGGTCTGAAGCACACCCGCTGCGACTTCAATATAATCAAGGCATGCCGCATTGCGCGGCGTGCCCGCCCAGAGGATGCCAGATGACACTTCCTGCGCCACCCCAGACTGACCAGCAGCAGCTTGCGGCAATGCAGGCCAGGCTCGACTTTGCGAAAAAGCTGCAGGCCTTGTCGAACAAGATCCATGCGACGGACAACATCGCGCAGATCATGATCGGTTTGTCGCCCGAGATCTGCGAACTGTTTCAATGCGAGCGATTGACCCTGTACGTGGTCAACAAGGAACGCGGCGCCCTGGTGTCGAAGGTGAAGATGGGCATCGACTCGAACAAGGAGCTGGTGCTGCCGATAGACAAGCAGAGCATTGCCGGCTATGTCGCACTGACCCGCAGCACGGTGCGGATCAACAATTTGAACGACCCCGAGGAATTGAGCAGCATCGACCCCGAGTTGCAGTTCCGCAAACAGGTCGATGAAATCACCGGCTACCGGACCGAGCGCATGCTGGTGGCACCCCTGCTGCAGGGTCTGGGCAAGGAACTGGTCGGCGTGCTGCAACTGATCAACCAGCGCGCCGACGGGCAGTTCGATAGCGTGTCCGAGGACGGCCTGGAACAATTCTGCGCGGTCCTGGCGCTGGCGTTTTTCCAGCGCATCAAGACCGGGGCCCTGCTGCCGAAGCGCTATGAAGTCCTGGCGGAACAGGGCGTGATTTCCTCGCAGGAGCTGGAATTGGCGCAGCGCTGGGCGCAGCGCAAGAGCAAGGATCTGGAGCAGGTATTGGTGGAGGACTTCAAGGTTCCGCTGGCGGCGATCGGACGCGCCCTGGCGGCGCAGGTGAATCTTCCCTACCAGCCCTGCGAGGCGAGCTGGCGACCCGACCGGGAGCTGGCGAAGAAGCTCGATCGGGCTGCGTGCCAGCAGTATCAGTGGCTGCCATGGTCGAAGGAGCGCAACGTGGTGGTGGTGGTGACCACCGATCCGGAGAACCGTATTGGTGCCGAGAGCCTGAGACGGGCGTTTGCATATAACGAAATCGCGCTGCGCTACACCACGCCAACGGATTTCGGCAAGATGCTGGAGAAATATTTCCCGGCCGCGAAGGGATCCTGAGCGGAGCAGCTTGGTCCATCGAGAATACATTTCGCGCTTCAGCAGAGATTCCCATCGCCTTGGCTAACGCCAAGGTTAAAAGAAGCTATACTTGCTTTTATGTAAGTCAGCTCTTACAATGGGTGCATGTTTACTTACAACGATTCAAGCACTATCTTGCACATTCTGGGCAACCGCATACGGTCTGCCCGAATTCGCCGCGGGGACCAACAGAAGGTCTTCGCGTATCGTATTGGCGTGTCTATCCCCACCCTTCGCGACCTCGAAGAAGGTAAGCCCACGGTTTCCATTGGCGCTTTCATGAACGCGCTGGAAGCGGTGGGCCACCTTGACGATATGACTTTCGTCATGGCGGGCGTTTCCGCCGACAGGAAACGGGTCAGGAAACCCACCCGGCACTCGTTGCCGCGATGAAGCTTTTAGTCTTCGTCACTCTTTCCGACGGGACGCAAGTCAAAGCGGGTACGCTGGACTTCGGCGAGGTCTTGTCAGGGGGCCGCTATCAAACCACTTTCACCTACGCCGCTGAGTGGCTGAAACATCCGGGCTTCTTCCCGCTGGACCCTGAGTCCATGAATCCGGAAACCAACAAGGCAAGGGACAAGAATACCTTCGAGTCGGCCGCCCTGTCCCCTCCTCTGTCTGTATTTCATGATTCACTTCCGGATGACTGGGGGCGACGGTTATTGGTGACCCAAAGGAAGCTGGAAGGTGTCAACCAAGAGAATCCATATCTACTCAAGGAAATGGGGGCTACGGCATTGGGAGCCCTCTCATTCCTGGAACCTAAACCCGGAACCAAACGAACCAAACCAGTTTCGAAGGAGATTTGTTCTGCACAAGTTGTCAATCTTGACGACTTGATCGAGGCCGCAGAACGCTTCGAGGCAGGTGACAGACAACTGGACGACCAGATGTTGCGCTTGCTCTCATCCGGCGGCAGCCCCGGCGGCGCCAGGCCAAAGGTACTTGCTTCGTCACAGGGCCAGCAATGGATCGCGAAATTTCCGAGCAAGCAAAAGGATAACGGGATCGATGTGGTTGGCCTCGAAGGGACCTGCATGGCGTTGGCGCTTGAGGCCGGAATCGATGCCGCCAAGACGAAAATACAAGCATTCCCAAGAGGCAATGTGCTGTTGGTGGAACGATTTGATCTTGCTGCAAGCGGAGGCCGCAACCATATGATCAGCCTCCGCACCCTCTGCAAGGAAACGGCAGGGCTCTATGCGCTGAGATACAAGGAACTCATGGACAAGATCCGACTGCATTCTTGTCAACCGGAGGCAGACGTATCCATGTTTTTCCGGCAGATGGCGTTCAACGCGGTTATCGGCAACACCGACGATCACCTGAAGAACTTTGCGATGATTCGTGACGTGGAAGGATACAAACTATCCAAGGCGTTCGACTTGGTCCCGGATATTCTGGAGAAGAAGGAACACACACTTCTCTTCAACCTGAATCCTTACACTACCGGGTTCGAATTGGTTGAGATCGGCGAGTCCTGGAATGTGAAATCTCCGAAGGAGATCGTCTTGCAGGTCTGCAAGGCAGCCGGAGATTTTCGGATGACGGCAACAAGTCTTGGGGTTTCCCCGGCAAGTATCGAGAAGTTTGCTCCGGCGATCGAAGAGAGAGCTGCCAGCTTTATGACATCGTGCCGCGGCCACTGACTGAGTATGCCAATGTCAGTGGTCGGCATCCAGTCCAAAGCAGGCACAGCCACCGCCGCCCACTTCCAAGCAATTGGACTGCTTGCTACCAGAGCGTTTCCCGCTCCGCGCTGGACGAAATCTTGTGTATGGTGAGGTCGGCGCCGTTGAATTCCTCCTCGGCGTCGAGGCGTATGCCAACGGTCTTCTTGAGCACGCCATAGACCAAGAGGCCGCCGCAGAAGGCTATGGCCACGCCCATGGCGGTGCCGATCAGCTGCGACATGAAACTTACGCCGCCCATGCCGCCCAGCGCCTTGGCGCCGAAGATGCCGGCGACGATTCCGCCCAGGGCGCCGCACAGGCCGTGCAGCGGCCAGACGCCGAGCACGTCGTCGATCTTCCAGCGGTTCTGCGTCAGGGTGAACATCCAGACGAACAGGCCGCCGGCCATGGCGCCGGTGACCAGCGCGCCGAGCGGATGCATGAGATCGGAACCGGCGCAGATGGCCACCAGGCCGGCCAGTGGGCCGTTATGGACGAAACCGGGATCGTTCCTGCCGGCTATCGTGGCGGCGAGCGTGCCGCCGACCATTGCCATCAGCGAGTTCATCGCCACCAGGCCGGAAACCTTGTCCAGCGTCTGCGCGCTCATGACGTTGAAGCCGAACCAGCCGACGG
>Ga0209211_10000531_pt1 | contig 77299 bp, 49 predicted proteins | sample RifGroA2_FD_183992 | JGI IMG/M metagenome (GOLD analysis project Ga0209211, IMG submission 183992) | Groundwater microbial communities from Rifle, Colorado, USA - Groundwater A2 (SPAdes) (version 2) | ecosystem: Environmental > Aquatic > Deep subsurface > Groundwater | place: Rifle, Colorado... | reverse complement strand
CCGGCCAGTAAAAAACAGGATGTTTTTTCCTGGACGCGGACCAACATGGCCTGGCCGCGGCGGGCGGCTGGTAGTTCCGGGCGGTGAATAGAGGAGCGAAAAGCCAGGAGCATCGCGGCTAAAGCCGCTCCTACAGTTCGGGCGGGGGCGCGCTGGTATACTGCCGGCTGACCGCGATTCGGGCGCGTCACTCTGCCAATGGAATCAATGAGTTGGACCGAGGATGGCCCTGATTTCGGAGACCTGAAACCTCGCGGCGGACGTTCGCGTTCGGTAAGCCGGCCGTAGTCCGGTCCCGCACCACCCATTGGTTGCCATGCGCCTTTCCACGATCAAGCTGTCCGGCTTCAAGTCCTTCGTCGATCCCACCGTGCTGCACCTGCCGACCAACATGACCGGCGTGGTCGGCCCGAACGGTTGCGGCAAGTCCAACATCATCGACGCCGTGCGCTGGGTCATGGGCGAAAGCTCGGCCAGCCGGCTGCGCGGCGACAGCCTGACCGACGTGATCTTCTCCGGTTCTTCCAGCCGCAAGCCGGTCAGCCAGGCCACGGTGGAACTGGTTTTCGACAACTCCGAAGGTTCGATCGGCGGCGAGTATGCCCGCTACGCGGAAATCTCGGTCAAGCGCTCGGTCAGCCGCGACGGCCAGTCCAACTATTACCTCAATGGCGCGCGTTGCCGCCGCCGCGACATCACCGACCTGTTCCTGGGCACCGGTCTTGGCGCGCGCAGCTACTCGATCATCGAGCAGGGCATGATCTCGCAGATCATCGAAGCCCGGCCCGAGGACCTGCGCGTCTATCTGGAAGAAGCGGCCGGCATTTCCAAGTACAAGGAACGGCGCAAGGAAACCGAGACGCGCATCCGGCACACGCGCGAGAACCTGGAACGCCTGACCGACCTGCGCGAAGAAGTCGACAAGCAGATCGATCATCTGAAGCGTCAGGCGCGCGCCGCCGAGCAGTACCAGGCGCTGCAGGCCGACCGCCTGAACAAGGATGCGCAGCTCAAGGCGCTCGAGTACCGAAAACTCGATGCGGAGCTGAGCGCCCTGCGCGAGTTGCTTACGCAAGACGAGACCAAGCTGCAGCAGATCCTCGCCGACCAGCGCGCCGCCGAAGCGCAGATCGAAACCTGCCGCGTGCAGCAGCACGAGGCCAGCGAAAAACTCGGCGCGGTGCAGGCCGAAGGCTACCGGGTCAGTGGCGAACTGGCGCGCATCGAACAGCAGATCACCCACCAGCGCGAGTTGAAGCAACGGCTGGAAACAGCCCGCGCCGAAGCCGACGCGGCGTTCGCGCAGATCGGTGAACACATCACTGGCGACGAGCGCCAGCTCGGCGAACTTCGCAGCGCCATTGCCGAGGCCGATCCGAAGCTCGCCGCGTTCAACGCGCAAGACAACGAACGCCAGGAGGCGCTGCGCGCCGCCGAGACCGCCCTGCATGATTGGCAGCAACGCTGGGACACTTACGCCAAGGCGCAGGCGGAATCGGCGCGCTGGGCGGAAGTGGAACGCACCAAGATCGAATACCTGGAGAAACAGTCAGCCGACGCGGCGCGTCGCCGCGAGGCGCTATCGGCGGAACGCGCAGGGCTCGATACCGCCGCGCTGGTGGATTCGCTGGCCGCGTTGAGCGCCGAACACGACCAGAACAAGGCCGGCCTCGACGGACTCGCCACCGATCTGGAAGCGCGCAAGTCCGCGCTCGGCGCCCAACAGGAACAACAACGGCAGATGCAGGGCGAACTGTCCGACATCCGCAAGCAGATCCAGGCCGCCCGCGGCCGGCTCGCCTCGCTGGAGGCGCTGCAACATGCCGCGCTCGGCCAGGAAAAGAACGTCGCGCTCGATTGGCTCCGGACCCAGGGAATCCATGGCAATCAGCGCCTGGGCGAAGCCCTGGAAGTCGAAGCCGGTTGGGAGACCGCCGTTGAAACGGTGCTCGGCAGCCTGCTGGAAGCCGTGACCGTCGATGCTCCCGCCGATTGGCTCGATGCGCTCGGCAGCCTGGCCCAGGGCCGCGTGGCGCTGGTGTCGGCCGCTAGCGGCGACGTGCTGGTTCCGCCGGGATCGCTGGCCGCCAAGCTGAAGGGGCCGGCCGCGGTGCTTCGCTTGCTGGCCAAGGTGCACGTCGCCGACGATGCCGGCGCCGCCCGCGCCATGCTCGCCCAACTTGCCGACGATGAGGCGGTGATCACCCGCAACGGCGAATGGCTGGGCACGGGCTGGTTGCGCGTGGTGCGCAGCGGCGAGGCGCAGCAGGGCGCGCTGGCGCGGGAGAGCGAGATCAAGCAGCTGCGCGCCGAGATCGAGACGCTGGCCGGCAATGAGCAGCGGGTCAACGAAGCGCTGACCCAGATGCGCGACAAGTTGCTGGAAGCCGAGCAGCATCGCGAAGACGCGCAGCGGACCTTGTACCTGAGCCATCGCGGCGTTTCCGAATTGGCCGGACAACTGCAGGGGCTGCGCAGCCGGTTGGAGACCGCGCAGGCCCGCGTCGCCCATATCGACACCGAGCTGGCATCGCTGGTCCAGACCCTGGAAGAGTCGCAGACGCAGGCGCGCGAAGCTCGGGCGCGGCTCGGCGAGGCCGTGGCGAAGATGTCGGAGCATGAATCCGAACGCCAGCAACTGGACGTGCTGCGGCGCAGCTTGAGCGAAGCCCGCGACCAGGCCCGCAACGCGGCGCGTGAAGCGCGCGAAACCGCGCATCAACTGGCCTTGGGGCTGGAATCGCAGCGCGCTCGCGTGCTGGCGCTGACCCAGTCCCTGGCGCGGATGGGCAGCCAGCGCGCACAGCTGGAATTGCGGCTCAACGAATTGCTCGCGCAACTGGCCGAAGGCGATGCGCCGATCAACAAGTTGCAGGGCGAACGGCAGACCGTGCTCGATCAGCGCGTGATCGTCGAGAAGGATCTGGCCGCGGCGCGCTCGGCGCTGGACGGCATCGAAAACGAACTGCGCAAATACGAACAAACCCGCCAGCAACGCGACCAGCAGGCGCTCGCCCAACGCGAGGCCATCGGTGGTCGCCGTCTGGAAGAGCAGGCCGTGAGTTTGAAGGAAGGGCAGATCAGCGAGGCCATCGTCGGCGCCGGGCTGGAACTGGAAGCCGTCCTGCAGGGCTTGCCGGAAAACGCCGATTTCGACGGCTGGAGCAAAGCGCTGGCCGACATCGACGCCAAGATGCGCCGGCTGGAGCCGGTCAACCTGGCCGCCATCCAGGAATACGGCGAACAAAGCGAGCGCAAGACCTACCTGGATGCCCAAAACACCGACCTCACCCAGGCCCTGGATACGCTCGAGGCAGCAATCAAGAAGATCGACCGTGAAACCCGCGGCCGCTTCAAGGAAACCTTCGATCGCGTCAACGCCGGCGTGCAGGAACTGTATCCGCGCCTGTTCGGCGGCGGCCACGCCTACCTGGAACTGACTGGCGAAGACCTGCTCGATACCGGCGTATCGATCATGGCGCGTCCGCCGGGCAAGCGGGTGTCCAATATTTCGCTGCTCTCCGGTGGCGAGAAAGCGCTGACCGCGGTCGCCCTGGTATTCGCGATCTTCCGGCTCAACCCGGCGCCGTTCTGCCTGCTCGACGAAGTCGATGCGCCGCTTGACGAGGCCAACGTCGGCCGCTTCTCGACCATGGTTACCGAGATGAGCGAATCGGTGCAGTTCCTGTTCGTCACCCATAACAAGGCGACGATGGAGGCCGCCAAACAGCTGTCCGGCGTCACCATGCGCGAGCCCGGCGTCAGCCGATTGGTCTCGGTCGATCTGGCCGAGGCCTCGAAACTCGTGGGTGCGGCCTAACGTGCCGGTGCGGCATAATTGGGCTGATACCAGCGCAGCCGCTGGGTTCTGCCGATCCCGGCGCACTAAACACGGAGATTGACGATGATTGATGGACTCAGCGACACCACGTTGTTGCGCATCGGCATCGGTCTGGCATTCGTTGTTCTGGTTCTGGTGATCTACTTCTCCAGCCGCAGCAAGCCGGGGCAGGGCAAGCGCGTCGCGGTCGCCAGGACCGACGGCGACCCGCGCGTCGAGCCGACGCTGCGCGAGATCATCGAGGCCGAGCACCAGCAACAAGCCCCGACCCCGGCGGCCGGGCACCACGCCGTCGAACCTGTCGCGACACACCAGCCGTCCGCGCCCGCAACCGGAAATGCCGTCGCGCAACCCGGCGCGCGTCCGGTGGCGGATTTCGACAAGATCGTCTCGATCTTCCTGGTCGCGCGTGCCGGACATGCGCTGAGCGGCGCCGATCTCGTGGTTGCCGCCGAGAAGGCCGGCCTGGTCTACGGGCACATGAATATCTTCCACCGCATGGTCGACAACCATCCGGAGCTGGGTCCGATTTTCAGCGTCGCCAATCTGGTCAAGCCGGGCTATTTCGACCTGCGCGCGATCAAGGAACTGCAAACGCCGGGGGTGAATTTCTTCATCACGCTGCCGGGACCGATTTCCGCCCTCGATGCCTGGGACACGTTGTTGCCGACCGCGCAGCGCATGGCCGAACTGCTCGATGCCGTGCTGCTCGACGAAGAACGCAACGCGTTGGGCCGGCAACGCATCGCCAATATCCGCGACGAGATGCGCGCCTACGACCGCGCGCGCGAGAAGATGAATATCCGACCGGGCCGCTAGGCCATGGGCAGTCATGCCAAGCGCGCCGCCAGGCTGCGCGAGTTGATCGACGAGGCCAATACCCGCTACCACGTGCTGGATGAGCCGACGATTCCCGACGCGCAATACGATGCGATGTTGCGTGAGCTCGAAGCGCTCGAGGAAGCCCATCCCGAACTGCGCACCGACGACTCTCCGACTTTGCGCGTCGGCGCCAAGGCGCACGGCGAGTTCGCCCAGGTGCAGCACGCCAAGCCGATGCTGTCGCTGAGCAACGCGTTCTCGGAACAGGAAGTGCGCGATTTCGTCGGCCGTATCGTTGTTGCGACCGGCGACAGCTCGCCGCTGTTTTCCACCGAGCCCAAGCTCGATGGCCTGGCCATCAGCCTTCGTTACGAACGTGGCGTGTTCGTGCGTGGGGCAACCCGCGGCGATGGCGCGACCGGCGAAGACGTCACCGCCAATCTGAGGACGATCAAGGCGATTCCGCTGCGCCTGCGCGGCGCGGCGCCGGCATTGCTGGAAGTGCGTGGCGAGGTGTACATGCCGCGCGCCGACTTCGAGGCATTCAATGCGCGGGCGCGCGCGCGTGGGGAGAAGCCGCTGGCCAATCCGCGCAACGGCGCGGCGGGCTCCCTGCGCCAGCTCGATTCCAGGATCACCGCCTCGCGACCCTTGAGTTTCTATTCCTACGCCCTTGGCGCCTGCGAGGGCTGGACGCCGGCCGAGCGCCATTCGCTCGTGCTGCAGCAACTGCGCGACTTTGGTTTGCCGGTCTGTCCACAAGTCGACACGGCGATCGGCGCCGACGGGCTGCTGGCCTATTTCCAGCGCATCGGCGCCCTGCGCGATTCCTTGCCCTACGACATCGATGGCGTCGTCTACAAACTGGATCGCCTTGACCAGCAGAATGCGCTCGGCTTCGTTTCGCGCGCGCCGCGCTGGGCGCTGGCGCACAAATTTCCTGCCCAGGAGCAGACCACACGGCTCGAGGCGATCGACGTGCAGGTCGGCCGCACCGGCGCCATCACGCCGGTGGCGCGCCTGGCGCCGGTGACCGTCGCCGGCGTTGTGGTCACCAATGCGACGTTGCACAACGCCGACCAGATCGCGCGCCTCGACGTCCGGGTCGGCGACACGGTCATCGTCCGTCGCGCCGGCGACGTGATTCCGGAAGTGGTCAGCGTCATCCAGGACGAACGTCCGCGCGACAGTCATGGGAATCCGCTGCAGCCACCGTTCGTCATGCCCAGCCATTGTCCGGTGTGCGGATCGGAAGTGGTGCGGGAAGAGGGCGAGGCCGCGGCGCGTTGCAGTGGCGGGTTGTACTGCGCGGCGCAACGCAAGCAGGCGCTGATCCACTTCGCCTCGCGCCGCGCCATGGACATCGACGGTCTTGGCGATCGCCTGATCGACGATCTGGTCGACCTCGGCTATCTGCACACCGTTGCCGATCTGTACAAATTGACTCTCGATGACTTCCTGGAGATGCGCAGGCGCGCCGACCTGCGCGACGGCACCGTTCCGGAAACCGCGAAGGCGGGCAAGGTCGCCAGCAAGTGGGCGCAGAATCTGCTGGTGGCGATCGGGCGCAGCCGCTCGACGAGCCTTGAGCGCATCCTGTTCGCGCTGGGAATCCGCGAAGTGGGCGAGTCCACGGCCAAGACACTGGCCAGGCATTTCGGCTCCCTGGACGCGCTGATGGCCGCCGATGAAGCCGCACTGCTCGACGTACCGGACGTGGGCCCCGTGGTGGCGCGGCGCATTGCCGCATTCTTCCACGAGCCGCACAACCGGCAGGTCATTGCCGCCTTGCGCCAGGCCGGCGTGAGCTGGCCGGAAGGGGCGCCGCAGCGCGCCACCGAAGGACCGCTGGCCGGCAAGACCGTGGTGCTGACCGGCGCCCTGGCAACGATGAGTCGCGAAGAGGCTGGAGACCGGCTGGAGGCGCTGGGCGCAAAAGTGGCCGGCAGCGTGTCGCGCAAAACGAGTATCGTCGTTGCTGGAGAGGCGGCGGGCTCCAAGTTGGAGAAGGCCATCGAGCTGGGCATCGAGGTTTGGGACGAGGCGCGATTGCTGGCATTGCTTGCCGAACAGGCGCCATGAACGATTTATTCCACCGAGGTTCGCCATGAAGAACTGGAAGCCCACCGCGAACACCAAGGCGCTGCACATGCGCGCCCGGCTCAACGCGCAGATCCGCAAGTTTTTCACCGACCGCGGCGTGCTCGAGGTGGAGACGCCGATTCTGTCGCAGGCGGGCAACACCGATAATCACATCGAAAGTTTTCAGCTGGAATTTTCCGGACCGAAAAGCGCAGGCCCGGCCCGGCGCTGGTTGCGCACCTCGCCGGAATTCGCGTTGAAGCGAATGCTCGCCGCCGGGATCGGCAATTGCTACGAACTGGGCCGCGTTTTTCGCAACGGCGAGTCGGGGCGCGTGCACAATCCGGAATTCACGATGCTCGAGTGGTACCGCATCGGCTGGACGCACCATCAACTGATGGACGAGTGCGCCGAACTGGTCAAGGACGCGTTGCGCCTGGCCGGCCGCAGCGCCAGCATCCGCGAGTCGAGTTTCCGCCAGTTGTATCAGGACCACCTTGGCCTGGATCCGCTGACCGCAAGCGAGGCGGAACTGCGCGCCCCGTTGGCGCTGTTCGACATCAGCGCGGAGGGCTTGTCGCGCGACGACTGGCTTGACCTCCTGATGACGCACATGATCCAGCCGTCGATTCCTGCCAATCGCATCCTGATGATCTACGACTATCCGAAAAGCCAGGCGGCGCTGGCGCGCATTCGCCAGGGCGATGTGCCGGTCGCGGAGCGGTTCGAGGTCTATCTGGGCCCGATCGAATTGGCCAACGGCTATCGCGAACTCAACGATGCCGACGAGCAGCGCGATCGTTTCGAGCGCGACCTGAGCCGGCGGCAAAAGCGCGGCGCGGCCGGGCCGCCTGTCGATGAACGCTTGCTCGCGGCATTGCCTGCGCTGCCCGATTGCGCTGGCGTCGCGCTGGGCGTGGATCGGCTGCTGATGGCCATGCTCGGCAGCGACCGGCTGGGCGATGCAATCGCGTTTCCCTTCGATCGCGCCTGACCGTTGGGCTACAGCAGCTTCTGTTGATTCGGTGAACCGGGCTGCGTCGCGACCACGACGCGGTTCCGGCCCTGCGCTTTGGCTTCGTAGAGCGCCTGATCGGCCTGGGCCAGAAGGGCTTTCGGATCCGGCCCGCACTCCGGGAAAACCGCCAGTCCGATCGAAGTCGTCAACTTGGGCAGCAACTGCCCTTCGTGCAGCACATCCATGGTCGACATGACGCTCATCAGGTTGACGGCGCGGCGCATGGCGACGGCGGCGTCCATCTCGGGCAGGATCAGCACGAATTCCTCGCCGCCCTGTCGGCAGGCGATATCTTCACTACGCGAATTCGACTGCAGGATTCGCGCGAATGCCACCAGGATCGCGTCGCCGGCCGGATGACCGTAGCGGTCGTTGAAATCCTTGAAGTGGTCCAGGTCGAACGCCAGCACCGCCAGCGGCAGGTCGCGGCGCTTGCTGCGCGCCATTTCCCGGCCCAGCGACTCGCTGAGAAACCGGCGATTGAACAAGCCGGTCAACGGATCGCGCACCGAAAGATCGCGCAGATTTTGTCGCAGCTTGAGATTGGCCAGGGCCAGGGCCAGCTGATCGGCGGCAGCGACCGCCACCTGCAGCTTGGGCAACGGGCCCGGGCCCGGCGCACTGAGGTAGATCCAGCCGAGCGACTCGCGTTGCGCGGTCAGGGGAATGCAAACCGCAGTCAAGCTCGTGCCTGTGTCTCGCGTAAGCACGTGCGCGCACAGGGTCTCCGGCGAATCGCCGTGGCCCACGTGCACGCGCTTGCTCTGCATGCACAGGCATTCTTCCGAACTCGCCTGCACCTTGGTTTCGCCGGCATGGTTGCCCCACAGGTGCGTGGCCTCGGCCAGCCCTTCGCCATCGATCAGTGGGTAGATCGTGCCGGCGCAATCGGGAAGCAGCAGCGAGAGCATCTGCTCGCTGATCTGCAACGCCTCGGCCAGGTCGATGCAGCCGATCAACAGATTGCCGTAACGGCCGAGAAGCTCGAGATCACCGGCTCTCGACGTCTGGCTGATGCGCATTCTCTGCAGTTCCGCCAGCGCCTCCTGCGCGCCTCGTTCCCCGGCCGCGGCACGCATCTCAGCCCGGTCGAGCAACAGATAGGCGATACCCAGCAGCACCAGGCCGAGAGCCGTGACGGCCGCGAGCAACAGCAGGTTTTGCAGCGGAAGCGCCAGCCAGACCATTAGCGCAAGCAACAGCACAGCCAAGCCGAGAAAGGCGGGCCGCGCATAGCCATGGCGAAGCGCGAGTCTCATGTCGGTCACCTTAGGGGCTTTATCCGCGGCTTACAACGTGAGCAGTGTGCGCGCGATCACAGGAAGTGGCTGCTAGATGAATCCGCGCTAAGCGGCCATCCGCCCGTAACACGTATTGGTGATCTATTCACCACGGCTTGCCTATCGTGCAGTTGTCGAAACCACGCCAACCGCCGTGGAGGGAGAAAGGAACATGTCACGTACATTTGTTTGTCTGATGGGTCTGCTGCTGCTTGTATTCGCGGGCACAGCCCAGGGCACCTATGGCTCCAACTACGGCGATCGCGAGGACAGAAATTACAACGACCCCTATTACTCGGGTGACCGCTATCGTGACGGACGGATCGTGCGCTGCGAGTCGCGCGACCGACGCACCGTCTACTGCGCCATGGACACGCGTGGCGGCGTGCGCCTCGTCGATCAGCATTCCGATCGCCGGTGCATCCGCGGACAGACCTGGGGCACGTATAGCCGGGGCATCTGGGTAAGCGGTGGCTGCCGCGCGAGTTTTGAGGTCAACGCGCGTGGCCGTGACGACGACCGCTACGGCCGCGCCGTTCGTTGCGAATCCTGGGACTCGCGGACGGTTTACTGCAGTCTCCCCGCCCGGGGTGGTGTTTACCTTGCCGCCCAACTGTCGCGTAGCCCGTGCATCGAGGGCCGGACCTGGGGCATCAGCCGGAACGGTGTCTGGGTCAGCCGGGGTTGCCGAGCCGAGTTCCGGGTCGGCAACCGGAGCCGTCGCTACGATGACGATTATCGTTACTGAGCCGAAGCGCCGTTGGGCGCGGCCACTCGCACAAGCGTTTCGCCCGGCTCAGGCCGGGCGAACTTTTTTTGCTGCCCCAGCGCCGGCAGCTTTTTTTCGTGCCGGTGCGGCAGCCTCCGCGGCACGCAGGCCCCAGGACGTGGCCAGGCGCAATGGCGGCAAGGCGAGCGTCAACGCTTCGGCACTCCACTTGCGCAGTTTTGACGGGGCCAGGTTCAGCGCGTCGGAGAGCGGCGCTGGCAACCAGTCGGCGCCGGCACGGCGCAGCCGGCACACGCTGTCGGCATAACGGCCGGCGGCCCAGGTCGCGGCCACGGCCTTTGCCGTGGCAGTCACCAGCGGCTCCAGCGGCGTGTAACGGATCAACGGGCTGCTCAGGCGGTCCGGCACCCAGGCGCGCAACACCGAGCTGAGTCCCTCTTGCGTTGCCAGCGGCGTGAGCACGCTCTGCGTCTGCGCCACCGCCAGGATGGCCTCAACTTCCCAGCCAGCGGGCTTGAGTTGGTAGCGCGCGTAGATTTCCTTCACCAGCAGGCGTTGCAGGCGCTCCGGCGCATCGCCGCGAGCGGCGTTGGTTATCGCCCGTGGCAGGAACGGCTTGAGCATCGGCAATCGGTCCAGCGCGACCTGCAGGGCCGATGCCGCGCCGGCCTTCACGCAGGCGGTATGCAGGGTTCTTTCGATGCCGGACTCCGGCAACGGCGCGGCCTTGGGAGCCGGTGATTTCCTGGCGGGTGCGCGCGTTGCCATGCCTGGAGCATAACGCGCTCCGGCGCGAGTGCGAAGGGACGCTGCGGCGCGGCTAAACTAGCCAGTTGCAGAGTGAGGATTGGACATGGACTTCGACCGTTACGACCACATCAGGCCGATTCGCTGGCAGGGCGGCAGCCTGCTGTTGCTCGACCAGCGCAAGCTGCCATTCGCCATGGAGTATGTCGAGTGCCGGGACAGCCATGCCGTCAGCCAGGCGATTCGCGACCTGGTGGTTCGCGGTGCGCCGGCGATTGGTATTGCCGCGGCGTTCGGCGTGGTGCTTGCGGCGACACAGGTGTCCGCAGATAGCGGCGGCGAGGCGTTGCAGAAGATGCAGGCGGCGATAGCCGAGCTGAACCAGTCGCGGCCGACCGCAGTCAACCTGATGTGGGCGATTGCGCGGATGCGCGCCCGGCTCGCCGGCGCCGGCAGCGATTGGCGCCAGGTCATCGAACGCGAAGCGCTGGCGATCGAACGCGAAGATCTGGCCGCGAACCGGCACATGGGCGAACTCGGTGCCCGATTGATCGAGCCCGGCTCCGGCGTGCTCACCCACTGCAACACCGGTTCGCTGGCCACCGCCGGGTTCGGCACCGCACTCGGCGTGATCCGCGCCGGTGTCGCCATGGGCCGCATCGGCCGCGTTTATGCCGGCGAAACGCGGCCCTGGTTGCAGGGTGCGCGGCTGACCGTGTGGGAACTGCTGGAAGACGGCATTCCGGCCACGCTCATCGCCGACGCCGCCGGCGCCCATCTCATGAAGACCGGCGCCGTGCAGTGGCTGATCGTTGGCGCCGACCGTATTTGCGCCAACGGCGATACGGCCAACAAGATCGGCACCTACGCCCATGCCATCGCGGCAAAACACCACGGCGTCAAGGTCATGGTGGTGGCGCCGGCCTCTACCGTGGACATGGCCACCGCCTGCGGCAACGACATTCATATCGAGGAGCGCGATGGCGCGGAATTGCTGTCGCTTTCCGGCGTGCGGACGGTTGCCGAGGGGGTCGGCGCCTTCAACCCGGTATTCGATGTCACCCCGGCCGACCTGATCGATGCGCTGGTTACCGAGCTCGGCGTGATCGAGCATCCGACGCCGGCCAAAATGGCGGCCATGTTCGGGCCCGTGTCAAGCGCCAGAAACCCTTGATTTTCAGTGCTTTCCTGCCTTATGCCAGGAGCCGCGATCTGCTATCATTTGATGTCTTTTGAAGCGCCGTCGTCGTCCCGAGTACGGGGTCTCCCGACATCCTGCCTCTCGCGACAATTGCGCGTCCCTGCGCATCGCCGGCAGGCTTCCAATCAACGTGAAAAACGGAACCAAGAATGGCTGAGCTCGCGAAGGAAATCATCCCGGTAAACCTTGAAGACGAGATGCGCAGGAGTTACCTCGATTACGCCATGAGCGTGATCGTCGGTCGCGCTCTCCCGGATGTTCGCGATGGCCTGAAACCCGTGCACCGCCGTGTCCTGTTCGCCATGCACGAGCTGGGCGCGCATTCCAACAAGCCGTATTACAAATCTGCCCGAATCGTCGGTGACGTCATCGGTAAGTACCATCCGCATGGCGACCAGTCGGTGTACGACACGCTGGTGCGCATGGCGCAGCCGTTCTCCCTGCGCTACATGCTGGTCGACGGCCAGGGTAACTTCGGTTCGGTCGACGGCGACTCCGCCGCCGCGATGCGTTACACCGAAGCGCGCATGGCCCGGCTCACCCACCAGCTGATGGCCGACATCGACAAGGACACCGTCGACTTCCAGCCCAATTACGACGAGAAGGAACAGGAACCCACGGTCATGCCGACCCGGGTGCCCAACCTGCTCATCAACGGCTCGGCCGGCATCGCCGTGGGCATGGCGACCAATATTCCGCCGCACAACCTGACCGAGGTAATCAACGCGACCATCGCGCTGATCGACGACCCAGACGCGAGCATCGGCGACCTGATGCAGCACATTCCCGGCCCGGACTTCCCGACGGCGGGCATCATCAATGGCTCGGCCGGCATCCACGCCGCCTACCACACCGGCCGCGGCCGGGTGCGCATGAAGGCGCGCGCCGATATCGAGATCAACGAGGACAACGGCCGCGAATCGATCATCGTCACCGAGCTCCCGTACCAGGTGAACAAGGCGCGGTTGATCGAGAAGATCGCCGAGCTGGTCAAGGAAAAGAAGATCGAGGGCATCTCCGAGTTGCGCGACGAGTCCGACAAGGACGGCATGCGCATCTACATCGAGGTCAAGCGCAACGAGTCGGCCGAGGTGATCCTCAACAATCTCTATCAGCAGACGCAGATGGAGAGCGTATTCGGCATCAACATGGTGGCGCTGGTCGACGGTCGTCCGCAGTTGCTCAACCTCAAACAGGTGCTGGAAGCCTTCGTGCGCCACCGCCGCGAAGTGGTCACCCGCCGCACCATTTTCGAATTGCGCAAGGCGCGCGGCCGCGCCCATATCCTCGAAGGCCTGACGGTTGCGCTGGCCAACATCGACGAGATGATCGAGCTGATCAAGACGTCCGAAAGCCCGCAGGTGGCCAAGGAACGCATGCTCGCCAAGCATTGGGAGCCGGGTCTGGTGCGCGCGCTGCTCGGTGCCGTCGGCGCGGAGGCTTCGCGTCCCGAAGACCTGACCGAGGAATTCGGCCTGCAGGCTACCGGCTACCGCCTGACCGAAATCCAGGCCAAGGAAATCCTGGAAATGCGCCTGAACCGCCTGACCGGGCTGGAACAGGAAAAGCTGACCGACGAATACAAGCAATTGCTGGAGACGATCGCCGGCCTGATCCGCATTCTTGAAAACCCGGATGTGCTGCTCGAGGTGATCCGCACCGAGTTGCGCAACCTGCAGGAAGAATTTGGCGACGAACGCCGTACCGAGATCCGTCCGGGTGAGGAAGACCTCGACATCCTCGACCTGATCGAATCGGAAGACGTCGTGGTGACGCTCTCGCACGCCGGTTATGCCAAGCGGCAACCCACCACTGCCTATCGCGCGCAGAAGCGCGGCGGCAAGGGACGCTCGGCGACGGCGGTGAAGGAAGAGGATTTCATCGAACGCCTGTGGGTGGTCAACACTCATGACACGTTGCTGACTTTCACCAGCGCTGGCCGCGTGTTCTGGCTCAAGGTCTACCAGTTGCCCGATGCCGGCCCGAACTCGCGCGGCCGTCCGATCATCAACTGGATTCCGCTGGAAGAAGGCGAGAAGGTGCAGGCCGTGCTGCCGGTGCGGGAATTCAGCGAGAAGATGTTCGTGTTTTTCGCTACCCGTAACGGCACGGTCAAGAAGACACCGTTGTCGGACTACTCGCGTCCGCGCAGCACCGGCATCTGGGCGATCAACCTGGATGAAGGCGATGGCCTGGTCGACGTGCAACTGACCAATGGTTCACGCGACATCATGTTGTTCGCCTCCAACGGCAAGGCCGTGCGCTTCGCAGAAAACGAAGTGCGCTCGATGGGACGCACCGCCACTGGCGTGCGCGGCATGCGCGTTGCCAAGGGCGAATGCGTCCGGAGCATGATCGTGGTCGATGGCGATGGCGACATCCTGACCGCCAGCGAAAACGGCTTCGGCAAGCGCACGGGACAAGCTGAATATCCGCGCAAGGGCCGCGGCACCCAGGGCGTCATCGCTCTGCAGACCAGCGATCGCAATGGTTCCCTGGTCGGCGCCATCCAGCTGACCGAACAGCACGAGATCCTGTTGATCTCCGACCAGGGCACGCTGGTCCGCACCCGCGCCTCGGAAGTATCCCAGGTCGGCCGCAATACCCAGGGCGTAACGCTGATGCGGGTGGCCGGCGATGAGAAGCTGATCGCAGTGGAACGCCTGGACGTGATTGCCGACAGCGACGACGGCCAGCCGGAGCCGGGCCAGGATGAGGTTCCGCTGGTTTCAGCCTGAACGCAGGCGGCACCGGTCGCGACCGGTGCCGCTACCATTTCTGTCGGAAATGCCCGTGGATTCATGGATTTTTCACCCGGCATGCGCCTAAGCTTGGGCAAGCCTTTCCAGGATCGCCATGACCCTTTCGTTCATCTCCTTTCGCCGACCGCTGCTCGCACTGGTTGCCACCGCCCTTGTAGGAGCGGCTTCAGCCGCGATGCCCTTTGCGGCTGCTGCAGCTATCGCGGCTGAAGCCGCTCCTACAATCGCGGCTGAGGCCGCTCCTGCAATCGCGGCTGAGGCTGTGCCGGTGGTGGGATTGCGGTCGTCGGTCACTGCGTCGGCCGATAGCGACCGGATCGCGGCCGCTCGCGACCGGGTGTTGCCGGTCGTGGTCAGCATTCTCACGGTGCGCCAGGATTACCGCCAGGGTGAGCCGTCGCTCAGCGTGTCCAGCGGCAGCGGCACCGTGGTCAGCGCCGGCGGACATATCGCCACCAATGCCCATGTGACGCAGAACGGAAAATCCTTCCGCGTTGTGTTTGCCGACGGCCGCGAACTTCCGGCCAAGCTGGTCGGCGCCGATACGCTGTCCGACCTGGCGGTGCTGCAGGTTCAGACGACGGGTCCGGAAAAATTCGCTTACGCCGAATTTGCCACGCAACTCGACCTCAAGCCGGGAGACACCGTGCTGGCAATGGGCGCACCTTGGGGATTGTCCAACTCGATGAGCGCCGGCGTGGTCAACAATCCTCGCCGGCTCCTGGTTTCATTGTTCGACGACGAAGCCGAGTACGAGGACAGCCTGAGCGAAGACGAGCCCACCGGCCGCTATTATGCCTGGATCCAGCACGACGCATCGATTGCGCCGGGTAATTCGGGCGGGCCGCTGGTCGATCTGTCCGGGCGCATCGTCGGCGTCAACACGCGCGGCATGATTGTCGGCGGCGACCTCGCCTTCGCCATCCCCGGCGCCGAAGCCGGCAACATCGTCCGCTCGCTGATCGAGAAGGGCAGGGTCGATCGCGTTTCGCTCGGCTTCCGGTTGCGCTCGTTGAAGGGCACCTCGTTCACCGAAGGCGTGCTGGTCAACGCCGTGGAGCGCGGCTCGGCGCCGGAGAAGGCCGGGCTACGGGCGGGCGATCGCGTATTGAGCCTGAACGGCAAACCGATCACCGCGTTGCAACCGATCGATGTGCCGCACTTGCAGCAGACCATTGCCGAGTTGCCGATCGATTCCACCATCACCCTGAAAGTCGAGCGCAACGGCAAGCAGCGTGAGCTGCGCCTGCAGGCGGTCGCACAAACCCGCGAGCGCGGTTCCGAACAGGCGCTCGCCGCGTTTGGCATCTCCGGCTCCGAACTGACCCCGGCCATGGGTCAGCGACGCAACCTGGACGCGCGCTCCGGCGTGCTGGTTACCGGTGTCCGGCCTGGCGGCCCCGCCGCGGTCGCGCGACCGGAAATTGCGGTCGGCTCAGTGATCAGCGCCGTAAATGGCAAGCCGGTGACAAAGCTTGCCGACTTGCTTGCCGCCACCTCGGCCGCAACGAAGGAAGCGCCGCTGGTAGTGCAGTTGGAAATCAACGGCGAGCAGCGTTTGAGCCTGCTCAAGCCGGTGTTTGGCGACGAAGCGCGCGAACCGCTGCCGGAATTGCCGAAGTCCTGGGTCGGTGTCGAAGTGCAGCCGTTCACCGGCTCGCTGGCCAAGGAAATCGGCCTGCCCAATGCTGGTTTTCGCATCGCCCGCATCTATCCTGGCAGTCCGTTGGGCAAGGCCGGCGCGAAAATCGGCGATTTGCTGGTGGCCGTCGACGATTCGCCCTTGAAACCGAGCAACGATATTTCCGCAGAAGATTTCGATCAGTACGTGCACGACTTGACGGTGGCGACGCGAGCCCGCTTTACCGCGGTGCGGGACGGCAAGCCGCTGCATTTCGAAATCGCAGTGTCGCCATCGCCCGTGGATACTTCCGGACTGCGCACCCTTGCCGTGGGACGGCTGCGCGCGCAGCTTCGCGAACTGGGATTCTATGATCGCGTTGCGATGAAGTTGGCGACCGACCACGCGGGCGTATTCATCGACGGCGTCGAGAGCGGCGGCGCGGCGGGACTGGCCCATCTCAAGCGCGGCGACGTCATCACGCAACTGGGCGAGAACGCAGTCAGCAATCCGACCGAGCTTTCAAAGGCATTGGAAGAAGCCCTGGCTGCACCTGGCACCGGCCTGATTCCGCTGCAAGTCATACGCGGCAACCAGACCCGAATCCTGTATCTCGAGCGCTACTGGCTCAACGCCGACGGCCCGGAGGCCAGATGAAAAACGTAGTCTTGCTGGCGATGCTGGCCTTGGCATTGGCCTTTCCGGCAGCGCAGGCGCAGGGACAGGAACACGACTATCGATCGATCTATCGCTCGCTGATCGCCAAGCACGCTGCTGCCGTGGTTACCGTCAGATTCGTGATGTCGGTAACCGCCTCTGGAAAAGAAGAACGGTTGGAAGATCGCACGCAGGCTTTGCTGGTCAGTGCCGATGGTCTGATGCTGGTACCCGATCGCGCGGTCAGCGTCGACTTCCGGCAATTCATCGGCGCCGGCAAGGCGCAGGGTTCCGCGCCGGTGGCAAAGTCCAGCGAGTTCCGCGTGCGCCTGGCGGGCGGCGAAGACTGGTTGCCGGCCGATCTGGTCACGCGCGATACGCAACTGGGCCTCGCCTGGCTGCGCTTGCGCACGCCGCCGGCGAACCTGGGTTTCGTCAACCTGGACACCGGGGTGCGCGCCGAACCGGGAATGACTTTCTTCTCGCTGTTGCGCACCTCGGACGAATGGGGCGGCGTGCCCGTATTCCGTCCGGGCTTCATCATGGGCGAGACGCACACGCCGAAGACGCTGCTCCTGGTCGATGGCGTGCCCGGCATGGCGTTTTCCGCGGAGGGCGCGCCATTGGGCTACGTCGATATCGATTTCGGCCGCCTGATGCGCTCACGCAATGCGGGCAACGGGCTGGGTCTGGACATGGCCGACTCCGCGCTGCAGATGACGCCGATCGCCAAAGTGGCAGCGGCGACCGAGCAGGCGCGCAAGCTGCCGTCGATGGTGCAGGGCAAGTAATTGATTTACAAGAAAAGGTACTGCTTAATAACGTAATATTAATATCAGTTAAATTTCCATTAAGGCCGTGGCCGCTATTTCCCAGCCTCAGCGTTAATCTGGGGAACATCCCCGGAGGTGCTCCATGTCGCATTCAAGTGCCCAACGTCGCCTGGCGGCGTTTTTTGTTGCCTGCGTTTTGGCATTCACGCTCGGGGCGTGCAAGCGCGACGCCAATCAGGTGCCGCCGGTGCAGGGCGGGGAACAGCCAATCGACTTGCGCGGCAAGGTGGCCGGCTTTGCCCTGGTGACCGCGGGACGGGGCGACGAGGACGGCGAGGCTGCGCTGGAACTGGAGTTCTCGCAGCCGCTGGTCAGTACCCAGGAATTCGATCAGTTGCTGGTCGTGAAAGGCCCGAACGGCCAATTGATCAAGGGCAGCTGGGTTCTCTCGGACGACGGAATGAAATTGCGCTTTCCGTATGTCGATGCGAGCCAGACCTACAGCGTGCTCATTCGGGCCGGGCTGACCGCCAGCGACGGCAAGACGCTGGGCAAGGACGAAGAACGCAAGGTGTTCACCGGTCCGATGGAGCCCGCGGTCGGCTTTGCGTCCCAGGGCAGCGTTTTGCCGGCTCGCGAAAGTCGCGGCTTGCCAGTGGTGTCGGTCAACGTGCCGGAAGTCGACGTCGAGTTCCTGCGCGTGCGCGACAGCGAGGTCGCCAGGTTCTTTGCCGAGTACCAGCGCGGCGGCCGCCGCGATGGCTGGCAGCTCGATGAGGGCTCCTACGACAGCGACAGTCGGCATTCGGTGCGCGAGTTCGCCGATTCGGTTTACCTCAACCGGTTCGTGCTCGGCGGCGCCCAGAACGAACGTCGCCTCACCTACTTGCCGCTGCAGGACATCGGCGAGTTGCAGACATCGGGCCTGTACATGGCGATCATGAAACCGGTTGCCCGCTTCAATGGCGAATACGAGACCGCGATCTTCTATGTCAGCGACATCGGTGTGCACCTGCGCGCCTACAAGGACAAAGTCTATGTCCATACCGCGTCGCTGAAGTCCGGCGACGCCTTGGGCGACGTGGCGCTGTCGGTACTCGATCGCGAGGGCGAGACCAAGGTCAAGGCGACCAGCGACGCCAACGGCGATGCCCTGATTGCCTACAAGTTGAACGCCGAGCAGGTGCTGATCGCCCGGCGCGGCAAGGACGTGTCGATGCTGGCGTTCAACCAGCCGGCGGTGGACCTTTCCGAGTTCGCGGTCGCCGGCCGCCAACAGGCCTGGTTCGATGTCTTCGCCTGGTCGGGTCGCGACTTGTATCGTCCTGGCGAGACGGTGCGGATTTCCGCCCTGATGCGCAATTACGATGGCAAGCCGATCAAGGCGCAGCCATTGTTCCTGAGTCTCAAGCAACCTGATGGCAAGGTCTTCATCGAATCGCAGCTGACGCCGCGCGAGGCCGGCTATTTCGAGTGGCAACAAACAGTCCCGGTCGACGCCCCGACCGGTCGCTGGCAGGTCGAGTTCCGCACCGCACCCGGGGCCGGCGAAGTCGTGCAGGGCATGAACCTGCGCATCGAGGAATTCCTGCCCGAACGCATGAAGCTCGACCTGGATTCGGCACAAGCCACGATCAAGCCGGGCGAACCGCTCAATCTCAAAGTGGATGCCGCTTACCTGTATGGCGCGCCGGCTGCGGGCAACCGTTTCACCGCGCGGCTGGGACTGCTGGCCGAACAGCATCCGGTTGAAAAATATCCGAACCATTTCTTCGGCGACCCGACGATCAGCCTGCCCAAGAAAACCGATGACGACATCATCGACACCGAACTGGACGACAAGGGCCACCTGGAAACGCCGATAAAATTGCCCGAAGAGGCGACCAGGACAGCACCGGTTGCGGTCATCGTCACCGGTAGCGTCTACGAAAGCGGCGGTCGCCCGGTCAATCGCAGCCTCAAGCGCGTCTATTGGCCGGCGCCGGTGCTGGTGGGAATTCGCCCGTTGTTCGATCCCAAGGAAGCGGCGCCCTACGATTCCACGGTTGGCTTCGAGTTGGTCCGCAGCAGCGCCGACGGCCGGCTGCAGGCGGCGAAGAACCTGACCGTGACGTTGGTTCGCGAAGAACGCGACTATCACTGGACCTACACGGACAACCATTGGGGCTACGACTACAGTTCGCGTTTCAAGGTCGTGGACAGCAAGCCGGTCGGCGCCCGCGCCGAAGGTCCGACGCGCATCGATTTCCCGGTGCAGTGGGGCGCCTACCGGATTGAAGTCAAGGACCCGCTGACCGGGCTGGTCTCGCGTTTTCCGTTCGTCGCCGGGTGGGATTCCGACAACCAGAATCGCGGACTCGATGCGCGGCCCGACAAGGTCAAATTGGCCCTGGACAAGACCGGTTATCGCGCCGGCGACAAGTTGAAGATCACCATCACGCCGCCGCATGCCGGCGCCGGCATCCTGGTGGTCGAGTCCGATCGCCTGTTGCACACGCAAGCGATCCAGGCCAAAGCCGGTACCGTGTACGAATTGACGGTCACGCCGGAATGGGAGCGCCATGATGTCTACATCAGCGCGCTGGTTTTCCGTGGCGGTTCGGCAGTGGAAAAGATCACTCCGGCACGCGCGGTCGGCGTGGTTCACGTGCCGATGGACCGTCGCGACCGGCGTATCGCGGTGACGGTGACCGCGCCGAAACTGACCAAGCCGGAACAAGCGCTGCCGGTGTCGGTCAAGGCTCCGCAATTGGCCGGCAAGAAGGCGTGGGTGACAGTGTCGGCGGTCGACGTCGGCATCCTCAACATCACACGCTTCCCGGTGCCGGACGCCAGTGCGCATTTCTTCCAACAGCGCAGGCTGGGCGTGGACGCCTACGACATCTACGGCCGCGTCATCGAAAGTTTCGAAGGCGACACTGCCGCCTTGAAATTCGGCGGCGACATGGCGTTGGACGTGCTTCCGCAGGCGCGGCGGCCGACCGCGAAGGTGCAGACCGTCGATCTGTTCTCCGGGCTGGTGGCGCTGAACGCCAAAGGCGAAGCGCGCATCCCGCTGATGGTCCCGGATTTCAACGGCACCTTGCGCGTGTCGGCGCTGGTCTTCAGCCAGGACCGCTACGGCCAGGGCAGCAGCGAAAGCATTTTGCGTGCGCCGATTCTGGCCGAGCTCAGCGCGCCGCGCGCACTGGCTCCCGGCGATCGCAGCATGCTCACGCTCGACGTGCAGAATTTCACCGGACGCGCCGGTGAATTCACTGTGAGCCTGAGCGGAAAGGGACCGATTGAAATCGGCGATGCGCGCCGCAAGCTCACCCTGCCCGTCGAAGGCAAGAAGACATTGAGTTTCGAGATGACCGGCAAACAGGGTTGGGGCATCGGCAAGGTCAAGCTCAAAGTCAGCGGCGCGGGCAGCGAGGTCAATCGCGAATTCGAAGTGCCGGTGCGGCCGGCCTGGGGCGGTGTGGCGCGTTCGAACCTGCGCACGCTGGCGGCGGGCCAGGAATTGAAACTGGGCACCGAGATCGCCGACGGCCTGATGCCGGATACGGTCAATGCCCGGGTCACTGTCAGCACCTTGCCGCCGATTCCCTTCGCCCAGGTGTTGGAGGATCTGCTGGAGTACCCCTATGGTTGCGCCGAGCAGACGACCACGCGTGGCTATGCAGCCTTGTTGCTGGATGCCAGTACCGCCAAGAGCCTGGGCATCGTCGGATTGAACGCCGACGAGCGCCGGCGTCGGCTGGAGGCAACCTTCAGCCGCCTGGCGTCGATGCAGACCAGCTCCGGTCATTTTTCCTTCTGGGGCGGCGACACGGAGGCGTATCCGATCCTGACGCCGTACATCACCGAGTTCCTGCTCGACGCGCGCGACAGCGGCTTCGCCATCCCGGAGACTGTGCTGCAAAAAGCCCTGGAGCGTTTGAACGAAGACCTGCTCACCGGCAGCGCGCCCTTCTATGGCTACACCTACCGGGAACACATGCGCTTCGCCTACCAGGCGCACGCAGGTTACGTGCTGGCGCGGGTCAATCGCGCACCGCTGGGCACCTTGCGCGCGATGTACGACAACGAACGCAACCGGGCGATGACGCCGCTGGCGCTGCTGCACCTGGGTATCGCGCTCAACCTGCAAGGCGACAAGGCGCGTGGCCGCAAGGCGATCAGCGAAGCCTTCGCCAAGAAGGATGAGCGTCCCAGCTACCTGGGCGACTACGGCACCTCGGTGCGCGACGAGGCCTTGCTGGTGATGCTGGTCAAGCAGCACAAGCTGCCGGTGCCGAAGGTCGATGCGCGCCTGCTGTCGCTGTCGCGCAACCTGGCCGCACGCAGCAACGATCGTTACGTGTGGTACAGCACCCAGGAACAGATCGCCTTGGCCCGGCTGGGCAAGACGATGGCCGGCACGCTGGATTCGGAACGCAAGTTCGACGGGCAGCTGTCGATCGGCGCCAAGGAGCTGGTTCTGGCCTCGCTGCGTACCGACAGCCGGCGTTTCAGCTACGACGAGTTGAAGTCCGGCTTGCGCTATGCGCTCAAGTCGGCCGGCGCGCTGTACGTCACCGTCGATGTTGCCGGCATTCCGCGCAATCGGCCAGCCGTGGACTCAAGCAAGCTCAGCGTCAGCCGCAGCTACTACAACACCGACGGTTCGCTCTGGAAGGGCGGCGCGCTGCGCGAGGGCCAGCCGCTGATCGTCGCGTTGAAGGTCGAGGCCGGACAGAGCATGCCCGATGCACTGCTGGTCGATCTGCTGCCGGCCGGACTTGAGATCGAGAACCTCAACCTGACGCCGCCCGAGCAATGGGCCGACATAAAGGTCGATGACGTAATGCTCGATGATCGCGCGAGCGCGGCCAATCTGGTGCACGAGGAGTACCGCGACGACCGCTACGTGGCGGCGCTCAAGCTGACCGGCGGCGAAGCGAAACTGTTCTACCTGGTGCGCGCGGTGACGCCGGGCACGTACACCGTGCCGCCGCCGCAACTGGAGGACATGTACCGCCCCGAGCTGCGCGCGATCGGCAAGACGTCGCAGGAGACGATCAAGGTGGTGCAGCCGTAGGGCGCGATCATGGCAATGCCACCGTTTGCCGCGCGCAATTGGCAGCGGCGCAGCGCACATGCCGCTGCGTCGCTGGCGCTGGCCTGTACCGGGCTGTTGATTCTCGACCGGGCTTTTCCGTTGCCGCTGCCTGACCAGCAGTCCTCGAGCGTCATCGTCACCGCCGCCGACGGCACGCCACTGCGAGCCTTCGCCGGCGACAATGGCGTGTGGCGCTATCCGGTCACTCCGGACGAAGTTTCACCGCGCTACGTCGAGGCGCTGGTTGGTTATGAAGATCGCTGGTTCTGGCGCCATCCCGGCGTCAATCCTGTGGCCCTGGTGCGTGCGGCATGGCAGTGGCTCGGCAGCGGGCATATCGTTTCCGGCGGCTCCACGCTGACCATGCAGGTGGCGCGCATCCTGGAGCCGCAGCGGCGCAGCCCGCTGGGCAAGCTTCGGCAGATCCTGCGCGCAATACAGCTGGAATTGCATTTTTCCAAGCGCGAAATCCTGACCCTGTATTTGAACCACGCGCCTTTCGGCGGCACGATCGAAGGCGTGGAGGCAGCCAGCTGGGCCTATCTGGGCAAGCCGGCAAAGAGTCTGTCGCACGCCGAAGCCGCGTTGCTGGCCGTGCTGCCGCAGTCGCCGAGCCGCCTGCGGCCGGATCGGCACAATGCCGCGGCGAAACTTGCCCGCGACAAGTTGCTGCGGCGCATGGCGGCGCAGCAGGTGTGGGCCCGGCAGGAAGTAGTCGAGGCAATGATCGAGCCGGTCGTCTCGCGGCGCATGACGGCGCCGATGCTGGCTCCGCTGCTGTCCGAGCGGCTGCGCCTGGCCCATCCTGGCGAGACGCGAATCCGCAGTGGCGTCGACGCCAATCTGCAGCGCGTGCTGGAAGAACGCGTGGCCGCGTATTTTTCGCGCCTGCCCGAACGCAGTTCGGCGGCGCTGCTGGTGGTGGACAATCGCACGCTGGAAGCGAGGGCCTACGTCGGTTCCCTGGAGTTCGCCGAGCAGTCCAGCCTCGGCCATGTCGACATGGTCCGCGCCACGCGCTCGCCCGGTTCCACGCTCAAGCCTTTCCTTTACGGACTGGCGATCGACGACGGCCTGATTCATTCGGAAAGCCTGCTGGTGGATGCGCCGCAGAGCTTCGGCGATTACCGGCCGGCGAATTTCGACCCGAAGTTCAACGGCCCGGTCGCCGCTTCCGACGCATTGCGATTGTCCTTGAACATTCCCGCCGTCGATCTGCTCGATCGCCTGGGTCCGGCACGGTTCGCCGCGCGGCTTGAACACGCCGGCCTGGAACTGAAATTGCCCGAAGGTGCGCGCCCGAACCTGTCGATCATCCTCGGCGGCACCGGTGTTTCGCTCGAGCAATTGGTCGGCGCCTATTCGGCCCTGCAACGCGAAGGACTGGCCGGTGAAATCCGGTACCGGTCCGACCGGCCGGGCAATGACCGGCGCCTGCTGTCGCCGGGCGCCGCCTGGATCATTCGCGACGTCCTTGAGCGGCGCACGCGCAGCGGTGGTGGCGAGGACGCATTCGATCCGGGCAGTCGCGCGCGCGTCGCCTGGAAGACGGGCACCAGCTACGGATTTCGCGACGCCTGGGCGCTGGGCGGTACCGCCGAGTACACGGTGGGCGTGTGGGTGGGACGACCCGACGGCACGCCGATGCCCGGACAATACGGCGCGATCACCGCCTTGCCGCTGATGTTCGAAGTGATCGACAGCCTGCCGCGCACCGGCGCCGGTGCGGTCCGCCGCGCGCCACCGCCTGCGGTACGCAAAGTCCAGATCTGCTGGCCGCTGGGCCTGCCGCCGGACCCGGCCGAACCCGGATTGTGCCGCGAGAGACGGGAAGCCTGGACGCTGGCGGACGGCGTGCCGCCAACCTTCGCCGAGCGCGATGCGCGCCTGTGGAGTTCGGGCAAGCGGGTGGTGCGCATCGACGAGCATTCCGGACTGCGGTTATCGGGTGAGTGCAACCTGGCGCACGCCGAGCGATCGGTGGCAATCGCCCGCTGGCCGAGCTTGAGCTACCCATGGCTGCCGGCGGCGGAGCGGCGCGCCACTGCCATACCCGCGCTGGCCGACGACTGCCGTGGCGATAGCCTGGCGGCCATGGAAGTGCTGCAGATCGATGGGCCGGCGCAGGACAGCGCGATCGCCCGGGCGCCGAACAGTCCGCGTGCGCCGCAATTGCGTCTGCGCGCGCTGGGCACCAATGCGCGCGTGCGCTAGCTGGTCAACGGCGAGCTGGTCGGCGAGAGCGCCGGTGGCGCCAGTTTCCTGCATGCCTTCGAGACGCCGGGCGACCAGCGCATCACGGCGCTGGCCGACACTGGCGCCTGGGACGAATTGCGCCTGCGGGTCTTGCGTTAGCGCCTATTGCTTAAGCGGGTCGCAGCCAACCGCGCTGCGGTCCGGCGCCGCGCCGATGCAATCAGCCCAGGTGTTCGAGCACGTAGTCCGCGGCCGACACCTTGAATTCACCCGGCGCTTCGACATGCAGCTGCTTGACCACGCCGTCTTCGGCGTACAGCGCAAAGCGCTTGGCGCGCAGGCCCATGCCGAATGGCGTGGCGTCCAGCTCCAGCCCCAGCGCTTTGGTGAATGCGCCATTGCCGTCGGCCAGCATGTGGATGCCCTCGGGGACATGCTGGTCCTTGGACCAGGCGCCCATGACGAAGGCGTCGTTGACCGACAAGCAGGCGACGTCGACGCCGCGCTTCTTGAATTCTTCGAGCTTTGCCACGTAGCCGGGCAGGTGCTTGGCCGAGCAGGTCGGGGTGAATGCCCCGGGCACCGCGAACATCACGACCTTCTTGCCGGCGAACAATTCGTCGGTATTGATGGCCTGCACCCCGTCCTGCAAATAGTTGAGAGTGGCTTGTGGAATCTTGTCGCCGACCTTGATGGCCATCAGGTGCTCCATGCGTTTACGAAGGGAAACGAAGTCTAAACGAGATTGCGACGGGTGCCGGTGCTGGCCTTGAAATTGTGCAGCCGGCGCTCAGATTCCGTGCTTGAGATAAGCATTCCCAAGCGCCCGGAGACCACGCCGCGGCGGATCACCGTGCAGTAAAGACCCGGCCGCCGTCGAAGAAGTAGAATTGGCCCGCGGAGTCCGCTCCGCGGGCCTTTTCGTGGAGTGGATGAATGCAGTTCAAGGATTACTACGAAGCACTCGGGGTCGAGCCTACGGCGGGCGAGGCGGAGCTAAAGGCGGCCTACCGTCGGCTGGCGCGCAAATACCATCCCGATGTGAGCAAGGAAAAAGGCGCCGAGGAACGCTTCAAGTCGATCAACGAAGCGTACGAAGTCTTGCGCGACAAGGAAAAGCGAGCGGCCTACGACCAACTGCGCGCGCGCGGCTACCACGCCGGCGAGGACTTCCGCCCGCCACCGGATTTTGGCGATCAGTTCGGCCACGGGCCGGGTGGTTTCGGCGGCGGAGGTTTTCGTTTCGAGCAGGGCGCCGGCGGCGATGGCTTCAGCGACTTCTTCGAGTCGCTGTTCGGCGGGCGCGCCGGGCCGGCTCGCGGCGGACGCGCGGCGCCGCTGGGCGATACCCGGGCCAAGCTGAGCATTCCGCTGGAGATCGCTCATTCCGGCGGCACCCAGACTATCGGTATCGATGGTCGCAAACTCGAGGTCAAGATTCCTGCCGGTATCCGGCCCGGCCAGGTAATCCGGCTGGCGGGGCAGGGACAACAGCAGGGGTCGCGCCGCTCGGACCTGCTGCTGGAGATCGACTATCGCCCGCATGGCGAATTCGAAGTCGACGGCCGCAATATCCTCTACACGCTGCCGCTGGCGCCCTGGGACGCCGCCCTGGGCACGCGCGTGAGCGTGCCGACCTTGGGAGGCAACGTCGACCTGCGCGTGCCGCCGGATTCGGACACCGGCCGCAAGTTGCGCCTGCGCGGCCGCGGCCTTCCGGGCAAGCCGGAACCCGGCGATCAGATCGTGGAAATCGAAGTCAATGCGCCGCGCGCCGAAACCGAGGAGCAGCGCGAGCTATACCGAAAGATGGCCGAGCAATTCACCGCCAAACCGCGCCCATAAACCGTTGCCGGAATCAGCCCGGCACCAGCAGCGAATTGATCACTTCAATCAACTGCGCTTCGGTAAACGGCTTGGTGATGTAAGCCTTGGCGCCCTGGCGCATGCCCCAGACCTTGTCGGTTTCCTGGTCCTTGGTGGTAACCAGCACGACCGGGATCTGCGCGGTGGTCGGTTCCTTGGAGATCGCCCGGGTGGCCTGGAAGCCGTTGAGGTTGGGCATGACCACATCCATCAGGATGAGGTCCGGCAATGTTGCCTTGGCCACTTCGACACCGGCGGCGCCGTCTTCGGCGGTTACGGCTTCGTGGCCGAGCTTCTCGACGATGCGCTTCATTCCCAGCAACTGGGACGGTGAATCATCAACAATCAGGATGCGTGCCATAACCCCTCCATAGGATTGGCTGATTGTATGCCTGCAGGGTGGCGGTAATACAAGGCTGTCGTCATAAATTTACGACCGTCCGGCCGAAAGACTCCCCGGCCAGCATCCCGGGAAAGACGTCGATCAGCTCGTCGAGGCCCACCTGGCGCGTACAGATCGCGTCCAGCCGCGCGGGTTTCCAGTCGCTGGCCAGGTGCTGCCAGATCGCCTCCCGGACCGAGCGCGCGGTGCCCGCGGAGGCGATGCCAAGTATGGAAACACCGCGGATGATGAACGGCATGACCGTCGTGTTCAGGGCGTGTCCGCCGGCCATGCCGCAGCTGGCGATGTTGCCGTAAGGCTGGATCACCCGTGAAAGTCCGGCCAGTGTGTCGCCGCCAACGTTGTCGATGGCCCCCGCCCAACGGGCAGTCTCCAAAGGGCGCTGTCCCCAGTGCAGATCTTTGCGCGAGATGACTTCACTGGCGCCGAGCGAGCCGAGGAAATCGGCATGATCGGTCTTGCCGGTGATCGCGTGCACTTCGAAGCCGGCACGGGTCAGGATGTTGATCGCAAGCATGCCAACGCCGCCGGACGCGCCGGTCACCACGATCGGCCCCATCTCCGGCCGCTGGTCGTTCTGCAGCATGCGGTACAGAGACAGTGCCGCGGTGAAACCGGCGGTGCCCAGGATCATGCTTTCGCGCAGGTCGAGCCCGCTTGGCAGCGCGATAGTGGAGCGCGCCTCCAGGCGGACCAATTCGCTGTAGCCGCCGTCGCGCGTTTCCGACAAGCCGCTGCCGGTGCACAACACCGCGTCGCCTTCCTTGAAGGCCGCGTCGGTGGACGCGATGACGTGTCCGGCGACGTCGATGCCGCCGTTGAGCGGGAACTGGCGCAGGATCTTGCCTTTGCCGGTTCCGGCCAACGCGTCCTTGTAGTTGACCGAGGAGTGGGCGGCCTTGACCAGTACTTCACCGGCGCTGAGGTCATCGGCGCGCATCGACTCGACGCCGGCGTGATAGCCGGCGGCGTCGTTGTGGATGCGGAAGGCGCGGAAGGGCTGGTCGGTGATCATGCTGGCTCAGCTCCTCGCACGGTGGTCAATTGGCCTTGTGGATCGCCCGCTTGTCGACCGCCAGGGCGGCTTCGTGTATCGCTTCGGACATCGTCGGGTGGGCGTGGCAGATGCGCGCGAGGTCTTCGGCGGAGCCGTGGAATTCCATCGCCACCACGCCTTCGTGGACCATTTCCGAAACGCTGGCGCCGCACATGTGCAGGCCCAGGATGCGGTCGGTTTCCGCATGCGCGACGACCTTCACCAGGCCGGCGGTTTCATTCATGGCGACGGCGCGGCCGATAGCCGCGAACGGGAAGGTTCCGACTTTGGTCGGGATGCCCGCGTCCTTGCATTCTTTTTCAGTCTTGCCGACCCAGGCGATCTCGGGCTCCGTGTAGATTACCCAGGGCACGGTGTCGAGGTTGACGTGGCCGGGCAGGCCGGCGATCAGTTCGGCGACGGCAATGCCTTCTTCCGAGGCCTTGTGCGCGAGCATCGGGCCGCGCACGCAGTCGCCGACCGCCCAGACGCCTTCAACGCCGGTGGCGCAATGCGCATCCACTTCGACCATTCCACGCGCGTCCAGCTTGACGCCAGTGCCCTCGGCCAGCAGGCCTTCGGTGGCGGCGCGGCGGCCGACGGCCACCAGCAATTTGTCGACGACCAGCTTCTGTTCACCGCTGGCATCGGCATAGCTCAGATGCACTTCCTGGCCCTTGACCTCGGCCTTGCTCAACTTGGCGCCGAGCTTGATGTCGAGACCCTGCTTCTTGAATTCGCGCGCAGCCGCCTTGGCGATCTCGGCATCGGCCGCGGCGAGGAAATCGGGCAATGCTTCGATGATGGTCACCTCGCTGCCGAGCCGGCGCCAGACGCTGCCCAGCTCCAGGCCGATCACGCCAGCGCCGATCACGCCGAGGCGCTTGGGCACCGCGGCGATGTCCAGCGCACCGGCATTGTCGAGGATGTGTACGTTGTCGAATTTGGCGAACGGCAGTTCGATCGGCTTGGAACCTGCCGCGAGAATCACGTGCTTGGCGCTGATCTGGGCAACCTTGCCGTCGTGCCCCTTGATCTTGATGACCTTGCCCGGATGCAGTGTCGCGAAGCCGGCGATCGGCGTGACCGGGTTCGCCTTGTTGCCCTTGAACAGCACGTTGATGCCGCCGCTGAACTGCTTGACGATCTTGTCCTTGCGCGCAAGCATCGCGCCGACATCGATACGGGCGTTGTCCGCGCTGATGCCATGGTCCTTGAACGCATGCGTGAGGTTGTGGAACTGGCGCGAGGAATCGAGCAGGGCCTTGGACGGAATGCAGCCGATGTTCAGGCAGGTGCCGCCGAGCGCGGGCTTGCCGTCCTTGCCGAGGAAGGCGTCCACGCAGGCGGTCTTCAGACCCAACTGCGCGGCGCGAATGGCCGCCACGTAACCGCCGGGGCCGCCGCCGATCACCACTACATCGAACTGCTCGCTCATTTACGAATTCCCTTTTTGTGCTTGCAAACCCGGCGACAGCGCGCCGATCCGGCAGTGCGGCCTTACAGGCCCAGCAGCATGCGGTGCGGGTTTTCCAACTGGTTCTTGATGTCGACCAGGAACAGCACCGCGTCCTTGCCGTCGATGATGCGGTGGTCGTAGGACAGCGCGATGAACATCATCGGCGCAATCAGCACCTGGCCGTTCTCGGCGATCGGACGTTCCTTGATGGCGTGCATGCCCAGGATCGCCGACTGCGGCGGATTGACGATCGGCGTCGACATCAGCGAACCGAAAGTGCCGCCGTTGGTGATGGTGAAGGTGCCGCCCTGCAGGTCTTCCAGCTTCAGGCCGCCTTCGCGCGCCGCCTTGGCGTAGTTGGCGATGCCTTGTTCGATGTCGGCAAAGCTCTGCTGCTCGACATTGCGCAGCACCGGCGTGACCAGGCCTTTCTCGGTGGCGACCGCGATCGAAATGTCGGCGAAGCCGTGATAGATCACGTCGTTGCCGTCGACCGAGGAATTGACCACCGGATATTTCTGCAGCGCGTTGGCCGCGGCTTTGGCGAAGAAGCTCATGAAGCCCAGCTTGATGCCATGGGTCTTCTCGAACGGCTCGCCCAGTTCCTTGCGCATGGCCATGACCTTGCCCAGGTTGACCTCGTTGAACGAGGTCAGCATGGCGATCGAGTTCTTCGACTGCATCATGCGTTCGGCGATGCGCTGGCGGATGCGCGTCATCGGCACGCGCTGTTCCGGGCGGGCGCCGGCTGGCGCGGAAGCACCGCCGGCCTTGATGAAGTTGACCAGGTCTTCCTTGGTCACCTGGTTATGGCGCCCGGTCCCGGCGACGTCGGCCGGATTGATCTGGTGCGTCTCGGCGACAAAGCGCCCCGCCGGCGAAAGCTGTGACTTATCCGCCGCGGCCGTTGTAGGAGCGGCTTTAGCCGCGATACCCGCTGCCGAGGCCGGAGCCATCGCGGCTGAAGCCGCGCCCACAGGAGCGGCGGCGGCAATCGGTGCCGGGGCGGCGGCGACGGCGCCGGCTTCGATGATGGCGATGACTTGCGAACTGGTGACGGTGTCGCCTTCCTTGAACTTCAATTCCTTGAGCACGCCGTCGACCGGCGAAGGAACTTCCAGCACCACCTTGTCGGTTTCCAGGTCGAGCAGGTTCTCGTCGCGGCGCACGCTGTCGCCCACCTTCTTGTGCCAGGTGGCGATGGTCGCGTCGGAAACGGATTCCGGAAGAACCGGTACTTTGACTTCGATGCTCATGGACTTTGCCTTGCTGAGGTTTCGGTTATTCGTGGACGTGATCGCCATCGGCCGGATTGACCAGGGCGTCGGCGAGTAGTGCGGCTTGTTCGGCGATGTGCGTCTTCAGGTGGCCGCAGGCGGGCGCCGGGGAACGCGCGCGCCCGGTGTAGTCGAGGATCTGGCCCGCCTGCAGGCAAACGCGCAGGTGATGCTGGATCTGATACCAGGCGCCCTGGTTCATCGGCTCTTCCTGGCACCAGAACACTTCCTTCGCGTGCGCGAAGCGCTTGAGCTCGGCGGCGAGCTCCTGGCGCGGGAACGGATACAGCTGTTCGATGCGGATGATGGCAACGTCGTCCAGGCCCCTGGCGTCGGCGGACTCGACCAGGTCGTAGTAGACCTTGCCGCCGCAGATCACCACGCGGCGCGCCTTGGCCGGATCCTTGCAGCGGCTGTCCGGAATCAGGTTCTGGAAGCTGCCGTTGGCCAGTTCATCCATGCTCGACACGGAGCTCTTGTGGCGCAGCAAGGATTTCGGCGTCATCACGACCAGCGGCTTGCGTGTCGAGTGCAGCATTTGCCGGCGCAACATATGGAACATCTGCGCCGGCGTGGTCGGCGTGCAGACCTGGATGTTGTTGAGCGCGCACATCTGCAGGAAGCGTTCCAGGCGCGCTGAGCTGTGCTCGGGACCCTGGCCTTCGTAGCCGTGCGGCAGGAACAGCACCAGGCCGCACAGGCGATTCCATTTCGACTCGCCGGAGGTGATGAACTGATCGATGACCACCTGCGCGCCATTGGCGAAATCGCCGAACTGGCCTTCCCAGATGTTGAGCGTCATCGGTTCGGCGGTGGAATAGCCGTACTCGAAAGCCATCACCGCTTCTTCCGACAGCAGCGAGTCGATGATCATCGCGTGCTCGGGGCTCTTGGCGAGCTCGTGCAGGGGCAGGTAGGTCTGGTCGTTGGCCTGGTCGTGCAGCACCGCGTGGCGATGGAAGAAGGTGCCGCGGCCGGAATCCTGGCCGACCAGGCGCAGCCGGTAACCTTCGGTGAGCAGAGTGGCGTAGGCGAGGTTTTCGGCGAAGCCCCAGTCCATCGGCAACTCACCGACCATCATCTTGCGCCGGTCTTCGTAAATCTTGGCCACGCGCGGATGCAGCGACAGCGTCGCCGGCAGGGTGTTGATCTTCTTGGCCAGGCTGTCGAGCGAAAAACGGGGCAGGCCGGTCTTCACCGCATCCGACAACTTGCCCTTGAGCCACGGCGTCCAGTCGACCGCATACGGATCGCCGTCGACCTTGGCCAGCTCCGTGGTGACGCCGGCGTTATCAAGCTTGTCGCGGTAATCGTCGATCAGCTTCTTGGTCGCGGCGGCGTCGATCACCTGCTGCGTCTGCAACGCGTCGGCATACAACTCGCGCGTGGTCTTGCGGGCGCGGATGTTCTGGTACATCACCGGTTGGGTTGCTGCCGGTTCGTCGGCCTCGTTGTGGCCGTGGCGGCGATAGCAGACCAGGTCGATGACCACGTCGCGGGAGAAGGTCTGGCGGAAATCGAACGCCAGCTGGGCGCAGAACACCACCGCTTCCGGATCGTCGCCGTTGACGTGCAGCACGGGCGCGCCGACGATTTTCGCCGGATCGGTGCAATACAGGGTCGAACGGGCATCGTCGGGACGGCTGATGGTGAAGCCGACCTGGTTGTTGATCACCACGTGCACCGAGCCGCCGACGCCGAATCCGCGCGCCTGCGACATCTGGAACAGTTCCATGATCACGCCCTGTCCGGCGAACGCGGCATCGCCGTGGATCAGGACCGGCATCACCTGCTTGCGCGCGACATCCTGGCGGCGCAATTGGCGCGCGCGCACCGAGCCGGCAACCACCGGATCGACGATTTCCAGGTGCGAGGGATTGAAGGCCAGCGCCAGGTGCACCGGGCCGCCGGGCGTGGCGATGTCGGCGGAAAAACCCATGTGGTATTTGACGTCGCCGGAATGTTCGGGCGTGTCCGGATGATCGAACTTGCCTTCGAATTCGGCGAACAGTTTTTCGGTCGGTTTGCCCAGCGTGTTGATCAGCACGTTCAGGCGGCCGCGATGGGCCATGCCGATCACCACGTCCTTGACGCCATGGCTGCCGCCGCGACGGACCAGCGTGTCCATCAGCGGAATCAGCGAGTCGCCGCCTTCCAGCGAGAAGCGCTTCTGGCCGACGTACTTGGTGTGCAGGTAGCGCTCGAGCCCCTCGGCCGCGGTCAGGCGTTCGAGGATGCGCAGCTTGGCGACGCTGTCCAGTCCGAAATTTCCCGCGGCGCCTTCCAGCCGTTGCTGCATCCAGTGGCGCTGGGCGGCGTCGGAGATGTGCATGAACTCAGCGCCGATGCTGCTGCTATAGGTCGCCTTGAGATTGGCGAGCAGATCGCGCAGCTTGAATTTCTCGGCGCCGAAATAGGTGGCGACATTGAATTCGCGGTCGAGGTCGGCGCTGCTCAGGCCATGGAATTCCAGGCCGAGGTCGGGCGCCGGTTGCGGCGGCGACAGGCCCAGAGGGTCGAGCGATGCGCCCAGGTGGCCGCGCGAACGATACGCCGTGACCAATTTTCCGAATGCCGTCTGCTTGCGCGCGGCTTCCTCATCGATACCCGCGCCGCCGCCCACGCCGCCGTTGCGCGCGGCATTTTTTGCGGCGATCTGCACCTGCGCCATCACCGCCGAATGCGGCAAGTCGCCCGCCTCGCGGCCCTTGAAAGCATCGAAGTACGACTTCCACTGGCCGCCGACACTGTCGGGATCGACCAGGTACTGCTCGTACAGATCTTCGATAAAGCCGGCGTTGCCGCCGGAAAGCTGGGAGGACTGAGAAAACTGCTTGATCAGGCTATCCACGGCGTTCGGTACTGCCTCGTTGGGGATACGGGCCACAAGAACGCTAATTATAGCCCGAGCGGATTGGCCTTTAGTACCCGGAACGAGGCGCTAGATCTGCAGCGAGCGCAGCTCCGTGCACGCCCTGGCGCGCTCCCAGACCCGCTGGAAGTGCTCGTTGAGCTGTCGGCTGCGGCCGGGCAGGGCCGGGCTCCAGTCGCCTTCGAAGCGGCTGCCGAGCAGCCGGAACAGATAACCGTCATGGTCGTTGACCACGAAGACCGAGGGGTATTGCAGTTCCGCGGGATCCTGCGGTGTGCGAAACACGAAGCTGCTCGGCAGGCGTTGCGCCATCGCCAGCAGGGGGTGCGGGTGGCTCTGCGCCTGCAACGGGTCCTGGATGATGAAGCGGGCCACGCCGCCGCGTCCGGACACGGCAAAGGCCTTGAATGCCTCGACGATGGCCGGGTGCGCATAGACCGCCGGCTCGAGCTCGCGCGTGTAGACGGACACCTCGCGCCGCGCCGATTCCACCAGGGTGCGCACGGCGGCAAGGACCGCTTCCAGCCCTTCGAAATCTTCCGAGCGTTGCGACGGTCCGCGCGGTTTCGCGGCCGTCCTCGCGCTGGGCGCCAGCGGCTCAAGTTCCAGCCGCATCGCCTGGTGCTGGATGCCCGCTTCCTCGAAGCGTTCGCCATAAGGCAGGAAACCGAATTTTTCGTAGAAGCCGATGGCGTCGACCTGGGAATTCAGCGTCACCTCGCGCAGTCCGTCGGACCTGGCCTGATCGATCAGCGCCCTCAGCAGCGCCTCGCCCACGCCCTTGCCGCGCCATTGCTTGAGCACGGCCATGCGCCCGATCTTGTGTTCCGGGGTCAGCCGACCGGTGCCGATCGGCCGATGTTCGCCGTCGCGCGCGATCACGTGACGGCACTGCGGGTCCAAGGCGTCCCACTCTTCTTCGAGCGGAACCTTCTGCTCCTCCACGAACACGGGTTCGCGAATGCTGCGCAAATCCTTGAAGTCGACTGTGTAATCGGCTGGCTCGACCCGGAAGTCGATACTGAGGAGCGAATTCATCGGCGTACCCCCGAGGCTCGTTTGAGGTGGTAGTGCCCGCGCGCGATCAAGCTTGCCAGCGCCCGTCGACCGGCTTGGTCGAGCTTGGCCAACGCCGCGTCGTCCAGCGCTTCGTACGATGCTAGAACATGCGCCGACTTGCTGTCCATGGCGAAGGATTCGCCGCTGACGAACAGCAACGCCTCGTCATCGCCGTCGCCGCGCGTCCATGCCGCACGGCCGAACGGATGCCGCTGCAGCAGGCCGCCGGCGGCAAGCGATTTCACCACCGTGGCGAAGCTTGGCGTGCGCGGCGCCGGGCTGATCTCGCCGGACGCGCGGTAACGCGTGATGAATCGCCCGAACCATTCGCGCCGTTGCGCGGCATCGACCGAGCGCAGCGCGGCGATCGCCTGGTCGACGCGAACGAATGCGGCTTCGTCGATTTCGAAGGCGTCCGCGGGCTCGGCCAGCGTGGGATCGGTATAGCGCGCCTCCTCGGGCAAGGCCGCCGCCAGCTCTTCGGCCAGGTCGACGATCAACTCGGCCTGGGATGGCGCGCGCATGCCGATGGAAAACGTCAGGCAGGCGTCCAGCGCCTCGCCGTGGTGCGGCACGCCTGGGGGCAAGTACAGCATGTCGCCGGGTTCCAGCACCCAGGCATGCGACGCAGTGAACTGCTGCAGCAGCTTCAGCTCGACGTCGGGCCGGAACTGCTTTGGCGCATTGGGATCGGTGTCGATCTGCCAGTGCCGGCGGCCTTGTGCCTGCAGCAGGAAGACATCGTACTGATCCACGTGCGGGCCGACCGAGCCGCCGGGAGCGGCGAAGCTGATCATTACATCGTCGATGCGCCAGGCCGGCAGGAAACGGAAGCGATCGAGCAACGCGCGCACGTCCATGTCCCACTTGTCCATGTCCTGGACGAGCAGGGTCCAATCCTTCTTGCCCAGCTTGGGAAACTCCTCCTCGGCGAACGGCCCCGTGCGCACAAGCCAGGAGTCCTTCTTGCGGTTGTAGGTCACCAGCCGCGACAGCGCGGCTTCTTCGCAGGCAAGGCCAGCCAGGTCTTCGGGCGTCAGCGGCGCCTGGTAGCGCGGCAGCGCCTGGCGGATCAGCAGTGCCCGCTTCTGCCAGTAGTCGCGCAGGAACTCGTCGACCGGCATGCCGAGGAAATGCTGTTTGCTGGCATGGACTTCGATCACGGCCATGGCCTCAGATGTCGTTGGCCAGTTTTTCGGCGACGCCAACGTAGCTGCCGGGCGTGAGCGCGATCAGACGCGCCTTGGCCGCCGCCGGCAAGTCCAGGCTGGCGACGAATTCACGCATGGCGGCTTCGTCGATGCCCTGGCCGCGGGTGAGCGCCTTGAGTTGCTCGTAGGGATTGGCCAGGCCGTGGCGGCGCATGACTGTTTGCACGGGCTCGGCCAGGACTTCCCAGGCCGCGTCGAGGTCGGCCGCCAGGCGCTCCGGATTCACGCTCAACTTGCCCAACCCGCGGGCGAGCGAATCGAAAGCGATCAGCGAATGTCCGAATGCGGTGCCCAGCGCGCGCAGCACGGTCGAATCGGTCAGGTCGCGTTGCCAGCGGCTGATCGGCAGCTTTTCGGAAAAATGCGACAACAGGCTGTTGCCGATGCCGAAATTGCCTTCGGCGTTTTCGAAATCGATCGGATTGACCTTGTGCGGCATGGTCGAGGAGCCGACTTCGCCGGCTTTCACCGACTGCTTGAAGTAGCCCAGCGAAATGTAGCCCCACACATCCCGGCACAAGTCGATGCCGATGGTGTTGATGCGGCGTTGCACATCGCAGAGCTCGGCGATGCCGTCATGCGGTTCGATCTGCGTGGTGTGGGCATTGAAGCTCAGGCCGAGCGACTCGACGAAGCGGCGCGCAAACGCCGGCCAGTCGACGTCCGGGTAGGCGACGACGTGGGCGTTGTAGTTGCCGACCGCGCCGTTGATCTTGCCGAGCATTTCCACCTGCGCGAGCTGCCGGCGCTGGCGGGCGAGCCGTGCGAGCACATTGGCGAATTCCTTGCCGACCGTGGTCGGCGACGCCGTCTGCCCGTGGGTGCGCGACAGCATCGGCAGCGCGGCGTGCTGGTGCGCCATTGCGCGCAGGGTCGCCGCCAGGCTGTCCAGCGCCGGCAGCAGCACGGTTTCGCGCGCCTGGCTGAGCATCAGCGAGTAGCTGAGGTTGTTGATGTCTTCCGAGGTGCAGGCGAAATGGACGAACTCCAGCGCCGGCGCCAACTCGGCGTCGTCCTTGAGTTTTTCCTTGATGAAATATTCCACGGCCTTGACGTCGTGGTTGGTGCCGCGTTCGATATCCTTGACCCGGGCCGCATCGGCGACATCGAAGCCATCGGCCAGGGCGCGCAACCGGCCCGCAGCGGCGGCCGACAAGGGCGCCAGTTCGGCGATGCCCGGCTCGCCGGCCAGGGCCAGCAGCCACTCGACTTCCACCTTGATCCGGGCTTTGATCAGGCCGAATTCGGAAAAGATCGGGCGCAGGGCCGCGACCTTGCCGGCATAGCGGCCGTCGAGCGGGGACAGGGCGAGCAGGGTGTGTTCGGACATCGGGACGCGCTCCGGGGAAGAGGTGAATTCTACACCGTCGCTGGGGGCAGGCTTCCCCGGTCGGAGCCCGCCGCGCTCACGCCGGGGCTATGATTGGCTGCGAACCCCGGAGGCTGCGATGGCCGGCAAGACCCGTATGGAACACGACAGCTTCGGCGAATTGCGCGTCCCGGCCAGGGCCTTGTACGGCGCCCAGACGCAACGCGCCGTCGAGAATTTCCCGATCTCGACCTTGCGCATGCCACGCGCTCTCATCCGCGCGCTGGGTTTGATCAAGGCGGCGGCGGCGGCGGCGAATGCCGGCCTGGGCTTGTTGCCCAAGGACATGGCGCGGGCCATCGGCAGTGCTGCCGAGGGCGTCGCCGGCGGCGAATTCGACGCGGAGTTTCCCATCGACCTGTTCCAGACCGGATCCGGTACGTCAAGCAACATGAATGCCAACGAAGTGATCGCCACCCTTGCGGCGCGCCAGCTGCAAAAGCCGGTGCACCCGAACGATCACGTCAATCTCGGGCAGAGTTCGAACGACGTCATTCCCACGGCCATCCAGGTTTCGGCCGCGCTGCTCTGGCACGAGCAGTTGCGCCCCGCGCTCAAGCATCTGAAGGCGACCGTCGACCGGCGCGCCAAGGCGCTGGCGAAGGTAGTCAAGACCGGCCGCACCCATCTGATGGACGCGATGCCGCTGACCGTCGGCCAGGAATTGTCCGGCTGGTCGGCGCAGATCGCGTCGGCCATCGAGCGCCTGGACGGCAGCAGCGTGCGCTTGCATCGGCTGCCGCTGGGCGGCACCGCCATCGGCACCGGCATCAATGCCGATCCGCGCTTCGCCAAGCGCGCGATCGCCAAGTTGCGCGGCAAGACCGGCGTCAAGTTTTCCCAGGCTGCAAATTTGTTCGAGGGCATCGCCGCGCAAGATGCGGCGGTGGAATTTTCCGGCCAGCTCAATGTGCTGGCGGTGGCGCTGATGAAGATCAGCAACGATTTGCGCTGGATGAATTCCGGGCCGCTGGCGGGGTTGGGCGAAATCGAATTGCCGGCCCTGCAGCCGGGCAGCTCGATCATGCCCGGCAAGGTCAACCCGGTGATTCCGGAAGCGATGGCGATGGTTTGCGCGCAAGTGATGGGCAACCACGCCACGATCACGGTGGCTGGCGCGAGCGGCAATTTCCAGTTGAACGTCATGCTGCCGGTGATCGCGCACAACCTCGTGCAATCGCTGGAGCTGCTGGCGACCACCTCGCGCCTGCTCGCCGACAGCGCGATCGCCGGCTTCACCGTCCGCACTGCGCGGTTGGAAGAAAGCCTGTCGCGCAATCCGATTTTGGTCACCGCCTTGAACCCGGTGATCGGCTACGAAGCCGCGGCGCAGATCGCCAAGCGCGCCTACAAGGAAAACCGCCCGGTACTGGAGGTGGCGAAAGAAATGACCTCGCTGACCGACAAGCAACTGCGCAAACTCCTCGACCCCCAAGCCCTGACCAAAGGCGGCATCGCCGACTGATGCATGTGGGAGCGGCTTCAGCCGCGAAGCTTTCGCCGTGTCGGGAGATCGCGGCTGAAGCCGCTCCCACAAAAAAACGCCCCGTTTCCGGGGCGTTCTTCTTCAAACGACTGCGATTTCAGCCTTCGTCCTTCCAACGGCGCAGGCGGATGGCGGCGTAGATCATTGCCGAACCCAGCACTGCACCGATCCAGATATTGGCTCTTGTCAGTGCGCTCCAGGACTGGCCGACCAGCATCATGAGGTTGGCGTTGTCCGGTCCGACATTGGCGCCGAAATCGGCATCGAAGAACGCGAACCAGGAGCCGGGGGCAACGCTGAGCAGGCCGCGGGCGACGATGTTCTGCCAGAACCAGGAGATGTTCCACCCGAAATCGAACATCGCGTTGAACCAGCTGAGCAAGGCGCCGGTCAACACCGGCACGCCGACGGCCCACAGGAAGGGCTTGGTGCGGGCCCAGGCGCTGACCATCATCAGCCAGCCTACGGTGGGCAAGGCCCAGAGCACGTACACCGGAATGATCGAGGCGATCTGGAATGGGGCCAGCCAGGTGGCCGCCGTGGCCAGCACGCCACCGAACACGTTGACGCCGCCGATGGCCGCGGCCAGGCAGATGAAGAACAAGGACATCAGGCCGGTGATCGTGGCAAACGCCAAGGTGATCAGCGGGGCCAGCACCAGGGCCGTGGCAACCTTCGCCAGCACGGTCTCGCTGTCGGACACCGGCAGCGATTTCCAGAACAGCACGCTGCGATCCTTGCGCTCGTCGTACAGGCAGCCGAGGCAGAAGAAGAAGACCACGAATCCCATCACCATGAACAACGGCGCGGCCGTGCCCATGTAGCCATTGGCGATGGCGGTGACCATCTCCGCCCGCTCCTGGGCATCGACGACCTCGGCCAGGTTGGTCACCTGCGCGCCATTGATGTGTATGCCGTGCTTGCTGCCGAAGTAGACCGCGGCAATCATGGTGATGCCAAGGATCAAGGTCATCAACGCGCCGATCACGGCCGGGGTCCAGAAGAACCCGCCCTTGTGCTCCCAGAACTCGCGTTTCACCAACCATTTCATCGTGTTCATGCGTAGGTTCCTTTCATCTTGGCGACGAACAGATCGGCGACGCCGACATTCCTCATCTCGCCCAATGCCGCGATCTGCGCGCGCGGCACGCCGTCGAACAACATCACCGACTTGCCGAATACCTGGCGCTCGTCGATGGGGTTCAGCGCCTTGGCCGCCGCAATGTGTTCCGCCGACACCATGACTTCGACAAAGCGGTCGCCGACTTCGTCCATCGTCGCCGACAAGGTGATCTTGCCGTCCTGGATGAACATCAGGTCGCTCAGGATGTGCTCGATCTCCTCCACCTGGTGGGTGGTGACGATGATGGTCTTGTTTTCGTCGAAATAATCTTCGAGCAGGTTCTGGTAGAACTGCTTCCGATAAATGATGTCGAGTCCGAGCGTGGGCTCATCGAGCACCAGCAACTTGGCGTCGATGGCCATGACCAGGGCCAGGTGCAATTGCACGATCATGCCCTTGGACATTTCCTTGACCTTCATGCCGGGCTTCAGCTTGGTGTGCGCCAGGTAGCGCTCGGCCTTGGCGCGGTCGAACTTCGGGTGCACGCCAGCGACGAAATCGATCGCGTCCCTGACCTTCAGCCAGCGCGGCAGGATCGCCACGTCGGCGATGAAGCAGACCTGCTCCATCAATTCGTCGCGATGGGTACGCGGGTCCAGGCCGAGCACTTTCAGCTCGCCGTCGAAGGAGACCAGGCCGAGTGCGGCTTTCAGCGTAGTGGTCTTGCCCGAGCCGTTGGGTCCGATCAGGCCGATGATGCGGCCGGAGGGGATTTCGAAGCTGATGTTGTCGACGGCGGTGGTGTTGCCGTAGCGCTTGGTCAGTCCGCGGGCGGAAATAACGGCGGTCATTGGGCACCTCCGGTGGCGGCCGAGCGCAGCAGCTTTTCGATATCCAGGCCGAGCCGGTTGATGCGTTCGACCATTGCCGGCCATTCTTCCTTGAGAAAGCGCTCGCGCTCGCTGGCCAACAGCTTTTCGCGCGCCCCGTCTGTCATGTACATGCCAAGTCCCCTTCGTTTTTCCACCAAATCTTCGTCCGCCAGCTCCTGGTAGGCGCGGGAGACAGTAATGGGATTGAGCTGGTACTCAGCGGCGATCTGCCGAACCGAGGGCAGCGCGTCACCGGGCTTGAGCAAGCCATCCAGCATCATGCCGACCACGCGCTCCTTGAGCTGGCGATAAATCGGTGCGTTGTCGCTCCAGGCGATGGACATAATCAGGACTCCCGGCGCGGCAGCAGCGGCGCGAATGAGAAGAAGGGCATGGACAGCTGGTTCTGCATGCTGCGGATGGTCTGCAGTTCGTCCAGGTGCGCCTCGATGCCGGGCGACTTGAAATCGACCTGCGCGGTCGATTCAATGGGGGGACGGCCGATCGAGTAGCTCACGCCCAGCATGGACACGGCGACTGCAAGACTGGCCAAGGTGTTTTTCACTTTGTGGTACATAACGCCTCCCGTGCTGGTGAGGTAACCGAATGGTGTTGTAGCAAACTATAACACTACAATTTTCCCTGTCAACACCTTCCGCACAAAAATCACCCCAACTGATGGCCTATTCGCCGGCCTGGCGCAGATAAGCGAGCTAATATAATGAAAACATTAATGTTTTGCGCACTGGCGCTGGTGTTGGCCGTGGTTCCGGCGACGGCCAGGAAGGCCCTGCTGGACCAGAACTACCGGGAATTGGCCGGGACCAGGACGATAAACCTGCAATCGAGCTATGCCGGACAGGTGTTGCTGGTGGTGAACACGGCCAGCAAATGCGGCTTTACGCCGCAGTACGAGGCGCTGGAGGCGATGCATGCCAGGTACAAGGACCAGGGCTTCGCCGTACTCGGCTTTCCTTCCAACGACTTCCTGGGCCAGGAACCGGGAACGGAGAAGGAAATCCAGGAGTTCTGCCGCCTGACCTATGGCGTCAAGTTCCCGATGTTCGAGAAAGTGCACGTCAAGGGCAGGGATGCCACACCCTTCTACAAGCAGCTTGCAGCAGAAACCGGCAAGGCGCCGGCGTGGAATTTCCATAAGTACCTGATCGATCGCAATGGCCGGGTGGTAGCCAGTTTCGGCAGCCGCACCACACCCACCGATCCGGCATTCATCGCGAAAGTGGAAAGCCTGATCGCCGCTCCGAAGCCGGCGAAGAAGAGTTGATCGATGCGGCGGAGCACTCGCGTTCGCCGCCTTCCATCGTCGCCAGCGCATGCATTGCCGGCGGGGAACCTTGCTGGGGAATGAATACCAGCCATTGCCGCGCGGCTTCCGGCCCGCGACAATGGGCGCTTGTGCCGGCGCCAGCCGGCTTTCCCCAGGAGTCGTACCTGATGCCATCGGTTTTTCGTTCTGCCGTCCTGATGACGGCGATCGCCTGCAGCATGTCCTGCACCGCACAAGCGCCGGCCCCCGAGGCTGACAAGGCCGCGGCCAAGCCCGCGGAGCCCGCGATGAGCGCCACTGCGGCTGCCATGTCCGAGCGGCAGCGCAACAGCTACATGATCGGCATGGACGTGGCCAAATCGCTCGAGCCGATCAAGGACGAGATCGACATCGCTGCGCTCGCACAGGCCATGCAGGCTTCGTTCGACGGCAAGAAGACCAAACTGACGCCCGCCGAAGCCGAGTTGGTGCGCAATGCCTTCGGTCAGAAGATGCAGGCGAAGATGGCCGCCAAAGCGGCGGCGGAAGGCCAGAAGAATCTGCAGGAAGGCCAGGCGTTCCTGGCGGCGAACAAGTCCAAGCCGGGTGTGCGCAGCACGCCGAGCGGCCTGCAGTACCAGGTGCTGCGCCAGGGTTCCGGCCCGACCCCGCAGCCCACCGACAAGGTGCGCGTGCATTACAAGGGCACCTTGCTCAACGGTACCGAGTTCGACAGTTCGTATAGCCGCGGCGAGCCGGTGGAATTCGCCTTGAACCAGGTTATTCCCGGCTGGACCGAAGGCGTCGCCCTGATGCCGGTCAATAGCAAGTACATGCTGTGGATCCCGTCGAACCTGGCCTACGGCCCGAATGGACAGCCGCCGATTGGCGCGAACTCGACGCTGGTTTTCGAAGTCGAATTGCTCGGCATCGTCAAGTGACCCAGGCGGCGACGGAACCCCGTCGCCGCTTTCTTTGAGCCTGGAGCAAGCATGCGCGTCACTGTATTCGGCACCGGTTACGTGGGTCTGGTTACTGGTACCTGTCTGGCGGAAGTCGGCAATCAGGTAGTTTGTGTGGATATCGATGCGGCGAAGGTGGACGGCTTGAATCGGGGCGTAATCCCGATCTACGAGCCGGGCCTGGAGGAAATGGTCCTGGCCAACCATGCCAGCGGCCGCATCGCCTTCACTACCGAAGCGCAGGCGCCGATCGAGCATGGCGACATCATCTTCATCGCCGTCGGCACGCCACCCGATGAAGATGGCAGCGCCGACCTGCAATACGTGCTTGCCGTGGCGCGCACGATCGGCAAGTACCTGCGCCGTCCTGCCGTGATCGTCAACAAGTCGACCGTGCCGGTGGGCACCGCCGACCGCGTGCGTGCAGCGATCTCCGAGGAACTGCGTGCGCGCGGCAGCGACCTGGCGTTCGACGTGGTTTCCAATCCCGAATTCCTCAAGGAGGGCGATGCGGTCAAGGACTGCATGCGTCCGGACCGCATCGTCATCGGCAGCAGCAGCGCGACCGCGCTGGAACAGATGAAACGGCTATACGCGCCGTTCAATCGCAATCACGAGCGGATCATCCCGATGGATGTGCGCTCGGCCGAGCTGACCAAGTACGCGGCCAATGCGATGCTGGCGACCAAGATCAGTTTCATGAACGAGATGGCCAACATCGCCGAACGCGTGGGCGCCGACATCGAGATGGTCCGCCATGGCATCGGCTCGGATCCGCGCATCGGCTATTCCTTCATCTATCCGGGCGCCGGTTACGGCGGTTCGTGTTTTCCCAAGGATGTGCAGGCGCTGGAGCGCACCGCGGGCCAGTACGGCTACAACGCGCAGATCCTGGAAGCGGTCGAGGCGGTCAACGAGCGGCAGAAGTACAAGCTGTACGAGCTGATCGATCGCCATTTCTCCGGTCAGCTGAAAGGCAAGACCTTCGCCGTATGGGGATTGGCCTTCAAACCCAATACCGACGACATGCGCGAAGCGTCCAGCCGGACGCTGCTGGCAAAACTGTGGGCGGCAGGCGCCAAGGTTCGCGCCTATGACCCTGAAGCGATGGACGAAGCCGGACGCATCTACGGAGCGCGGGACGACCTGCACCTGGCCGATTCGCCGGCATCCGCGCTGCAGGGCGCGGATGCGCTGGTGGTGGTCACGGAATGGAAAACGTTCTGGAGCCCGGATTTTTCCAAGATCAAGGCCGCTCTCGCCACGCCGGTAATTTTCGACGGCCGCAACATCTACGATCCGACGGAAGTTGAGGCGGCCGGTCTTGCGTACTACGGTATTGGACGGGGCCGGACCATTGCCGGCGTCGAGTAGACGAATGCCAGTGCCAGACGAGTCCCTCGAGTTCCAGTTCGACCGCCGGTTCATGGAGCTGGAAACGCGCTTCTCCTTCCAGGAGCAGGCGCTGTCGGAAATGAGCGACGCGCTGGCCGCTTCGCGCGCCGAGGCAGCGCGCAATCATGACCTGCTGCAGCGCGCGCTCGAAGATCTCAAGCAATTGCGCAACCTCCTGTACTCCGCCGATCCGGCCAACGAACCCCCGCCGCCGCACTACTGAGCGCGCCGCCTGTGGGAGCGGCTTCAGCCGCGATTTCGCCACCATCGAACGAACGGAAGCATGACCGATGAGTAGTTCCCTGCGCGACCAACTGCTGGGCCTTGGCTACAAACCTGCCGCCAAGCCGGAGCGCGCGCCCGAGCAGCGCAAGGCGGAGGCGGGGCGCAAGGATTCGGGTGCTCGCAGACCCGAGGCGGGAGGTCGCAACGATTCGGGCGCTCGCAAGTCCGAGGCGGGAGGCCGCAATAATTCCGGATCGCGGAAGCCGGACGCGGGGCATCGCGGCGAGGGCGGTTCGCCGGCGCGACGCGCCCCGGCGAAGTCCCAGGAAGAAATCGACCTGGGCAAGGCTTACGCCTTGCGCGCACAAAAGGAAAAAGACGATCGCATCGAAGCCGAGCGCCTGAAGCAGGAAGAGGCGAAACAGCGTCGCGAAGCGAAGGCTCGACTCGCGGTATTGCTGAAGGATAAGGCGCTCAACGATCCCTCGGCGGAGATCGCCCGTCATTTCGAATACGGCGGCAAAATCAAGCGCATCTACGTGACCGCAGCACAGCTGACCGCGCTCAACGCCGGCGAACTCGGCGTGGCGCAGATGGACGGGAGATACCTGCTGATCCCCGTCGCCTTACTGCTCGAGGCCGAAGCGATTTTTCCACCCGCGGTCGCGTTGAAGGTCGATCCCAATGCGGCGCCGACCGACGATCCCTACAGTGATCCGGCCTACCAGGTCCCAGACGACCTGATCTGGTAACCGTAGGAGGCCGCTTCGGCATCCTGCCTCACGCGGCACTCGCACATCCATGTGCTTCGCGGCTTCAGCCGCGATAGTCGTTCGCCCCAAAAACTACGACCCTGGCTCGGCCCTTCGCCCGCCCACATTCGCGACCTTCCGCAGCACCGGCATTGCCGAAATCAAGGTCGCCAATTCAGATCGGTCGAACGACCTCAGCAGCTCGACGAGCGGCGTCAACAGGCGCTTCTGGCCAGCAACGAACAACTTCCTTCCGGATGCCGTGATGGCGATGCGGGTGATTCGCGCGTCCGCGCTGTCCGCCTGCCTTCTGACCAGGCCGCGCCGCTCCAGGTTCTGAACCTGGCGGGTCATGGTGGGTGCCTTGACGCCTTCCTGGCGGGCCAGTTCGCCCATGGTCAGCTCGCCGGCGAAGACGAGTACCGCCAGCACTGACGCTTCCGCCCGCGTCAACGCCGGGGATGGGTCGAGGCCGCGAAGACGCCGAATGAGCTTGACCGCGATCAAGACCAGTTCTTCGGATAGTTCCTCATTGCCTGGGGAAGCCATGGCTTGCAACTGTAGCAAATTTCTATATAGTTAGCGCAGCTAAATAAATGGATCGACGATGTCGGATCGAAACCGTGTGCGCTGGGTTTGGGCTGGGCCAGTCGCCTTTGCCTGGTTCTTCGGATGGGTGCTTGGGCTGGCGGCGCTCCGGCCTGAATACCATCATGCAACCAAAGCCATAAGCGAGCTGGGTGCCGTCGGGGCGCCGTACATGCTGGCGATGAATGCGTTTGGCTTTGTCGGTACCGGCGTTTGCCTGGCGCTGTTTGCTGTCGGATATCGGGCTCGGATGGGTGAGCGAGCGGTCGGCTACAAATCGATAATGCTGACCGCATTGTTGTTCATGATGACGGCGGTTCCGATGGAAATGGGAGCCGACGGCGATCCGGACATGGGATCGAAGCTGACCCGGCTGCACCTGGTCTTCGTCATGCTGGCACCCATTCCCTGGCTTTGGGCCTTGATCGGCATCGCTCGCCGATACGTCGATGGAACGCCAAGAGCGCTCGCGTTGGCGAGCGCCGCTGCCTTCCTCGGGGTGGTCGGGGTCACCATCTTCCTGATGGCGGATCGCACCTTCCAGGCCCCGGGCCTGGTACAGCGCGCAAGCTTCGTCCTCTTCCTGGGCTGGTTTGCGGCAGCCCCCTATCTGATGCGTAACCAGATCGAAAGCCGCAGCGAACTGGAGAAGCATCGCGGCTGAAGCCGCTCCTACGGGTCGTAGTCGAGGTTGGGGGCCAGCCAGCGTTCGGCTTGCAGGAGGCTGATGCCCTTGCGCTTGGCGTAGTCGGCGACTTGTTCGCGGCTCAGGCGGCCGACGACGAAGTATTGGCTCCTCGGATGCGAAAAATACAGACCGCTGACCGCTGACGCCGGATGCATGGCGAAGTTTTCCGTCAGCTTCAGGCCGATGGCGCGCTCGGCGCCGAGCAATCGGAACACGGTGGCTTTTTCGCTGTGCTCCGGGCAGGCCGGGTAACCGGGAGCAGGGCGGATGCCGACGTAACTTTCCGCGACCAGTTCGTCCACGCTCAGGGCTTCGTCGGGCGCATAGCCCCACAGCTCGGTGCGCACCTTGCGATGCAGCCATTCGGCGCAGGCTTCGGCCAGACGGTCGGCCAGCGACTTCAAGAGGATCGAGTTGTAGTCGTCGTACGCGGCTTCGAAGCGGGCGATATGCGAATCGATGCCGATCCCGGCATTGACCGCGAATGCGCCGACCCAGTCGGCCTTGCCGCTGTCCTTGGGCGCGATGAAATCAGCCAGCGAAAAGTTCGCGCGATCATCCGGCTTGTCGGCCTGCTGGCGCAGACAGTGCAGCGTAATGGTTGTTGTAGGAGCGGCTTCAGCCGCGATAGCTCCCGAACCATTCGCGGCTGAAGCCGCTCCCACAGGGGAGACTTCGATGTCGTCGCCGGTGGAGTTTGCGGGCCAGAGGCCGGCGACGGCTTTGGCGGTGAGCCATTTTTCGGCGATGAGTTGGTCGAGCATCCTGGTCGCATCGTCGAACAACTCGCGCGCTTGCTTGCCGACGATGGCGTCGTTGAGGATCTGCGGGTAACGGCCGGACAGTTCCCAGGTCTGGAAGAACGGGGTCCAGTCGATGATCGCGCGCAGCTCGTCCAGGGGCACGTCGTCGAATACGGTCGTGCCCGGTCGCAGCGGCGCGGGCGGCGTGTACTCGTTCCAGCCGCCGTCGAAGCGCTTGCGTCGCGCGCGTTCCAGGGAAATCAGCGATTTGGCGTCGCCGCGATTGGCGTGCCGCGCGCGGACCTCGGCGTAGTCGGCGGCGATGCCGGCGACGAAGGGCGCGCGCAAGTCGACGCTGAGCAGGCTCTGCATGACGCCCACCGCGCGCGAGGCGTCCTTCACCCAGACTACGGGCTCGGCATAGTGCGGAGCGATCTTCAATGCGGTGTGGGCGCGCGAAGTGGTGGCGCCGCCAATGAGCAAGGGCAGGGACATGCCCTGTCGCTTCATTTCGCGGGCCACGTGACTCATTTCTTCCAGCGACGGCGTGATCAGGCCGGACAAACCGATGATGTCTGCCTTTTCCTCGCGGGCGCGGTCGATGATGGTCTGCGTCGCCACCATCACGCCCAGGTCGACCACGTCGAAGTTGTTGCAGGCCAGCACCACGCCGACGATGTTCTTGCCGATGTCGTGCACGTCGCCCTTGACCGTGGCCATCAGCACCTTGCCCTTGGCCTTGCCGGCGTCGCCGGTGCGCAGCTTTTCCGCTTCGATGTATGGAATCAAGTGGGCGACGGCGCGCTTCATCACTCGCGCCGATTTCACCACTTGCGGCAGGAACATTTTCCCGGCGCCGAACAGGTCGCCGACGATATTCATGCCGTCCATCAGCGGGCCTTCGATGACGTCCAGTGGCCGCGCGGCTTCCTGCCGGGACTGCTCGGCATCGAGCTCGATGAACTTGTCGATGCCATGCACCAGCGCGTGTTGGATGCGCAGGTTCACCGGCTTGTCGCGCCAGCTGAGATCCTCGCTGCGCATTTCGCCCTTTTTCGATTTGTGTTTGTCGGCCTCGGTCAGCAGGCGCTCGGTGGCGTCGTCTCGGCGATTGAGCACCACGTCTTCGACGGCTTCGCGCAATGACGGCTCCAGGTCGTCGAGGATGGGCAGGCCGCCGGCATTGACGATGCCCATGTCCATGCCCGCCTGGATGGCGTGGTACAGGAACACCGCGTGGATCGCCTCGCGCACGGCATTATTGCCGCGGAACGAGAACGACACGTTGGACACGCCGCCGGAGACATGGCTGAGCGGAAAGCGCTGCTTGAGCTCGCGCGTAGCGTTGATGAAGGCGACGGCGTAGTCGTTGTGCTCCTCGATGCCGGTGGCGATGGCGAAGATATTCGGGTCGAAGATGATGTCTTCCGGCGTGAAACCGGCTTTCTCGGTCAGCAGCGCATAGGCGCGAGAACAGATCTCCACCTTGCGCTCGAAGGTATCGGCCTGGCCTTGTTCGTCGAACGCCATGACCACGACCGCCGCGCCGTAGCGGCGCACTTTCGCTGCCTGCTGCAGGAAGGCGCTTTCACCTTCCTTCATCGAGATCGAGTTGACGATCGCCTTACCCTGTACGCATTTCAGGCCGGCTTCGATCACGCTCCACTTGGAGGAGTCGATCATCAGCGGCACGCGGGCGATGTCCGGCTCGGCCGCGATCAGGCGCAGGAAGCGCGACATCGCGGCTTCGGCATCGAGCATGCCCTCGTCCATGTTGACATCGATGACCTGGGCGCCGTTCTCGACCTGTTGCCGCGCCACCGTCAAGGCCTCGTCGTAGCGGTTTTCCAGGATCAGCTTCTTGAACTGCGCCGACCCGGTGACGTTCGTGCGCTCTCCCACGTTGACGAAATTGGTGTCAGGCGTGATGACGAACGGTTCCAGGCCCGACAGCCGCGTGTGCTGGGCCAGCGACGGAATCGTACGAGGCGCGAGTCCGGCGACCGCATCGGCAATGGCGCGGATATGCGCCGGGGTGGTGCCGCAACAACCGCCGACCAGATTGAGCAACCCGGCCTGCGCGAATTCGCCGAGCATTTCCGACATCTCGCCGGGGCCTTCGTCGTAGCCGCCGAAGGCATTGGGCAGGCCGGCATTCGGGTGGCAACTGACGAAGGTGTCGGCCACCTGCGCCAGCATGTCGATGTGGGGGCGCAGGTCCCGGGCGCCCAGGGCGCAGTTCAGGCCGACCGACAGCGGCCGCGCATGGCGCAGCGAATACCAGAAGGCTTCCGCGGTCTGCCCGGACAGCGTGCGTCCCGAGCGGTCGGTGATGGTGCCGGAAATCATGATCGGCACGCGTTCGCCGAGTTCCTCGAACAACACGTCCAGCGCGTACAGCGCCGCCTTGGCGTTGAGCGTGTCGAAGATGGTCTCGACCATGATTGCGTCGCTGCCGCCCTCGATCAGCGCACGCGATGCTTCAACATAGTTGTCGACCAACTCGTCGAAACTGATGTTGCGGAACCCCGGATCGTTGACGTCCGGACTCATCGAAGCGGTGCGCGAAGTCGGCCCGAGGATGCCGATGGCGAATCGCGGCCGGCCCGGTTCGCGCGCCTCGAACTCGTCGCAGCAGGCGCGCGCCAGCCTGGCCGCTTCGCGATTGAGCTCGGGCACCAGGTGCTCGAGTTTGTAATCGGCCTGCGAGACGCGCGTGGAATTGAACGTGTTGGTTTCCAGCAGGTCGGCGCCGGCCTCGAGATAGGCCAGGTGGATCTCGCGGATGATCTGGGGCTGGGTCAGCGTCAGCAGATCGTTGTCGCCCTTGAGGTCGCCGGCACATCCGCAGCCCGGCCCATGCGTGTGCGCCTCGCCCTCGGAGAAGTGCGAGTCATCGTACCCGTGCGCAAAGCGTTCGCCGCGATAGCCGGCTTCGTCGAGCGCGTGTTGCTGGATCATCGTGCCCATGGCGCCATCGATGATCAGGATCCGCTCGGCCAGCGCTTGCTCCAGCAGGGCGACGCGCTGCGGGTTTTTCCACGGCAGCTCGGTCATTCCTTGCGGGCCAATAGCGTCAATACTTCAAAATGCGGCGGGCGTTTTTCCTGCGTGACCACCTGGCAGACCTGCACCGACAGACCGGCCTTGGCGGCGAACTTGCGCAGTTCTTTTTCCGTGAAGCCAAGGTTGACGTGCCCGTACGGCGTCACGGCGCTCTTGTGCTCGTGCTTGGCCAGGCAAGTGACGAGCAGGCGGCCGCCCTTGCGCAGCACTCGCGTGGCTTCGGCTACCGCCAGCGCCGGTTTTTCGGCATAGGTCAAAGCGTGCATCAGCAACACCAGGTCGAACTGCGGCTTGTCGAAGGGCAGGGCTTGCATGTCGCCTTCCATCACCTCGACATGTTCGAGTTTGCGCAAGCGCTCGCTGGCGGCCAGCACGACCTTGGTGCTGCTGTCGATGCAGACGTAACGGCGCGCGTGCGGCGCCAGCAATTCCGCCAGCACGCCATCGCCGGAAGCGACGTCCAGTACTTCGCCCGGCTCAAGCATGGGCAGCGCCGCGCGCGCCAGGGCCTCCCAGGTGCGGCCCGGCGAATAGTGCCGTTCCATGTCGCCGGCGACCGAATCGGCCCAGTTATGGTCCGAGGCGCGCGTGGCCAGCACGTCCGGCATGCGCTCGGCATCCTGTCGCAGCAGCGGATCGTCGGTGCCGGCGCGCAGGGCTTCCCAGAGCGCCCGTTCGGCAGGCTCCAGGTTGTCCTCGTTGAAGCGGTAATAGGCCGAAACGCCGGCGCGGCGATCGCGCACCAGATCGGCGTCCTTGAGCTTGGCCAGGTGCGTGGACACCCGGGGCTGGGCCAGGCGGGTCACCGCCGAGAGCTCGGCCACGGTCAGTTCCTCGCGTTCAAGCAGCGCCAGCAAGCGAACCCGGGTCGGGTCGGCCAGGACCCGGAGACAGGCAGACCATGCGTCGAGATCCATGTATCTTTCCATCGCGATTATAAGATGGATAAGTCTGGGCGCGGATCGGCGCGAGGTCAAGGCGGTATTTTGGCCATTTGGATGCGCTACTGTGTGCTCCGGTCCCCGTCAAGCCGGTCCAACATGGCCAACACCTCCTACGAGCAGCGGATCAGCGTGCGCGGCCTGGTGCGCGGCATGTTCGTCAGCCGCCTGGATCGCCCCTGGATCGAAACCCCCTTCCCATTGGAAGGGCTCAGGCTGGAGTCCGACGAAGAAATCGAAAAGCTGCAGCGCATTTGCAGCTATGTGTTTGTCGATTCCACGCGCGGCAAGGCGCCGGAACTTCGATTTATCGAGCACCACGCCTCGGAGCTGCTGAATAATTCACGGGCGCGCGATGAAGTGCAGGAGCTGCGCAAGACCGAGTGGACCATCCAGAGCGACTTCGACAGCGAACGGGAGCTGGCTGGCGAAGCACACGGCATGCTCGCCCGCGGTGTCGAGGAGGTCATGGCCGACTTGCAGAACGGCCGCCACCTCGACCTGGGCAAGCTCAAGGACGGCGTCGACGCCATGGTCGATTCGATCCTGCGCAATCCTTCGGCATTCCACTGGATCAAGGAGATGAAGCGTTGGGACAATTACAGTTACCACCATGCCCTCGGTTGTGCAATCTGGGCAGCGAGCTTCGGTCGCCACCTGGGCCTGGAAAAAGAAGAAGTCCAGCGGCTTTCGCTGGGCGGCCTGCTGTGCGATGTCGGCAAGACCCGCGTGCCGGTGGACCTGTTGGCCAAGCAAGGCTCGCTGGCCGAGGATGAAGTCGATTTGATCAAACGTCATGTCGGCCATGGCCTGGAGATCGTGGAGCGCACGCAGGGGATATCGCCCAGGGTCGTGGAGATAGTGGCCACACACCATGAACGCCACGATGGCAGTGGCTATCCGCAAGGCCTCAAGGGCAATGAAATTCCGATCTACGGACGGATCATGGGCCTGGTCGACAGCTACGACGCCATGACCTGCGTCCGGCCGCATGCCAGCAGCCGTTCGCCGCATAACGCCGTGTCCGAGTTGTACGAACACCGGGGCAAGTTGTTCCAGGCCGAGCTGGTGGAACAGTTCATCCAGACCTGCGGCATCTATCCGACCGGCACCCTGGTGGAACTTTCCAACGGCGAAGTCGGCGTGATCATCGCCGTGCATAGCCTGAAGCGATTGCGGCCCAGCGTGATGGTGTTGCTGGACCCGGACAAGGCCCCGCTGAGCAGGTTTCGAACTGTCGATCTGAGCCTGGTCGAACTCGATGATCGCGGGCAGCCGCTCACCGTAAAGGGCGGCCTCCCGACCGGTGCCTACAACATCGATCCGAAAGAACTTTTTCTCGACTGACGCCGCCCACGAGCATGAGCGAAGACGAACTCACCGGGCTGCACGATCGCCGCACGTTCATGTTGGCTTTGCGCCGCCAGGTTATCCAGGCCAACGACAAGCAGAGCAGCCTGGCCTTGCTGGTGGTGGATATCGACGGCTTCACTGCGATCAATGGCACCCACGGTTACGAATTTGGCGACAGGACTTTGCAGCACGTGGCGCTGCAGCTGAGCCAGGTGGCGCGCGCCTACGACTATGTGGCGCGGATCGGCGACAACCGCTTTGCGCTGATCCTGCCGCGCATCATGAACAAGGGCCATGCCGAACTGGCCACGCAGAAACTGTTTCGCCTGTTGGACCTGCCGTTCGAGTTCGGACATGGGCGGGTAAAGATCGCGGTGACCATCGGCGCCGCGCTGTGCCCGATGCATGCGAGCCATGCGGAGTTCCTGCTTCGCCTGGCCGAGAGCGCCATCGTAACCGCGCGCGCCAACGGCCAGCATTGCCTGTTTGCTCCGGACGCGGAACAGGACGAGCAACTTTCCGAGTTCTGGGACATCGAGATCGAGCTGTCCTCGGCGATCCAGCGCGGCGAGATGCACATGCATTACCAGCCGAAGGTGCGCTGCCGCGATCTGCAACCGGTCGGCGCCGAGGCGCTGATGCGCTGGGACAACCGCTCTCGCGGCACGCTGACGCCCGATGTATTCATTCCGGTTGCCGAGCACACCGGGCAGATCAAGGCACTGACGATTTGGGCAATGAACACCGCCCTGCGGCAGGCGGGCGAGTGGACCCATTCCTTCGGCGACATCTCGATCGCGGTGAATGTGCCCGCCGAACTGGTCGTCGAGCATGACCTGCCCGATCTGGTCGAGAACGCACTCAAGCTGTGGGGGAGCGACCACGTGCAACTGGTGCTGGAGATCACCGAACGCTCCCTGGTGGTTGCGCCCGAACACAGCTTCAAGATTTTGTCGCGCATCCGGGCGATGGGCGTCAAGGTGTCGATCGACGACTTCGGCACCGGTTATTCCTGCCTGGCCTATTTCAAGAATATTCCCGCCGACGAGTTGAAGATCGACAAGTCTTTCGTCTCCGGGCTGCTGGAAGATCCCGCTTGCGCGGAACTCACCAGCCTGATCATCGACCTGGCGCACCGGTTCGGGCTGTCGGTGGTGGGCGAGGGGGTCGAGGACGCACAGACCTTGCAGGCCCTGGTCCAGCGTCGCTGCGACGTCGCCCAGGGCTACCTGCTCGGCAAGGCCATGACCAGCGCGGAATTCCAGGGCTGGCTGGATACCAGAAATGCCCCGCCAACCGGTGTTGTTCCGGATTAGCGCGGCGCGCCGCGCAGGCACAGGCGCGCGTGACTCGCGTCGGACCGCACGCCGGCCCGCACGCCGCCCGCATTTCGACCAGGCCTGGCCCGAGCCGTTACAATAGTGGGCTCCCGCCCTCACCCAGGATCCGCCGTGGATTTCACCTTTACCGAAGAGCAGTTGATGATCCAGGACGTGGCCCGCCGCATCGCGCAGGAGAAGATCGCGCCGAGCGCCGAGCACCACGACCGCACCGGCGAGTTTCCGCTGGCGAACATTCGCACGCTCGGTGAAAACGGCCTGATGGGCATCGAGGTCCCGGCCGAGTACGGCGGCGCCGGCATGGACCCGATCAGTTACGTGCTGGCCATGGTCGAGATCGCCGCGGCCGATGCCGCCCATTCGACCATCGTCTCGGTCAACAACTCGCTGTTTTGCAACGGCATCCTCAAGTACGGCAGCGAAGCGCAGAAGCAGCTGTACGTGCGCGCCATCGCCGAGGGCCGGGAAATCGGCGCCTTCGCGCTCACCGAGCCGCAATCGGGCTCCGACGCCACCGCCATGCGTTGCCGCGCCACCCGGCAGGCCGACGGCAGTTTCATCGTCAACGGCAAGAAGAGCTGGATCACCTCCGGCCCGGTCGCCAAGTACATCGTGCTCTTCGCCCTGACCGACCCGGCCAAGGGCGCCAAGGGCATTACCGCGTTCATGGTCGACACGGCCAAGCCGGGTTTCTTCCGCGGCAAGACCGAGCCCAAGCTCGGCATCCGCGCGTCGGCGACCTGCGAGATCGAATTCCAGGATTACGTCGTGACGCCGGGCGAAGTGCTGGGCGTGGAGGGCGAGGGTTTCAAGATTGCGATGGGCGTGCTCGACGCCGGCCGCATCGGCATCGCCTCGCAGGCGATCGGTATTGCCCGGGCCGCGTATGAAGCGACGCTGTCGTATGCGAAAGAGCGCAAGGCATTCGGCGTGGCGATCGGCACCTTCCAGATGACGCAGTCCAAGATCGCCGACATGAAGTGCAAGCTCGACGCATCGTTGTTGCTGACCTTGCGCGCAGCCTGGACCAAGCAGCAAACGGAAAAGAACGGCGGCCGCTTCAGCACCGAAGCCGCGGTCGCCAAGCTGACGTCCTCGGAAGCGGCGATGTGGATCACCCACCAGGCCGTGCAGATCCACGGCGGCATGGGTTATTCGAAGGAAATGCCGCTGGAACGCTATTTCCGCGATGCCAAGATCACCGAAATCTACGAAGGCACCAGCGAGATCCAGCGCCTGGTGATTGCGCGTAACGAAACCGGGTTGCGCTAAGGCGTCAACCAAGCGGCCGTGGCAGCGTTGGAAGGCGTGACCACAACAATGGAGTTGTCATGCGCGTGCCGCGAGTCGTCCTCTGCCTCCTGCTGTTGCCACTGGCCATCGCTGTCACGGTCGACGTCGCGGCGCGCCGCTGGCGAGATGGCGCAACTGCCGCCGCCGTGCCTGCCGGCACCATCGTCGATCGCGACATCGCCTACGGCAACGACCGGGCGCAGCGGCTGGACGTTTATCGCCTGCCTGGCGGTGGCGCCCGCCGGCCGATCATCGTCATGGTTCATGGCGGCGCCTGGAGGAACGGCGACAAGGACGGGCCGGGCGTCGCCAGCAACAAAGTGGCACGTTGGTTGCCGCAGGGCTACGTTTTCGTTTCGATCAATTACCGAATGTTGCCGGCGCAGGACGCGCTGCAGCAAGCCGACGATGTCGCACGCGCCTTGGCTTACGTGCAGCAGCATGCCGCCGAGTGGGGCGGCGATCGGGACAAGCTGATCCTGATGGGGCATTCTGCCGGCGCCCATCTGATCGCGTTGCTGTCAGCCGATCCCGATCGCGCGCAGGTGTTCGGCGCAGGACGTTGGTCGGCGAGCGTCGCGCTCGACAGTGCTGCGCTCGATGTGGTCAGCCTGATGCAACGGCGGCACATGGGCCTGTACGACCCGGCCTTCGGCGCCGATCCTGCGCGCTGGCGGCAGGCTTCCCCCTTGCATGCGTTGGGTGCCAAGGCAGTGCCCTTGCTGGCAGTTTGTTCGACCCAGCGCCGCGATCGCCCCTGCGACCAGGCCGAGGCTTATTCCCAACGTTCCAGAGCGCTGGGCGTCGCTGCAGAGGTCTCCGGGCAGGACCTGAATCATGCCCAGATCAATCGCGATCTGGGCATGCCGGGTGCGTACACTGCGCAAGTGGAAGAGTTCATGGCTGCGTCCACATCTCGATGAAAGGGGGCAGGCCAGGTAGCGTATCGGTCAGCCCATGCAGAACCACCACCAGAGCCAGCGAGCGGGTACGCGACCAGAGGACGCCGAACAGCAAGCCGGCGGGCGAGACGATGGCAATCGAATAGGCCACTGACCACAGCAGCGTGGGATGGGCGTCGGCGCCTTCCATCAGCGAAGCGCCGCGCAAGTACAGGCCGGGCGCGTGGGCCAGACCGAACAACAGGGCGCCAATACAGACCGCCGCCAGGTCCGATTTCAGCAGCGCCGCCAGACGCGTCTGCAGGACTGCGCGGAACAGGACTTCCTCGCACAGTCCTGCTTCCAGCGTCTGCCAGGCCAGGCAGAGCGGAATGGCCCAGGCCAAGGTGACGAGCGAGGGATCCAACGCGCTCAACGTTTGCAGTCCGCGGCCGAAAACCGCCTGGAAGGCGAGCAGGGCCAGACCCAGGCCGACCAGGGCCCGGCCATGCCTGTCCCAGCGCCAGGCCGGCGCCAGCGTTTCGCGCCAGCGGTGGCCGAACAGGGCCAGTAATGCCACCGGCAGCGCAACCATAGTCAGCAGCTTCACCGCCAGCTTTACCGCGGACTGCGCCGGCTCCCCAGGCCAGGCTGTGTTGATGGCGCTGAAGCCGAATCCGAGCACGGCGACGGCGAATACGGCGAGATAGGCGAGCACGCTGAAGCCTTCGGCTCCCGATATGGGACGCCGCGCTCCTGGCATCGCCGCGTTGCGGGTCAGGACCATGGCCAGCAACGGGAAGACAACGCCGACCAGGGCGAAGACGAACAAGGGCTCGGCCAGCGAGAACCCCGGCTGGGTGGAGAGAGCGGCCAGCGCAGCCAGGTAGCATGCCCCGTACACGAGGACCGCCCAGGCGCGGCGCCAGACGCGGGTGGAAGCAACGGAATGGGCGGTGGACACGGTCCTGGACTTCCGGAATTTGAGGGCCGACACAGGGTAGTCCGGCCCCGCGAGTCGTGAATGTGCCGCTGGCAATGATGACTTTCGGCGTCGATGCTCCGGGACGCTTGCGATCTCCACGCCCGGATCGCTCGCCGGGGCATCGACATCGACACCCGCGGCGCAAAAAGTCGCGGCGAGCGGCCCGAAAAGTTACAATTCCGCACTTTTCACGCATGCATCGAGATCGCGTCAAATGAGCGCCCAGCCCGTCCCCGTCGTCACCCTTGAGTTGATCCAGTCCGCCGTAAAGGCGCTTGCCCCGGCCGACCGCCTGCAATGCGCATTGGCCTTCTCCCAGGCCTTCTTCGCCCGCCTGCCGGTCGACGAGCTCGAACTGCGCAGCCCGCAGGTCTGGGCCGCCATCGCCATCAGCAACCTGGCATTCGCCGACCAGCGCGATGCCGGACAAGCCAGGATCCGCGTCTTCAATCCCACGCCCGCCGACGGTTTTGACAGCGGCTATTCGGTGGTGCAGATCGTCAACGACGACATGTCCTTCCTGGTCGACTCGGTCGGCATGGCGCTGACCGTGCACGGTCTTGCCTCGCACGGCATCGTCCATCCGGTGTTCCCGGTAACCCGCGACGCGAACGGCAAGTTGCTGCGCGTCGGTGAAGGCAGTCCCGAATCGCTGATCCACATCGACATCGACCGGCTGGCCAGCGAAGCGGACATGCAGGCGCTGCAGGCAACCATCGCCACCGCGCTGGCCGACGTCCGCGCTGCATTCGGCGACTGGCAGGCGATGCGCGCCAAGATGCAGCAGATCGCCGTCGAACTCGAGTCGCGGCAGATGCCCGCCGGCGAAAAAATCCGTGACGAAGCCGAAGAGTTCCTGCGCTGGGCGGCCGACAATCACTTCACCTTCCTCGGCTATCGCGAATACGAAGTGACCGAGCGCGATGGCGTGCGTGCGCTGGCCGCCGTCGCCGGTACTGGCCTTGGCATCATGCGCGGCAAGGATGCCGAGGCGAAGCCACGGCCGTTGACCGGTCTGGCCGCGTCCGACCTGCCGCCGGGCGCCGTGCTGGAGCCGCTGATCCTGACCAAGACCAATTCGCGTTCGACCGTGCACCGCCCGGGCTACATGGACTACATCGGCGTGCTCAAGTTCGACGCCGACGGCCGCGCCATTGCCGAACAACGCTTCCTGGGTCTGTACACGTCGAGCGCCTACAATCGCCGCCCGTGGGAAATCCCGCTGGTTCGCCAGCGCCATGAAGCGGTGATGGCGGCCTCGGGGCTTGGCGAAAGCAGCCATAGCGGCAAGGCGCTTCGGCACATCCTGGAAACCTTGCCGCGCGACGAACTGTTCCAGTCCAGCGTCGAAGAACTCACCGCCACCTGCACGGGCATCCTCGGCCTGCAGGAGCGCGCGCGTACCCGGCTGTTTCTGCGCCGCGACCGCCATGGCCGGTTCTACTCGGCGCTGGCATACATTCCGCGCGACCGTTTCAGTTCCGAAGTGCGCGAACGCATCGAAGCGATGCTGATGCGCGAGTTGCATGGCGATCGGCTCGATACCAGCGTGCAGATTGGCGAATCGCCGCTCGCGCAGCTGCACCTGCTGATCCGTCCGCGCAGCGGCGAGGCTGCGCGCCCGGATTCCGCCGCGCTCGAAGCCGAGCTCGTGCACATCGTGCGCAACTGGTACGACGAATTGCGCGATCGCCTGGTGCAGCTGCATGGCGAGGAAACCGGCATCAAGCTCGCCAACCGATACGGCAAGGCGCTGCCCGCCGGCTACGTCGAATCGGCCACCCCGGAACTGGCGGCTCGCGATGTCGGCCAGGCGGCATCGCTGGCTGGCGCCAAGGATCTGCACCTGTCGCTGTATCACAGCGCCGACGGCGGCCTGCGCTTCAAATTGATCCGCCTGGGCAGGGAAATCGCCTTGTCCGATGCGTTGCCGATGCTGGAAAACCTCGGTCTGCGCATCAATAGCGAGCATCCGTACGAGCTGGACATCGATGACGGCCGCGTGGTCATCCAGGATTTCGAAGTCGAACCGCTGACCGGCAAGGTCGACGTCGACTCGGCGCGCGCGCGTTTTGAGGATGCCTTCGCCGCCATGTGGCGCGGCGATGCGGAAAGCGACGGCTTCAACCGCCTGGTCCTCGCTGCCGGCCTGGGTTGGCGCCAGGTGGCGATGCTGCGCGGCTACTGCAAATACCTGCAGCAAACCGGCGTCACGTTCTCGCAGGCCTACATGGAAGAGACCTTGGTGCGCTATCCATTGGTCGCCCGCCTGCTGGTCGAACTGTTCGAGGCGCGCTTCGAGCCGGGCCGCGACATCAAGGCCGACCCGAAGACCTGCGACGCGCTACGCGTCTCGCTGACGGCAATCGTGCCGGTCGACCAGCGCCATGAGCTCGCCACCATCCTGGAAGAGATGGGCGCCGACCGCGCGCTCGATCGCAGCGCGCAGATCGACGCCTGCGGCGATGCTCTGGCGATCACGCTGGAAAAGGTGTCCAGCCTGGACGAGGACCGCATCCTGCGGGCCTTCAAGACCGCGATCAATGCGACGCTGCGCACCAGCTATTTCCAGAAAAAGGGCGACGGCGGCACGCACCGGGACTACATCAGCTTCAAATTCGACCCTGCGGCGCTGCCGGAACTGCCAAAGCCGCGCCCCTATCGCGAAATCTTCGTCTATTCGCCGTTCGTGGAAGGCGTGCACCTGCGCTTCGGCCCGGTCGCGCGCGGCGGCCTGCGCTGGTCGGATCGCCGTGAGGATTTCCGCACTGAAGTGCTGGGCCTGGTCAAGGCGCAGATGGTGAAGAACACGGTCATCGTGCCGGTCGGCTCCAAGGGCGGCTTCTTCGTCAAGCGCTCCCCGGTCGGTGGCGATCGCGACGCGGTGCTGGCCGAAGGCATCGCCTGCTACAAGCGTTTCATCAACGCCTTGCTCGACATCACCGACAACCTGGTCGATGGCAAGGTCGTGCATCCGGTCGATGTCGTGCGCCACGACAACGACGATCCGTACCTCGTGGTCGCCGCCGACAAGGGCACGGCTACCTTTTCCGACATCGCCAACGGCATTTCCGCCGAACACGGCTACTGGCTGGGCGATGCATTTGCCTCCGGCGGTTCGGTCGGTTACGACCACAAGGGCATGGGCATCACCGCGAAAGGCGCCTGGGAGTCGGTCAAACGCCACTTCCGCGCGATTGGCCGCGATTGCCAGACGCAGGAATTCACCGTGGTCGGCATCGGCGACATGTCCGGCGACGTGTTCGGCAACGGCATGCTGCTCTCGCAGCACATCCGCCTGCTGGCGGCGTTCGACCACCGGCATATTTTCCTCGACCCGAATCCGGACGCGGCTATTTCGTTCGCCGAGCGCGATCGCATGTTCAAGCTGCCGCGTTCGAGCTGGGACGATTACGATCGCAAGCTGATCTCGGCCGGTGGCGGCATCTATCCGCGTTCGGCCAAGACCATTCCGTTGACGCCGGAAGTGAAAGCAGCCTTGCACATCGATGCTGACGTCGATCAGATGCCGCCATCCGATCTGATGAACGCCATCCTCAAGGCGCCGGTGGACCTGCTCTGGAATGGCGGCATCGGCACCTACGTCAAGGCCGCCAGCGAATCGCATGCCGAAGTGGGCGATCGCGCCAACAACAGCCTGCGCGTCAACGGCCACGATCTGCGTTGCCGGATGGTGGGCGAGGGCGGCAACCTCGGCATGACCCAGCGCGGGCGCATCGAAGCCGCGCACAACGGCGTGCTGCTCAACACCGATTTCATCGATAACTCCGCGGGCGTGGATACCTCCGATCACGAGGTGAACATCAAGATCCTGCTCGGCGACATCGTCAAGCGCGGCGAGCTGAGCATGGAACAGCGCAACTCGCTGCTGGCAAGCATGACCGATGAAGTCGGCGAGCTGGTGCTCAACGACAATTACCGGCAGAACCAGGCAATCAGCCTGATGGAAGCGATGAGCGCGCCGCGACTGGGTTCGTTCGGTCACTTCATCCGAACGCTGGAAGCCCAGGGTCTGCTCGACCGCGCCATCGAGTTCCTGCCCTCCGACGCCGAACTGAGCGATCGCAAGTCGCGCGGCCAGGGCCTGACCCGACCGGAACTGTCGGTGCTGCTGTCCTACGACAAGATCGTGATCTACAACCAGATGCTCGATTCCGACGTCCCGGAAGATCCGCATCTGTCCAAGGAACTGGTGCGCTATTTCCCGAAGGCGCTGCAGCAACGCTACACCGCCGACATGGAAAACCACCACCTGCGCCGCGAGATCATCGCCACTGCGGTGACCAATTCCATGGTCAACCGCATGGGCGCGACCTTCCTGCAGCGCCTGCAGGAAGACACCGGCGAGACGCCGGCGCAGATCGCCAAGGCCTACAGCATCAGCCGCGAAGTGCTCGACGCGCGCACCTTCTGGTCGGGCATCGACGAGCTCGACCTGAAAGTGACCGAAGCGGCGCAGATCGCCGCGCTGACCGCGCTCTGGCACTTGCAGCGAAACATGACGCGCTGGTTGCTCAATCGCCCGGCCGAAAACCTGGTTATCGCCACCATGGTTGAGCGTTACTCGGCGCCAATGAAGGCGCTGCGCGACGCCTTGCCGCAGATTCTGCCGGCCGACAGCCGCGCTTCGCTGCAAGCCGACGTGGAGCTGTGGCAGAAGCAGGGCTTCCCGGTCGAGCTCGCGCTCGGCCTGGCCTGCCTGCCTTATCTGACCTATGGGCTGGATATCGTCGAAGTGGCGTTGGAGCGCAAGCTCCCGGTCGCCGATGTCGGCCTGGTCTACTTTGCCTTGTCCGACGCCTTGCACAGCAAGTGGCTGATGGACAACGTCGAGAAACTGCCGGTCGACGGTCGCTGGCACGCGCAGGCTCGCGGTGTGCTGCGCGACGAACTGCAGGCGCAACAGCGTTTGCTGGTCGGCAACGTGCTGGCCACGGCAGGCAACGGCGCCAAGCCCGAGGCGTTGGTCAGGCAGTGGCTGGCCCGCGACGATGCTGCGCTGAAGTACACGTTGAACATGTTTGGCGACATGCGCAACCTGCGCAGCATGGACTTCGCGACGCTATCGGTCGCCGTGCGCCGCCTCGCCCAGATCGCCGCCACCAGCGCCCGCACCTCCTAACCCCGTTGGAGCGGCTTCAGCCGCGATGCCTCTCCACCCGGACAACCTGGAGAAGCATCGCGGCTGAAGCCGCTCCTACATGGGCGGGGAAGCATCGCGGCTGAAGCCGCTCCTACATTGGTGTTCGCGGGTGAGGTAATCTTTGGCTATCCAAGGATGTGGACCATGACCCTGCCGGCCGAACCGAAGATCGCCTTTCTAGCCAGCAATACACCGGAGGCTGCGGAGGCGCTGGCGGTTCTGACGGCCGCGCACCAGCAACACGCGCCGGTCGACGCCGATGTCCTGTGCGCGCTTGGTGGCGACGGCTTCATGCTGCAATGCCTGCATCAACACGCCGAGCACGGACTGCCGGTGTTCGGCATGAAGCTCGGCGCCGTCGGCTTCCTGATGAACCAGTATCGCCCCGATGAACTGCTGCGCCGGCTGCACGCTGCCGAGCCGGCGGTGTTGCGGCCGCTGGAAATGGTTGCGGTGACCGAAGCAGGCACCACCATTGCGCTGGTGGCGTACAACGAAGTCTCGTTGCTGCGGCAGACACGGCAGACCGCGCACCTGCGCGTGCATCTCAACGGCCAGGTCCGCCTGGACGAGCTGGTCTGCGACGGCGCGCTGGTGGCCACGCCGGCCGGCAGCACGGCCTACAACTACTCCGCGCACGGGCCGATCCTGCCGCTGGGCTCCTCGGTGATCGCGCTGACGCCGATCGCCGCGTTCCGCCCACGCCGCTGGCGTGGCGCGCTGTTGCGCGCAGACACCGAGATCAAGCTGGAAATCCTCGATCCGTACAAGCGGCCGGTCAGCGCCACGGCCGATTCGCACGAAGTGCGCAACGTGGTCGAGGTGCGCATTCGCGAGTCGCGCGACCGCACGGTTACCTTGCTGTTCGATCCGGAGCACAATCTGGAAGAACGCATTCTCAACGAGCAATTCGTCACCTAGCCGCGTGGTATGGATGCTTCCATTTCCCAGGCACCCGACAAACTGGTCGTAGCCATCACGGCGCGGGCCCTGTTCGACCTGGAGAAGGGCCACGCGCTGTTCGAAGGCGAGGGCCTGGATGCCTACGCCAAGCACCAGCGCACGCACGAAGACGACATCCTCGAGCCGGGCATCGCGTTTCCGTTGGTAAGAAAGCTGCTGGCCATGAATGCCGGCGCGCCGCCGGAGGCGCCGCGCGTGGAGGTGGTGCTGCTTTCGCGCAATTCCTCCGATACCGGCCTGCGCATCTTCAACTCGATCGAACACTTCAAGCTGGGGATCGCACGCGCCGTATTCACCAGCGGCGCACCGACCACGCCTTACATCCATCCCTTTGGCGCGCAATTGTTCCTCTCGGCCAATCCCGAATCGGTGCGTTATGCGCTGCAGCATGGCGTGGCGGCGGCGACCATCCTGCCGGCCAAGGCGGCCGCTCAGGTACACGACCAATTGCGCATCGCCTTCGATGGCGACGCCGTGATCTTTGGCGACGAATCCGAGCGTGTATCGCAGGCCGACGGCCTGGCGGCGTTCCATGCCCATGAGACCGAACGCGCCCACGAACCGCTGAGTGGCGGACCGTTCCGTGGTTTTCTCGCCGCCCTGCATGCATTGCAGTCGGCGTTTCCGCCGGATCATTCGCCGATTCGCACGGCACTGGTCACCGCGCGTTCCGCGCCGGCGCACAAACGGGTAATCCTGACCCTGCGCGAGTGGGGAGTGCGCCTGGACGAAGCGCTCTTCCTCGGCGGGCGCGACAAAGGTCCCTTCCTGGAGGCCTTTGGCGCCGATATTTTCTTCGACGATTCGCAACAGAATGTGCAGAACGCCCGTCGTCACGTTGCGGTCGGCCACGTGCCGCACGGCGTCAGCAACCCAGCGGAGGATTGAGCCAATGTTCGGAGAAGTCGGGGCTGTGCCGCATTACTGATTCTTGACTTCGATGACCCTAACGTAAACGGTGAATGGCAAATAGGCGGGCCCGCAGCGCAGCCAGCGGCTGCGGATGCGATGATTGGGACGGTTTTAGAAGAAGAACTGAATTCATGCGCAGCAATCGTGCACCGCCGGCCGGAGCGGCAGATTCGCGATGAGTCGCAAGTCCGAACTGTTGAATTTTTCCCGCCTGCGCGCGTACTTCCGCCGACGGGCGTCGCTGGACCGCAGGCACGGCAACGAGCCGGCGCTGCGCTCGGAGCTTTTCAGCGCCGACCAGATGGAGCGTCACGGCCAGGCGCTGGCGACCGCGCACCGGCTGAGCACCGGCCGCTACCCGGACCTGCTGCTGGCGCGGCTGGCCGACAACGAAGCGGTACTCATCGATGCCTGCCAGCGACTGACGGCGGTCACCGGGGAAAGTCGTCGTATATCACCGGCGGCCGAATGGCTGCTCGACAACTTCTACCTGATCGAAGAGCAGATCCGCATCGCGCAGCGGCATCTGCCCAAGGATTACAGCCGCGAACTGCCAAGGCTGGCGCGTGGTCCGTCGACGGCGATGCCGCGTGTCTACGACATCGCGCTGGAGGCGATTGCCCACGGCGACGGCCGCGTCGATGCCGAAAGCCTGCGCCGCTTCGTGGCGTCGTATCAATCGGTCGCGCCCTTGAAACTGGGCGAGCTCTGGGCGATTCCGATCATGCTGCGCCTGGCCTTGATCGAGAACCTGCGTCGGGTTGCCGCCCGTGTCATTGCCGAGAAGATCGACCGTAGCCTGGCCGAGAACTGGGCCGACCAGTTGATGGATGTCGCCGAGCGCGATCCGAAGAGCGTGGTGCTGACAGTCGCCGACATGGCGCGGTCGGACCCGCCAATGAGCAGCGCCTTCGTCGCCGAGTTGACGCGCCGGCTGGTGGGTCAGAGCCCGGCATTGGCGCTGCCGCTGACCTGGACCGAGCACTGGCTGTCCGAAGCCGGCCACACCATCGAATACCTTGTGCAGTTGGAGGCGCAGCAACAGGCGGCCGACCAGGTTTCGATCGGCAACAGCATCGGCAGCTTGCGCGCGCTGTCGGCGATCGACTGGCGCGAATTCGTCGAATCGATGAGCCTTGTCGAGCACACGCTGCGGCTGGACCCGGCCGGCGTTTATTACGCCATGGACTTCGCCACCCGCGACCAGTATCGCCATGTGGTGGAGGCGCTGGCCAGGCGCAGCGGCGCTACCGAGCCGGAGGTCGCGCGCGCCGCCGTCGAGCTGGCGCGGATGGCGCAGTCGCCGGAGGGCGACCTGCGCGTCGGCCACGTTGGATTCTATTTGCTCGACGAAGGCCTGGCGCAGTTGGAAGCGAAAGTCGGCGCCCGCCAGCGACCGCTGGAATCGTTGCGACGGCGCGGCCGCCGCGCTCCGCTGTCGATCTACCTGGGGTCGATATTCCTGCTGACAGGGCTGTTTGCGCTGCCCTTGTTGAACGCGGCGCGCGACGGCGGCTGGCATGGCTGGATGCTGTTGCCAATCGCGCTGGTCCTGCTGCTGGCGACCAGCCAGCTGGCGGTAGCCCTGGTCAACTGGCTGACGACATTGCTGGTGCAGCCTCGCGGCTTGCCACGAATGGATTTTTCCAAGGGCATTCCAGTCGACGCGCGCACTCTGGTCGTGGTTCCTACCCTGCTCACAAGTGAGCAGGGAATCGCCGATCTGGTCGAAGCCCTTGAAGTCCGTTACCTGGCCAACCGCGAACAGCATCTGTATTTCGGTCTGCTCACCGATTTCCTCGACGCGCCGCACGAAGCGATGCGCGATGACGAGACCTTGCTGCAGCGCGCCGGCCAACTCATCGAGGATTTGAACCGCAAGTACGCCGAGGACGAAGACCGCTTCTTCCTGTTCCATCGGCCGCGGCTCTGGAATCCCGGCGAAGGCGTCTGGATGGGCTACGAGCGCAAGCGCGGCAAGCTCGCCGATCTCAATTCCCTGCTGCGTGGCAGCGGCTGGGAAAAATTCTCCCGGATCGTCGGCGATATCGGCGTGCTGGCCGGCGTCAGGTACGTCATCACGCTGGACACCGATACCCAGTTGCCGCGCGAGACGGCCGCCCAGTTCATCGGCGCGATGGAGCACCCGCTCAACCGTCCGCGCCGAGACCCGCAGACAAAGTTGATTACCGGTGGTTACGGCATCCTGCAGCCGCGTATCGGCATCAGTTTGTCGAGCACGGCGCGCTCGGCCTACGCCCGTGTATTCGGCAGCGATGCCGGCGTGGACCCGTACACGCGCGCCGTCTCGGATGTGTACCAGGACCTGTTCCAGGAGGGTTCCTACATCGGCAAGGGCATCTACGATGTCGATGCCTTCGAGTGCGCGCTGGGCTGCCGTTTTCCCGATAACACCATTCTCAGCCACGATCTGGTGGAGGGTTGCCATGCACGTTCCGGCTTGCTCAGCGACGTGCAGTTGTACGAAGAATATCCGGCCACGTATCGCACTGACGTGAGTCGCCGTGAACGCTGGATTCGCGGCGACTGGCAATTGTTGCCGTGGCTGATGCCGTGGGTGCCGACGCAGTCGGGTGCACGTGCGCGCAATGCGCTGTCGGCGCTGTCCCTGTGGAAGCTGTTCGATAACCTTCGCCGCAGCCTGGTCCCGGCCGCGCTGGTGCTGTTGTTCGTGTTCGGCTGGTCGATGTTGTCTTCATCGGCGCTCTGGACGTTCGCAATGCTGGCCATCGTCCTTCTGCCGCCGTTGTTGTCTTCCGTGCACGAGCTGGTGCGACCGCCACCCGACATCCGGATCGAACAACACGTTGCGATCGCGGCGCGGTCGGCGGGAAGGCATCTGCTTCGCTTGCTGCTGATGCTGGCCTGGCTGCCGCACGAAGCGTTCTACACGCTGGATGCGATCGCGCGATCGCTCTGGCGGATGGCGGTCAGTCGCCGCGGCCTGCTGCGCTGGAAGCCATCCAGTGAAGACGAGCGTGGCGGCGGCGACGACCTGCCGGCCCTGATCAGGATGATGTGGATCGGGCCGGTGCTGGCCTGGGCGGTGGCGCTCATCCTGTGGCTGCGACACCCGGCCGCGTTGCTGGTCGCGCTGCCGGTCCTCCTGCTGTGGTTCGCCTCGCCGGTGATTTCCTGGTGGATCAGCCTGCCGCGCAAGAGCGTGCAGGTGCAGTTGAACGCCGAGCAGCAGCGCTACCTTGGCCGCTTGGCGCGCAAGACCTGGGCGTTCTTCGAAGCGCACGTCGGTCCCGAAGACAACTGGCTGCCGCCCGACAACGTGCAGGAGCTGCCGATGGAAGTGGTTGCCCATCGCACTTCGCCGACCAACATCGGACTGGCCTTGCTGGCCAACCTTGCGGCCCACGATTTCGGCTACCTGAGCATCGGCCGCCTGCTGGACCGGACCGCGAACACGCTCGGCAGCATGCTGGCCCTGGAACGTTATCGCGGGCACTTCTACAACTGGTACGACACGCAGACCTTGCTGCCCTTGTCGCCGCGCTACGTGTCCTCGGTCGACAGCGGCAACCTGGCCGGACACCTGCTCACCCTGCGGCCGGGACTGCTGGACCTGGCCGACGAACGCCTGCTGAGCGCGCGGCTGTTGCCTGGGTTGGTCGATACACTGGAGCTGGTCGAGCGCGCGGCCGGCGTTGGCACGACGCCGCCAAGCGTCCTCAAGCTGCGCGCGGCGCTCGAGGAAACCGGGAAGACGCTGCCACGGTCCCTGGGTGCGGCGGGTCAATACCTGCAGCGCATCTCCGAACTCGCCCGCGGGCTACTGGCCGATCCGAGAATCGATCAGTCCGTCGAAGCAAGCTTTTGGGCGCAGGCGTTGGTCTGGCAGGTCCAGGACGCCGTCGACGACCTGGTGCACCACACGCCCTGGCTGGGCGCAAAGGAGACGGCAGGATTCCCGACCCGCGATGCGCCGCTGCCGCATCCGGATGACGCCTCCGCGGCGATTCCGACCTTGCGCGAGCTGTCCAGGATGGACGCCTCGGATTGGCCTTCCGAACTGCAGTCGGCGATCGAGCTGGCGCGGGAACGCGCGTCGCAACGAATCGCCGAGATCGAGCGTCTTGCGCAGCAAGCCAGCGACTTCGCCCAGATGCAGTACGACTTCCTGTACGACGCCACGCGTCACTTGTTGTCGATCGGCTACAACGTGCAGGACCGTCGCCTGGACGCGAGCTACTACGACTTGCTTGCATCGGAATCGCGCCTGGCCAGTTTCGTCGGCATCGCCCAGTGCAAGTTGCCGCAGGAGGGTTGGTTCACGCTCGGCCGCCTGCTGACCACGACCGGTGGCGAGCCGGTGCTGCTGTCGTGGAGCGGCTCGATGTTCGAATACCTGATGCCGAACCTGGTGATGCCGACTTTCGAAGGCACTCTGCTCGACCAGACCTGCAAGGCCGCGGTCGCACGGCAGATCGAGTACGGGCAACAACGCGGCGTGCCGTGGGGCGTATCCGAGTCGGGTTACAACACGGTCGATGTGCATCTCACTTACCAGTACCGCGCGTTCGGCGTGCCGGGCTTGGGCCTGAAGCGCGGGCTTTCCGAAGACATGGTGATTGCACCGTACGCATCGACGCTGGCGTTGCTGGTGGCGCCGGTCGAGGCCTGCGAAAACCTGCAGCGGCTTTCCGAGGAGGGCGTGGAAGGCCGGCTGGGCATGTACGAAGCGGTCGACTACACGCCGGCGCGGCTGCCGCGCGGACAGCCGAGTGCGATCATCCGTTCGTTCATGGCCCACCACCAGGGGATGAGCCTGCTGTCGCTGGCGTCCGCATTACTCGACCAGCCGATGCAGAAGCGCTTCGAGTCCGACCCGCGATTCCAGGCGACCGTGCTGCTGTTGCAGGAGCGGGTGCCGAAGGCGGCCGCGCAGTTCCTGCATTCCGCCGAATTCCCGGCGCTGAGCTCGGCATCGCGGGTGGCCGAGACCAAGCTGCGCGTGCTCACCGATCCTGACACCAGCCGCCCGGCCGTGCAGCTGCTTTCCAATGGCCGTTACCACGTGATGGTGAGCAGCGCCGGCAGCGGCTACAGCCGTTGCCGCGACATCGCCGTGACCCGTTGGCAGGAAGACAGCACCAGCGACAACTGGGGCACCTTCTGTTACCTGCGCGATGTCGCCACCGGCGAGTTCTGGTCGACGTCGCACCAGCCATCGCTGAAGAAGACAGCGAGCTACGAGGCCATATTTTCCGACGCCCGCGTCGAGTTCCGCACGCGCGAGAAGGACTACGACATCCACGCCGAGATCGTCGTGTCGCCAGAAGACGACATTGAACTTCGCCGCACCACCATCGTCAATCGTTCGCGGACACGACGGACGATCGAGATCACCAGCTACGCGGAAGTCGTGTTGGCGCCGGCCATCTCCGACGCGCTGCATCCGGCCTTCAGCAAACTTTTCGTGCAGACCGAATTGGTGAAGCCGCTACAGGCGATCGTGTGTACGCGCCGCCCGCGTTCGGAACACGAGCACGTGCCCTGGATGTGTCACCTGATGGCAGTCCACGATGCCGAAGTCGACTCCGTGTCTTACGAAACCGACCGCTCGCAGTTCCTGGGTCGCGGCAACAACGTCGCGCGACCAGCGGCGATGTCGAAAGACACGCTGTCCAATTCCGAAGGCTCGGTGCTCGACCCGATCGTGGCCATCCGCTGCCGGATCACGCTGGAGCCCGAGCAGGCGGCGACCATCGATGTGGTCAACGGAGTCAGCGACAGTCGCGACGCCTGCCTGGGCCTGATCGAGAAGTATCACGACCGGCGGCTCGCCGATCGCGTGTTCGACCTGGCATGGACCCATAGCCAGGTGTTGCTGCGGCAACTCAACGCGTCGCAGGCCGATGCGCAGCTATACGAGCGCATGGCAGGTTCGATCCTGTTCGCCACGCCGGCGCTGCGCGCCGATGCCGGCGTCCTGATCAAGAATCGCCGGGGTCAGTCGGGTTTGTGGGGACAGGCGATTTCCGGCGACCTGCCGGTGGTGTTGTTGCAGATCGCCCAGGCGGCCAACATCGATCTCGTGCGGCAGCTGGTCCAGGCGCACGCCTACTGGCGACTGAAAGGTTTGTCGGTCGACCTGGTGATCTGGAACGAAGACCTGGCCGGCTATCGCCAGCATTTGCAGGACCTGATCATGGGCTTGATCACGGCTGGACTGGAAGCAAGCCTGCTCGACAAGCCCGGCGGCATCTTCGTGCGTCCCGCGTATCAGATTTCCAGCGAGGACCGAATTCTGATGCAGTCTGTGGCGCGGGTGGTCATCAATGACGACAAGGGCTCGCTGGCCGACCAGATTGGCCGGCGGCCGTTGGAGACGCCGTTGCCCAGGCTGTTCGAAAACCGCGGCCGTCGCAACGAGATCGTGGTCGCGGACGAAACGCCGCAGCAAATGTCACTGCGCGAAGGCATGATCCTGCGCAACGATTTCGGCGGTTTTTCCGCCGATGGCAGCGAGTACGTGATTCGCCTTTCGCCCGGACAAATGACCCCGGCGCCCTGGGTCAACGTGCTGGCGAATCCATATTTCGGCGCGGTCGTATCCGAGAGCGGCGGCGCCTACACCTGGGGCGAGAACGCCCACGAATTCCGCCTGACGCCGTGGCGCAACGATCCGGTGAGCGACGGCAGCGGCGAAGCCTTCTACCTGCGCGACGAGGAGACCGGGCAGTTCTGGTCGCCATCGCCCATGCCCAGCCGCGGCATGGGCCGCTATATCACCCGCCACGGTTTCGGCTACAGCGTCTTCGAGCACAGCGAGGACGGCATCAGCAGCGAATTATGGGTGTACGTCGCGCTGGACGCGTCCGTGAAGTTCTCGGTACTCAAGGTACGCAATGTTTCCGGACGCCAGCGCCGCCTTTCGATCACCGGTTATGTCGAATGGCTGCTCGGCGACCTGCGATCCAAGCACGCAATGCACATCGTCACCGAATCCGACACCGCCAGCGGCGCGCTGCTGGCGCGCAATGCCTTCAATATGGAATTTCCCGATCGCGTTGCATTTTTCGACGCCGACGGCGGTACCCGCAGCGTGACCTGCGACCGCGCCGAATTCCTGGGACGCAATCGCACCATGCGCAGTCCGGCGGCGATGGCGCGCGTGCGCCTGTCGGGCAGGCTCGGCGCCAGCATGGATCCGTGCGCGGCCATCCAGGTCAGTTTCGATCTCGAGGACGGCGAGGCGCACGAAGTCGTTTTCCGACTTGGTCTGGGCCGCACCGCCGCGGACGCGCGCGCGTTGATCCAGCGATTCCGGCCCGCGGGCGCGGCCACCGCGGCCTTGCAGGACGTGCGGGAACATTGGCGGCACACCCTGTCGGCGGTGCAGGTGCAGACGCCGGACCGCGCGCTCGATGTGATGGCCAATGGCTGGCTCATGTACCAGACCATCGCTTGCCGATTCTGGGGTCGCAGCGGTTTTTATCAATCCGGCGGCGCCTTCGGCTTCCGCGACCAGTTGCAGGATTCGATGTCGATGCTGCATGCCGCGCCGCAGAGCGTGCGCGCGCATTTGCTGCTGTGCGCCGCGCACCAGTTCGCCGAAGGCGACGTGCAGCACTGGTGGCACCCGCCGCTCGACCGTGGCGTGCGCACCCGCTGCTCCGATGATTTTCTGTGGCTGCCGCTGGCCACCAGCCGCTACGTCGCGACCACGGGCGACACCGGGGTGCTCGACGAACTGGTCAACTTCGTCGAGGGCCGACCGGTCAGCGTGGAAGAGGAGTCGTACTACGACCTGCCCGTGCATTCGGAACAACGCGAGACGCTGTATCAGCATTGCAAGCGCGCCATCGGCAACGCCGCCGGCCGCGGCGCGCGCGGGTTGCCGCTGATCGGCGCCGGCGACTGGAACGATGGCATGAACCTGGTCGGCGAACATGGACGTGGCGAAAGCGTCTGGCTGGGTTTCTTCCTCTATGAGGTGCTTCGGCGGTTTGCGGAGGTCGCCAGGCTCAAACAGGACGTCGAGTTCGCCGATCGTTGCCTGGCCGATGCCGAAACACTGCGCGCAAATATCGAAGCGAATGCCTGGGACGGCGCCTGGTATCGCCGCGCCTACTTCGACGACGGCACCCCGTTGGGCGCGGCCGCCAACGAAGAATGCCAGATCGATTCGATTGCCCAGAGCTGGTCGGTGCTGTCCGGCGCCGGCCATCCCGCCCGCGCGCGCCAGGCGATGCAATCGCTGGACCAGCGGCTGGTGCGGCGCGACACCGCGATCGTGCAATTGCTGGATCCACCGTTCGACAAGTCCTCGTTGAATCCAGGCTACATCAAGGGCTACGTGCCGGGCGTGCGCGAAAACGGCGGTCAGTACACGCACGCAGCGATCTGGGCGGCGATGGCCTTTGCCGAACTGGGCGATGGCGTCCGCGCCTGGGAAGTGTTCGACATGATCAATCCGGTCAACCATGGCCGCGGCGCGGAGTCGGCGCTGGTCTACAAGGTCGAGCCTTATGTCGTTGCCGCCGATGTCTACGCGGTCGCCCCGCATTCCGGCCGCGGCGGCTGGACCTGGTACACGGGTTCGGCGGGCTGGATGTATCGACTGGTGGTCGAATCGCTGCTCGGATTGCAGGTCGAGAACGATCGCCTGCGCATCGTGCCGGTGCTGCGCGCCGACTGGCCGTCCTACCGGCTGAGCTACCGCTACCGGTCGACGATGTATCGGGTTACCGTGGCGCACTCCGAAGACGAGACCGGCAGCGTCACCCTGGATGGCGTGGTGCAGGGCGGGGAGATCGTGCTGGTCGATGACCGGGCCGAGCATGAAGTCGTCGTCCTCCTGCCGGCGCGGCCGGTGACCAGCGAACACGCCATGCCGGCCCGCATTGACCGCTAGCGGGACAATGCGGGTAATATCCCGGACACTGGATTCTCAACCTTCGTGGGAGGCGTCTGGGCATGGCAAAGGTCGGCAAGCAATCGGTTTTCAAGCCGCTGGTTCTGGTCGGCATCCTGGTCCTGTCGCTTTCTGCCTGCAGCAAGCAGGACGACTCGACGTCGGCCGATGCCACCGCCGCCAGGGCATCGGCACCGGCGCCAGTGCTCGAGGGGCAGCTCGACATCATCGCCTGGCCGGGTTACATCGAGCGCGGTGAAACCGACAAGACCTACGATTGGGTCACCGAGTTCGAAAAGACGACGGCCTGCAAGGTCACCGTAACGACCGCGAATACGTCCGACGAAATGATTGCGTTGATGGACCAGGGCGGCCATGACCTGGTCACGGCTTCGGGCGACGCCTCCCTGCGCCTGGTTGCAGGCGGCAAGGTGCAGCCGATCGACATAGGTCGGGTCGCTTCGTATCCCAATATCGACCCGCGGCTGAAGAATGCGCCCTGGCACACGGTTGGCGGCAAGCACTATGGCGTCCCCTATCAGTGGGGTCCGAACGTGCTGATGTACAACACCGATATCTTCGTGACGCCGCCGGCCAGTTGGAGCGTGGTTTTCGAGGAACAGAAGCTGGCCGACGGACGTTCGAACAAGGGCCGCGTGCAGGCGTTCGACAGTCCGATCTACCTCGCTGACGCCGCCTTGTACCTGATGTACAAGCGTCCGGAACTCGGCATCAGGGATCCGTATGCCTTGAACGAGGTGCAGTACGCTGCCGTGCTCGAAGTCCTGCGCCAGCAGAAGCCATTGATCCAGCGCTACTGGCATGACGCGGCCGTGCAGATCGCCGACTTCAAGGAGGGCGGCGTGGTGGTGTCGGGCTCGTGGCCGTATCAGGTCAATGCACTGCAGGCGGAAAAACAGCCAATCGCGTCGTCGATTCCGGTCGAAGGAGCAACAGGCTGGGCCGACACGACCATGCTCCACGCCGATGCCAGGCATCCCAATTGCGCCTATGCATGGATGGAATGGTCGATCAATCCGAAAGTGCAGGGTGACGTCGCGGCACGTTTCGGTTCGCTGCCGGCCGTGCCGGCGGCCTGCAACAACAACGCACTACTCGGCGCTGACGGCTGCAAGAACAATGGCATCGACCGCTTCAACCAGATTCGTTTCTGGCGTACGCCAACGGCAAAGTGTGGAAAGCTCGAATGCGTGCCCTATAGCCGCTGGACCGAGGATTACCTGGCGATCATGGGTGGCTGAGCGGCCGTTCAACGCTCTGACGCTGGCAGCGTTGCTGCTGCTGTCCGCGTGCAGCCAAGGCGAAACGGATGACGCAGCGTCCGTACCGGCCGCTGCAACGCCGCCTGCGCCGGCAATCCAGGCCGCGCCAGCCGCAGCGGCGCCAGCGAACCTGACGCTGCTCAACGCCTACCTGGCCGCGTGGAACGAACACGACGCCGACAAAGCCGGCGGATTCCTTGCCGAAGACGTGCAGTATTTCGATGCCGCGTTCGCCGGCATGCAGCAGGGCCGGCAGGCCACCGTCGAAAACGGCATCAGGGTATTCCTGCGCGGCGTGCCCGACCTGCGCTGGGAAATTCGTAGCGAGCCAGTAGTCGGCAGCGACGCCGTCGCCTACGAATGGACCTTCACCGGTACCAACACGGGCACCTGGGGCGGCATTCCGGCGACCAGGCAGAGTATCAATCTCAAGGGCATGGGCCTGGTCCGGATCAGGGACGGCAAGATCGTCTATCAAGCTGTTTTCTACGACAGCGCGACGCTCAATCGACAGCTCGGCCTGTAGCGACTCAGCGGCGTCGCCGCTGCCAGTGGATGACGAAAGCCAGCGCGGTAACTGCCGCGCCGGCGAGAAAGGCGGCCGCTCCGCCGCGCCATTCCCACATCACGGCCGACAGCAGCGCGCCAAGCACACCGCCGACGCCGGAGCTGAATCCATAGAGCAGGCTCTGTCCGGCCGCGGCACGCTTGCCGGGAAAGAATTCCGCCATCAGGCGCATGCAGCACGCATGGAAAATCGCGAAGCTGAAAGCGTGCAGCATCTGCGCGGCGAACATCAACGCCAGGTGTTCGGCCAATAGCGCAGTCACCACCCAGCGCAGCACCGTCACGCCCATGCAGAAGGCGAGCAAGGATTGCGCGCCGAAGCGCATGATCAGGCGCGGCGCCTGCCAGAACATCAGTATCTCGATCAGCACGCCGGTGCCCCACAGCGCGCCGATTTCGGCGCCATTGTGCCCGCTGGCCTGCAGGTGCAGCGTGTAGAACACATAGAACGCGCCAAAGCCCATCTGCATGAGCAGCGCGACGAGCAGGAAACGGCGGACGCCCGGCCGCTTCCACAGGTGCTCGGCATCGTCGATGGTGTCCAGGTGTTCCGGCGGCTGGTCGTGTCGGTGCGGCCAGGCGGCGACGGCCATCGCCAGGAACAGGGGCAGGGTGATCCACGGAAACGAGGCATCGCCGAAGCGATCGAGCATCCAGCCGAATCCGGAAGCGACAATCAGGAAGCCCAGCGAACCCCAGACGCGGATCCGACCGTAGTCGGCGCTTCGCTGGCCCAACGCAGCCAGGGTCATCGCCTCGAACTGCGGCATGACTGCATTGTAGAAGAGCCCGAAACAGGCCATCACCACGAACAACGTCAGTGCGCTGCGCGTTACGGTGAACCCCGCGAAGCAGACCATCGTGGCGACGCAGGCGGCAACGAACCAGTAGCCGGGTTTCGCGCTGCGCTGCAAGATCGCGCTCCAGACCGGCGGCGCAACGATGCGACTGCCGTACCACAGGCCGAGCATCCCGCCGACCACGTAGCCGGTGTGGCCCAGCGAGTCGACCCAGCGGCCGATGTAAGGCGTGTAGGCGCCGAGCGCGGCGTAGTAGCAGAAGTAGAAGACGGAAAAGCGGCGCAACTGTCGATCCATGAAGGGAGCTTTTCAAACGAAGACGGCCGGGCGAATTGCCCGGCCGTCATCATCGCCTGTTTCGTGGATCGGGAATCTAGCGGATGGCGGAGCGCAACGCCAGTTCGCGCGTTTCCAGCTGACCCATGCGGCCCTGGTCCTTTAGTTCCAGATAACGCACTTCGAAGGGTGCCCCGAAACCCAGCGGCACATGGGCGCGATCGAAAGCCAGGCTCAGTGCGGCGTTTCCTTTCTCCAGCCACGCGGCGCTATGGGCTTCGGCCACCGGGCGGGCAAGGCCGTCCGGACCGGTGGCGAACAGCGTCGCGCGCAATTCGTAGCGACCCGGCGAGCCCACCTGCAGCGGTGCGGTGAAGGTCAGGCGTGCCGCATCGAAACGCTGGCCGCCAGCCAGGCGGGCCGTTGGCTGCGCCACCGAAATGGCTGTACGCGCATCACGCTGGATACGTGATTGACCGTCGACCACGCCCGCGAATACATGAACTTCCCATAGACCCGGCTCGCTGGCCGCATTCAACGGGATTCGCGTACTCGCACGCTGGGCGCCGTTGCCGTCGGCGGAAAATTTCAGTTCCTGGCTCTTGCCCGAGGGTGAAATCAGCAGGCCGCCCATGTCGCTGGCGGCCAGGCCGGCTCCGCTCCTGTCCATACGGGCCGTCACTTGCAGCGCGCCGTCAGCGAGCAGGTTGGCGGCGCTGGCCTGGGCCTGCAGGACGAACGCGCTTTCCGGCTCGAACACATGCACCAGGTAACGCCCGCTGGCCTGGCTCATCTGCAGCCTGAAGCGGCCCTTGCCAAGCGCCGGGTCGACCTGCACCACGGCCGAGCCATTGCTCACGTCCATGCCGGCCTTCTGCAGTTGTTCGGCGCTGGCTGCATGCGCGAACGATTTCTCACGAGCAATGCCCTGCCCATTGCGGCTCAGGCTCAGCGTGTCGCTGGAGACGCCGGCGGCGCCGGCGATCGGGCTGATACGGACCACCGGGCCGGGCGCGCTGGCGTCGAGTTCGAAGCCGCGCACGAGTTCGGCGGCATCGACCTGGACCCAGTATTCACGGCTCTCGGCCATGAAGGGTGTCGCCGGCGCGAGTTCGGCCATCGGGTCCAGGGCCCAGGTGAATGCCACCGGATTGCGTTCGATGTCAGCGGCAGGGG
>Ga0209211_10000529_pt1 | contig 77493 bp, 75 predicted proteins | sample RifGroA2_FD_183992 | JGI IMG/M metagenome (GOLD analysis project Ga0209211, IMG submission 183992) | Groundwater microbial communities from Rifle, Colorado, USA - Groundwater A2 (SPAdes) (version 2) | ecosystem: Environmental > Aquatic > Deep subsurface > Groundwater | place: Rifle, Colorado... | reverse complement strand
CCTAATCCCAAAATCAGCAGCAAAACAATAAAAAGATTTAAATACTCTTATTAGAAGGAGTAGTGCTTAAAGAGGTGATTATCTTGGTGAAGTCATTAACTTTTAAAATAACCGGACTGGTTTTCTTGGTGGTAGGAGCATTATTCTTTCTCAGGGATTTAGGTGTTAACTACATGGGCAACACAAGCGGTTGGACGCTGCTAATTGTTTTAGCCGGAGCAGCGTTATTGGCTGGCGATTTTGAATTAAATCAACCCAAACAAAAGAAAAAATAATTTTATTTTTTAAATTATAGGAACTTTTGTCCTATTAGTAACTTATTTTTTTTGTCTATTATAAGCTTTTTTAATCATATCCAATGTTGTTGCATCTTCTGGAGATTTTTCCATTGATCGCAACCTTATAACTCTGGGAAATCTGAGCGCAAATCCAGAGCTATATGTCGGGCTTTTCTGTATTTCCTCGTAGCCCACTTCTATCACAACCTCTGGCTTTAATGTAACTTCTTTTCCTTCCTCTTTTTTTATCAGCGGCTTAAGCAAATCTGTCATCTCTGCAAAGCTTAAGCCCTCTTCCCTTTTTTCTTTAAGCCCCGTGCTTGCCTTTCCGATCTCAAGAAAATTGTCATTTTCTCTGCACGCAAGGGTATAGCTACTCAGCCATTTTGATCTCTTTCCCTCGCCCCACTCTGCTTTTACAACAACAAGGTCAAGATTTTCTTTTGTCCCTTTTAGTTTAACCATAAACCCAACTCTAGCGCCCGGCTTATAAGGCGCATCAAGTTTCTTAATCATCAAGCCCTCATTTCCAGACTCAATAGATTCTTTATAGAAATCCTGCGCTTCTTTTTTACTTGAAGTTACAATGCTTTTCGCAGCTTTAATTTTTTTAGGAACATTTTTTATTATCTTTTTCATTATCTTTTTCCTTTCTTCAAACGGCTCATTGATAACACTCTTGCCATTGTAGTTTATTATATCAAATACATTTACCTCAACAGGAAATTCTTCTGACATCCTTTTGATGTCATATTTTCTCTTTATTCTTTGTGAAATGCTTTGAAAAGGAAGGTATTTTCCGGTTTTTTTGCTGTAACCGACTGCCTCAGAGTCAAGAATAACTTTTTTTTCATCAACATATTTTTTTACACACTCCACAACTTCTGGAAACTGCTCAGTAACATTCTCCAATCTTCTTGTGAATATTCTAACCTCGTCATTGTCCTTGTGTATCTGCATTCTCATGCCATCATACTTAAACTCAAATTCTGCCGGCTTCCCGCACCTTTCAAAGCCTTCGTCAATATCCTCAACTTTTAATGCAAGCATAACCTTTAAAGGAACCCCGATGCTCATTTCTAATTCCTCAAGCCCTTTAAGGCCATATTTTTTTGCTGCTTCTGCTACTGGAGCAAAATCATTTGTAATGTCATAGGCCCTTTGTACAGCATCAGCATATCCATTATACTTCTCCCTATCCTCAATCTCAACATTATTTTCCTCTTTAGTGTAGATTACTTTAAGCTCCTTGCCAAAAAATGTCCATACAATAGCATCCCTAATGCTTCCCTCTCCAACACCTATGCGCATATCATTAAGAATTGTTCTGGCTATGTATTTAGCCTCGCTGGGTTTTGCAGATGTTAAAAGTTCTGCTATTAGCTGTATTTTTTTATCAACAGAGCCTAGGCCCTCTATTGCAGCAATATCCCTCAGGTTTTTGAGAACCTTTTTTACAGTAAGCTCCTGAGAACCAAGTGTAGACTGCTGCTTTTTTTTAATTAAGTTATAAGAGACTGTTCCTAAATCCCCGGTTTTCTTCCATTCTGAATTTATCCTTTCTTTTGATTCTCCTGTTGCAACACCAATGGCTTTAAGTATTGTTTTTGAAGCTATGCCCATCTCTCTTTCATCCCATCTCGGAAAAATTCTGCCTTCCAGCAGTAGAATTGTCGTTCCTAAATCATCTATGCTGACATCTTTAAGAAACTCTGAAATAATATGTGTGCTTTCAAGCCTTTTTGTTGTGGCTTCAATCTTCTCATATACCTCAACAAGCTTTGAATATTGCATATCAGATATAAAATATTAAGAACTTTAAAAATATATCTGTAGAACATAAGAAAGAAAATATTATAAACCAAACAAACTCTAAATCACATTAATATGGCAAAAAGAGCAATAAAAAAAAGAAAACCAGGGAAAAAGAAAGAAAAACCAGATAAAGGCAAAATAAGGAAGTTTATCAGAAAAAACAAAAAATTAGCCATATTTATTTCAATAATCGCACTGCTTATTTTGTCATTTGCAGTATACAGGGTATGGCTTAATATTCATTTCTTTATAACAGATGACCTGGTTTTGCTTCTTGATCCGCTGGATAAGTCCTTGTCCATACATTATGAAGAAAAGCCTAATATAACATTTAGTGTAGGCATAGAAAACAGCTTTTTCTGTGATGCTTATTGCAGCTATGAATTTAAGGACATATCAGCAAACACTTCAATGGGCCATGGAAAATTTACAAGCAAAGGCATAGGGAAGAAATTTAAAAAAGATTTTCAATTATCAGTAGATAGAATAGGCAGTGGCCAGAAGATATACAGTTTTGAAGTGCAGTGCAGCAACATACGGACATGGCACTGCCCAACTAATGAAAATAAGAGAGAAAGGTCTGCCTTTGTAACCTTAAATTATGATATTTCCAAATATGAGCAGTTCTTAAAGGACACTTTAAAGGAAAACATTACAAAATTAGTAAATGAATTGCCAGCCATTGATGTTAAAATGCAGGAATTGAATAATAGGTTTTTTGACCTTGGTTTCAAGATAAATTTGAATGAAATAGAAAATGAAAAGGAAATTTTGAATAATGATTACAATGCGATTGTCATAGAATTTAAAAATCTTGAGAGAGTATGGTCAGAGCAGGACTATTTGCTTCTTTCAGAGCTTTTCAACAGGAGCTATGATTCAAGGATTTCAAGCATAAATCACAAAATATCATGGCTAAACACCAACATAAGCAGTATTCTTGAAAATCACAATAATCTGGTTGAAGATCTCAATAAAATTGACACTGATTTAAGAAATAAAAATGAAACTGTTTTATTTTTGAGCAGGGCAAGTCTTAAGCTTCTTGATGAGCATAAGCAGCTTCTCAGCGAAATAAGGGAAGTGAAATCTGAGTTGCAGGCAAATGCTTTTTTAGGTTACCTGCCAATTGAAAAAAAAATTAAAGCTATTAAAACAGCATTTGAAAGTTTTGAAAAAGGCTCAGAAAGCAATTTCATGGATGCTTATCTAAATGGCTCTTACTATGATGCTCTTGAAAAAAACATTCTTTGCGATATTAAGGGGACATGCCAAAATAAAACTGGCTTTTCATCTGTAATAGCAAACTCATTGAGCATAGGCAATAGCAAAATAGGCAATTTATGCTTGTCTTTTGAATCAATAAAGGAAATCCATGAAAAAGAGAACAGCAAATCAGAAGAATTAATTAAAAATTATGATATTGCCGAAATACAAGATATCATGGAAAATGCAAAAAGCAAAAAAATAGCTATTGCCAAAAAAAATATCTTTGGTGAAATAAAAAATATAGCCCCGGGCAATGAAGCAGATGCTCAATTAAATATACTTCTCAATATTAGCAAAATAAATTTAAACTTCTCTGAAGAGATTGATTATGGAAGATTTTCAGAAAATGAAATTTTATCATTAACCCAGCTTAACTTGTCCATTAACTCAGAGGAGTATTACACTAATTATTGTAAAACAAAAGATGGATTTAATATTTCAGAATATTATGGGGATAAAACAGAGCTAACTAAAGTTATTGATGTAGCAGCAGCCAATTTCACTTCAAGGATAGGCATTAAGCTCACTGAAAATTATCCTATCTGCTGCGTTTTTGGGGTTTGCAAGCGATGCTGCGCGCAAGATGAATGCAAAGAAGACCCTTCACTTTATCCAATCTTATTTCTTCATGGCCACACCCTTAACAGGGATAACAGCCCGGATTTTTCTCTTGACGCTTTCAACAAAATACAGGCAAAGCTGCAGGAAGAGGGCTATATAAGCGCAGGTACAATAACCCCTGTTTCAGATTATTCAGAGATAAAGCAGAACGAATGGGGCATGTCATCAAAACCAATATCAGTTAAAGGCAGTTATTATCTGGTAAGCTATTACAACATTGGAAGTTATGCCATAACCACTCAAAAAAGCGAGAATATAGAAACCTATGCAATAAGGCTGAAAGAGCTTATTGACCTTCTTAAGTTCCGAACAGGAAGGGATAAAGTTATTATCGTAGCCCACAGCATGGGAGGTTTAGTTGCTAGAAGCTATTTGCAAATCTTTGGTGATTCTTCTGTAGACAAACTTATAATGGTAGCTGCGCCAAATAAAGGCCTATCCGGCCAAGTAAACAGCTATTGCCCAATTCTTGGAGAGAACAAAGAATGCAAAGATATGTCGGAAGACAGTATTTTCATAAAAAAGCTTAACGATCCATTAAAAATTCAGAAAAACACCAAACTTTACAATATAATCGGCATTGGATGCGATATGGGCAAAAAAACAGGGGATGGAATTGCACTCAGGGAAAATGCAGAGCTTGATTACGCTGAAAACTACTATATCAACGGAACGTGCTCAAGGCTTAAATTGTTGCATACAGAAATGCTTAACATAGACGAATACCCAGAAGTCTACAACATTATAAGCTCTATTCTAAAAAGTTAATAGTTACAAAACAATAAATTTATTAATAATTAATTAAAGAATACATTCTATGGAAGTTTTTGATGCAATTAGGACAAGAAGAAGCATAAGAAAATACAAAGATAAGCAGGTTCCATGGGACAATATTGTTACCATAATGCAAGCTGGAAAATACGCGCCCAATGCCGGAAACTTGCAAAACTGGAAATTTATTGTTGTTAAGAATGATGCAAAACGAAAAGCCATCGTAAAAGCTTGCTTGCAGCAAGAATGGATGGAAATGGCTCCAGTCTTTATTGTAATGGTTGCCGAACCAGAAAAAGCTGAAAGGTTTTATGGAACTCGTGGCGCAAGATTATACACAATACAAGGATGTGCTGCTGCAATGGAGAACATGCTGCTCACAGCCCATAGCCTGGGCTTAGGAGCATGCTGGGTAGGCGCTTTTGATGAAGATGAAATCTTCCGCATTCTTAATCTGCCAGAAGAAAAAACTGTCCAGGGCATTATAGTAATAGGTTATGCTGATGAAGCTCCAGAGCCGCCGCCAAAATATAGGATTGAGCACATGGTATTTTTTGATAAATGGTGGGGCCGCTTGGAATCCCCAAAAACCCATCTAGGCTGGTTATCTCATTATAACGCAAGAATTGTAGATGAGGGCAAAAAGTTAATAAATAAGACTGGAAAAAAAATTAAAGAGCATGTGGAGAAAAAGCTGGGGAAGAAGTAAATTTTCTCTTTATTTCTTGTATTTTGTAGCCAATAACCGAAATCTTTAAATAAAAGTAGCCTATAACTATTTTTAGAATGGTATATGTAGAAAAATTTAGGGTAAAAGGCAAGCCATATTACAAGTTAGTTCATACAGTAAGGAAAGGAAAAAAACTTACTCACAAAACAAAATATATAGGAAAAACTCTTCCGCCACAAGGAAGATTAGAACATTTAAAGAAAGAATTTCTGAAAGAAATAAGTGGCCAGAAATACAGATATCTGTCATCAGAAGATGTTGAAAGAATAGAAAGCAAAAGAGCAGAATACAAAAAAGAAATAAAAAGACTAAGCCAGTCAGAAAAGAAATCAAATCTAAAAGAGTTTATCATTAGATTTACCTATGACAGCAGTAAATTATCTGGGGTTAATGTTACATTAAGGCAGACTTCTCTGATTTTGAAGGAAGGGGTTATACCAAAAAATATGAAAAATTTAAAGGACGTTAAAGAATTAGAAAACCATGAAAAAGGTATTATAGCTATAGCTAAGTACAAGGGAAAATTGGACATTGGATTTATTAAAAAACTCCATAAAATTTTATTTGCAGGAATCGATGATTCAATAGCTGGAGTACTAAGAGATGAATTAAAAAGAAATATCAAACTAGCAGGGACATCTTACGTTCCCCCAAAGTGGCAAGATATCGTAAAAGAACTAGATAATTTCTTTAAGTGGTATAAATCAGAGAATAGAAAACTACACACATTAGAATTGGCTTCATTAATACATTTGAGGGTTATATCAATACAACCTTTTGTAGATGGAAATAGCAGACTATCGAGATTATTGATGAATTGGATTTTATGGAAAAAAAATTACCCCCCAATAGATATTCCAATTGAAGATTTAGAGAATTATTACAATGCTCTTGACAAATATCAAATAGAAAGGAAAGAAAAACCTTTTGTTGATTATATTAAACAAATATATTTCTTTTAAACAACAAAATTCCACTTATGTTTCATAAGTGGTTTACCAATAGCAAAGATATTGCATGGAATTTTGTGTGCTCAAAAACTACCCATTAATAAGCGGAATTTTGAGTGTCAAAAACCACTATACGTGTACTAACTGCAATCATGCCACCCATCTTTGATGGTTTATAAATTATAAAATAATTTACTAAACTAGAAAAATACTTTGTATTTTTTGTAGGTGGTTTTTGACAAAAATAAAAAATCCCTCTTGCGAGGGACTAAATGCCTTCATACTTTAAAACGTTGGGGGTGGTTTTTCAGAAATGAAGGCATAGAAAAAAACACCTCTTGCGAGATGTCACCACAAAGACTAAAGGGTGATCATTCATCTAAGACTTCTATGCCAAGCTCATCGCTAATCTGCCTAACTTCTGGACTTGTTTCAAGTGCTCTCCTCTTGCCTAAAATCCATGGGCTCTTTACACCAGTTATTATTGTCATTACAGTAAGCCTTCCTTTCATATCATCTGTTACCCGGGCTCCCCAGATTATATTTGCATCCTGGTCAAGGCTTTCTGTAACTAACTCTCCTACTCTATTTATATCATCAAGAGTCATGTCTGGGCCGCCAATTACATGTATTAAAGCTCCTGTTGCGCCTTGGTAATTAATATCCAAAAGCGGGTTTTGCAAAGCGCCTCTTACGGCTTCCTCTACTCTATTGGTTGTATCACTAGCACCAACCCCAATAGCAGCTACTCCTCCATTTTTCATGATTGCTTTTACATCCGCGTAATCCAGGTTAACTAAGCTGGGTATTGCAATAGTTTCTACTATGCCTTTTATCATTGTTGCCACAAGCTCGTTTGCTACTGCAAATGCTTGCTGTATTGGCAAATTGCCAGCAATACTAACTAACCTGTTATTGTCTATCACAATTACCGTATCAGATACATCTCTTAATTGTTGTAACCCAAATTCAGCCTTATCCACTCTTGCTCTTTCAATCTTAAATGGCATGGTAACAGTTCCAATAACAATTGCTCCGGTGTCTCTAGCAACCTGGGCAACTATTGGTGCTGCGCCAGTTCCAGTTCCACCACCCATGCCTGCGCATACAAAAACCATATCTGATCCTTTGAGGCATTCTTTTAGTTCTTGCAAGCTTTCTTTTGCAGCTTCTGCACCCTTTTCAGGAAAACCTCCGCATCCTAAGCCTCTTGTTACACCTTTTCCTATCAAAAATTTTCTATCAGCATCAATAATGCCCAAATGCTGCTGATCTGTGTTACAGGCTATAATTTCAGCTCCCTTAATGCCTTTAGCGTATAGCCAACCAACCATATTGTTGCCAGCTCCCCCTACACCTATAACTCTTATTTTTGCTTGCCCTATCTCTACACCTTCAAATTTATTTTCCTGACTACTTTTTATTGCGTTTTCAACAAAAAAATCCATTTTTTCACCCCTAAATTTTTGTGGTTTCCAAAACATACTTCCCAACATAAACATCAGAGTACCAAAATATTTATATTGGACTTAAGTATATTCCCTCTTGTAGAAAAAAGTTGTTTGTGCCAACAAATAGCTTTTAATAAAGGATTAAGTACTAAAAATTTGTTTTACACCAAAAATACGCCAAATAAGCACGCCTTTTCGCCAAAAAAAGCAGCTTTGTTGAGTTTTTCGCCAAAAAAACTCAAATTGGATTTTCTTTAATTATATTTATGTTTATAAAGTGATATTTAAATATTTCTGGGGTACAAAATATATGTTTTAGTATAGTGTTATAGTTCGCTAATTGATTAAAATTATAAACTACCTGATTCTACTCTTATTTTATGTCCCTTTACTTCATCGGCATTGGCCTGAATGACGAAAAAGACATCAGCCTAAAAGGCCTTGAATTAGTAAAAAAAGCAGATTTTATTTACTTGGAAAACTATACTGCCAAGATAAACTGCAACATAAGCTATTTAGAACAATTATATGGCAAAAAGGTCATTTTAGCTGACAGAAAACTAGTGGAAATGGATGCTGAAAAAACCATATTGCAGCAAGCAAAAACAAAAGAAGTTGCTTTCTTAGTTGTTGGTGATGTTTTTTCTGCTACAACTCATATGGACTTATACCTCAGAGCCAAAAAGATGGCAGTAAAAACTCTTGTTGTGCATAATGCATCCGTACTTACTGCAGTAGGAGTTACCGGACTTCAATTATACAAATTTGGAAAAACCACAAGCATTCCATTTGAAAACCAGAATGTTGAAGCCCCTTACGATGTTTTAGCCTTAAACCAAAAAAACAATTTGCATACATTATTCCTTCTAGACCTAAAGCAAGATTCAAATGACAGCTTGTCTGTAACTGATGCAATAAGATACTTATTAAAAGTTGAGCTTAAAAGAGGAGAAAAAATCTTTACTGATAACACCTTATGCGTTGGCTGCACTAAATTAGGAAGCTTAGACCAAATCATTAAAGCAGGAAAAGCAAAAGATTTGCTCAAAGAAAACTTCAAGAACGGAATGCATTGCCTAATTGTTCCAGCAAATAAACTGCATTTCATGGAAGAAGAGGCATTAAAGCTGTGCTCATATCCAATCTAAGAAGGTTAAAGGTATATAATATTCTAGCTCTTGCACAAATTATAAATCAATTCAAACGCCTTTAGCAGTTTTTCTTCATCCAGTAATATTATATGCTCAGTGGAGGACATTAATGAGTCAATTACGCTTATGCCATTTTCTGCAAGCTCATTATAAACAATTAAAAAAACCCCCGGAGTCTTTTTAAGGGTTTTTGGATAAGTTATTTCTATCATCCCTACATCTTTATTCTCTTCCAGAATAACTGCTTTTGTAAAAAGCGATTTTATTTTCTCAAAGTTTTTACGGTCAAATATGAGCGTTAAAGCCTGAGATCCTTCCAAAACCCTTATTGTTTCATGCCCCTGAAAGTCCATTAGCTTGTCAGGCCTCCCTAATTTTGTCTTAACCTCATCTGTTCTTTTTAATAATAAAGAAGACATGTTTGTCCTTGTGGAAATTCTTGCCTGCTTTAAAACATCATAAACCGAATAAGTGTCTCCCTTGTTTTCTGGAGCGTTATCATACCTTCTTATCGCGCTTATTACTGCATCTAACGAAGCATCAATTTTCTGCGTGCTGAGAATGTGCTTTGCAAGGCTCCTTACATTTATAATATCCCTTAAAAGGTCTTTCTTCAAAGAAATATCAGTGTCAATTATCTTCCACACAAATTCCCTTATATTAGATACTCTCTTGTTGTTCATTTGACCAAAAAATGTGTCAGAATTTAAATATTTTGCTAAATTATGTCAAAAATAAAAAAATATTGGCATATGTGTCACAGCCTATTTATAGGTGATGTTAAACCTTGTGGTAAGGTGTTTTTAATGGATATAAACAAAACTAAGGGCCCATCAGCCAGCAAAGATTTCCAGATTTCAATTATAAATTCAAACGACAGCATGGAAGATTTTGAAGATAAGTAAGCTTGTTTAATTTGCAATCTTATGGGCTTCTTTGGGGTGCAAAAGCCGAGTAGTTAGGTTGGTTAAAATACTGATTCGACCAAATAATTTTTAAATAATGCATTTTTTGGGTTTTTGGGGGATATGGTGCAGATAAAAGGGTTTAAGGCATATATATATAACAAGCAGAAAGTAAATGTTCAGAATTTAATCTCTCCGCCTTATGATGTGATTGACAGTAATATGAAAAAAGAGCTTGGAAATAAGTCTCAATACAATTTTGTCAATATAATCCTGAATGAGAGCCATGATAAGGCTAATGAGCTGCTGCATAAGTGGATTAATGAGCAAATTCTTGTCCAGGACAGCCAGGATTCAATTTATATCTACCAGCATGAATTCAAATTAGGCAGTAACACATTCAAAAGAACAGGTTTTGTATGCCTTCTAAAGATAGAAGAGCTTGGCAATAATATACTTCCCCATGAGCAGACTTTTGAAAAGCATATCAATGACAGGTACGAGCTGAGGGAAAAAACAAATTCTGACCTTGAAGTAATATTTATGATATATCAGGACAAAAGCAGGGAAATTGATAATCTAATAGTCCCATTAACTGAAAACGAATGCAGCCTGAAATTTATTGATAATGATAACAACATTCATAGGATCTATAAGGTAAATGACAAGGTTATAATACAAAAAATAACAAAATCAATGCATGATAAAAAGCTGCTTATTGCAGATGGCCACCATAGGTATAAGACAGCATTAAGGTACAGCAAAGGCCATAGATATGGCTATGTAATGGCAGCTTTGGTCAATTCAGAAAATGAGGGTGTGGTAATACTGCCTACAAACAGGGTTCTGGAAGAAAAAATAGATATCGATAGCCTAAGAGAGTATTTTAACATAAAAAAAACAAACGAAATTAATTTTAAAGATAAGTCATTTATAGTGGCAACAAGCGAGAACAAATACTTAGTAGAGCTGAAGCAAAAAACAGAACTTAGCCTGGATGTTGAGATACTTCATAAAATTATTTTTGAAAAGATATTAAAAATTCCATTGGAAGAGCAAAAGTCCCCAAAAATAAATTTTTATAAGGGAAACAAGGCTGCTTTAGAAGCAGTCAATAAGAATAACACTGCATTTTTTGTAAATCCCCCATCGCTTAAAGATACATTTGAAATAGCAAACAGCCACAAATTAATGCCCCAAAAGTCAACATATTTTTACCCAAAAATATTTTCAGGATTAGTAATCAACAAATTTGAGGAGGCATGATAAAATGGCGAATAAATTGTTTATACCTGGCCCGACAGAAGTCAGGAAAGAGGTTCTGGATGAAATGGCAAAAGCCCAGATAGGCCACAGGACATCAGCGTTCAGGGAATTATTTGCAAGCTTAAAGCCAGGCCTGAAAAAGCTTTTCTATACCAATAATGATGTTTTAGTCTCTACATCCTCAGGCTCCGGATTATGGGAGGCATCAATAAGGTCGTGCGTCAATAAAAAAGTTCTGCATGCAGTTAACGGTGCGTTTTCAAAAAAATGGGCAGATGTGTCAGAAAGCTGCGGAAAAGAATCAACCAGGGTAAAATTTGAATTAGGAAAGGCAGTTAACCCCTCAGCAATTGATAAGGCATTGTCTGAAAATGAATATGAGGCTTTCTGCATGGTGCACAATGAAACCTCTACTGGAACCTCATCAGATCTTGAAGCAATGTCAGCAGTAATGAAAAAGCATCCGGACGTATTGTGGTTTGTTGATGCTGTATCTTCTCTTGGAGGGATGAAAATTGAAGTAGATAAGCTTGGCATAGACTTTTGCTTAGCTTCATCTCAAAAAGCAATTGCTTTGCCTCCGGGATTGGCTGTGGCTTCTGTCAGCGCAAGGTGCTATAAAAAAGCAGAAACAGTCAGCGGAAGAGGATATTATTTTGACATTCTGGAATTAAAAAAATCATTTGACAGCGATGAAACGCCTTATACGCCTTCTATACCCCATCTTTATGCATTAAAAAAACAGCTGGAACGTATAGAAAAAGAAGGCCTTGAAAACAGGTTTGATAGGCATAAAGAGATGGCTAGTTATATAAGGGAATGGGCGCAGAAAAATGGATTTACGATGTTTTCTGAAGAAGGGCATCATTCAGATACAATCTCGTGCATGGTCAACACAAAAAATGCAGATTTCAAAGCCATAAAGAAAGGCATGGCATCAAAAGGATACAGCATAGACTCTGGCTACACAAAAATGAATGAAAAGCTTGAGCAGGAAGGCAAGCCAACTACCTTTAGGATAGCCCATATGGGCGATTTGACTTTAGAGGAAGTAAAAGAGCTCGCAAAAGAATTAGAAAGCTATTGGTGATGAAAAATGAAAATTGCAATACCCGATAAAGTAAGCAGGACTGCAGCAAAAATATTTAGTGATAACAATTTGGTTGTAGAGCAAAATCCCGGAATAGAAGTCGATAAAATACCAAAAGACGCTGACGCAATCGTTGTCAGGAGCTATGAGCTCCATAATTTGAAGATTAACAAATCCCTGAAAGCAATAGGAAGGGCAGGTGCCGGAGTTAATAACATTCCAATAGACAAGTGCACTGAAAACGGGGTTGTAGTTTTTAATACTCCAGGCGCGAATGCGAATGCAGTAAAAGAGCTTGTAATATGCAGCATGCTTCTGGCTTCAAGAGAGATAATAGCAGGAGTCAACTGGACAGCTTCGCAGAAAGATTTAGGCGATAAAGTCCCGGAACATGTTGAGAAAAACAAGAAGCTGTTTTCAGGTACTGAAATCATGGGTAAATGCCTTGGAGTCTTAGGGCTTGGCGCAATAGGAATTCCTGTTGCAAATGCTGCATCAGCGCTTGGAATGAGAGTAATCGGATACGACCCCTACATCTCAATAGAAAATGCATGGAAGCTGTCAACAACTGTTGAGAAAGCAGATACAATAGAATATTTGCTTGCAAATTCAGATTATATAACCTTGCATGTGCCTCTGACTAATGGGACAAAAGGGATGGTAAACAGTGATACTTTGGCAAAGATGAAAAATGGTGTTAAGCTCTTGAACTTCTCAAGAGGAGAGCTTGTAATCTCAGAAGACCTGAAAAAGGCATTAGACAGCGGAAAAGTAGGAAAATATATTACAGATTTCCCGTCATGCGATGTCCTGGAAGCGAAAAATGTGGTTTGCGTGCCTCACCTTGGAGCTTCAACTGAAGAAGCAGAAGAAAACTGTGCAGTAATGATATCCAACCAGCTTGCAGATTTTCTTAAAAACGGGAACATAGCCAATTCTGTAAACTTTCCCGCATGCAAGCTGGAAAGGAATGGGCATGGCAGGATAACTGTGGTCAACAAGAACATTCCTGGAATGATAGAGAAGATAACAGAGATATTGGCAGAAGAAAAATTAAACATCGCAGGAATGATCAACAAGAGCAAAGACAATGTGGCTTATAATATCTTTAATATTGATGGAACTGCTAGCGATGCAATAATAGGGAAGTTGCAGCTGGTTGAGGGCATTATCAAGGCCAGGAAGCTATAGGCCTTTATGTGAACATTAAATAAATTTTATTTTTTCAATTTTTTAAGATAATTTTATAAACATCTTTCTATGCCTTTTAATTGCAGCCCCGTAGTCTAGCGGTCAAGGATAGGGCCCTTTGGTTGCAGAAATATTGCAGCAGATAGGCTCTGACGGCAGTTCGAATCTGCCCGGGGCTATCTAAATAAATCAGCTATCCCAACAAATACTTTCCGCAATAATAATGCATACAATAAAATTGCGGCAGGGAACTTTATGTTCCCTATGGGTACCTATAGGGCGAAGCCCTTAGGTGGGAATCTGCCCGGGGCTATTAATCTTTCTTCAACTGCATAGAATCGGTTAAACTATCTGGGTATGTGGATTATATCGCCAACCTTTCCCTTCAATTTCCTACGTCCTTCTTCATAGCTGAAAGTAGAGTGCGCAAGAATGACCATAATAGCAACTGAAACACCAATGATTGTTGCTGCTAATGCAGGGATAGAATCTGTAGGTGGTGAAACTCCTAAAGCATTATAATATGAAGACCCGCCAAAAGCAGCCCCTGTAGTAACAGCAGCACTAGCCAACCCAGCAACACGTATATACGGATCTTTAACCATATATCCCAGTATATTTAACTTGCTCCTTACTTGCTTTGATTTTCCTTCTAGAACTAAAGCCAATTCCATATCAATTTTTTCCTCATCCTTAAGTGTTTGCAAGAATTCATTTAAGTGCTGACCAGCATAATCTTTTTCTTCTAATTTTTCCCCATTTTTTATCCTTTTTTCAATTACTTTAATCTTTCCTTTTGCAAATTGCATAGTATCTATCAGAAATTGAACAGTTTGGAGCATTTCTGCCTTGGCTGTAGGGTCCATTCCAGCTTTCTTCAGTTCCTTTAAAGTAATTTCTAAGATTGAAATTCCGTTTTTAATTCCATTGCGTATGATATCTAGAAATTTCCTTTCTCTCTCTAAACTTATAACCAGAGTTTTTCTTGCTGCTTTATCACTTGGATTTTTTGTTAATGCTTCACAAGCCTGATTAATTCTGTCTAATATCTTTCCCCTTATCCTAGTAGCTTGATAAATTTTATATTCAACTTGAGTAATATCTTTTTGAAGAGTTTTCAAATCTCCTACATTTGTTTTAGAACCAAATCCTTTAAAAAAGTTAAATGGCATTTTTATAAGCCATTTTTTCACTAATTTAATTAATTTTCTATTTTTTAAGATTTTCTCGCAACATTTATAAACCCCCATATATTCCCAAATTCCATCAAGAGATAGATCGGTTGCATAAGCGGCTTATCTATGCTGGAGACAAAATAATTCTTTTTTGTTTCCGCTTAAATAATTGCGTAAAACTAATAATAATAAAAAAAATATCCTAAACAAAAATGGCACGAATGTATTCAAGGAAGCGCGGCAAGTCTGGCTCAAAAAGGCCCATTAAAAGAGTCTTGCCTGTATGGCTTAGGTACAAGCCCCAGGAAGTCGAGCTTCTAATATCTAAACTGGCCAAAGAAGGCAAAACTTCTTCTGAAATAGGCATCGTGCTTAGAGACACGTATGGAATTTCAGATGTAAATCTTCTATGCAAGAAAAAGCTCTCTCAGATACTAAAAGAAAAAAATTTAGCTCCAGAGCTTCCTGACGATTTAATGGCCTTAATAAGAAAATCTGTTGAAATAAGAAAACATTTAGAGACGAATGTCAAAGATCAAACAGCGAAAAGAGGCCTCACTATAACAGAGTCAAAGATAAAAAAGCTGACAAAGCACTACAAAGCAACAGGAAAATTAGCTTCTGAATGGAAATTTGATCCAGAAAGAGCAGGATTCTATACCAAATAAAAGAGCAGGATTTTTTACGAAGTAATTGGGCTTTATATTTCTATTTTTTACTTCTTTTTAATAGTTACAAAGAAAAAATTTATAAATGGTACACTCTTCCGGGGGAGATATGGTTATAGCTAATGCAATAGAATCTTCAGCAATGCATTATGGAATGGTAAACGTTCTTGGCAAGACTTATTACTTAGACCAAAGATCAACTAACCTATCTTTTATCCACACTTTGAGTGAAATTGGAAGGTACACACAGGATTCAAGTGCCGTAGACGCTGTTTACGAAGCTGTTACTGGGGATAAATCTGGTATTCTTATGAGAGTCTCTGGTCAATGGAATTCTCTTGCTTGTTCACAATCTATTATCTGTGAGGATAAGCGTACTATAAGTGATGTTGTAAAAAGCGCTGTGAAGGATGTTGTTGAAAAAATGAAAAACCCTGAATTAATCAAATCCCTTGAATTACTTAAGGGTGATTATCATGCAGTTAATGGTTTGAGTCATCTAGGTGTTAACTACGAACATGATTTGGTTGCATGCGTATGCAAATCAATCAACAATGTATATGAAAGAGATCCAACTACTGCGAAAATGATTGGTAGATATGCTTTCCTTATATCAAATATTTTTAGCGATAAATACGAAGGAATTCTGGGCTATATTGAAAGAAGAGGTGATAGAGAGAGTATGATTGCAATCAGCAGGATTGCTGCAACAATAAAAGTTGCTGACTATATTAAAGGCATAAGTGTTCCCAGCTTTAGCAATAAGCATTCAAAGAAATTGATAAAATTAGCTGCTTATCTGGATAATATTTACAAGCTCAGATTAAATATTCAGGCTTCAAAAGATTTGTCTGTTGCATTTGCTGATGCAGAAAGCGTATTAAAATCTTATATGGAAGGTCTTGGTATAAAAGATATGGATAAAATTATGAAGTTTTTTCCATGGATAATGAGCAAAGACCAGACAGCATTAAGTGTTTTAAGGGGGGAGAGCATAGAAAAATCAGGAATGCCAAGAACATATCCTTTAACAAATTTAGATGACGCTTTTAATTTAGAAAACATTAGAAAGGAAATTCAGCATTACATGGGCATTTTAGGTTTAGGAGTCCCTGTAGAGGAAGGAGACTTGTTTCATTTAAAAAGAGCAGCTGAATATATATTGGTGGAATTAATAAAGTTGGACTTTAGCAGCCAAAAAAATATTAGTCAGGAATTGTTAGGGGAAATAAGGCCTAACTTAGAAAGGATATTAAATTTACATTCTAATGGATCTGAAAACTATGTTCTTTCTGTAAACCCTTCTGATTTGGAATCTCAAATACTCTCGCTTCAGACAGTAACTTCCTGTATGTCCCCTGGAGGAAGCAATTTTAGGTATACGCAGGCATATCTTGCAAATCCCAACACCTTCTGGGCTGTAATTAAAGGCAAGGAAGATGGCAAGGTTGTTGGAGATGTTACAGTATTCATGGGAAAGCACCAGCGTAAAAAGGTAATTGCAAGAGTAAGCAAAGTTTATTCTCTTGTTCCAATAGACGAAGAAGCAATAGATGCTGCACTAATAACATATGCAGGTGAAATGAAAGCAGAATTTATAGAAAGCGGAGAAATGTTTGTTAAGGGACTTGAAGATGCTAAGGAGGATTTTGTAACAGGAGAGAAGGGAAAAATGGTTGTTGATAAGACAAAAACAGCATGGTAGTACTACGAAATTTACCTTTAAATGCAAATATTCCATCCAGTCTCTGACTGGTGGTTGGAAACTAACTACTCACATTTCGAATATTTGCATTCTCAGAAATCCGACCGAGCGAACGAAGTGAGCGAGCAATCGTTTGCTTTAGCAAACTTAGAAAACCCGCAGGTTTTCCGCTATCCCAGTCTGTGATGAGAGGTGTCGGATTTCTGTTGAAAATATTATTAAAATCTGCCTTCTATCTGCATAACCAATGCATTAACTTTCCCTTTTAACAGCATAATCCGCAAACTCATCAAAAAACTTATTTCCTTCTTCATTTAATTTTGCTTTCTTGATGTATTCTTTTGCTTCCATAACTTTTTTATTTGCATAATCCTTTGCATAATCCAATGCCCCCATTTCTTTAATTACCTCAATAAATTTTTCAATCTCATTATTTGATGCCTTGTAGTTTCCCAAAACGCTTAAAAGAAACTTTTTTTGCTCTTCATCGCATTTTTCCAGAGCTTTTATCACAATCATGGTCTTATTGCCTTTCCTTATATCCGTGCCAATTTCCCTTCCTTTTCCAATGGCATTGCTTAAATCCATTATATCATCATATATCTGGAAAGCAAGCGCAACAGAATTTGCATATCTCCCTAAAGCATCAATCTGAAAATCTTTTGCATCATTCAGCATTGCCCCAAATTTTACTGAAGCGGAAATCAATGGGCCAGTTTTGGAAGAAGCCATCAAAACATATTCTTCCTCGCTTGCCTTCTCTTTTGCCGAAATCAGTAAGTCAAGAATCTGCCCCTCATTTGTTTTGCAATACGCATCATTGAATATTTCAACAGCCTTGTTTTTCTTGCCCTCATCAATTTTTGATTCCAAGATGCAGGAATTTGAAAGCAGATTAAGCATATTTCCCTGCAGAATTGCCATTGACAATGAAAACCTTTTAGAATGGCTTGAAAACAAGTCCCCATCATAGCTGGAATCAGAAAAATTTTTCTTAAAGTATTTTTCAAATATCTTGTGCATTGTATCCTTATTCCTTCTCAAAAAATCCTCATCCATTACATCATCATGTATCAATGAAGAAGCGTGTATAATCTCTGGAGATATTGAAACGGGGTAAATCTTTTCTTCATCAGAATCGTTAATGGCCTTATATGCCATAATTGCCGCTATCGGCCTTATCCTTTTTCCTTCCCTAAGTGTAAATTCTTTGATGTAGCTATAGCATTCCCTGAGAAATTTGTCTTTTGCATTATTTATCTTGCTATCAAAAAAAATATTCAGCTCTTTATCAACAACGTTCCTGTATTTTTTAATAATCTGGTTAAATTCCATTTTTTATTTCCCTTATCCTTTCAACGACTTCATTGATTGTAATGTCCGGCGTAGAAGCTCCGGCAGTTATCCCTATGTTTTCCTTTCCCTTAAGCCATTCTTTTTTCAGCTGCCAGGCATCTTGTATAAAATACGTTTCAACCCCTATTTCCTTGCTTTTTGCAGCCAATTCTTTGGAATTGCTTGAGTTTTTGCTTCCAACCACAATCATAATATCTGCTTTTTTTGCAATTTCCTCTGTATCAGACTGCCGTTGCTTTGTTGGGTTGCATATTGTGTCAACAAAAACAAACGGTTTTCCAATATTTTTGAGGTTTAATTCTAACTTTTCAAATTTACTATTGCACTTTTTATTTATATTCTGAATTAATTTATTGTACCCATTTACTGACATTGTCGTTTGGGATATTATAGCCGCTTTCCCAAGATTGTTTTTATTTATATGCTCAGCAATTAACGCAGCATCATTTGGATTCTCTGCAATAAATGTATTTTTCCCGTTAATGTAATAGCTTATCCCTATAGACTCTGGGTGGTTTTTCTTGCCGAATATAATAACCTCATAGCCATTTGCCTTTAATTTAATTGCAGCATTATGGACTAATTTTACCAAAGGGCATGTCGCATCTTTCAGCCTGTCCCCAAAAATACCTTTCTGCCTTAATTTCTCGTATGTTACCCCAGGCTCCCCATGCGCCCTTAATACAGTAACAGCATTTTTCGGAATATCTTTAATATCATCCACAAATTCAATGCCTTTTTCCCCCAAATCCTCAATTACCCTTTCATTGTGCACAAGCTGCCCGTAAACATATGTTTTTCCATTAGTTGAAGCAGTTTCCTCTGCTATTTCTATTGCTCTCTTGACCCCAAAGCAGAATCCAGCATGTTTTGCTACAATTATTTTCATTTTTATTTATCAATGTTTCTCAAAAGAGAGGGATGTGGAGAAGCTAAATAGTCAAGCGCCGCTTCCAAGGTAGATTGCCTAAATTCTTCTCTTGTAGGTCCACTTATTTTATAGTTTCCCAATGGTTGTTCAACAAGTATATGTAATCCTGAAGATGTTTGCGAAGTTGATACCCCCACTTTGTCCCCTTTGGGATAATGCCATTGATTAAATAAATATATAGGCACTTCAACATTATCTTCTTTAATTTCTGGCGGACCTGTAGTTAATTTTATCTTCCTCCCATGTTGGGTATTAAGGTAAGACTCTCCATTTTTTACTTCATCAGCCAATGTTGGTAAATAAGTTTCTGCAAGTTCTTCTGCTCTAGCTATTTTCATCTTCATTTCTCTAGTTGGGATAATTTTATATATTTTATTGCTAACTTCTTGTGCAAGTGTATCTGGAAAACCAATTTCCATTAACTTTCTAATAATTTCATCAATATCCTCTTGCTGTATATCTTCTCTCACTTCATACCGAAAAACAGTATTAAGAAGAAAAGGAAATAAAACATTTAATGGTATATCTCCTACACTTTTTTTCTCGTAATCTTTCATAATTTCTTCTACTTGCTTTCTGACTGCATCACCTAAATCATTACCACCTTCCATATACTAGTAGAAATGCAGTACCATTTAAATTTGTTATTCTATTTTTTTTGCCCTTCCAAAGCCCCCAGCCTTATATGGCGTATACATTCCTTTCTCTTTCTGAGATTTTTTTTCTTCAGAATAAACCTCATACTGCTTAGTTTCATCAAATCCGCAATCATTGCAAACAATGCATTTAATCCCAAGATAATCAACTAACTTAACCTTGCCAGAATTGCATTTAGGGCATTTGCTTTCCATAAACCAGTAGAAATCTCTAAAGATTTATTAAGGTTTTTATAATCAAAAATTAAAATGAAAGAATTAAATAATCTTTTCCTTGGTATCTTTATTTATTAAGTGTATTACATTAACAGGGCATGAATCTGCAGCATCTTTATTTATTGCAAAATATTTTTCTTCGATATCGCGCTCATACTGTTCGTTACCTGCTTTTTTTCCGCCTTTAAGATTGGCTTTGCCGTCATCTGCCATCTCCCAGAAATCTGGAGCTACTGCTGTGCACGCTCCGCATCCTATACAATTAGGCCTGTCATGTTGTAATTTGTATGTATTATTTTTTGCCATCATTATAAAGGAAAAATAAGTTATATTTAAATTTAATGCCTAAATTGCCTTATGCCTGTAAACACCATTGCCATCAGCTTTTTTGCTTCCTCAAAAAACCTGGGAAAAACGGGGAATTTGCTAAAGCAAATTCAATGTCTAAATTGCCTTATTCCAGTAAACACCATTGCCATATTATGCTCATTAACAGCATCTAAAACTTCTTTGTCTCTTATTGAGCCGCCTGGCTGAATGATAGCAGTAATTCCTGCCTTTGCAGCTTCATCAATTCCATCCCTAAAAGGAAAATAAGCATCTGAAGACATTACAGAGCCTCTTGCATTTTTTGATTTCATCGCAGCTAGTTTAACAGCATCTACTCTTGAAGTCTGTCCAGCGCCAATTCCTGTAGTTACATTATTTTTCACAAAAACAATAGAATTAGATTTGACATGCTTATTAACTTTAAATGCAAAGAGCATATCTTCAACCTCTTTTTTAGTTGGCTTTCTTTTGCTTACAATCTTAAGGTCTTTTTCAGATATTTTCATATAATCTCTTGTCTGCGCTAATAAGCCTCCTGTCACCTTAGTCATAGCATAGCCAGGGCAAGGCTTTGTTATCGAGCCAGTTTCCATCAGCCTTATATTCTTTTTTTGCTTTAAAATGCCTAAAGCGTCTTCATCAAATTTAGGGCAGACAACTACCTCAACAAAGCAATCTTTCATTGCCTCAGCTGTTTTTTTGTTACAATTCCTGTTCAAAGCCGCAATTGAGCCAAAAGCTGATAATGGATCCGCTTCCAAAGCTGCTTTGTATGCCTCATCAATAGTTTTTCCTGAAGCAACTCCGCATGGATTATTGTGCTTTATTATTGCCGCTGCTGGCTTCTCAAACTCTTTTATCAGCTCAAAGGCATTTTCCATATCAAGTATATTGTTATAAGAAAGCTCTTTTCCATGTAGCTGTTTGGTATTAGTAATGCAGCATTCTCCAATAAACGGGTCTTTATAGAAAGCACCTTTTTGGTGCGGATTTTCACCATACCTCAGCTCCTGGACTTTTCCAAATGTTAAATTTAATGTATCTGGGAAATCTCCTTTGCCAAATTTCTCCTCAAAATACTGGTTTATAATTGTATCATATCTCGCAGTATGCGCAAATGCCTTTAAAGCCAAATCCTGTTTTAATTCATTGTTTATTTTTTTGTTTTTTATTGAATCTAATATGCCATTATAATCTTCAGGGTCTACAACCACTAAAACATCATTGAAATTCTTTGCAGCAGCCCTTACTAATGAAGGGCCTCCAATATCAATATTTTCTATTGTCTCCTCAAAACCAGCTTTTCTTGCTGCTGTTTCCTCAAAAGGATAAAGATTTACAACAACGATATCTATAGGAACAATCTTATTTTTCTTCAGTTCTTCCATATGATTTTTATTATTCCTTAAAGCCAATATGCCACCAAATATTTTTGGATGCAGTGTCTTTACCCTGCCATCCATCATTTCCTTGCTTCCAGTATAATCAGAAATCTGAGTTACAGGAATCTTGTTTTTATTAAGCAAATTTGCAGTTCCGCCTGTTGATAATATTTTTATTCCTAAGTTATGCAGGTTTTGTGCAAATTCCACAATTCCTTCCTTGTTTGATACGGATATTAATGCGGTTTTCATTCTGAAATTATTGCTTCTTTCCCTCAACTTTCAATCTTCCTTCACTATATAATTTTATTGCTTTAACTATAATTTCCTGCTCAGCCTTCTGCACTTTTTCCTTTAAGCTGTCCACAGTCTCATTTTCTTCCACAGGAACTTTTTTCTGCAGTATTATTGGCCCGGAATCAACATCTTCAGTAACAAAATGCAAAGTGCATCCAGTTTCATTTACCCCTGCTTTTAAAACTTCTGCATGCACATCCATGTCCATGCCACCTGCAAAAGCAGGCAATAAGCTTGGATGTATGTTCATTATTCTATTTCTATATTTTTCAACAAGCCAGGGGCTTATAATCCTCATGTACCCAATTGCTATTATTAATTCAACTTTGTGTTTTTCTAATGCCTCAGAAACTTTTTTGTCAAAAGCAATTCTTCTTTCTTCCTTATCTTTAATTTTCATCAAATCTCCTGATTTTGGATCAATAAAAACAGCCTCTATTCCATGCTTCCTAGCCTTTCCCAAAGCATAAGCATCTTCCTTATCAGAAATCAAAACAGAAATCTTTGCATTTAACTGCTTGGCTTCTATAGCATCAATTACAGCTCGAAGGTCAGTTGCCTTTGTAGACGCCAAAACACCGATGTTAATAATCATAACCACAGGTAAAAATTAGAATTTATAAAGGTTTATAAATGTTGTGTTGAAATTCTTTTAAAACCTAATCCCCTTAGAAATCTCCATCGCTTTCAGCGTATTATCCAGCAGCATAGCAATCGTCATCGGCCCAACTCCGCCAGGCACCGGGGTAATATAGCCAGCAACTTCTTTTACATTTTCAAAATCAACATCTCCAATAATTCCAGAATGCGTCCTATTTATGCCAACATCAATTACAATTGCTCCTTTTTTTACCATGTCTTTTTTAATTAATTCTGCTTTTCCAACAGCAACAACCAAAATATCCGCATTTTTTGTATATTCAGCCAAATTCTTTGTCTTAGAATGGCATATAGTTACAGTAGCATTTTCTTTCAATAATAATAAAGCAGTTGGTTTTCCAACAATATTGCTTCTTCCAACCACAACTGCATTTTTCCCAGCAATATGGGCACCAGTTGACTTAATCAGCTCTAAGCAAGCTCTAGCAGTAGCCGGCAATAGCATATTATTGTCATTAACCAGATTGCCTAAATTAACAGGGGTAAATCCATCTACATCCTTATGCGGCAATATAGAATCAATAATAAAATTTTCATCAATCTGCTTTGGCAATGGCAATTGGACAATAAACCCATGTATCTTTTTGCTCTCGTTTAACTCATCAACCAGCTTAAGCAGCTCATCCTCTTTAACATCAGGATCCAAATTATACCTTTCAACATAAAATCCAATTTCTTTGGACTTTTTCTCCTTCAACCCGACATAAATTTCAGAAGCAGGGTTATTGCCTGCAATTACTATTGCAAGGCCTGGTTTTTCCTTCAAATCTTTAACTTTCTTCCTAACATCATCTAGAATCTTAGCTGCTAAGGCTTTCCCATCAATTATTTTTGCTATCATTTTGTTATTTTTATTACAATTATTATTTTTTAATTTTATTTAATGGAATTTTTTAATTATTAAACTATTTTTCAATTGTTTATTTTAGTTATTGAATCTTTATTATTGTCCTATTTCAAAATATCAAACCCCGGATAAAGTGGAAACTGCTTGCATAATTCTAATATATCTTTTTTAACCTTTTTGATAGCTTCATCACTATTTAAATTGTCAATTACCTTTGCAATGCTCTCTCCTATAACTTTCATTTCAGATTCCTTAAAGCCTCTTGTAGTAACAGCAGGAGTTCCAAGCCTTATGCCTGAAGGGTGAAATGGGCTTTCAGGCTCGTATGGAATTGTATTTTTGTTTACAGTTATTCCTGCTTTATCCAAGGCATCCTGCACCTCTTTTCCCTTTCCTGTCAAGCCCTTATTTACAAGCTTAATAACCATAAGATGATTATCAGTTCCGCCAGCTACTAATTCTAAACCTTCGCCCATCAAAGAATCTGCCAAAGCTTTTGCATTCTTCACAATCTGCTTGCAGTAGTCTTTGAATTCAGGCTTTAAATCCTCTCCAAATGCAACCGCTTTTGCAGCATTGACATGGTCATGGGGGCCTCCCTGCAGCCCAGGAAAAACAGCAGAATCAATTTTCTGCGCAAGATTCTTTTTTCCATTCTTGTCAAATTTGTCATCAATTTTGCACATTATCATGCCACCCCTGGGGCCTCTTAAAGTTTTATGAGTGGTAGTTGTGACAACATCTGCAAATGGAACAGGGTTCTGATGGACACCAGTAGCGCATAACCCCGCAATATGTGCAATGTCAGACATGTGATATGCTCCTACATCATCGCATATTTCCTGGAACGCTTTGAAATCCAGCTTTCTCGGGTAGGCAGTCAATCCAGATAAAATCAATTTAGGCTTCGCTTTCTCTGCCTGTTTCTTTATTTTGTCATAATTTAAAAGTTCGGTTTCCTTATCTACATTATAAGCAACACAATTATATTGCTTTCCAGAAAAATTTACAGGGCTTCCATGTGTTAAATGGCCTCCAGCGCTTAAATCCAATCCCATGTAAGTGTCTCCTAAATTCAATAACGCAAAGAAAACAGCCATATTTGCAGGGCTTCCAGAATACGGCTGCACATTGACATGCTCAGCACCAAACAATTTTTTTGCCCTTTCAATTGCAAGGTCTTCCGCTTGGTCAATTATATCATTTCCCCCATAGTACCTTTTATGAGGATAACCTTCTGAATATTTATTTGTAAGGATAGATCCCATTGCCTGCAAAACCGCTTTGCTGACAGCATTCTCAGAAGGGATCAGCTCAACACCCTCTCTTAGCCTATTGCCTTCTTTTTTAATTATCTTATACATTTCAGGATCTGATTTCTCAATAGAAGCCATCATGTCATGCATAAAACCACCCATTAACTCCAATAACCAAGTTATTTATATAGTTTTTGTTATAAACCCATAATTCCACTCTTCTGTTTCGTACTTCTCTTCCCTTAATTTCTTTGCCAACATTATTTCATCATAATTTAATTTATCATTAAAAATATCAAAATTAAAATTTTCCTTAAAACCATGTTTTATTGCTTCAGCAAGTTTTCGGTAATTTATTTCAGTATCTTTATTATTTTTTAATTCATTATTTAAGGAAGTTATTCTTTTCTTAAGATTTTCAACATTGTCAACTAAATTATTTGAATTAAATAATGAATCATTTTTCTCATAATCAAAGTCAGTTAATATTGAGCCGTGCTGCAATACCTTTCCGTGTATCCTTCTCTGTGCGCTTCCAGAAATCTTTTTGCCATTAACCAACAATTCATACCAGTTTGAGCTGTTGAAGCAGATGCTAGTTTTAATTCTCTCTGGTGTTTTTTTTATTTCTGCTTCAATGCCAAATTTTTTTAATGCCAAAACAAGCGCATTTGCAATTTCTCTGTACGATTCATTGATTTCCTTAGGCAATAAATTTAAATCTTCTGGAAAAATAAAACTATAAGTTATTTCCTTGTCATGAAAAACCGCTTTGCCTCCAGTAATTCTTCTTACAATATCAATATCAAATTCTTTACACTTCTCTAAATTTATTTCATTTAAACCTTGATTATAACCAATAGAAAGTGCTGAAGGTTTCCATGCATAAACCCTTAAAACAGGAATATTGCAATAATGCAGAATAGCCTCATCTATTGCCATGTTCATAAAAGCATTATTAAATCCAGTATCAATAAACCTGCATTGCATTTTGATTATTTTTTAATTATTATTTTTTTGTTTTTATTGTAATTTTCATTGTAGGAAGATTATTTTGTTGTTTTTATTTCATTTAATGGAAAAATATTATTGCAGTTTTTATTATTGAACTTTTATTTATTGTATTGTTTTATTGTATCATCACATTCAGCCTATCAGCCCTATACGAGCTTCTAACTAATGGCCCAGCTTCAACATGCTTAAAACCCATTCCTAGGCCAATTTTCCTCAATTCTTCAAATTCCTCTGGATTGTAAAACTTTTCAATCTTAACATGCTTTGGAGAAGGCTGCAAATATTGCCCGATTGTTAAAAAATCAACATCATTATTTCTTAAATCCTGCATTGTTTCTTTTATCTCATCAAAAGTTTCACCAAAACCAGCCATAATGCCAGACTTTGTTTTTATTTTCGGATTAATTTCTTTTATTGTTTTTAATAGTTGTAATGATAAGTCATAATTGCCCCCTCTTCTTACATTTGCAAAAACCCTTCTTACCGTTTCAATATTATGCCCAAGAACATCTGGTTTTGCTTCAATCAATTTTTTTAATGCATTAATATTTATTTTATTGCTAATATTGTTTTTGTTGTCATTGCTAATTTTTGTTAATCTTAAATCAGGTATTAATAATTCAATTTTGCAATCTGGATTTAATTTTCTAATTTCTTTTATTATGTTAATATAAATAGAAGCGCCACCATCTTCCAAATCATCTCTTGTTACAGAAGTGATTACAATATACCTCAAATTTAATTTCTTAACACCATCTGCAACCTTTTTCGGCTCATCAACATCAACTTCATTAGGTTTTCCACTCTTAACATTGCAATAGCCGCAATGCCTTGTGCAAACATCTCCCAAAATAAGAAAAGTTGCTGTTCCATGGCTCCAGCATTCTGACAAATTAGGGCATTTAGCTTCCTCGCATATAGTATGCAATCTGTTTGTTTTAACTAAGCCCTTTACTTTAGAATATTTTTCTCCAGTTGGTAATTTAATCTTGAACCAGTCTGGGAGATTTCTTTTTTTTATCTGCATTAACTCAGACATTTTTTATTTCCCACACTTCAGAACTCTCTTCTCTGTAACCACAATATCAACAGGAACATCATGCTCTTCTTCAGGTATTTCATCAACAACTTGTATTTCAAAAGCAAGCCCTATCTTTTTAACATCTTTTTTTAAAATCTTAAGAAACCTGTCATAATATCCATGGCCATAGCCTATTCTATATCCCTTCTTGTCAAAAGCAATTCCTGGAACAATTACCAAATCAACTTTTTCGTGATTAAATTCTCTAATGTATAATTCCCTGGGCTCAAGAACCCCAAAAGTTTTTGATTCTAACCAGTCAAAATTCTTAAGCTCTGAAAGCTGCAGTATAGGATAATTTTCCAACACGTACGGAACAATAATAGTCTTTTCTTTTTTAGCTATCAACTCCTTAAGCATTTCATGGGTGCCAACTTCATTCTTAAAAGATACATAAAACATGATATTTTTGGCTTTTTTGAACTCCTCCAAAGAAAACAAATTTTCCTTTATCTTCCGGCTTTTTTCCTTAACATCTTCTTTACTAAGAGCTTTTCTTTTTTCAAATATTTCGTGTTTTAATGCTCGTTTCATAATTATAAGAATTCATTTATGCATATTAAAAATTATTCGTATTCCCATATCATTATTTGGATTTACTAACCTCAACAATATTCTTGCTTCTTTCAATTACAATCCTGCAATCGTGAAAAAATTCCATTCCAGCTAATGCAAAATCAGCATCTGTAGACAATATCGGCGCTTCTATTTTCTCATCAAAAAATTCTAACTTCGCAATATAGACTCTTGTTAATCTGCCATCTCCACTGGCAGTTATATAGTCAGAAATGCCAATCTGGTCTAACGCAAGCTCATTTATTGTTGAAGCTGACAGCATTATATGCCCATTGAAGCCTGTATCCAGCAATAATTGAATTTTCCTGCCTTCAATAGCCAACTCAATAACGGGATTTCCAAATCTAAAGAAGCCTTTCATTATAGAGCACCAACAAAATGCGTCGCATTGTACCCAATCCTTTTAAAAATAAACTTTTTGTTTGGATACTTTTCTATTGCTTTTTTGTATGCATCAAGCTCAGAATCTCCAACAAAATAGCTTCCACTATCAGCATCTATGGCTACTATCTTGCCTTTGAATTTAGGAGACAGCTCTTCGCTAATTCTTTTAAACATCTCATTTGCCTTTTTAATATTAAGTTCCATAGCAATAAGGTAGATTACCAAATATAAATAACTTGCTTTTTTCTGCTGCATTTCTCGGAAAAATCTGTAACTACCATATAATAATTAATATCAAAAGATTTAAATATAACTTAATGTTTTCCTTCTAAAAACAAAATGCCTACACGAGCAGTTGAAAAAAGAACATTAGAAACTTTAATAGGCCCATTAGCCAAAACATTTCCACAGCTTGATAGAGCTACAATCCAACATTCTGACCAATTAACAACAGAAAGAAGGACTAATCCAGAGTTAAGAAATCAATGGTTCTATACAGCAGATGGCCCTATGTACACAATTGAAAAAGAAGGCAGAAGAGATGAAGCATTTCTTTATTTAAGCAGAGGCAGAACAAACCCTGTTTTTAACAACATTGAAGAAGCAACTCAGCAATTATTAAGGAAAGGAAATTACATTCCGCCAAAAGAGGATGCTGAAGCTGTTAAAAGCGCTGACACAACATTAAGAGTCAAGCTTTCAGATTTAAAATTGCAAGGAAATGATTCTGAATGGCGTTATTTTGAAATTGATACTGCTAATTACGATAAATTAAACCCAGTGCAAAGAAGAGTTGCAGAGCGTGTTTACGGTAGCGGAAATGAGTTTGTTGAAAATGTGAAAATGCTCAATGAGAATGGAATAAGAACTACAAGAATTTATGTTTTAAATCTGGATTACGTTAAACGAAATGCACCGAAAGATGGCGCACTTGCGCGGGCTTGTTGGCTTGACGACTTCGGCAGCGGTTCCGATTTCGATGCCGGTGGCGGGGATGTTGACAGCAGCGACGCCTTGCGTGGGGTACGTAATGTCGCCGAAGGCGACGCGCCGAAAATAGCAAATCCAATACTCGATGCTTATAACGCTATTTTAGGTGCAGACCCTGGCCAAGCATTAAAAGCAATGACTCCGGAAATCGCAACAGGGCTATCTGGATTATTGCAAATGTATAAACCGCAAAAACAATAATCTTTTAAATTTCTTTTATTAATTTCTATCTGACTCAGCATGCATAACCATAAATAATGGAAAAATGCTGGACTACATGCTCTTTTGTTACGGCAGTATAACTTACTGTCATAAAATACAGCTGTGACACTTTGCTTACGAGTAAAGATGAAGCAGCAGTGCAACATACAGCAAAAGAGCTACTAGTTGCGCGGGCGTCTAGGCTTAACCACTTTGACAACGATTCAAGGTTCAATGCCAATGACAGGAACGTTGACAACCACAATGGCTTGCGTGGAATAGTCCACTGCATGCTGAGGCATTTACAATGCAAAGGGATTTATGGCAGGAATTGTGCAACTACAACAATCTTAAGTTTGCTTACAGAAAAGCAAGAAAACACAAAACAACAAAAACCTATGTCATTAATTTCGAAGAAAATCTGCAAAATAATCTTCTTCTTCTGCGTTCTGAATTATTGCTGCACTCCTACACACTAAAACCTCTTGTAAATTTTATTGTCAGAGACCCTAAAACGAGGAAAATATCAAAATCAGATTTTCGAGACAGAATTGTCCATCATGCTTTATGCAATATTATTGAGCCAATATTCGATAGGGGCTTTATTTATGATTCCTATGCGAATAGGAAAGGCAAAGGAACACTAAAAGCACTGCAAAGATTTGACTATTTTAAAAGAAAAGTAAGCAAAAATAACACAATAAAATGCTTTGTTCTTAAAGCAGACATTAAAAAATATTTTGAAAGTGTTGACCATGGAATTCTGTTAAATGTTATAAGAGAAAAAATTAAAGATAATAAGGTTTTCTGGCTGATAAAAAGAATACTGGGCAACTACGCTGGGGGGGGCGAAGCACCAAAAGGCATGCCATTGGGCAACTTAACCTCACAATTCTTTGCTAATGTTTACCTTAATGAATTAGACCAATTTGTAAAGCACAAATTAAAAGCAAAATATTATATCAGATACGTAGATGATTTTGTTATATTGCACAAGGATAAGCCAATATTGGAAAAATACAAAGAACAAATCGAAATTTTCTTAAAAACAATAAAATTAGAATTGCATCCAGACAAATCAAAAATAATTCCATTACGTAAAGGAATTTCATTGCTGGGCTACAGGGTTTTTTATTACCACAAATTATTGAGAAAAAGTAATATAAGAAAATTTCAAAGAAATATCTCTAAGAAAATAAATTTAGTTAAAAATGGTATTCTTCCTTATGACTCCCTATTGGAATCTCTTAATGGCTGGTTTGGCTATGCAATGTGGGCTAACACCTACAAGCTAAGAAAAAATTTGATGAAAGAGATTGATAAAATGTTTAACTAAAAATCCCTTTAATGTGTTTAACCCTTTTCTCAATCAATCCCTTTGTCCCAATATCTTTCCTGTGGAAAACCTTTCCTTTGACTTTGGAAACAGCCTCTTCCGCAATCTTTTCCGCTTCCTCTAAATTGTTTCCAATGCCCAAAAATGCTATTGCACGAGAACCTGTCATATACAATCCATCTTCCTTTTGCTCAACAGAAGCATAGTATATTTTTGCATTTTTTGGCTTTTCTACAAATATTTTTTCATTTTTTAGCGGCTTGTCAGGATAGCCTTTAGGAACAGCATATTTGCATACAGTAGCTTTTTTTTCAAATTCTATTTTAATTCTTCCAAGCTCCTGCACAATTATCGCTTGGCAAATACTTGCAAAATCAGTTTTAAGCAAAGGCAAAACATTCATCGTTTCTGGATCGCCAAACCTTGCGTTATATTCAATAAGCTTTACGCCATCTTTTGTCAAGATAAAGCCGCCATACATAACTCCTTTGTAATACAATCCAGTTTCTTGGTAAATAGCATCAGCAACTTTTTTAGTTATTTTCAAAGCAGCATCAACATGCTCTTTTTTAAGAAAAGGCAGTAAATGATTCTCGCATGAGTAAGAGCCCATTCCGCCTGTATTACTGCCTAAATCACCATCATAAGCCCTTTTATGGTCTTGTACAGGTGGTGTTGCAGTAACAGTTTTTCCGTCTGTAAGGCATTGCAGAGAAAATTCCTCTCCATCCAGCTTTTCCTCAACTATAACTGCTTGATGAGATTCTAAAACCTCTTTGCAATATTCACGTGCTTCTTCTTTTGTCTTAAAATGATCTCCTTGCACTTTAACCCCTTTTCCACCAGTAAGCCCATCTGGTTTTACAACTACACCATCTAACTTATCAAGAAAACCCTTTATCCCATCAAAATTATCTTTATTAAAAATTTTAAATTTTGGATTTCCTTCAATATTATATTTTGCTAATAATTCTCTTGTAAAAGACTTGCTTGTTTCCAGCCTAGCCATCAGTTTTGTAGGTCCTATTGCATTTATTCCAGCATCTTGCAATTTATCAACTGCCCCTAAATTTAAAGGGTCTTCTGGCCCGATAAAGGCAAAATCAATATTATTTTTCTCTGCAAAATCCTTTATCTTGTCCAGCTCAGAATAAGAGCCAATCATAATCTCCTCTGACAATGAAGCAATTCCAGGATTTTTTGATTTCATAAAAGAATATAGCTCTACATTCTTGTTCTTCTTAAAACTCTCTGCTATTACATGTTCGCGAGCACCATGTCCAATTAACAGCACTTTACTCATCAAACCACCCATAAAGAACTATTTTAGCCCTATTTAAATTATTTTTGTTTAAATGAACTTATTCTTGGTTTTTAACATTTTTCTAAATGCGTGCATATTACCACAAACCTAAAATTATAATCATTTTATAATAGTAACATATAGAAACGTTTATAAAGTAGTAAATATTCTCTTGACCAAGATTATAACAATTTTAATAAAAACGTTGGGAGGGTTTTAAAATGCAAAGAGCTTCAAGAGAGTTAGAAATCACTTTAGAATCTAGAGATCATTTTCTATCAGAACTAGACGCGCTTAAATACGAACGGGGTCAGTTAAAACCAGAAGATGAACTTACGGTTTCTGAATTAGAAAAGAAGATTAAGAATGCAAGAAGTGAGAAAAGAGCTAAGGAGTGGGGTGTTAAATTAGTAGAATTGCTTAGAACTAAAGAAAATTATTCTTCTTTATCCAAACAAATAGCTGAAAAAGAGCAAGAGCTAAACCAAGCAAATGCCTATGTTGACAGATTAAAATCTGTTTTGACTTATGTTAAAGATCCAAACGATCCAACAAGAGGAAATTATAAAGTTATAGGATTCAGGCACTTTGGACCAGATAGTGAAATAACTCAAATAACTTTAGCAGAGCGTGATATTGCCAAAATAGACCGTGGTTTTTATAGAAAAAGGCATCAAAATCTTAGTGAAGAACAATTAACTGCAAGAATTAAAAGGGATATTCTGGGAAAGAATTGGGAAACAAGAGATGCGTATCTCGATGATTTGCAACGAACAAGAAACCAAGAATTAAAAGATTTATACACAGCACATAGCCCTTTATTAAGAGCAGCAAGTAGAAAAGTCGCTGATTCAAAAACAGAATTAACTGAAGCTTATAATGGAGATGATAAAGCTTTAGAAGAAAGATTAACAGGTTTAGTCGGTCAAACAGCCCAAGCGCAGACAAATTATACTGACAAACAGGTCCAAGCTTTAGAAGAAAGACAGGAAAAATACGCAGGAGAATTATTGAAAACATATGACAAATCAATTGCCCTTCCGAGGTATAACAGACTAAAATATGGAATACTCGCTGTAGGTGCCGCAGTTGTTTTAACTGCAGGTGCACTGGCATATCATTGGACTAGACCTCATGATACTTCTAATTTGGAGAATAAAGTAAACAAAACTGAACAAACTGCTCCAACTCCTGGAGGGATTGATGCACTAAATAATGCACGGGTATATGGCTTTTCTAAGGGGCTTTTGCAGGATATGTATAATTATAACCCGCAAGGATTCATAGCAGCATTTGGCATAACACCAAGTGCACAAAATCAATTGCCTAAATGGTTTAATGGAAGCAATTCAGATGGGGAAATTAACCCTACTAAAGATGGAATTGCTTTGCGTGTTGACGATGGAAAATCAACATTTTATCTGTTTAAGGCAAATGCATCATCGCCGGACGACCGCGCATACGCCACTTTTAATGCAACAGCACAAGGCGCTAAACAATTTACCTCGGGCTATCTTGCGCAGAATCCAGGAAGGGTATCTGAAATGAAAATTATCTCGCTTGGACCTAATTAGGAGGCTTTTTATAATGCGCCAAATTGCAAAATTTATTATTCTTTTTTTAGTGCTGTCTATACTGTCAAGTTTAGTTAGTGCATATGATTATCCATATTGCGGAGATGGAATTTGTAATCCTGATGGAAGTGAAGATGGTTGGTGTTCTGATTGTGGTGTAATACCACCTGCCCCATATTGCGGAGATGGAATTTGTAATCCTGATGGAAGTGAAGATGGTTGGTGTTCTGATTGTGGTGTAGCACCCACCCCATATTGCGGAGATGGAGTTTGTGATTCTGGTGAAGCAGGCTGGTGCTCTGATTGTGATGTAGCACCCACCCCATATTGCGGAGACGGAGTTTGTGATTCTGGTGAAGCAGGCTGGTGCTCTGATTGTGATGTAGCACCCACCCCATATTGCGGAGACGGAGTTTGTGATTCTGGTGAAGCAGGCTGGTGCTCAGACTGTGATGTAACCCCAGCACCTCCTTGCACTCCAGCAGCATGGTCCTGCACCAATTGGGAGCCTAATGTATGCCCCTCAAATGGAATTAGAACAAGAACCTGTACCTTAATTGATACTACTTGCACAAATCCCAATGCTGTTAAGCCTTCTGAAACTCAAAGTTGTACTTATGTTCCCCCAACTCCAACATGCACAGACTCAGATGCTGATAGTTATTACGCTCAAGCAGGTTGCGGAACAGCTGTGGATTGTAATGATGCAAATGCAAACATAAATCCAGGAAAGACTGAAGTATGCAATGGAATTGATGATGATTGTGATGGCTTGATTGATGAATGGGGTGTCTGCGGTGGTGGAGGTGGCGGTCCAGTATGCACAGATGCTGATGCAGATAGTTATTACGCTCAAACAGGCTGCGGTACAGCAGTAGACTGCAATGACGCTGTCTCATCAATAAACCCAGGAGCGGCAGAAGTATGCGATGGCGTAGACAATGATTGTGACGGCTTAGTTGATGAAGGTGGTATCTGCGGTAGCTCAACTAACAATCCTCCAACAATCACAGAATTCACTTTTCCTGCAACAGCCAACAAGAACACATATATAACTGTTAAAGTAACTGCTAATGATTCAGATGGAATAGACAGAATTGAAATTTTGGAGAATGGCAATCTCCAAACTAAATCATGCGGCGGTATTGTCGAGTGCACAAAAGAATTTATAATACACCTCCCAGATGCATTTGACACTATTTATACCATCATAGCAAAGGCTTTTGATAGCTTAGGCGCTTTTACAACCCAAACAAAAAGCGGACAAACAAATCCGCCTGGAACTTGCACTCCAGCAGCATGGTCCTGTACTGCTTTTGGGCCTAATATCTGCCCTTCAAATGGAATTAGAACAAGAACATGTACATTAATTGATACTACTTGCACAAATCCCAATGCTGTTAAGCCTTCTGAAACTCAAAGTTGTACACCAGGTGAAGAAATTGAAGAAGAAATAATCAATAGAAACATCCGTTCAGATGAGCTTCTTATTTCAAGCATCATTCCAGATCCGGAATATGCTGCTCCAGGAGATGAAATCTTATTATATGTTTCTGTTAAGAATGAAGGTAAAAATAGATTTAAGAATCTCCAAATTACTGCAATGATAAAAGAGCTGGGCATAAAAGCAGTTTCAAGCCCTTTCACACTTAAAGAAAGAGACACCATATCTAAAACTCTTTTCTTCAACATTCCGCATTATGCAAAACCAGGGCTCTATTATATCAAAATAGAAGTAGCTTCTGATAGCGATCATACTGCCAGATACAGAATTTTTGAAGTATATTAAATTATATTAAGTAATACCGCTTCTATAATTTTATATAATTTATATAAACCCCGATAAAGAGAAATATTTAAATAGTATAAAGCATAATATAGCTAATCGGGGGTAAAATGTTTGATGATATTCATGAAGAGTGCGGCATCTGTGCTGTTTACATAAAAGAAGATGGAGATGCTGCAAATAAAGCCTTATTCTACCTTTATAAATTGATGCTGAATCTGCAGAACAGAGGACAATTAAGCGCAGGAATTACCACGTATGATTCTGATAGGCCCCAGATATTAGACACCTATAAGGATTTAGGCCATGTTAATGAGGTTTTCAAGACAAGCAACAAGGAAAAAAGCTTCAAGATTTTCAAAAGATATGCAGGCAGAAAGGGAATTGGCCATGTAAGATATGCAACATCAGGAACTGAAGACAGAGATGTTGCGCAGCCATTTGAAAGGCATCATGGAAGGAAATGGAAATGGTTTTCTTTCAGCCTTAATGGCAACCTTGCAAATTTTTCAGAATTGAAGCAAGAGCTTTTGACTAAAAAAGAAGATTATCACATGATTTATAACAATGACACAGAGATAATAATGCATTTTTTAGCCAGGCAATTAAAAGGTGATACAAGGCCGGATTTAGTCAAAGTTTTTTCTAATCTATCCCAAAAGTTTGATGGCTGCTACAACATCGCTTTCATAAATGCAGAAGGGGAAATGGCTATTGTCCGCGACCCATACGGCTTCAGGCCTTTGGTTTATGGCTTTAGCGAAGACAAAAATATATTTATGGCAGCTTCTGAATCTGTTGCTTTAATAAATTGCGGAATAAAAGATATAAGGCCATTGCAGCCAGGGCATATGATTTATATTAGCGATGGCAAGATTGAAGTTAAAAAATATGCACCCGCTAAAAGAATATCTCATTGTATGTTTGAATGGGTTTATTTCTCAAATGTCGGCTCAGTTTTGGATGATAAGTCAGTATACACCACAAGAACAAATTTAGGTAAAGAATTAGCAAAACTTGAGACCAAAAAAATAGATAAGGATTTTATTGTTGTCCCTGTTCCAGATACAGCAAAAGCAGCTGGTGACGCTTATGCTTACGAATTAGGAATCCCTTCCAGGGAAGGGATAATAAGAAACCGTTATGTTGGAAGAACATTTATAGAAGGCAGTTCAAGGCACGACAAAGTGCAAAACAAATATACAGCATTAAGAAATGTGCTGGAGGGAAAAAAAGTTCTGCTTGTTGATGACAGCATAGTCCGGGGAAATACAACAAAACAGCTTGTCCGCTACTTAAAGGAAGAAGGCGGCGCAAAAGAAGTGCATTTAAGAATTACATGCCCGCCAATTAGAGGCCCATGCTTTTATGGCATTGACATGTCAACTGTTTCTGAGCTTCTTGTTCCAAGATATGAAAAAAACCCAGTTTCTGGAAATATCAGCAAAGATGTATGCAATAAGATTGCAAGGGATGCGGGAGCAGAGTCATTAATATACCAGACAGTGGAAGGATTGGTAAGGTCAATAGGGCTGCCAAAAAATAATTTATGCACAGCTTGCATTACTTGTGATTACCCAACACCTTGGGGACAAAAACTTTTTAAGAAGGCATGGGAAAACCATAGAAAAGGAATTAAAAATAGGACTTATGAAGGTGTCTGTTAAATAAAACCCAAAAGCTAATTCCAATTAAAAAATTATTTAAACAAAACCCCTTTTTGTTTTTTATTCGGGTGTTATAAAATCATTCAAACTTCTCTAAAAAAAACTCCGTTAGCCCAAGTGCATGAAAAGCTTGGCGCTAAGATGGTGGATTTTGGCGGCTGGTACATGCCAGTGCAGTACACTAGTGTTATAGATGAGCATACAACAACAAGAACCAAAGCAGGCTTGTTTGACATATGCCACATGGGAGAATTTATTGTCAAAGGTTCTGATTCAATGCAATTTCTGCAAAAAGTATTTACTAACGACCTCAACAAGCTGTATCCCAAAAAGGCAATTTACTCTTTGATGTGCTATGAGAACGGTGCAACAGCAGATGACCTATTTGTTTACCAGTTAAAGGAAAACGAGTTTATGGTTGTAGTAAATTCAGGAAAAATAGATGAAGATTTCAATTGGCTAAAAGAGCATTCAGCTAAATTTAATGTTGAAATAAGCAACATTTCATCAAAAACAGCAAAACTCGACTTGCAAGGGCCATTCTCAGAAAAAATACTGAAAAAATTAGCTGATGCAAGCCTTCCAAAAAGATTCCATTTTATTGAAACAGATATTATGGGGATAAAAACATTAATCTCCAGGACTGGCTATACGGCAGAAGACGGTTTTGAGCTGTACTTTCCACCAGAAGAAGCAGAAAAAATGTGGAATAAGCTTTTAGAAGTGGGAAAAGATGAAGGCCTAAAGCCAATAGGCTTGGGAGCAAGGGACACCTTAAGGATTGAGGCCTGCTATCCTCTTTACGGCCATGAGTTAAATGAAACTATTACACCGATTGAAGCCAACCTTGGATGGGCTGTGAAAACAGAAAAGCCGGATTTTATTGCCAAACAAATTCTTAAAAAACAAAAAGAGCAGGGTACAGGCAGAATATTAGTTCCATTTGAGATGATTGACAAAGGCATTCCTCGCGAGCATTATGAAGTTTTTGCAAACGGCAAAAGCAATGAGCAAATAGGCTATGTAACATCAGGGACATTTTCACCAACATTTAGGAAGCCATTGGGAATGGCATTGATAAAAACAGCTTTTTCGCAAATAGGGAATACTATAACTATAAAAATAAGGGATAAATTCTACAATGCTGTGATTGTAAAAAGGCCTTTCTACAAGTACAATGGAGGAAAATAAAATGGAAGACCCTAAAGATCTGAAATACACAAAAGAGCATGAATGGATTAAAGCAGAAAATAATACAGCTATAATAGGAATTACAGATTTTGCGCAGGAAACATTAACTGACATTGTCTTTGTTGAGCTTCCTGAAATAGGAAAAAAAGTTACGCAATCTAGAACAGCTGCCACAATAGAGTCTGTCAAGTCTGTTTCAGACATATATGCTCCTGCTTCTGGAGAAGTAATTGAAGTTAATGAGCAGCTTAAAGATCATCCAGAAATAGTAAACCATGATCCATACGGCAAAGGATGGATATTCAAGATAAAGCTCGCAGACAAAAAGGAGCTTAACAGCTTGATGTCTGCTGAGGAATATACAAAAACAACTAAAGGAGAATAAAAAATAAAATGAGTTGTTGCGAAAGTCGGTGCTTGTGCGTAATTTGCCAAATGATAAAGCTCCGCAGGATTATGATGCACGACCTGAGCAACCGTGAATTGCAAACGAGCAAGACGAGCTTGCCCGCAGTTCATAATTGCGAAGTTGAGAGGCATGTTAAGGCTTCGCACAAGCACGAATAAGAATTTCGCAACAACACAGAAAACAAGAAAAATAATATGGACTACATCTCAAATACAGAATCAGAGAAAAAAGAAATGCTTAAAGAGATTGGCGTAAACAGCGCCTTAGAGCTCTTCAATGATATTGACAAAAAATTAATTCTGAAAGAGCCTCTCAAAGTCTCAAAAAAATTATCAGAGCTGGAAGTAAGAAAAAAACTTGAAGCAATTGCCCAAAAGAATAAACTAGTGAAAAATTTCTTAGGGGCTGGCTGCTATAGTCATTACATCCCTTCTGTTGTTAACCACATAATTTCAAGGTCAGAATTCTATACTGCTTATACTCCATACCAGCCAGAAATAAGCCAAGGTTCCTTACAGTCAATTTTTGAGTTCCAGACCTATATCTGCAGGCTTACAGGCATGGATGCTGCAAATGCATCAATGTATGACGGCTCAACAGCACTGGCAGAAGCAGCATTTATGGCGCATAACATTACAAACAAAAATAAAATCATCATCCCAAAAACAGTGCATCCTGAATACAGAAAAGTTGTCCAGACATACTGCAGTATGCATAGTATTGATTATGTTGAAATTAATTATAAAAATGGAATTATTGATATTGAAAATTTAAAAAATGAAATTGACGGCAATACAGCAGCAGTTATTGTGCAAAACCCTAATTTCTTTGGATGCATAGAAAACACAGCAGAAATAGAAAAGCTTGCAAAACAAAACAATGCATTGCTTATATCCTGCGTTGCTGAAGCAATCTCTTTGGGATTATTAGAGCCAAAAAATGCTGACATAGTTGTAGGAGATGGTCAGTCTTTTGGAATTCCTCTAAGCTTTGGAGGCCCGGCTTTTGGGTTTATGGCAGTAAAGCAAGAGCATGTAAGAAAAATGCCCGGAAGGTTAGTTGGGCAAACAATAGATGCTGAAAATAAAAAAGGCTTCATACTCACATTGCAGGCCCGTGAGCAGCATATCAGAAGGGAAAAAGCAACTTCCAATATATGCACTAACTCAGCATTAATGGCATTAGCTGCTACAGTTTATCTCTCAATGCTTGGAAACCAGCTTAAAGACTTGGCAAATTTAAATCTTCAAAAAGCCCATTATGCTTATGAAAAAATCAGGCAATTAAACAATTTTGAACCAGCTTTCTCATCCCCATTTTTTAATGAATTTGTAATAAAATGCAATGATATCAATAATTTATTCTTAAAAATGAAAGAAAATGATATTGTTCCAGGGCTGGATTTAGGAAAATACTATCCCGAACTTAAAAACCACATGCTTATTTGTGTTACTGAAATGCATTCAAAAGAGGATATTGACAATTTAATCAAAATAATGGAAGAAAAATGAAATTAATATTTGAAAAATCATCTGCTGGAAGAAAAGCAATAGAGCTTCCAGATCTTGATGTCCCGGAAAAATCTGATTTAATGCCAAAAAGTATGCTAAGAGCTAAATTAAATCTTCCAGAAGTTTCTGAATTAGATGTAGTAAGGCATTATACTTCTTTATCAAAAAGAAATTTTGGGGTTGACAATGGCTTCTATCCTTTAGGTTCCTGTACAATGAAGTATAATCCAAAAATAAACGAGGATATATCAAGGCTTCAAGGCTTTACTGCAGTACATCCATTAGCTCCTGAAGCTCTAAGCCAAGGCGCTTTGCAGTTAATGTATGAGCTGGAAAAAGATTTATGTGAAATAACTGGTATGCAAAGATTTACATTACAGCCAGCAGCTGGCTCTCATGGTGAATTAACTGGAGTAATGATTATAAAAAAATACTTTGAAATAAAAGGTGAAAAAAGAAACAAAATTCTGATACCAGATTCTGCTCACGGCACAAACCCGGCATCAGCAGCATTATGTGGATTTGAGGTTGAGACAATTAGTTCAAATAGTGAAGGCTGTGTTGATTTGGAAGACTTAAGACAGCACATAAATAAGGATGTAGCAGCCTTAATGCTCACTAACCCAAATACTCTTGGACTGCATGACAAAAACATTCTGGAAATTGCAAAAATACTTCATGACAATTGCTCTTTATTTTACTGTGATGGCGCAAATGCAAATGCATTATTAGGAATAGCAAAAATAGCAGATATGGGATTTGATATAGTCCAGCTTAATCTGCATAAAACCTTTTCCACACCGCATGGCTGTGGTGGTCCGGGCTCAGGCCCAGTAGGAGTTGTTAAGTCTCTAGTTGATTTTCTTCCTGTTCCATTAGTTGAGCAGCAAAATGAAAAATATTCTCTAAATTACAATTTAAAAAATTCAATTGGCCAAGTTAGAGCATTCTATGGAAACTTCGGGGTTTTGGTTAAAGCTTACACTTACATAAAATCTCTTGGCGCAGAAGGCCTAAGGCAAGTAGCAGAAAACGCTGTTCTGAATGCAAATTACTTAATGTCAAAACTAAAAAAATATTATGACCTTCCTTATGACGCTATCTGCAAGCACGAATTTGTATTGTCTGACAAAGGAATGCCAAACCACATAACAACAGCAGACATTGCAAAGCGCTTATTAGACTATGGCTTTCATGCTCCAACAATCTATTTCCCATTAATTGTCCATGGCTCAATAATGATAGAGCCAACAGAAACAGAATCAAAGCAAACACTTGACGAATTTGCAGATGTAATGATTAAAATAAAGCAGGAAGCAGAACAAAACCCAGAACTCCTAAGAAACGCTCCTTCTACAACCCCAGTTAAAAGATTGGATGCAGTAACTGCTGCTAGAAATCCAATATTAAAGTGGGAAGAAAAATAAAAGATTATTCATACAGGTGACCACATTTCATTATTTCCTGCTTTTTGTAGCCACATTTCTTAGTGTCTCCTTGTATTGCCAGATTAAGAACTCAATTGTCGGCTTTAGGTTATAGTTATTTTGATATTCCTGCAAAGTCCTGTAATATTCTGCCCTGTCTTCTAAAAGGATATTTATAGGTGGATATTTGTTCTTTAGGAGTACAAAATTCAGCAAAAGCCTTCCAACCCTTCCGTTTCCATCCTGAAAAGGGTGGATATACTCAAACTGGTTATGGATTATTGCAGCTAAAGCTAATGGCTTGAATTTATGCTTATTTTCCTTGTACCAATAAATCATATCTTCCAAGGCTGTTCTTAGCTGGGAACAAGGAATACCTCTATGAAGTATTTCCCCTTTATAGTTTTGGATAACAACTTCAACATTCCTTATTTTCCCTGCAAAGCTTTTCGAGCCTTCAAAGCATATCTTATGAAGCTTTTTTATCAAATTAATTGATAAATCTTCTTTTGTGCCCCTTATGTACCCAACAGCTTTTGCAACGCCTTTTGTTTCCAGCTCTTCACTGCCATAGGCTCTTTTCTTTTGCAGTATCTCATGGACTTTATCCCTTTCAATTGTAGAGCCTTCAATTGCGTTTGTGTTGTAAACAAATTCTTCTGTAAATTTTTGCCATTCTTCATCTTGAAAATTGGCAATCTTTATTTTATCTGCATGCTTGTTAAGCATTTCAACCTGCTTCTTTGTCAAAGTAAAAAGAAAAACCTCTGTATTTATTTTTTCTAACAAACTAAGAATATGTTGTTCTGCCTTGTTTTTTGCTAGCTCTAACTCCTCTTTGCTAAGGTTCTGCCCAAGATACTTCCTTATTTTGCGGACTTTGGCCTTATCCCTGTAAGAATACACTAAGTAATATTTTGTATTTTTTCCAGATTTTCTCTTTTCAACAAACATAATATACTAATGGGTGCCTACATTTAATAAACTTTCTATTTTGTGGTCACCTAAAAAAGAGTATGTACATAGCTATAAAGACGCTGGCAAAATCTATGTTGCCGTCTTTTGTGAGCAATATCATACAAACAAGATAACCGACTTCGAAGGGGACGATCCATCGGGAACGAATGTCGGTAACTACAAATAATATTTCCTTATTGCGAATCTGACGGCAACCGCCGAAGGCGTGATTTTGCCAGCGTCGTAAAGAAAAATGAGCTATGCATATGCAAAAAAGAGAAAGTTTTTAATATGTGATGGAGCTATTAAAGAAGCAGGGGTGGCCAATATTAAACAAACAATAAGTATTTTAATGGCATTAACAATAATATTGTTCTTAATCAGCGGATGTGCCAAGCCAATTCAAGAGCCAGAAATAAATCAAGTAACAGCAAGTGATGTAAAGGAATTCACAATGACAGCAAAAAAATTTGAATTTATGCCATCAGCAATAACAGTGAACAAAGGGGATAAGGTAAAAATAACAATAACCAGCATAGATGCAACACATGGATTTTTATTGCCTGACTTCAATATAAACGAAAAGCTTGAGCCTAATAAGCCTGTTATTGTGGAATTTGTAGCTGATAAGGCTGGTGCATTCACATTCAGGTGCAATATAATATGCGGCTCAGGCCATAGCAGCATGTCAGGAGCCTTAATAGTAAAATAAGATTAAATAGATGCAGGTGAGAAAAATGGGCATAACAAGGGAAAAATTAATTGAATTGCTGAATATGGACTTGACAAAAGAATATGCGGCTGCTATTCAATATATACAGCATGCAGCTGTCATGACCGGAGCGCAGTTTGGAGACATTATAAAAGAATTGAGGATACATGCAAATGAGGAGATTGGCCATGCTATAGTGCTTGCAGACCAAATTGACTTTCTTGGCGGAGTTCCTTCAGTTGATGTTAGTGAAATAAAAACAGATAAGGACAATATAACAATGTTAAAACAAGACCTTGCAGGAGAAGAAGATGCTATTGCTAGGTACCAATTAAGAGTAGAGCAAGCCGAGCAATTAAAAGAATTTGCCCTGGCGCAGCAGCTTAGAGCCATTTTAGCAGTTGAGCAGGAGCATGCAATGGACTTGAAGCAGGCTCTTGGAGAATAATATTCCAAAAGGAAGTAAAATGCCACTAGACCCTTTAATTGCAGCAAAAGCCGCATATTTACTGGGCTATGCTAATATCATCAGCTTGCTTTTAGTTCTTTTTTCATGCAGATGTATCATGGGGATAAAGCCGCAAACACTAAGCAAATCAAAGCTTTACATGAAATTTTACAGCTGCCATTGCTATTACTGGTGGTTTTTTATTGTCTCTGTAGCGCTTCATGCCGTGCTTGCAATAACAGCATTCGGCAATCCTTTTTTATAGGGGGTAAAAAATGCCAGAAAAAAAATTTTGGAGATGTGCTGTATGCAATGATATGCATTATGGTGTTGCCGGGCCTGAAATATGCCCCACATGCCAGCAAAAAAATGCATATGTTGAAATAGACAAGGAAGAGGCAAAGAATGTGACGGGATTGTAATGGAGCCGGAAGAATTAAGAAAAGCCTGGGAGAATTTTACGCAAAATAACGATTTTAAGTTAAATCCAGACAAAAATCATGTTGATTTTGTAATTAATGGAGTTCTTGAAAATGAGAGGAAGTGCGGTCTTAAGTTCTGCCCCTGCAGATTAAGAGACAGAACAAGGGAAAAAGACTTGGAGCTCATATGCCCATGTAACTTCAAAATCCATGAGACATGGATGAATCCAAGAAAAGGCATGATTCCAATGTGCTGGTGCGGATTGTTTGTCAAGAAATGATTAATAAGGAAGTATAATAATAATTATACCACTTTTCACTTATACTAACTATTCGCAGTCAGCTTCTGCTTGCATTACTCATACTCAATCGTCGCTGGTGGTTTTTGCGAAATGTCATAAACAACCCTGTTAACTCCTCTAACCTCATTTAAAATTCTTGAAGAAATTTTTTCTAATAAGTCATGCGGTAATTTTGCCCAGTCTGCTGTCATTGCATCCTTTGAAGTTACAGCCCTTAGGCTTATTACATACTCATAAGTCCTTGAATCTCCTTTTACTCCAACAGCCTTTACTGGAAACAAAGCTGCAAATGCCTGCCATACATTATCATAATAGCCGGATTTTTTCAGCTCTTCAATAAAAATATAATCAGCATTTCTTAGAATCTCTAATCTTTCAGGAGTCACTTCCCCAAGTATTCTTATCGCCAATCCAGGCCCTGGAAAAGGATGCCTGAAAACAAGCTCATTTGGAATTTTGAGTTCTTTGCCAAGCTTTCTTACCTCATCTTTGTAAAACTCTTTCAAAGGCTCAATGACCTTAAGTTTCATCTTCTCAGGCAAAGTTACATTATGATGGCTCTTTATCTTGGAAGCCTCCTTGCTTGGCTGTGCTGATTCAATCCTGTCCGGATATATTGTGCCTTGGCCAAGAAATTTTATCTTTGGATTTTTTCTTTCAAGCTCTTTGACTTTATCTTCAAAAACTTCAATAAAAGTATGCCCGATAATCTTTCTTTTTTTCTCAGGGTCTGTGACGCCCTTCAATCTTTCTAAAAACAAATTAGAAGCATCCACCATGTAAAACTGCTTAAATTTAAGTTTTTTAAACGCCTTTTTAACCTCTTCTGCCTCATTTTTCCTTATCAGCCCATGGTCAATGAACACGCAATAAATTTTATCCTTGATTGCTTCGTGCATTAAAACAGCAGCTACTGTGCTGTCAACACCTCCAGAAGTGCCCATTATAACGTAATCTCCCTTAACATTATCCTTTATCTCTTTTATCAGCTTATTTTTTGAATCCCCGATAAACCAATCTTTTTTCACCTTGCAAATATCAAATGCGAAATTTTTTAGAATCTGCATGCCTTTAGGAGTATGTGCAACTTCTGGATGGAATTGGACGCCATAAAGTTTCCTCTTGTCGTTTTCCATTGCAGCAACAGGACACGTTTCTGTAGTTGCGAGAATCTCAAAATCTTTTGGCAAGCCTTTAACCATATCACCATGAGACATCCATATCTGCTCTTTTCCACTCAATCTTTTTAACAATCTGCCTTGCTTTTTAATATGCAGGTATCTCTTGCCATACTCCTTTAATTTTCCACCTAAAACTTGTCCATAATTTTTTCCAATTAATTGCAAGCCATAGCAAATGCCTAAGATTGGAATGCCTAATGCAAATATTCTTTCATCAGGTTGCGGGCTGTTTTTTTCATAAACAGAGCTTGGCCCGCCAGAAAGAATAATCCCCTTAGGATTTAGCCTTTTTACCTCAGCAGCAGTTATGTCATACGGCTTTATCTCTGAATGAACTCCAAGCTCCCTTATCCTTCTAGCAATAAGATGAACTACTTGGCTTCCAAAATTTATTACAATTATCTGGGTCATTTGCTTTTAGGTGCATATTAAATCTAGTTTTCCCTCATCTATAGCTTTTCTTATTTCCATAGCAATTCTTTCGCCATATGAAACTGGCTTATGGTAAAGATAAGCAGAATACGGTGTGAACATTGTTCCTGGGCTTCCTGGAATTCTCATTGAAACGTCAAATATGACAATATCCTCTTTGCCTTCCTCAGCAATTACAGCTCCTTGCAGTGCAAAAGGCCCTATGATGCCCGGCTTGTGCAATTTTTTCGCAGCAGCAGCAAACTTCTCCCCCATGTCAAATATTTTCTCCAGTAAAGACTCTTTTGTTGTAACAGCAATATGCCCTGTTTCTATTAATTTTGGATTTAAATATTTCAGAATTTCCAGTTGCTCTGTTGCAGGCAATCTCAAAATCCCATCCAGATTTGTCTGCCTTCTTGTATCAGTACCCATCAATTCCAATTCATCATCCAATGCGCTGTAAAAATAATTAAAATTAACCTGGGCTCCAACAATATACTCCTCAATAACTGCTTTTTTAAGTGCTTGTTTTGTAATTATTTTTTTCTTCAGTAATTCCTCAGATTTTCTCTTGTAATTTTCATAACTGTCTGCAAAGAAAAATGCCCTTTCATAGCCCCTTTTAGCTTCTGCTACTTTTACAATAGTTAACTTGTTTATTTGTTTAGGGCTCTTAAAGATTTTTGGAATCCTTATTCCAGCTTTTTGCAGAATATAATACTGGTTCTTTGGAACATCTCTCTCTTCAAGCTTTACCATATCTCTTGTGCCAAAAATAGGCACTAAAAACTTATTCTCAATTTCATTAAATTTGCAGTAAACCCAGAAATACCTATTGTGTATAAATATTGTATTTAACGACCTCAGCTTCTCCTGCACATCCTTTTTGACAATATCCTTAAAATTATCAACCAAAATAATCTCGTCAATTATTCCCTTTCCATCTCTTGCTTTATAGTATTTCTCATAAGTCTTCTCCCTGCCTCTCTGGCATACAGCAACTGTCCTAAAGCCATTAATCTTTGCGCCCCTGCATATATCAAGGGCAGAATGCCCCCCAAGAGTCCCAATAGTTATATTTCTCTTGTCATATCCTTCGAGTATTTTTTTGATTTGTTCTTGTCCTATCATTTTATTTATTATATATTTTTCAAAATTAATTTTTTATTTTGTTGAGTTTTATTACCATTTTTATAATCAAATTATTTTTTATTGGATTGGAGTATTATTGAAATTTATTAATTTTTATAATTGGAATTATTAATTATTTTTGATTATTGAATTCTATTGATTGGTTTTTTGTTATTGAAATTTTTCTATTGTACTTATTACTAATTACCCCAAAACCTTCCCCAATTTATTCTGCTTAATCGCAATCTTAATCTCCCTTGCAATCCTCCTTCCTGTGCTCATTGGCTCATTATATTTTATCCAGGTGTAAGGGCTTCCATCAATATAGGGATTTGTTCCTGCTACAATTCTTGCAGATATTTCAAAAACAATAATCTCCTCTTTTGGAGTCAATATTGTTTCCAGGCAAAAAGGCCCGAACAATCCTGGGGGAGCTAATTTTTTAGACTCTTTTACAACTGCTTCCCCCATTTCCATCAATCTTGGCAAATACGATTCACGCACAACAATTGGAATATTTCCTACAATCACATAGCTTGGATCCACTTTTTCCAGTGCAAGCTGGTCTCTGGCAGATATTCTTCCCAAGCTGTCAACATTGCTCTCGTATCTTTTGTCAAATCCCATTATCTCCAGCTCATTAGTCAATGAAGAATAGAAATAATGTATAAATAATGGAACTCCCAAAATATACTCTTGGATTACATAGCTCTTTTCATCCTTATAGGGCTTTATCTTTTTCCTAAAGTCTTTCTCATGTTTTGCAATAAAATACCCCTTTCCGCCTTTTGCACCATGAAACTTAACAATAACAGGTCTGTCTATCTGCTTGGGGTCCTTAAATATTTTAGGCAGCTCTAAGCCAGCGCCGCTAAGCCACTTCCTTTCAAGATTCCTGTCAGACTCCCACCTCAAAATATTTTTATTCCCATAATATGGAACCTTAAGCGTCTCAACCTCTTCAAATCCCATATAGGCAATAAAAGAAGCATGTGGTATTAAAATTGCATTCTCTTTCAGAAGCTTGTCTTGTATCTTAAGAAGTTCTTTGTAGTCTTTTACTATAATTATTTTATCAGCAACTTTAAAGCTCTTATACAGCTTTTCACTGTCTTTCTTGCATATAGCTATAGTCTTAAAGCCTTCGTCATGCGCTCCTTTAAATATTTGCAAAGCAGAATGAGACCCTAATGTTGCAATTTTATAGCTTTTTAGTACAACCATATCAGAGAGGAGTCTTTGGATTATATAAAGGTTTCGGAAAAAAGGTTATATCTTAACAGTAGTAAAAATAGAAAGGTTTAAATATCCACTCTTAATCTGTTTGAATGATGCTATTAAAATGTTAAAAGAATTAACAGAAAAATCTGAAGGATTATTGAAAAGATTAGATAGAATTGGAAAGTTTGGAAGCAAATACAATGTTTTTCCTTATCAAGAAGTAGGCAAACTAATTTCAGAGATGAATGAGCTTGCTGATTCTATATCCTATATTGAAACTCCTGAAAACCAGGAACAACTAATTCAATCAGAATTAAAACGAAGGCTTAATGGAGAAGCATTTTCTCTTGAACAAAGAGTAACACCAAGACTTTATAATTTTGACATTGTTGTTTCTATGTTTGGTATCCCTAAATCTGATATTGATGGATTAAGAGGCTGGCTCTTAGCAAATAGAAGTGAAACTCTTAATACTATCGAAAGATTATACCAAACAAAAGATATTAAAAATTATGAATTGGGGCTGCCAGTTGATATTCCAAGTGTTAAAAGGCAAGCTGAGGAATTTGCAGCAGTGCATATTCAAAAATATCATAAAAGATTAGGAAAGCTACTTCAGGATTTAACTCAAGTTGGAGGATTTTTAAGGGAAATAAATGCAGTTCCAACCACTGAAGGAAGGTCATATTTTCAACCATTAACTAATACTTTGGCAATTAGTATTCCTGCAATATGTTTTACTACTGAGGATGGAAGTTTACAAATTAGGGAAAGAGATTTGATTACATTATATGGTCATGAAGGAATGGGGCACGCACTTAACCAAGTGATAACAAAGAGTAATGGATTGCCTTATTTCTTAACAAAAGACACTGTTATAACCAACGCAACAATGGACTCTGTATCTCAATTCTATCAAAATGTAATTTTAGAAGATTTAAAAAATTCTCCTGGGGCCCAGAAAGATTTAGGAATACAACATAAATTTGATGAAATTTATCAAGAAGCAAAAGATATTGCCCAATTACAAGGATATCAGTTAAAATTATTCCAGTACGCAATTACTGTTTTAGCAAATAAAGAACTGGGGCAACCTCAAGATACAGACACTTTAAAGAAAAAAGTTGATTTATTGTGTGAGGTAACCCTTGACCCAACTCAACCATTACATTTTGTTGAACAACATCGGTATGATTTTGATTCACAAGGAAATCTTAACCCTCAACTAGTAAGTGAATTAAGATACGTAGCGCAGCCAGTTCAGAGGGCATTAGAAGAATTTGCAAAACAAGGAATTAAATATGATGGAAATGGAAGGAGCAAGATTGATGCAACACTTCTTAAGGGATTCTGGACTCCTATTGGCTATGTGAACAATGCAAGATTAAGAGCACAAGAAAAATAAAAAAATTATTTCTAATTTTTTATCACCCTAACCAATTCCTCTTTCTTCTCCTCCATTAATTCCTTAGTATCAGCCTCCAAATTAACCCTCAACAAAGCCTCTGTATTACTGGGCCTTACATTAAACCAGTAATAATCAAACTCTACGCTTAACCCATCCATCTTCATTATTCTTTTAGGATTTTTTTTCTTATAAGCTTCTTCAATTTCTTTTAATTTTGCTTTTTTATCCCCAACCTCAAAATTTGTCTCTTCAATTTTATAATATTTTTCAAATTCCTTTAATAGCTGTGATAAGGGCTTATTTTCCTTACTGATGATTTCTGCCACAATCAAGCTTGCAATCATACCTGAATCAGCATTGAAATTATGCCTGAAATAATAATGCGCGGAATGCTCGCATGCAAAAATTGACTTGGTTTTTCTCATCGTATCCTTGATAAAAGAATGCCCTACTCTTTCCATAATTGCTTTTCCGCCATACTTTTCTATTGTTTCCGGGACAATCCTGCTGCAAACCAAATTATATATTACTCTTTCATTTTTATGTTTTTTAAGCATATTTTTTATAATTAATGAAGAAATTAATGAGCTGTTAATTATATTGGAATTTTCGTCAATGAAAAAAATCCTGTCAGCATCGCCGTCAAAAGCCATCCCAAAATCGCATTTTTTCTCTTTAACAGCTTTCTGTAGTTCCCTTAAATTATCGTACTTTGAAGGATCAGCCAAATGATTTGGAAAAGTCCCGTCAAGCTTAAAATACAAGGGCATTATTTTTACCTTTAAATTCTTATAAATCAACGGTATCATTTTTCCAGCCATGCCATTGCCAGCATCAACCGCTATTTTTAAATTCCTTATTTTATTTTTGTCAATAAAAGAAAGAACATGCTTGACATAATCCTTGAGAATATTTTTTTTAATGATTTTTCCAATCTTTTTATTTTTATCCTTTTTTAATTGTATTTTTTCCGCAATGATTCTTATTTTTTGCAATCCCGTATCCTCATTTATTGGAACTGCCATAGCCTTGCAAAATTTTATCCCATTATACTCCGGAGGATTGTGGGAAGCAGTAAACATTACCCCGGGCTTTTTTAAAAATCCAGAAGCAAAATATAAAGCATCAGTGCTTGCCATGCCTATATCAATTACATTAGCGCCTTCTTCAGCAGCGCCTTTCATAAAAGCCTTTGATAGCTTGGGAGAAGAAACCCTCATATCATACCCAACAACAGCACCCTTGCACTTTAAAAAAGAAACAAAAGCCCTGCCTATTTTATACGCAATATCTTCTGTCAGATCCTTGCCGTAAACCCCTCTGACATCATAGGCTTTAAATATCGTTGAAAGCATTCTTGAAGAATTATCTGCTGTATTTATTTAATTTTCTATTTAAGAAATATTATCTTACGGTAACTTTACCCAAACTTTATGCCTTCTTTGTTGAACTCCTTGATAAGCTCTTCGTAAAAGGATGAAATAATATTTTCCTTCATCAGAATATTCCATATCCAGAACCATACTTCCAGGCCAATCTTATCCTTGCTTGCGCTTTTTATCATTACCTGCGGGCTTAAAGCTTTAATGTTTCTCGGTATCATAAAAAAGTTTTTAGGAATTTCAAAAATTTTTGTTATCCTGCCCAGTTTTTTCTCAGGGACATGCGGGAGTATATTCTGGCTGTCAGTGCAAATTTTTTTAATAATCTCTATGGTCTTGTCCTTATCAGAGTCTGGTGTTATGTCAATATTTAATACAACCCTGATAAACTCTCCCTTGCTGTAATTGATGATTGGATTTCCAGTAACAAAAGAAATATTAGGAACAATAACAATCTTTCCGTCTAAAGACCTAAGCTTGGTCTTTCTCAGCATTATATCCTTTACCCTGCACAATATTCCATCAATCTCAACAACATCCTCTTCCTTAAAAGGCCTTTCCAGGGCTATAACAAATCCTGCTGCAATATTTTGCAGGATTGGCACCATTGGCAAAAGCAATCCAATTCCTAAAATGCCTATTGCAGCAAGGCTGGCGGTAATGTTAAAATTAATTATTTTTTGAAATGCAAAATACAATCCTAAAGCATAAACACCATACATAATCATTTTAGATAATGTTTTATAAATGACAGGCCTGACCCTTTCCTTCAGGAATTTTATAATTAATAAATTCAGTATACTCCCCAAAACAAATGTAAAAATTACTACAAAAATGAATAATATAAAGCTCTGGAGAGATACGCTTTCAATAAAAGCACCATTAATTTGCGCCATTTTATATAAATTTTAAATAAAGCCTGCTATAATTTGTTATCATAAAAAATTATTATTGCCGCTAGATAAAATAAATTACTTATAAAACTTTTCAATATCCTCTCTAGAATCAGAACTCGAGTACAATTTCTTTGGCTCTCTGCTTTTTTTAACTAATCTTGTGATATAACCAGCTATTGAATTCCTTATTTTTTTTGATGATGTCCGAACTAGTTTATTCACAATTTCCTTGTTTTTCTCGTAATTGTCAGTAAACTCATTTCCATGAAGCTCCATTAACTTATGGGTCATTCTCTTTATCGGCAATGTTTTTATTCTTCCCATTATAATTTCACCACTTGAAACTTTTTACCGCGTTTAGCCCTTTTAAGGCAAAACTTGCTTTCTTTCAAGCCATTCTTTAATGCCCACGCATTTGCGCTTTCCTCTGTTTTGAAAGTCTTTGGCCTTGCTTTCACGCCACTTGGATGGAAAAAATGGTAATGGCTAAGGCTAGTGCTCAATCCAAATCTCCTTTTTATCCTTGTATGTGTTTTAGTCATTTTTAATCCTCTACCATTTTTATTATCGGAATCCTACATTTGCATATGCTAAGTAACAATAATAACAATAACAAACCTAAGAGAGCAGAACTCCCTTAGCTGCTACAAACTATTTATGCTGCTTTTCTTTGCAGCTAGTAACGTAACCTTATAACTATTAATATTCTTCATCAAAATTTTCTTCTTCTTCATCATCTTCTATATATGGCTTCATATTTAGTTCACCTCCAGATTATTCTCCAATATAGATTTTCCACGTAAGCGTAATAATTACTTCCAGCATCCAATTTGTACCCGCATAACTTGCATTGACTCTTATTTTCCATAGAAGGTCACCTTAAAAGAAATAGCATTTGCCTCAATAGACTTTCGGCATTGTCTTTTATTTGGCTTTTTCATCTCCTCCATTATTCTTATTCATTAGTGCTCTAAGCTATATGGCTATTGGATAGAGTATGAGTATATAAATTTTCCTAAGCGCAACAGCGCAGTAGGACTTAACAGAACATTCCTCAGCTTGAAAAGGCTCTATAGAAAATAGGGGTAGCATCAAATTGCGAGCCTTTTGACAAACCATTAAGCCTGACGGGGGATGTCCCTTACGGGGTGTCAGGCCAAAAAAAGCACATTCAGGCGAGCAGATGCTACCCGAGCGGCAGCGAGATTTTCTACAGAGCCGCTTGGAAAGAAAACTTAATAAACTAGTAGCTTTCTTTCTGATGTAATGCTTAAGGTAAAAAAAGAAGGAGTTATTCTTAAACCCACTAAATTAAAATTTGAAAATAAGGCAGTCTTGAACCCGACATGCTTCAAGGAAGGAAATTATGTCCATATGTTTTATCGTGCAGTAAGAAAAAATGGGGTTTCATGCATAGGCTACTGCAAATTAAATGGTCCGTTAAAAGTCGTGCAAAGAGCCAAGCAGCCAGTTCTTTTTCCAGAATTTAATTATGATAAAGCAGGGTTAGAAGACCCCAGGATTACTTTTATAGGTGGAAACTATTATTTGTTCTACACTGTTTATGACGGTAAAAATGTGCGTGTGGCATATGCAATAAGCAAAGACCTAAAAAATTTCAAAAAACAGAGCATAATCACCCCAGATATAACCTATGATGAAGCAGAAAATTTATTTCGCCATTCAAGTTCAAAGCATGGGCAGCTTAAGGACCAGTATTTCTTTTTTGAATCGTATTTTAAAGACAAAATAGGAGAAGATGTGCTGTTGTGGGAAAAGGACATTATTTTATTCCCTGAAAAAATCAATGGAAAGTTTGCATTATTGCACAGGGTTCTTCCTGATATACAGTTGATTTATTTTAGCGACTTCAAGGATTTAACGCTGCATTACTGGAAAGATTATCTAAAGCATTTATTAAAATATGTAGTTCTTAGCTCTAAGTACTGGTATGAGTCAAGAAACGTTGGAGGCGGGGCAACTCCCATTAAAACAAATAAAGGCTGGCTTTTAATCTACCATGCTGTTGAAGATACTAATGAAGGAAGAGTATACCGAGCCAGTGCCGCTTTATTGGATAAGAAAAATCCGCTTAAATTAATTGGCCATCTTAAAGAGCCTCTTTTTTCTCCTGAAGAAAAATGGGAAAAAACAGGCAATGTCAGCAATGTCGTTTTCCCCACAGGAACTGCCGTTTTCGGCAAAAAGCTTTATATATACTATGGCGCAGCTGATGCAAGGATTGCTGTTGCATCCGTTAATTTAAGCGAATTGCTGTCAGAGCTGTTAAAAAATAAATGAAGACCAAAAAATAAGATTTTATTATTATACAAAACAACATAAAATGTTTTTTTATACTACGAACGGACAACTAATGCTTGATTGATATTGTCCATGAGTATGGTGCAGATGAAAAACAAAAAAAGCCGATCTTGTGTTTTATATATAGGGACATTTCCACCAAGGGAATGTGGCATAGCCACATTTACAAAAGACTTGATAACTGCGCTTGACAAGAAGTTCAATCCATTGCTAAAATCAGAGGTTGTAGCTATAAATGACAACGGCAGCAGCATTTACAACTATGATAATAAAGTAAGTTTTCAAGTAGACGAGACTAACATAGAAGATTATGTAAGCATTGCCAAAAAAATTAATGAAAGAGACGACATTAAAATTATCAATATACAGCATGAGTTTGGAATTTTTGGCGGTGCCTATGGAGAATACTTGCTCCAGTTTCTAGACACGATTAAAAAGCCAGTTGTAATCACTTTCCATAGTGTCATTCCAAACCCAGACGAGTATAGAAAGAAGCTTGTTAAACTAATTTTTAAAAAAGCAAATGCTGTTATTGTAATGGCAAATGAAGCTGTGAATATTTTCAAAGAGGATTATGGCCTTAACACCAGCAAAATATTTTTCGTGCCTCATGGAGTCCCTCAAGTTCCATTGTACCATAAGCGTGCAAAGGAGAAGACCAATCTGCATAACAGGATAGTATTATCTACATTTGGCTTGCTCAATAAAGGCAAAGGAATAGAATATGTCATAGAAGCATTGCCTCCTGTTGTTGATAAGTTTCCAGAAATCCTTTATATTGTGATAGGAGAAACCCATCCCCAAATTAGAAAAAAGGAAGGCGAGTCATATAGGAATATGTTAATTAAGCGTGTAAAAGAATTGGGGCTAAGCGAGAATGTCAGGTTCTACAACAAATATTTGACATTGAAGGAAATAACTGATTATTTGAGCGCTACTGATATTTATATTTCCCCATCCTTGGATGAAAATCAGATAGTAAGCGGAACATTATCATACGCTATGGGATGCGGAAAGGCAATTATTTCAACTCCCAGCATATATGCTAAAGAAGTGTTGTCTGAAGAAAGGGGAATTTTGGTTGATTTTAAAAACCCGCAATCAATTGGAAAAGCCCTAAATGATGTGCTGTATGACAATAAATTAAGGGAAAAGTTAGAAAAAAACGCATATGAGCTTGGAAGAAAAATGATATGGCCTAATGTTGCTGCTGATTATTTAAGGGTGTTTAATAAAGTGATAAGGTTAAGGGAAGAAGTAATCAAGAAATATCCTCCAATAAAATTAAACCACTTTCTGTACCTTACCGACGACACAGGAATCATACACCATGCAAAATACTCTGTTCCAAACAGAAAAACGGGTTATACCCTCGATGATAATGCCAGGGCATTAATAGTAGCAGCTAAGCATTACAGCCTTTTTAAATCTAAACAAGACTTAAAATTAATAAGCACATATGTGAGTTTCTTGTACCATGTGCAAAAAGAAGACGGAAAGTTCCATAATTTATTGGACTATGACAAAAGGTTTTTGGATGAGGAAGGAAGTGAAGATTCGTTTGGAAGAGCATTATGGGCCTGCGGAAATGTTATAGCAAGCAAAGTGCATAATAATATCAAAGCAACTGCTAAATTTATCTTTGATAATGCATCAAAATCCGTTAATTCAATAAATTCTATAAGGGCAAAAGCATTTTCAATAATCGGGCTATGCAATTATTACAAAGAGTATAAGCATAAAGATATCATTGATAAAGTAAGGGCGCTGGCAGATTCTCTTATCAGATCTTACAAGGCAAATTCTTCTCAAAACTGGAAATGGTTTGAGCCAAAGTTGACATATTCTAACAGTAAATTGCCGGAAGCATTATTTTTAGCGTATCTTACGACAAAGAATAATGAATACTTAACCATTGCAGAAGAAAGCTTGGACTTTTTGTCCAAAGTATTAACTATTGACGGAAAATTAGTTCCAATAGGAAATAAAGGATGGTACTATCAGGGTGGCAAAAGGGAAGTTTATGACCAGCAGCCTATTGATGCAAGTTCAATGGTCCAAACCTGCTTATTGGCATATAAAGCCACAAAAAAGAAGGCCTATTATTCAAATGCAGTTCTTGCTTTTAATTGGTTTTTAGGAAAGAATTCTTTAAACCAGATGATGTATGATGAGACAACAGGGGGATGTTTTGATGGCTTGTCTGTAAACAGCATAAATCTTAATCAAGGCGCAGAATCTACAATATCCTATTTGCTTGCAAGATTAAGCTTGGAAGAAGCAAAGGATTGAGAAAATGAAGGTATTGGCCAAAGTGGGGTTGGTGCGAAAGCTGGTGCTTGTGCGTAATTTGCCTAAGCATAAAGCTCCGCAGGATTGTGCACTGCGACCTGAGCAACATGAAGTGTTGCGAAGCTGAGAGGTATGTTAAGGCCTCGCACAAGCACGAATTAGGCTTTCGCACAACCTCGGCTAAAATCTTTCAGCCACAATGAAGAAAAAAGTTTTGGTAATAGTCGCGCATCCTGACGATGAAACAATTTGGATGGGTGGAACTCTTTTAAGCAATGTTAATAATTGGGACCTGACAATAATAAGCTTGTGCAGAAGAGGCGATAAAGACAGGGCGCCTAAATTCAAAAAAGTTTGCAGAATATTTAAAGCAAAATGCTTCATGTCTGATTTAGAAGACGAAAAACTAAATGATATTTCAACAAGCGAAGTTATAAAACTAATTAAAAAATATTCTAATAAAGCTTATGACTATATTTTCACCCATGGAAAAAATGGGGAATACGGCCATAAAAGGCATATCGATGTTAATAAGGCAGTATTGGAAATGTTAAAGAAAAAAATGCTGTCATGCAAAAAAATTTTCTTCTTTTCCTATGTAAAAAAAAGAGGATTTTGCTATGCAAATAAAAATTCAGATAATTTTATAAAGTTAAGCAGCAATCAGCTGAAAAAGAAAAAGAATTTAATCTTATCGGTCTATGGTTTTAGAAAAAATAGTTTTGAAGATATTTGCTGTAGAAATGCAGAAGCATTTAATGCCAAGGGATTAATATGAAATTTCTAGTGCTATACTCTTATCCTCCCGAGCCAGATGGGCAAAGCCTGCAGGGAGATTCTCTTTACAAAGGAATTTTAAAGTCTGGCAATGAGGCAGTGCCATGCCACTTTAGAGATAGCATCCAAAAAACATTCTATTTAAAATATCTGAAGCCGGATGTGGTTTTTGGCGTAGGCTTTTGGGGAAATGTTCCTGAAATTGTTAAAGAGCCGTTAAAATATGGCGTTAAGCCTGTTCCATGGTTCAATGCAGATGGATGGGTTGCAAATTACCAGGATGAGTTTAATAAGCTTGATTTGATGTTCACGACAAGCGAGTGGGTAAGGCAGGTTTATAAGAGGGATGGCGTGGATATAAGCAAGATAATTCCAATGCCAATAGGGATAGATACAAGCATGTTCAAGCCAGCAAGCAATCCGGAATATAGCATATTTATGCGAAAAATGCTGGGAGTAAAAGATAATGAAAAAATGATTCTAACAATTGGGGGGGATGTAACCTCAAAAGGAGCCCAGGAAATGATGAAAGCTCTTGCAGAAGTGGATAAAGAATTCAAAGATTGGAAATATGTCTGCAAATCGTGGCCTAGCAAGTGCGCAGAGGAGTGGGGGGAGCATGAAATGAAGTTAGCCGAGAGTTTGGGTATAAGCGACAAAGTTGTTTTTGTAAGTGATGAGTTTAGCCAGGACTTTATGGTTCATCTTTTAAATGCAGCAGATATTTATGCTGCTCCATCAAGGCTGGAGGGGTTTGGCATGGTGCAAGTTGAGGCAATGTCCTGCGGCAAGCCAGTTATATCTATAAATAAGATGGGGCCTTCTGAAACAATAATCCATAACAAAACAGGATTTTTGGCTGAAGTAGCAGAAGAAATAAAGCTGGATGGGGAGTGGGTATATCCTTCAATGGGCTTTGAAAAGCATGAAATTGTAAAATTCAAAGAGCCAAAAACATTTGCATACAGGGCTGATATAAATGATTTAAGGGAATATACTCTAAAGCTTTTAACAGATGAAGAATTAAGGGAAAAAATGGGCAAAAGCGGAAGAGAGCATGCAGTCACAAACTTTGATTATAAGTACACATCAAAAAAAATGATTGATACAACTAAGGAAAGGCTTGGGCTAGAGTAATACTTTTTTCTTCTTGAATGACTCATATGCAAGAATATACGCTCCAGCATTCCACGCTTGTAATTTTCCATAAGGTTTTTTTGTTATAGGATCAATCCACTCAGGAAAATTTCCGTTTAAGTTAGATTCTGCCAGTTTTTTAAGTTCAGATTCTGCTTTCCCAAATTTTTTTAATTTAATCAAGCTCAAAACATAAAATCCCCCTATGTAAGTCCATATTCCTGCGTTTAGATAGTGGTAAGGTTCACAAGCCTCGCAATCTTCGAAATAATCCTGCCAGTTCTTAGTTCCTTTTTTTATCGGAGGATAAATCGCTTTAACAGGATAAGGCATGTTTATTTTCTTTTTATCCATATAAGAAAGGATTTTCTCTGCTTTTGATTTGTCAGCTAAATCAAAAACTATTGCAAGAAGATTTCCCAAGCTGTCAAACCAATCTCCTATCTCAAGATATTTGCGGTGGTTTTTCCATCTGTAAGGGGCATAAAAGTTATTATTCCATAATCTTGTTTCTTCATTTTCATTAACCATAAATTTTAATTTTTTTGCATCATTCTTCCTGCCAATTAAATTTAAGGCTTTATAATACAAGGCATGAGTATTTATTGCATACCCGTATTTATGGGGAAAAGCATCCTGCCAGTCTGTTGTAGGAAGCTGCCCCAGCATCCCATTTTCGCCTATATCCTGATGCTCCAGCCATGACAATGCTTTTTTTATCGTTTTTTTATATTTTTTAAATAAAGAATTATCGTTATAACTTTTCTTATATGTATAATGCCCGATAATATACCACAAGGTTGAATCAATCGATGCATAATCAACATGAGGCTTTCTGCCGCTAAACTTATCCACAGCATTAGGTATTTGCCCCTTTTTGCTTTGGTTATTTGCAAGAAGAATTAGGCTTTGCTTGAATGTATTTTTAAATGCAGGCTCGTTAATCAAGTTTGCTCCAAGAAAACTAATCATGCTGTCTCTTGCCCATACCTCATTATACCCATCTCTTCCTGCAGAGGCAAACAAGCCATGTTTAGTGGAGCATTGCCTTATCACATCTTTTGCTTTTTCATAACATTCATCAAGCATTTTAATCCTCTATAACCCATAATAATAAAAATAATTTACCGCATAAAAGCTTTATTCATTTTCCTTTATAAGGATTTCCTACTTTTAATGCCTTTTTGGGATTATCAATGTCTATTTTTAGTTTTTTTGCTATATTTATTAACAAGCCCCACCCCCCTGCCAGAAGGCAATAATTCTCAAAAAATGGAGTAGATTTTATTTTAATCCCTTCTATAATTTTATGGCTGTCAATGCCGAATAATGTGCCATTTATTCTTTTGGAAAAGCTTGTGAAATCTCCTATAAACTTTTTAAATTTAGCTGGTTCAAATAATATAATCGGGTTTGATTCAATTGATTCTTCTATTCCATGCACTATGTGTGTATCGGGATAGAAAAATGCATTCTTTCTGGAAATTTCATGAGCCTTTAAGGTAATTTCATCTGCAACCCCTGTTGTTCTCCCAATAAAATATAAAGAGGAAGCATTTGCCAGGCTATTTGCCATATTGCTTGGAACATTTGCATTAATATTCCATAAAATATTCCTGGAAGCACTAACAAGATACTTATTCATCTTTTCAAAATTGATTCTTTTGCCCTGGTTTTTGGCAAGATTAAATATTAAGGAGTCCAGTATCAGCCCCTGCTCGATAACGCTTTTTGTAGCTGCAATCCCTTTTTCAAAGCCGCATTGCATTATTATCTTATCCTTGCACCTTTTAGCCAAAACAGAATCTGGGACTGCGGTAATTGCCATATATTTTGCTCCCATTTTTTTAATATGCTCTTGCAATAGAATTGTTTCCTTAGTTATTCCAGAATTGCTGCATAGCATGACAAAAGTGTCAGAAAAATCTTTGCATGAAAGCAGCTCAGAAGCGAAAAATTCTTCAACCCTATTCTTTATGTTGAGCTCAAAAGCCCTGTTCTTAGCCTGTTTGGCAGGAAACAAAACACTGCTGCCCATTCCTGCAAATATTACTCTCTTAGAGCCTATTTCTTTTGCCAGATGTTTAGTTATACTAAAATCAAATTTTTTAATAACATCCGCGCTTTCCAGCATCTCTTTTTCTGTTTCAAACATTGTTCTCACTTAAATTAAATAATAATAATCTTTAATTTTTGAAATTAGTTAATATCCCCTTAAATGACTATACTTGTATATAAATCTTGCCAGAGCATTAATTGCGTATAACATATGCGTTAAATTGATTGTTATATTCGTTACCAGTTACGCAAGTTCTAGAAAATTTCGTGGGCAAAGCTGCGGAGGGGCAAAATTATTAAATGGCAGTGCAATTCAAATGTTATGAAACCTAAAGAATTCAGTAGGGAAGCATGTTTAAGATTATTAGAAGTGTATAAAGAAGAATTAGGAGGAGTCTATGTAAACAGTTATCTAAGAACACCTGAACTTCTTTACCCTCATATTCAAAATCCGCATGCATGGTTAATGTCAATAGAATATGAAAGGATTGGCTCTAGATTTTCTGAAGATACAAAATTAGGGTTTCAACTATCTGGACAAGGAGATTTGGAAATTGTTTTATATTTGCATCCAGAATCTGGAAGAAATACTCCTGAAGAAAAAGTAATTGAAGACAGATTTCTTGCAAGAGCTAGAGAAATTGTTAGATAATTTTGCCACGAAGCTATTGAATATGCCTATAATCAATTACACTTTGTTATATAAAACTTTATTTACTCATCTCCCTCATAGGAATTCTCGTCATGGGCATCTATGCCTGTCCATTTCTTTTTTGCCAATTCATACCTTTCCATATTTCCAATATCAAACCACTGGCCTTCAAAAGGAAAGCCCCTTAATCTTCCTTGCTTGGCAAGCTTTGGAAAAACATCTTTTTCAAGCATCGAAAAGCCATCTGGTATCATATCTATTACTTCTGGCTCAAGCAAATAAAAACCAGCGTTAATTAAATTTGAAGGCGCTTCATCTGCCTTGGGTTTTTCCACAAACTCTAAAATTCTGCTTCCGCTTAATCTTGCAACCCCGTAATTTGCAGGATCCATTACTGTTGTTAAGGCAATTGTTGCCAGAGCATTCTTTCTTTTGTGCAGCCTGAACATTCTGGGTATGTTAATATTTTTCAGCTCATCCCCATTTGTAACTATAAAGCTGTCATTAAGGTGCTTTTTAGCTAATTTTAATGGTCCCGCAGTGCCTAACGGCTCATCTTCTTCAACATAAGTTATATTAACTCCAAATCTGCTTCCATCACCATAATGCTCCTTAATCTTCTCTTTCATATATCCTGTGCTCAGAATTACATCCCTCGTGCCATATTTTTTCAACAAATCAAATAAGTGCTCTGCTATTGTTCTTCCCTGCACATTCATCATGCATTTAGGCGTATTTAGCGTTAAAGGCCTTAGCCTTGTTCCTTTTCCTCCAACAAGAATCACAGCCTTCTCTGGCCTGTAAGTTCCAAGTGATTTTGTAAGAAGCAGCTCTATTTGTTGGCTCCTGTTTTTTATTATATTGCCATCTACCCTTTTATCTATCTGCTGGATAAGTTCGCTGTCAAGCGTTATTGTAATCCTTTCTTTCATTTTTAACTATCTTTTTTATTATAGCAAAAGACACAAGTTTTTAGACAATATATATGTCTTTTGCTCATTACGAGCAGACAACAAACATCTAAAAATTTTTGTCTGCGAGTATAGGTTTCTTAAAAATGAAAGCTACGAACGTCCCAGAGGGACACCAAAAATGCGAAGCATTTTTCTGTGTTAGTGAGTCTGCTTTCATTTAGAGCCAACAACATCATGGTTTATAATTTCTTTTCAATTCTTTCTTTTTGAATGGCTTCATCCAAAAAACCCTAATCGGGGTTGCCATCGTTCGCACTTAATGTGATTTTTACAGGTTGTCCACCCCGTAAGGGACATCCCCGTCCAACTAAATGAGTTTTTCAAAAGTGCTCACAATTGATGGCAACCTTCATTTTTTGGGTGAAGCTAACTCTTTCTTTTTGAATAAAATGCCTTTTTTGAAGCAATAATTATTGGGGTTTATAACCCCATTTATAAAACATTCTATTTTTGTATGATGAAGTATGATAACAGAAAGATTTAAATATTAGTGTGAAATCTGCTTTGTCGGGTGGAAAAATGGACAGAAACCTTGCTCTTGAATTTGTCAGAATCACAGAAGCTGCTGCTATATCTTGCGCAAGATGGATGGGAAAAGCTGACAAAATAAAGGCAGACAAAGCTGCTGTAGATTCAATGAGAAAGCGATTTAATTATGTTGATTTCAAAGGCAAAGTTGTGATAGGAGAAGGAGAAAAAGATGAAGCTCCAATGCTTTATATCGGAGAAAAGTTAGGCACTGGAAACGGCCCTGAAATGGATATTGCTATTGACCCATTAGAGTGCACGGATAACCTTGCAAAAGGAAGGCCTAATGCCATATCAGTTCTTGCAGCAGGCCCGAAAGGTTCATTATTAAATGCGCCTGGAAGCTACATGGATCAGTTAGCAGTAGGCCCGGCAGCAAAAGGTGTAATTGATATCAAGGCTCCAATAAAGAAAAATCTTCAGAATATTGCAAAAGCGCTTAACAAAGACATTGATGAGCTTACTGTTATAATTCTTGAAAGAGACAGGCATAAGGATATAATAAAACAGATAAGGGAAGCAGGCGCAAGAATAAGATTAATAGACCATGGCACAGTATCAGCAGGAATTGCAGCTGCGATACCAGATTCAGGCATAGATGTAATGATGGGCATTGGAGGAGCTCCCGAAGGAGTAATAACAGCAGCAGCATTAAAATGCATAGGCGGTGAAATACAAGGCATTCTGAAGCCTCACAAGGAAGAATTTAAGCAGCAGGCAATTGAGCGCGGCTTAGACTTAAACAAAGTATACAAAACAGACGACCTTGCAAAAGGCAATTATCTGGTTTTTGCAGCAACAGGAGTAAGTGACGGTCCTTTGCTCAAAGGAGTCGTCTTCACAAAATACGGCGAGATTACGCATTCGCTTGTCATGCGCTCAAAATCAGGGACAATAAGGTACATTGAAACGCACCATCATGAAAGCATACCTTCTAGGGGTAATAAAAAATGAATGGGCCATTGCCGGGAAATAAAGTTTATAACGCTTTAAAGAATAAAAAATGCATAATATTGGCATGCAATCCAAGAATTATAATTGGCGTTGCAAAAGCTGTTTTCAAAGCTGCAAAAGACCTTGATTCTGCGCTTATCCTGGAATTAGCAAGGTCAGAATGCAACCAGGAAGGAGGCTATACTGGATTAACTCCTGCAACCTTTTCCCAGGGCTTAAATAAAGCAAATAAAGAAATTGCTCATGATATATGGGTATTGCACGCAGACCATATTGGTGTAAGAAAAGGAACTCCTGAAGAAATGCAGGAAATTAAGGATATGATTTCTGCGCAAATAGCCGCAGGTTATACAAGCTTTGCTATTGATGCTTCCCACTTGTTTGATTTTAACGGAAAAACCGTTGAAGAGGAATTAGCTCCAAATATTAAAGCCACAATAGAGCTGGCAAATTTCATAAAAGAAAAGTTAGCCGGAAAGGAATTTGGCCTGGAAGTTGAAGTAGGGGAAATAGGGAGAAAAGGCTCAGAGGGAATGGTCTTGACTAAGCCGGAAGAAGCAGTTGCATATATTAAAAAACTGAATGAAGCTGGAATCAAACCAAATTTAATAGCTATTGCAAATGGCTCAACTCATGGGAATGTTTATGATAAGCAGGGAAACTTAATTGCCCAAACTACAATTAACATTGAGCAAACAAAAGCTGTTGCCAAAGCCTTAAGAGACAATAATCTTGATGTAAGAATAGCCCAGCATGGCATTACAGGAACTCCTCTTGAAATAATAAGGGATAAATTCCCTCATGGAGACATCTTAAAGGGAAATGTTGCTACACTATTCCAAAATATTGTTTTTGATGCCATAAAAAAGCATCATCCGGATTTATACCGGGAAATGTTTGATTGGACAATAAAAAACAAGCCAATTGAAGGAAAAAAAGCAGATGAAATATTTGGCACAAATGGAAAGCATGCTGTAAGCATGTTCTTTGGCAAAATATATTCCATGTCTGATGAATGCAAGCAAGAGGTGGAAGAAAAAGCCTATGAAGCTGCCTGCGACCATATAAAGGCATTCAAAGCAGAAGGCAGCGCTTCTATAGTAAGAAAATACTTGAAAAGTTGAAATAATATTTTCATTAAAATAAATGGAGGTACTAGGAAATTACAGATTTCCGGTACCTCCTCGTCAAAAAAACTCGGAGGTTTGAAAAAATGGCAATTAAAGTAGGAATAAACGGTTATGGTACAATAGGAAAAAGGGTGGCAGATGCAGTTGCTTTGCAAAAAGATATGCAGCTTGTTGGCATAACAGGCCATTCCTATGATTACAAAATAGAAGTTGCAAAGATGAAAGGCTTTAAGATATTTGCAAGTGATGGAAAAGAGGATTTTATCAAAAATGGCATTAAGCCAGAAGGCGATATAAATAATCTATTGGACCAAGTTGATGTTATAGTTGATTGCACTCCAAAAAAAATTGGTAAGGAAAACAAGGAAAAATATTACTTGCCAAAAAAAATAAAGGCAATTTTTGAAGGCGGTGAAAAGCCTGATGTAGCTGATGCAAGCTTTGTTGCGCAGTGCAATTACAATGAAGCATTAAATAAAAATTATGTAAGGGTGGTTAGCTGCAATACAACAGGATTATGCAGGACTTTGCATCCAATATACAAAAATTATGGAATTGAAAGCGTCCATGCAACAATGGTTAGGAGAGCAGTGGACCCATGGGATATTTATCATGGCCCTGTAAATGCAATTGTTCCTGTGCTGGAATTGCCTTCTCACCACGGCCCAGATGTACAGACAGTTCTGCATGATGTAAACATATTCACAACCGCTATGTCAGTGCCTACAACATTAATGCACATGCACAGCTTAATAGTGGATATGAAGAAAAAAGCAACTGTTGAAGAAATCTTGGATTTGTTCAGAAAAACCACAAGGATCAGGGTTGTAAGAGATGCAGAAGATGTAAGATCAACAGCAGAAATCATGGAATTTGCCAAGGATATAGGCACGATGCGCGGCGATATGCCGGAAATTTGCGTTTGGGAAGAAGGCATCGGCGTAAAAGACAAAAAATTATTTTATCTCCAGGCAATTCACCAGGAAAGTGATGTTGTTCTGGAAAACGTGGATGCAATAAGGGCAGTAACAGGATTCAAGGATGGCCAAAAAAGCATAGAGATGACAAATAAAGCCCTGGGCGTAAACAAATTTTAAAACAACATAATTCCACTTATGTCTCATAAGTGGTTTATGTGTGCAGTATAATAACATGGAATTTTATGTGCTCAAAAATCACTGAATGTTAGGCTAATGGAATCATGCCACCCATCTGTGATGGTTTATAAATTATGAAATAATTTACTGAACTAGGAAAATGCCAAGCATTTTCTGTGGGTGGTTTTTGACACAAGAGTTCTATTTTGAAAGGAGGCAATGATAATGAAAGTTGGAGTAGTAAAAGAAATAAAAGACAAAGAAAACCGCGTTGCATTAACTCCGGAAGGAGCAAAAAAATTAGTTAAATCCGGGAATATTGTTTTAATTGAAAAAGATGCTGGCATTAATTCTGGATTTAGTAACGAAGAATACAAAAATGCAGGAGCAAAAATTGTAGATACAGAAACAGCTTGGAGCGCAGGCTTGGTAATCAAGGTTAAAGAGCCTTTAGAATGTGAATACAAATTTTTGAGGCAAGGCCAAATTGTTTTTACATACTTTCATCTTGCAGGTGTTACAAAAACATTAACTGATGCTTTGCTGAAAAATAAAACCACTGCAGTTGCTTATGAAACAGTTGAAGATGCTAATGGAAAATTGCATTTACTTGCTCCAATGTCCGCAGTAGCTGGAAACATGTCTGTTATAGTGGGCTCTTACTATCTTGCAAAATTCAATAATGGCAAAGGCATGCAGCTTGGCTCTGTTTTAGGAAAAAAATATGGTAAGGTTGTTATAATTGGAGATGGAATTGTTGGAAAGCATGCAGCAAAAAATGCATATGGCATGGGCTCAAATGTTTATCTTTTTACAAGGCATCAGGATAAATTTGCAGAATTAAAAAAAGAAGTTGGTCCAGAACTAAATTGTCTTTTATCCACAAAAGAAAATATTGCAGAAAATGTAAAAGATGCTGATTTAGTTGTAGGAGCTGTTTTGTTAAAAGGAGCAAAAGCGCCTTTTGCTGTTACAGAGGAAATGGTAAAGGCAATGCAGCCCGGAAGTGTTATTGTAGATGTCAGCATTGACCAGGGTGGCTGTATTGAAACATCTAAGCCAACAAAACATTCAGACCCTGTTTACGTAAAGCATGGAGTAATACATTATTGTGTCACAAATATGCCTGGAGCATATCCGAGAACTTCTACATTTGCATTAACAGCAGCAACATTGCCATACGCATTAAAGCTTGCAAAATCTGGCATCAAAGCTCTAAAAGAAGACAAAGGCCTGGCAAAAGGCCTAAACACTTACAAGGGCTTTATCACATACAAGCCAGTAGCAGGGGATTTAGGAATGATGGATAGGTTTAAGGAATTTGAAGAATTGATTTGATTTTTATTAATTTATTTTGATTTCTTATTAACTAATTTTTCCTGTTTATGCACATCATGTATATGAGCCTCTAATGATTTAACATGTTTATTGCAGTAAGGGCATTTGCCCTGTGTTGTCGGTTCAATGTACTTGGGCTGGTTATGCCAGTCTCGTTTTGCTTTTGCCATTTTTGACCTCGTTTTTTAATTTTTTAGTTATTATTTATTTCCAAGCTTTCTCAAAAATTTCATTAACCTTATTCCAATTAACAACATTCCACCATGCAGCTATATAATCCGGCTTTCGGTTTTGGTAGAGCAAATAAAAACTATGTTCCCACAAATCTAATACCAAAATAGGGGCTTTACCTTCCATAACTGGCGTATCATGCCCTGATGTGCTGTAAACGCTTAATTTTCCTTTATCATATACTAGCCAAGCCCATGCGCTTCCAAATGCTTTTGCTGCGACATCGCTAAATATTTCCTTAAATTTATCAAAACTGCCAAATTCTTTTTTAATGGCCTCTCCTATCTTGCCAGTTGCCTCTCTACCTGATTTTGGCCCCATTATTTCCCAGAACATAGAGTGGTTTAAATGTCCGCCGCCATTATTCCTCACAGCAGCCCTAATATTTTCAGGCACATTGTCCAGTTTTTGCAGCAACTCATTAACATCCATATTTTCAAATTCAGTTCCTTTAATTGCCACATTTAGCTTATCAACATAACCTTGATGATGTTTTGTATGATGAATCTTCATTGTCTGCTCATCAATATGCGGCTCAAGAGCGTTATATCCATATTGCAATTTAGGCAAAGTATGCATTAAAACCACCTCATAAGAAAAAAAGCGTTAACAGTATAAATAATTATTTATTTTTAAGGGGTTGTGCGAAAATCGGTGCTTGTGCGTAATTTGCCAATTCAGCAGGTTCCGCAGGATTGTGTGCTGCGACCTGAGCAATCGTGAATTGCAAGCGAGCAAGACGAGCTTGCCCGCGCACAATTGCGAAGTTGAGAGGTATGTTAAGGCTCCGCACAAGCACCAAATGGAGTTTCGCAACAACCCCTATTCTTAATTTGATTAGCCATTCATAGCTTAATTGGCAAGGAATCAATTGGGCTTTTGACATCAATCATTTTTGGAGAAGCCAAGTGCACATAAACCATTGTTGTTTCCATACTATTGTGGCCCAACAATGACTGTATTTGTGTAATGCCATAGCCATTTTCTATAAGGTGCGTGGAAAAGCTGTGCCTTAGCGTGTGGGGATGTATATTTTTGCTTATTCCTGCATTTTTTGCCGCTTTACTTATGATTGCCCTTATTGTAGCTGTGCTAATGTGGCCATTAAACCCCTTGAATAAGTATGAGCTTGAATAAGGGCATTCTCTAAAAATATGCTCAACTAATTCTTTCTTCAGCGTATCTGCAATGACAAACATTCTGTCCTTATTGCCTTTTCCTCTTCTAACCCACCCATAACTGTTTGCAATGTCAAGATGCTCTGCTTTAAGATTAACTAATTCGCTTACCCTTAGCCCAGCAGAATAAATCAGCTTTGTCATGAGCTTATGCTTGGGGTTATTTATTGCTTTTATTAGTCTTATAACCTCTTCTTTAGTCAGCACAATTGGAAGAGTCTTTGGAGTTTTTGAAAACCTTATATTAATCATCAGCCGCTTATTCAGTATCTGGCAATACAGAAACCTTAAGGCATTAAGGTTAACATTTATAGTATTTCCACAAGCTCCCTTTTCAATAAGCAAATCCAGATATTCCTTAATATCTGTTTTCCTAATTTCTTTAGGATCCTTTCTGCAATGCATAAAAAACTTCCTTACACAATACCTATACGTTCTTATAGTCCTATGGCTCAGTCCTCTTCTAAGCCCTTCTTTTCGTATCAATTCAGGAATATCCATTTCTCTCATCTCTTTTTTTAACCTGCCAAAATATATACTGCCACTCATTTAAATATCCTACGCGCAAATGTCCAGTGCAATATAAAGCATGTCCAGTGCTTATTTGCAACTAAAAAATAGAAACAAAAAAATGAGTTATGAGCATCAAAATTCAGGCTTTACAAGCCCCATAACCCCAAAATCTGCCAATTTTAGGTTATATAGGGTTAAGTTCAATTATTACTCCCTCGCTTCGCTCAGTCCGTCATAACTTTGACAACTTCGTTATCAATTTTTCCACACTTCGCATGGAAAAAGAACCTAACAACTGTTAAGTTCAATTGAGAAAGAGGGCTAACGACGAGAGCGGGGGCATTTTTACGATAACGAAACGGACGGGGTGGGCGTACGAACAAAAACAACACTTTATAAATAAATACAATTATAAAAGAGTTATCTATTATCAACTATGTGGGAGATTAAAATGGATGAAAAACATAAAAAGTTAGTTTTGGATTTATTGGTGGATTTTAATAAAGATCCTTATGTCATAAATCAAGGTAAAAAACAATCTGTTGAAGAATTCGATAAAGAAAGGTTAGAAACTCTCAAACAGGTTAGTGATATTCTTGAAGATTTCTTTAATGAAGTTATAAGTTTAGAAGAATTCAAAACAAGGGTTGATAGTCTCAATAAACAAAACCCCTATTGGGGATTTAGGGGTGTTAATGGTCAGATGTTCTTCAATATGCTTTATAAGTCCTCTAATGATAAAAAAGCTTTAAAAATTTTATTATTGGATATCCTTAAAATCCCTAAAGACATTGAAAAAGCTAAAGATAAAATCAATAAAGTAATAAACTTTGTAAAAATAAATGTAGATGGAGGGGATAAAAGAAAAGTTCCAAGAATAAAATCCGTATTGTATTTCATTAGCTATTTTTGGCAAATTCAAAATCATGAATCTTGGCCTATTTTTTATAATTCTTTAGAACAAACCTTAGTAGAACTGGGGTTTTTAGTATCTAATGAAGATTTGTCTAATTACTATGAAGAATTTTATAAAATAAATGTCGAATTACTGACAATTCTAAAAGAAAAGAATAACCTTTCAAACTTATGGTTCGTTGAGCACATTTTCTGGAAATATTTCATCCAAAAACAAGAAGTTTTAGGTACTCCAGAAGAAATAAAAATTGAAAAGAAACATTCTGAGAAGATAGAGCCTGTTTCCGAGTATATACCACCAATAATATCAAATCTGATAGAGTTATCTTTAAATGAAGAAAACCCTGCTGATTTCGAAAGAAAAGTTTATGTCTTATTCAAAATGTTAGGTTTTGATACTGAACTGATGGGGCAGGGAAAAGGAAGAATGGTGGATGTAATTGCTAGAGCAAATTTAGAAAAGCCGTATATCCTTTTGATAGACTGTAAGGCAAGATCAAAAAAAGATTTTAAGCTAAATGCTGGAGAAGAAAGGACAGTTGTAGAGTATATCAAGAGTTTTGCATATAACTATCCAAGAAATAGTAAGTTGGAAACACATTATTTAATCATTTCTAGCGGATTTAGGAATGATGATGAGGATATAAGGAGAAAAATCAAGGGAGAAACAGGAACAGATGTTTCATTTATTACAATTCAAGAACTTTTATTTTTGCTCGTTAAAAAATTACAGAACTGGGATTTTGATTTAGAAAGAATTAGAGAGATATTCCAAAGAGAAGGGTTAATATCAAAGGATGTCATTCAGGATATAATAGGGAGATAAAATGCCAAGAAAGAGAATCTTGTTCTCTGAAAGATTAAAATTAATAGAAAAGTCAAGAGAAGCAACATTATCCGCAGTTCAAATCTACAACAACCCCTTAATAAAATTCAAAACCGAAAGTTTTATTGTTCTTTTTAATATAGCATGGACTTATTTATTACATGCCTACTATAAAAATAAAAAAATAGATTATAGATATTTTGAAATTAAAAAAATAAGAAAGAAGTATTTGAGAAATCCAGATGGAACTATCAAATATTGGGACTTAATGAAATGTATAACTGTTCCTGAATGTCCATTAGATGAGCACACTCAAAACAATCTTAAATTTCTCATTGGTTTAAGAAATCAGATTGTTCATAAGAATGTTCCAGAATTGGATTCCCATTTGTCTGCTAGATATCAAGCATGCGCATTAAATTATAACTATTATTTGAAACAATTGCATGGTGAAGAATATTCTTTAGATAGTAATTTGGCTTTAAGTATCCAATTTTCTGAATTGGACTATGAACAACAAGATATTATAAAAGATAAAAAGGAAATGATTCCAAAGAATATTCAAACATATATTGCTTCTTTTGATAAAGGGTTATCTGCTGAACATCTTTCTAATGAAAGATTCTCATATAAGCTATTGTTTGTAAAAGTTAATGCTAAAAGACAGGGGCAAGCAGACAGAGTGATTGAATTTTTAGATCCAAAATCTGAACTTGCAAAAACAATCTCTAAAGAATATTGGATTAAAGAAGAAAGAGAAAAACCAAAATTCTCAGCAACTCAAGTCATAAAAAAAGTACAAGAAGCAGGAAACAAAGGTTTTGGTATGTATCAACATACTCTTTTTTGGAAGAAACATGATGGAAAAAACACTTCCAAAGGTTATGGAACAATGGTCGTCAAAACTTGGTATTGGTATGAAAACTGGATTGAATTTATAATTAGTGATTTAAAGAAGTAGATGTAAAGCATTTCACAACCCTTGATACAAATCAGTTTTAGATAATCCACATTTTACTGAGATAAAATCATTTTTTGAATTAAAAATAAATAGGACGAACTAAACTAACAACGCCCACCCTTAACAAACGAAACGACGAACTACTAAAAATGCCCCTTGATTCTTGTTCTTGATGCATCGCTTTGCTCATTTGATAGAACGACGCCCTCTTTCTCAACTCTGCGGACGCAGGTTTTCGGAACTTCGTAACCGAAAACGAACTTAACAAGAAATTAGTTTCAATTAAATTTAAGTTTCTCGTTTTTAAAAAGGGAATTCTCTCTAAAATAAAAGGGGCAAGAAGTGTTAATTAAGGTCATAAACAGATGTAGATTTTTTATTCTTCAACTTGATAAATAACTAACTTGTTGAGAAGGGGGCAAGAAAACTTTAAATAGGTGATTACTTATTTTTGTTAATTATGGCTTCTAGAAAAGGATCATTACTAGAAAAAAATCTTGAACAACTGTTTAAGTTGACAGGATTTAACCCAGAATTAAATAAGTTCTATAAAGGTTATGAAATAGACGTCTTTCTGAGAATTGAAAATAAGTATGTTGGAATTGAATGTAAGCAATATGAAAATAGTAATCTATCAGTTAGAAATATAATCCACCAGTGGGATAGTAAAAATAAAGAATTAAATCTGGATAAAATAATTCTAGTTTTTATAGGAGTTAATATCTCAAAAAGTGACTATGTATTAGCCGAAAAATATAACATAATAATTTGGGATGACCATAAATTATCAAGACTTATTAATCAAGCAATAGAAAAAAAGGAACAATTCAGAGAAAATCTACTGAGAGAGATGAAAATCATTGATGAAAATGAGGCAATACACAAAGAAGATAAAATAGAAACGGATTATAAATTTCAAGCGAATATTATTCAAAAGTTGAAAAATCTTATAGAGAAAAATAATTCCGAGACTCCCAAAAGCGAAACAACCGCTTTAGTATATCCCTATTCTTTATTTATAGAAGGGGCTGATTCTTTTCAAATTCAATTTGCAGCTAAAGGTGGAATAAGAATTTTCTTTACTTTTCCAACTGCTCAAGGAATCCGATTATTTGCAAGTATTTTAGATGAATTTAAGATTGAGGCAACAAAAAGAAATAATCCTATTACAGGAGAGTATACCATATCTTCAGTAGGAATTATTGTAAGTTTTGGGGAGGACTTAGAGTTAGCTTCTCAAGTAATCACTAAATCTTTAATTACGATGTATAATTTTGATGAGAATAGACAATTAAAATTCAAGTATGTAGGAGGAGGAGTTTGTTTCATTGCTACAGCTTCTTATGGAACTCCCTTTGCTGAGGAGATAAACATACTTAGATTTTGGAGAGACAATTTCTTATTAAAGAATTATTTTGGGACACAATTCGTTAAAACTTATTATCTGTTAAGTCCCCCAATTGCAAGATTTATTCAAAAAAGAGATTATTTAAGAACTTCTGTAAGATTTTGTTTGAATCCATTTATTAAATTACTAAAAAAAATTTATAAAAAATAATCCATTGCAACTTATCTGATTATAATGATTGTTAAAAAAATAAATCAAGTATTATCAAAGAATGAAATAGAACGTTTAAGATGGATACTCAATAAAGAAATAAATAAACCAAAAAATAACAAATGTTATGCTACTTTATTAATGTACATTGAAGATTTAGAAGAAGTCTCATTCCATAAACATTACTCTTATTTGCATTACTTTTTGAAGTATTATAGAAAGAAGATAGATTCAAAGATAAAAAGTAAACTTAGTTTGGCTTATGACGCTAGAGTTTTTGATATTGAAGTTTATCGAAAGAAAGTCAAACAAAAATTCCATAAATACACAAAAAAGGATTTCAAATTATTTCTTAACAAGTCCCAATATTTTTTCTCTCTCTACAAAAACCCCTTTAATTTGAAGAATATGGGTAATAAGGATTACTTAAACAGAGTATACCTAGGTTTAGGATTTGAATTTTTGTTAAAATCCATTTTTCTTAAAAAGGGATATGTAATAAATAAAATAAATAAAAAAGGTTTAGCACATCCCATAAGGGTTGGAACAATTAGAAAGGATGATTTAGATGCAAGAACTTATGAATTGGGATATTTTATTGACCTATTACTAAAGATTAAACCTAAGAATATTGATTTAAGGGATTATAACTACTACATTATATGGGGGTTACTTATTGCACAGAACTGGAGAAATCAAGATATGCATACACCAACAGGATATTTCTCATTAGACAATATTCAATCTCATTCCATTAAAACTGCTTACTACTCATTATACAAATTATTTCTTAAAAAATATAAAAGTCCTGAATTTCCAAAATAAGTTTTCTTGCCCCTTGATACTTTGTTTTGATGTATCGGCTTAGCCTCATTTGATAAACACACTTCTTGCCCTTGATGTACTTCCTTGAATGCTCACTTTGTTCGCTGGATTGGAGAGAATTCCCTAAAATATAGTCTCCCTGCGGTCGGATTGATTGGAAACTTAAATTTAACTTTCTCAGCCTGAGGGCTTCGAACTTTTTGCTCATTTATTATTTTCAATATAAATTCACAAAAAGGAAACTAACACCAATTAAGTTCAATTATTACTCCCTCGCTTCGCTCAGTCCGTCATAACTTTGACAACTTCGTTATCAATTTTTCCACACTTCGCATGGAAAAAGAACCTAACAACTGTTAGATTTAATTCTTCACAATGCTCGCGCTTGTTCAGAACTCGAAACCTTTAATCTTCCTCCCTCAATCGATGATTATCTCAAGATGGTCGGAAGTTAAAGCTTTCGCCCTTAGCAGGGAAACCTAACAACTGTTATATTCAATTTGAGTTCACGACCGAATTAATCTTAACAAGTCAATATTGGTAAATACTTTTACTTTCTTCTGTTCTCTGATGTGTGGATCATGAGACCAAATGCCTTCAGAATGAGTTGCAATACAGCAAGCAAGATAAGGAACATCTTTTGGATCAGACATTCCCGTATTAAGTTTATCAGCCAGTTGCGCATATTCAGACTTCGCTATCAGCGTTACTGATTCAAAAATTAAAGCAAGCAACAAATCAAATTCTCTTTCACTTATTCCAGCTTTGCCTATAAACTCTTGCTGATGTTTCTTTATCTCTTCTTTGACAAATTCAGGAGCAATAAAATTAAAATTAGTATCAAATAATATCCCCCTTGTAGTGCTATCCTTAAGTAAAGCAGCTGCAATCCGATTGCTGTCTATAACAATCTTCATTTGGCTAATCCATGCTGTTTTGCGACTCCCAGATTAATTTTACTGCCAATCTCTAAAGTGTCTTTATCTGTTAACTTGCTCTTAGAAAGAAGTTTATCCATTAGCTCTATTTTTCTTGCTTGCTGCCATAATGCCTGCCTTGCAACTTCGCTCCATTTAATCTCAACATGCTGTTTCATAATTTTATTCAAATCTTCCGGTACTGCTAAAGTCATATTGGTCATTTTTTATCACCTAAGTAGAATAAGTAACATTACTTAATAAATCTTTCGGTCGTGAACTCAAACTCTTCGTCACGAACTTCGTTCGTTCCTCGTCCTTTCTTCGTTCGGAGAATATAACACCAATTATATTCAATTTGCCCCCGAGCGACGAGATTATTCTACACCAAAAGATTTTTATAAACCCATAATTAATTTATATTGTATGACGGACAATAGTTTCAAGTTTGACTTAAATGCAAAGAAAGTAAGAATTCTAGATAGAGAACTTCTCGAATCTTTGCAACAGTTTGCAAAAATCAAGAACAATCAATATTTTCCAACAACTGAATTTGATAAGTGGAATGACAAAATTGCTCGTTCAGATACAATTATCGATAGATTTGGCTCTTGGAATAAAGCACTACACATTATTGGTATCGAAGGGGGACGTGAGAAAAAATATACTTCAGAGGAATTAGTAGAAAACATAGAAAATATATGGAAAGATATTGGTTTTCCACCAGGTAAACGTCAATTATCCAAAATGGGTAAAAAAATATCTGAACGTCCGTATAAAGACAGATGGGGAAGCGTCAAAAAAGCATGTGAATTAATATCACTCTATCATACCAATAAAATATCTAGGAAGCAGTTATTGAATCCAAAAGAAAATGATGACCGAAGAAAAACAATTCCCTTGAATATTAGATGGAGAGTTTTAAAACGGGATAATTATGCCTGTGTCAAATGTGGTAAAAGTCCAGCAAAAAATAATGATATAGAATTAGAAATTGACCATATTATTCCTGTTTCAAAAAAAGGCTCAAACGATGTTGATAATTTGCAAACTCTTTGTAGAATGTGTAATCAAGGTAAAAAAGATAAATAAATTAAACTCGCTCGGGGGCAAACTTTTCGGGCGAAATTTTCCCGAACTGCGTAGCGGGAAAAGAATATAACAAGGATTAGTTGCAATCGTGGGGGTGCCTATACTTCAAGCCAATTCAAACTTATCGAATAATTTATATATATCTTTAACAATAGTTTTGTTATGAATCAAAAAATTATTTTGCCCATAGTATTATTTACAATTATTTTTGCAAATATCGTTTTTGCAACTCCACCTAGTCCACCTCCTTGTTATGAGGTTGAAAATCCAGAGCACTATAAGAATCTTGTATACAATTCAGAAATTTACAGTTATTTTCAAGGATGGGAATTAAAAAATGTAACAGTACCTTGCCATTATGAAAGAGGACCAATTAATGTTATTTTGAAGTATAATGTTCCAACATCTTACTCAACTAATAATCTGAATTATCAAACAACAGCAATTTTTTCATTTAAAGATGACCAATTAATAAATTCAGAAGAATTAAATCAAGTATTCAAAAATTATAAGCAACATATAGCTGATTTTGAAAGCGAAGAAAACATTAAATTCTTTATACAAACTACTGGCGCAACTGGTGTTAAACATGAAGAAACTAGAATATTCAAATTAGAATCTCAGCCAAGAGAGTATGTGAATTATGATTTCATAGATAAATCAATTGTAAGTTTATCATTTGCTAATTCCATATTGATAGACAAGATTGAGAAATTTGTTGCAAAAATCTCAGATGTCCCGCAAGTTAATGAATTCAGAAATAATGTAGGAATTCGCTTTCTTGAATTTGGGAATAATAGACTTTCTATTCATGAAGATTTTTCATGCCCAACTTGTGAATCGTATTTTGTATATGACTTAAGCCAACTATTTCCAACCTCTTACTCACTAGACAACAATTTTGAATGGAAGACATTTCCCGAAATATCAAAAGCCCACAAAACTATAGAAGAAAATTTATTGGTTGGCGAATTATCTAATTGCACAATAGGAACAGGGGATATGCATACCTATACCCTAGTTAATTATCATAATTCTCCAACTGATTCATGGTTTATGACAGTTGCTTTAAAATGCGATGGAGGGACTAGGTGGAAAGACGCTTCTATTAGATTAAATCCAGATGGAACATATGATAGACTTGAAATAGAAAGGGATTATCATCCTAAGACTCAATCAACGCTGATAAGTTCAAATTCAATTATTGTAACATCGCTCATAATATTCGTTATTCTTGCTATTGTAGTATTGGTTATAAAACTTAGAAAAAGATGACGGCACCCCCCACGACTTTGATTTTTTGCCTTCGGCATCGTTGCACTAAAAA